>Ga0153987_1000362_pt1 | contig 15030 bp, 22 predicted proteins | sample TSNC071MetaG_FD_102279 | JGI IMG/M metagenome (GOLD analysis project Ga0153987, IMG submission 102279) | Attine ant fungus gardens microbial communities from North Carolina, USA - TSNC071 MetaG | ecosystem: Host-associated > Fungi > Mycelium > Unclassified | place: USA: North Carolina, William B...
AGATATAGAACTCGTGTTCGGCGTCAGATGAATGAACGTGATGTGGTAGGTCATTCGTTATTACATGCGCCAAGGTCTCATGAAGTTCAGGTTACGCGTGGCATTCACACTGATTGCCTCCTTAATTATGAGACGGTCAAATATTTCAGTGGTGAAGAGCACGAGGGCGACAGATATCGCGATGCCATTCGTGAATATCAGGGACTCGAATATAAGGTCATCAGTGCGTATATCAATAGGACAATGTGAAATCTCTTTTTGATTACCTCTCCTTCAGCCTCACTCAATTTGTTGAACCTTGTCCAAAACTTCATAATCACTCTTGGCCTCCTTATAGGCTCTCTCATAGTCGCCGCTCGTAGTACACAACGACCAGATCATGGGTCACGAGATTTTGTCTTGTTCATCACATACCTGACGCAGGTGATCGTGTTCGAGTTTTCTGAAAATGCAGACATATTGATCTTCTGAAGCTTTATGGACCCCTGAATCAATTGGGCTACATTTATCGATCTGTCAATCAATCGTTGGTGGACACTGAACGTCTACTTGCATTACTGAACGAACCCACAGAAGTCAATGATAAAGCGAACGCTCCTGACCTTCTTGTCTCCGACGGCGAAATTGAATTTGGTGTGTTGATATTAGTTTGATAGTACTGTTGTTCTAATGTTTGATAGAAAATGTCAGCTTCTCCTATGATCGTCGTACGACAGCTCTTCATGGTGTCTCGTTCAAAGTTCCAAAAGGGTCTTCAGTCGCTTTAGTGGGAGAGTCTGGAGCGGGGAAGTCAACGATTCTTCGGTTGTTGTATCGATTCTATGATTTGGGTGAGGGCGAAGGACGCATCCTCATTGACGGTCAGGATATCAGGTATGAAACTCTTACTTGCCAATCCTCTGATGCTTATAAATGTTCAGGGATGTCACGCAGAAAAGTCTTCGTCGCGCGATTGGCGTTGTCCCACAAGATTCCGTTCTCTTCAATTCCACTATAGCTTATAACATTGGGTGCGTTTGTGTCGTTCCACCTAGTCTGTTATTTTTCATAGTTTCAGGTACGGGAAATTTGACTCAACACCCGAGGAAATCGAAGAGGCCACTAGATCCGCTCAAATGCATGATCGCGTCATGTCTTTCCCTGACGGTGCGTGCGTGTGATGCATGTGCTTTTTCTCTAATCTATCATAACGGACCAGGCTACAATACCAAAGTTGGCGAGCGTGGAGTTCGTTTGAGCGGGGGCGAGAAACAGCGCGTAGCGATCGCAAGAACTCTACTGAAAAACCCTCCTATCCTTTTGTTGGATGAAGCCACGAGGTAAATGCCTTATGATCAGAAAGTCATCAAATGTTCACGCCATCATGTAGTGCTCTGGATACTTCGACAGAGAAGGACATACAAAAGGCTCTCCAGAATCTAGTCCAAGGTCGTTCCTCACTTTCGATCGCACATCGGCTGTCGGTAAGTTATTCAATTTTTATGTCTTATTGAATTTTGTACTGAAGTTCAGAAGACCATTGCCTCTGCTGACCTGTAAGCATTGAATTAAAGCATAATGTGTAATCATTTGTCTGATAGCGTCGCAGCATTTTGGTTTTGAAAGATGGTCAAATTATTGAACAGGGCAATTTCAAGGAACTTTTGGCTTCGGATGGTGTCTTCGCCTCTATGTGGGCCGACCAAGTCTCCGCAACGGAGGATCCGGCAATTTCCTTCGCTGCTGATATCACTGATAAGAATGTGTCTGCTGTCGTCGAGCATGAACAAGTAGATGTTGACGAACGGGCCACTCCAGAGGATCTTGTTGTCCCTCCCAACGAGAGTTATGTTGTTTCTACTCCCGAGCAACTATCCACCCCCAATCTCTCTGTCTCTGAACATAAGGAGATATCATCAGATCCTCCGGAGACGGTCGCCTTCCCTACAAGTCCCACTCAAGATGATGTGGAAGAGGCAAGAGGCGCCGAGCCTCAATCAATATCAGAGGTACCTGCCGTCGAAGATACTCCTCAGCAACTCGTTTTTCCCTCTTCAGAACCATCTGAGCCTCAGGGCAACGAGATCAAACCTACTCCGGCCGTTACCTTCGGTTCCGATGTTAACGCTTCTCGTGCTGACACTCCAGATCCCGACTCTGAGCCGAAGCGCAAGCGCATTTCGTCTCAAAACTTCCAGCGTTTAGCCCGTCGGATTTCCATATCTGCCAAACGACAGAGTTCTTCGATGATCCCTAGTATCTCTGGCCTCAAGCGTGACTCTCCCAGGGTGTCTGTGGATGAAAGTGGTCGGGACACGGACAGCGCTACGGGAAGCTTGAAAGCAGATGACAAAGGAAAGAAGAAGAAGGATAAAAAGGACAAGACTCGCAAGAGTACATCTTAAATGATTGGAATGATATCATGCCTGCCTAACGCTTTTTACGATATTCATGACTCCTTTGACCTACCGTTTTACACTAGTATATTTGATACTTGTTTTCGTTCTATCTCGCGCTGTTGTTGCTTTTTGTTGCCGTACCTGTCATAAGCACCCGGTTCATCAGCGGCAATCGCACTCGTGGGCACTCGATTCAACTCCGAAGATCACATGGAGTCTTCTCAAGGCATCTGCCGTGCTTCTGGAATTCAGACAGCTGGAGGATGACTTGTTGGTTATAGAAAGAATGACAGAACATTCTGTTGAGAAGTTAAGTTGGACAGAATTGGATGTTGATTTCGGGGTTAGTGTGGCTGAGGTAACTCGCGGAGTATGAATTCCAGAGCTGGTGATATATAAGATGGACAAAAAATTTAGGCGCTATCGGAACCTCTTCCTTTACACCCATCTGGTGGTTCGGCTTCGTGTTTCTGAAGACTCGTGCTTTCAAGTTACAATTGTAAAGGCTTACCTCCATGTCTGCTAAGATATATATTGGGTCAGTCTGCGTGTTCGTGCCGGTTGTTGCTATCGCTTCTCCTGTGGGGGGGAGTGAGGACTGATGTATCGTTTACGACGCTGTGTAGAAATTTGAGTTGGAGTTCAACGGATGATACCTTACGAGAGGCTAGTCTCACTGCTTGAGCACATTAGTGTTTTTAGGGGGAGTTGCAGGCTCTTTAACTTGATTGTTTTGATTTTTCAGGCGTTTTCCCCGTATGGCCAAGTTCTGGATGTGCGCTCTTCATGTTTTCCTGGATGCACATATGCGTCCCACTAAGTGTCTGGTTTGAGCTGATTTGTGTTTAGTGTATCGTTATGCGAGATCGTGATACCGGCCGTTCTCGTGGATTTGGGTTTGTGACATACGGCACTTCACAGGAAGCTGATGCAGCTATAAACGGTATGAATGAGAAAGAGTTAGATGGTCGAATGATCAAGGTCAATGTGGCCAATGCTCGTGCCTGTAAGTCTGGTGTTGTGTGTGCTGTGTGTATTCGGCTCATCCGCGCACAGCGGGAGGCGGGGGTGGAGGGTATGGTGGAGGAGGATACAGCAGTGGCGGCGGCGGCGGCAACTATCAGCAAAGCTACGGTGGAGGATACGGTGGAGGAGGCTACGGTGGTGGTGGTGGTGGCTACCAAGCCCCGGGGGGTGGATATGGCAGCGGCGGCTACTAGCTGCCGTCTTGGTTGGGCCGGGCACGTTATAGTTATTGCGCTCATCAAGGTTTTCTTCTATGCTTTCTTTCTCCTCGAAAAGGCCGGACAGATCTGTGATACGTGTCGACTGGGTTCATTTCTGCTCAACATATAGTTGTATAATAGTATCTGTTTGAAGCCAATTATGTGTGTGTAGATTCGAATTTCCCAAACATAAGAGGTAATATAAACACGTAAAGCACCAAAACGAGAAATAACCCTCCAACGAATTTCTACCATCACCCATTCATTCGTCGATTCCAAGTCTACCCCCATGGCAGGCGCTGGCCCCTCAAAACCCTCGCGCCTGGGTCGACCGGCAGCTTGTCGACCTGCCACAGTCCCGAGACCGCCAAATGCGTGGATTCTCTATCGTTCAGACAAGGTTCGTGAGCTTCCGCCCCTTGCACCAGGGGTAGAGCGACGAGCTCAAGGTGAAGTATCGAAGATTATCTCTGCCATGTGGGCAAAGGAGTCAGATGAGACGCGTCATGAATACGAAAAACGCGCTGAAGCAGCTAAGATTGAACATGCTTTGAAGCATCCTAATTATCGGTATAAACCGTTGAGCAAAGAGGAAAAGCGTGTTCGGAAGGAGCTGGAACGAGATCAGCGACTGGCACAACGTCGGAAAGGGCGCAAGTCCGGTCGTGCTTTGGATCTCAAATCTACCGCTGCTTCTGCTTCTGCTACTCCTGCTCCTGCTCCTGCTCCTGCTCCTGATGCTCCTGCTGCCCCAAAACCGGCTCCTCCATCGCCGGTTCCACAGTACTACACATCAGCCACAATGCCTATAAATCTTTCGGAATCTGGACATGGATCTATTTCACTCCTTCCTCACTCTGTGACGACCCTGCTTGAACCTGCAGGACCAACGCCACCTGAGTCGGCGGCGGGATCTCCAGTTGATCCCAGCCCATCACCGGTTCCTTCCACCTGTGTGGACGAGGTACAAAGCCCGCCGAACACGATGAACTCTAATCTTCCCTCAGTGAGTCAATCGAAGAGTATGACACCTGTAACCCCTTCGTCGGCCATTTCGACCCCGGCTGTAAGCACACCGCTGTTCCCAACGTTTAATTCTCCTGCGTTTGCCAGTGGACAAGAGTGGGTCAGCGCTCCGAGTCTTGCTATCGAAGAGCATGAAATGTTTATCCCTACTCCGACGTCGTCCAGCATGTGGGAAAACCTGAATTTCTATCAACGACAACAATTTCAGCCTTCACGAGGACAGCACATGGCGACTGAAATAGTGCCTCATGTTGGTTGTTTGTCTGATCCTCTGATAGTGTGTTCTGATATTAGATTGACAGGAGAATGTACCTTTCAGCCTCGAGCCTGTTCATTTGACGAATGTTCTTGTGGGAAGTATGGACCCATTACTCTCCATGTTGGGGTCGTGCTTGGGCAGTGTCGACGTTGATCGGCTATTGACTGATCCAGTTGGGGCGATTGATATGAATGATGCGCTTCCCGAGATGTGCAGTGACGAGTCCGGGCTCAGAGCCGAGCTGGCTTCCCTCAGGGTGGACGATTTCCCGATTGCGACCGTTGCAGAGAATGTGATACCGCATTCTCACGGCGATACCAGTGTCGCGCATGGAGACAGGTATGAAGGGTCTGGGTTGAACGTGGGGTGCAATCCCGAAGACTTTTTTGATTTTGGCGCGTCGTCCATGTATGTTGACGAGTGCTTGATAGTGCGTGAGGAACGGTATGTGCCACCTGCAGGAGCTGGGAACTCGTGGGTGCGTCGGGTTGGTGGGCAGTGGAGGCGGGAGATAAAGACAGGACTGCCATGAACTGCAACTGCTTTCTACTGTACGATATTTGCAAATCTGTTAGCTGCCTTGCTGTGCTTGCTTTGAGGTATGTCTGCGTCGTGTAATACTATATTCAATTGCGAGGAATATTCATGGGGACTTTCCTGATGCGTTGCCTGGATATAATATTCATAATATTCATGATATCCATGTGCGTGGGACTTTTCTTTTTTTCTTGCTCGACGGCATGGAAGACTCGCTCAGTGTTTCGCTCGCTGACCTCAGTCGGAATGCGCCCGCTGTCTGCACCGACGAGTCCGACGAGTCCCCCATCCTCCTCCACAGACCCAGACGCAACTACTCTGCTCAGCGCCCGATAATCCCACCGACCCGCTCAAAGTCCCGGCCGAGGCTCTCCATGTGTTCCATCGACGACTTCAGGTTCGGTCCAACCCTCGGCGAGGGCTCCTACTCCACCGTCTGTCTCCATCCCGCCCACCCAGCACTGGCTGACTGTCTCTTCAGGTGCAAAAGGCAACTCATATCATCAGTGGTCAGCCCTACGCAATAAAGATTCTTGAAAAGTCTCATCTCGTCCGTAACAACAAGATGCACACCGCCATTGCCGAGCGCAACGCTCTTGCCGCTCTCGGAACTGGCCATCCCGGCGTCGTACGTCTTCACTCAACCTTTCAGGACGAATGGCGCCTCTGTACGTCTCCGTCTCCACGCCCTCCTCTAACTCCTTGCTTGATTTTGCTCTCAGATTTCGTTCTCGATTTTGCTAGAAATGGTGAAATGAAGACTGTCCTCAACAGGCTCGGCTCCCTTTCTCTCCCGTGTGCCCGCTACTATGCTGCTCAGTTGGTCGACACCATCGATTATATGCACACCAAAGGCGTCATTCATCGGTAATCCCCATCCTTCTCCCTCTATCTGTCAATGTGACCCTTGGACTGAGCAGTGATCTCAAGCCTGAAAATCTCTTGTTAGATGACAACAACCGCACAAAGATCTGCGACTTTGGTACCGGCAAGGTCCTTGAAGCAGGAGGTCCGCTCTCTTGATATCACCCCCCTCCCTTCACAATCCTCATCGAACTTCTAGTTGACAGAGCACAGACCTGGGTGGGGACTGCACAATACATTGCTCCCGAGCTTCTCGAAGCCAAAGAAACAAGCAAGAGGCGTGTCATTCTACTCCTAGTAGCTCTCTCCTGTCCTGATTTTCACTCAGTTCAGACTTTTGGGCACTAGGTTGCATCATTTACCAGTTTATTGCCGGTCGCTTTGCTTTTCAGGGTTTGTCTGACTTTTTGACCTGGCAAAAAATCAAGAAACTCGAGTACAGTTTTCCAGAGGAATTTGATGAAGAGGCAAAGGATCTCATACAAAGGTTACTAGTATGTCCACTTCTCTACAGCGCCATGGTGGTGCTCCAATCTTCCAGGTACGCGAACCAACTGAACGTCTTGGTGTCGGAAGTCCGGGCACCGAAAACGACCTTAACGCATTGAAACACCATCCATTCTTCAAGCCTATCAATTGGGAAAAATTATGGACTGATCCTGTGCCACCGCTCGAAGTTGGTCTGTTCAAGAAGGAGCATCTTCCTCCTTCCAGCAGCAATTCAACAATTTGGGACGATGTCGAAGCCGCTTGGGATGATATCATGGCTGAGGACGAAATGGCTTGGGCGTCAGACACAGAAGGCCCCGAGTGCCCAGTCCCTGTCAATGGCTATTTGATAGCGCATATCCGAGAAAACGAGCTCCTAGGGCCTACTGACATTCCTCCGGGTTTCCAATCGCGAAGAAGTACGGGATCGACAATACAAGGTATACAGGAAATCAAACAGCAATTAGTCAGGGAACATACAGGAAAGGAAAGCCCCTTCGCTGTAGATCATTCACCTGCCACCGAGACATCGTCTTCAGAAGATCGTAACATTATTGCCGTCCCCCCCGCTACCTTGTCTGTGTCGCTTTTACAGCCAACGACCCAGGCTGTATCATCAACTCAAGATTCGCAAGAAAGCGAGAGGGGAAGAAATTCTGCACTATCTCCAAAACAAGGCCATGGACTACCCCCTGAACTGGGTTTGTGAGTCCCAAACTACCATGCCCGTCGTCTCCGTCTCTCATTCCCCTCTTTAGAGCAGAGGATTTCAAGCTACCTCACGGAGAATCCATCGTCTTCCACTCGCCTGTTGAGGAGTATACCATGCGACGGCGAACAAGCAAGTTAATTTCTCTTGTTTCGCATGGCAAGACCAAGTCCCGCCAACTTGTTCTCACTAGCAAGCGTCTGCTTTGCTTAAAGGAAAGACAGAAGGGTTTGTCTGTCAAGTTCGAACTCTCGCTCAAGGCAACAGGGAAGTCGAAAGAGAAAGAATTCAAGGGTGTCATTGATTCTGTTCAGCGAAAGGGAGAAAAGGAGTTTGTGGTTCTAACGGTCGGTATAACTTTGTAATCTTTGACACGTCTGTTTCTGATGTTCGTTTGATCCTCTTCAGACTACAAAAATATATAATTTTGCTGCACAGACACCCGATCTATCTCAACAATGGCTCGACAAGCTCAACGAGGCTTTGGTATCACACGAGTGTATATCATCCCAGATGCGGACTTTGCTATGATTGTACATTACATATTACTTCAACTATACTCTCATTAATAGTGTTCATCGATCCTCCTATAATTTATTTTTCATTGTTTTGGGGCTTTTAATTAGTTTTTATCGGATGCTCAATCTGAAAATTCTGTAATCTTAAGACACGAGCGTCCTTATGTTAGTACTGTTTGTTTATCCTATTAGACGCAATGTTTCTACATCCAGACGATATAAATTTCTAAACAGAGATCCATTTCCACAATATCAACCAGGAGGAAGCAAACTGGCATCTACAACGCCCCCTTGATCATCAGCAAATGACTCTTCTTCTTCTTCCATCCTGACAATAGGTGTTCTAGGCATCGCCATCAAACCTAAATGAAAAAAAATCATGAGCTTTTTTTCCACCCCCGCCCGATTCATGGAGATATATTTCTTTACCAGTCCGAGCAGATTCAAGAATGCCAAACGGCTTCAGCAAACTCAGGAAAGCCTCCACTCTCGGCGTTTTGGCGGTCAACTCTACAATCACGCTATTCTCAGCGATATCCACGACTTTAGCTCCAAACTCTTTGGAAAGAAACGACACCGATTGGAGATGTTGGTGTTTGAGGCGGAGTGCTTCGGAGGGTGTGATGGGAGATAATGGATGTTCTTGATGGACTTTTGGTGTCGTCGTCGCCGTCCTCTTCGTCTTCGTCACAGAGTGACTGTCAGGGGTACCGTGCTCTTCAGAAGAGGAGTCGACGACGAGAGCGGCTTCACGCTCGAGTTTGGATGCTTCGGCTTTACGAGGGTCGTGAGAGGGACCACCGACAAGCTGTTCTTCCAGGTATTCCGGGCCGAGAATGGATACTTTGACAAGCACAAGTTCACGTTGTATCGTGTTCGTCTCGGTGTAATCCAAGACAGCCCATACAGGGACCTATATAACAGACACACAGACGCACACAACGGCAGCTTTTATTATATCGAGGCGAGTTTGCTCAAAATGCAGATCAACGTACGAGATCTTCGAGTTGCCGTCTGGCCTGTTCTACAACACCGTCCTGTCCACTCAAGACGATACACATACGAGAGAGATCTCGGATTTCGGTACGACAGACGACAAGGGAGTCGATATTGAAGCCTCTTCCTGCGAGGATACCCGACACGCGCGAGAGAACACCAGGTTCGTTCTGGACGAGACAGTTCAGAATGTGTCTAAGGTTTTTTAAAAAAAACACAGTCAATGGTGCAGTTACCCGTGGTAGTGACGCTTACTTTTTGAAAGGCTGTAAACTTGGCGGTGGAGTATTGTAAAGAATGTTGGTGACAGCTTCCTCAGCACTACGTGTTCTTGGAAGATCCACTGCAGGTAATGGAGGTGGCCGTATCCTATGTGATCGTTTGTAATCGAGCGCAGAAGTCGAATCATCAATCGACTTGGGTGGTTGGGGTGGTTTTATTGCGTCATTCTGCTGAAATACACGGCAAGTCCTCGAGAAAGCACGTATTGAGTATGTACGGGAGGCCTGACGAATACCACTAGTAAGGATAGACATTAGAGCAGAGTTCGGTTAAGTTGATTCATGACTCAGTATACAGATTTCTGCCATCAACGCTTATGTAATCACCCCCCCTAGGTCGTAGTACTGCACGAGCTAACTGCACGTACTCTGCGGCTTCGGTTGTATACTTCCCCTCAGCCTCTGCCGCTTTTTCCCAATGTGATATCCCTGTGTCAACCAGATTAAATACCTCCATCTCCGAATGCTTGTCAATCCACTGCACGTACTCGGCCTCCTGCCACCCGTGCAAATTGTGAGGAAGAGGGATTGGCGATCTTACGAGAATATGGTGCAGTACAATGAGTACGGGCAATCCTGCTGTATACTTGGAGGATGTCAACTGGTTATTCTCTAGAAACAGAAGCGGTCTGTAGATTCAAACCATTAAACCAGATCAATGTTCTGGAAGAAGCACATACCGCATTGCACGCAACGACTTGTACTCACTCCCGATAGTTTCTAGACCACCTGTGTTCTTGATGTGCAATGCATCCACAATGAAGGCATTCAGTGCGAACTCTACATCCGTCATATCACTAGTGAGTTGAAGCTTCCCGCTTTCTCCTAGAGGCTTCACAATGGATGCATGAAGGAGGAAGGTCTTGATGGTATATTTAACTATGGAAGTAATCCTAGGTTTGTAGGAATGTCAATATCAGATTACACAGACTCAACACGCACACACCAAAGTTTGTTGATGTCACCGACATCGTAATTGCCAAGGATCTGAGACTTGAAGAAGCCCAGCTTTTCTGTCAATTCCTTGGTGTACAGGCTCGAACAACCCATACCCGCCAGAGGGTCCATTGATTTCGCAAAATCAAGTCGATGCATACCAGCGATGACAGTCCCTAGATCTCGGCAGATAGCATTCAGCACGGGATCTGTCAATCGCTCATATGTTTGATAGAGGTTCTGTAAAAAAATGGAGATAGTATCAGACTATCTTTCGTTTCTGACCTTGCCGTGTCCTGACCTGAATACTCGGTTGCAAAATTCCATATACAGAATCAGAATACTCGTCACTCAATCTTGACAGCTTCAGCCAGGAATGATACAGGAAACTCGCAAGCTGCCCATTGCTGATCTGTTGTGGAGTCGCTATTGGTCCGGTAAATATGAATGCTGCCCTATCTCTAGTCGTCTATGGAGTCAACTAGCATCAATCTCCTATATCAAAAGATGTACAAGCTCACCAAACTCTCTGCTCTTGATAGCATCATATTTACACTAGATGAGGCTACTTTTGCGATGGCTTTTACAAGCAGAGGATCAAACCGAGCCGCATCCAATTCATTTGAAACCATACGTGCAACATTAACCCCCTCAGAGGATCCAGGTAATGCCCTGATACCCCCAGAAAAGGCTTGCCCAACCACCTCATTCAATTTGTTTGATGATCGCGACAGATACAAGGACTCTATGTGAGATATAGATCGCAAAATCACGATTGTTTCAGGGCTGGTCACACCCAAAACATTAGTAAGACTCAGAACACATGTACAAAATGAATACCTCTGAAAAGTACTGATATAAACCGTGTCCGTATGCACACCGATCTTTGCAAAAAATTCATGAAATAGGCGTAACAACCTAGGGTATCCACTGCCAAGAGTATTTTGAAGGAAGGTTGAACCTGAACAAGCCAGGATGAAGGGATACCACTACATTATGGATATTTAACCACACCTTTGAGATTGTCACGAACACTTCTTTCCAAATATCGTGATAGAGAGGCCCAAAATATTGCGCTTGGTTTGTTTTCCAATAACTAGGGTAACAGGAAACTATCAGCACATGAGATGAATAGCCGCAGCATTCGCAAGGGCCCGAAGATGACAGGGACAGCCTGATACCAGTCGGTGTATCTTACTTTCATTGCCTCGTCCAGGAATAATGTCTGAGTAGTGGTGTCTTTCTTCATCTTTAGGACCCTTTCAAGAGTATACACCTAAGAGATGCTGATTTAGAACACATGATTTTGATCAGGAAACTACGATGGCAAATCTCCAGGGTTTGAGATAAAATGCCTACAGAAGCCGAATGAAAATAGGATGGAACATAGGCTATACCTGTGTGCAGCAGCTCGTCATTTCTTCAAACATCGACTCCAACCGCATCCAAAGAGCTGTAGTATATTGTGGGACCGTAGCACTGGTTGGCTCAGTTCTCACTCGTGATCGATAAGCCGCAGGTGACAGAAGGGGGTTCTGAGGCGCGCCAGAATCTGATTACGACACCATTCAATAGATATCAGGATAGTGGAAGGTTGAGAATACCGTTGGCGACGGCATCTTTAGATATCCTTGCCAGATCGAAGGCGTTCTGTATACATTCTTCGACCGCTTGCGTCAAATCAGACAACAATCGTTGAACAAGAGTTGGGAGCACTCCAAGATTATATGCAGTTTGAAGGGAAGAAGCAAGAAGAGTTTGGTTCTGGGCGGTTGGGCAGAGGCACGCATTAGTCAAAAATTTGTGCTCACCAGTGTTTTCAAACCTGCCCCAACCATGTTCTCCATTTCTTTTGTCACCCTTATGCGAGAGCACTGGATGAACGGTTCGTACGCTGAGATTGCATTAATTGACCGTAGTGAGACATCCTGAGTGACTTCATCATCTGATTCTTTCAAACTATCGCAGTCTTCTGGTGGTCGAGTTACCGGAGATTCATCTGGCAACCCTTCAAGCAGGGAGACTGGAATTCCCAGATTATAATAGACATGTGAATGCGACAAATGTAACACACCAAGCTCAGCAATACTCAAAGCTGCCTTGGCAATCGCTCTCTCCTTCTCGTCCTCGGCATCCATATTTTGTGCTTGCATGGGCGTGCTTTGACTGCCTATACGAATAATAGATTTGTCCTCTCCATCTACTTTGTCATCCATTTCACTCATCTGAGCCTGAAGTCGCCGAGCCAAGACGACGAAACGTGATGCTCGGCGAAGGACATCAGATGCCTGATGGAGTGTATGTAGTCGCGAAATGTGTACTTGTAACGACTCATAAGGGGTGTGTATCTTGGCCTTCAATCTACGACATGGTGAGTGACACTCTTACAGGTATGGACAACTGAACACGCACTTGTCAGCCGACAGGTCCAGGTCGTTTAGACCTTGTCGGATGGAGATGAGCGATCCGCCCAGTTTATTAGCATTGGTAGCTTGCTGTAACAAATCCTCATGATGGGTAGTCACCTAAAATTTTGAGAAACAAGAGCATATGAGAGCCTCTTGAAGACCTACTAAATTTCTGATCTGCTTAGATACATCATCTATACCAAGTGTCAGCTTGGATATCTCGACAGACAGATCCTCTTTTGCAATCGAGTCTTGTAAAGCAGATTTGGACGCGTGTTTGAGAGTCACTTGAGGAGGGTATGATTCACCAGCCAGGATGACATTGGCATAGTCGTTGGGATCAAAAGTCGGGCTTGCAAAGACTGAGTAGTCTGACCAAAACATGAGACAAGGACTTTGAAAAAAGCAATGGATGGCGGACCGCTCATGGCACTAACAGTCTGCGCCCCGTTGTGATAGACAATTGGAAAGTACCCCTGATATGGCTATAATTGCACCCTCTACTATTTTTAAATGCAGATTACCCTCACCCAACTCCTTCCATAACCTCTGATAGTTCGGTCTACTGAGTCGGAATAGCTATAACTAGATTGGTGTGCACAAGACACCACATATCCATCTTGGAAAATGTGCTCCTTACACTTATAATATTGATGCAACAAAATATGTTTCAGCCTATGTCAAGTTCTCAGACAACTGAAAGCCTTGAAGAAAGGAGGGTAGTTGCGGACCATGTAGACCGACATTTAGTGGTTTGTTGGCTTACATTGTCTGGAGAAGAAAGAGGTAGTCTGACCCCTCGACCCCTTCATCACCACTCACAATACATTCTCAACTACTGAAGATATGGACTCATCTTTTAATCTTTCTTTGTATGAAGATCTCATTCGACAATTCCGGTATTAGAAGTATGTTTTGTATAAAAGACATTTTTTTGACTGCACGACATTAGTTGGATTTTTCAGTTTCGAAAATAGGAAATACACCGTAAGAAGTTGTGGTCTCTTCAAGGAGCTTGTATTGACTGGTGGGAGGCGTGTTGAGTCGGCTGGTACAATAGCTGCTAAGGATGCTGGAAGAACCACAACATAGCTACTTTCTCAACTGGCATTTGTCACCATACACAGTCATCCAGATTTTATGGCAAGTTATGTCGACCCGAACCGGGGAGCCCGACTCAGTGGAGATTAACATTTTCGCTTGGCGCACCCTCAATAATTGGTACGGTTCAGGACCGATGTTCAATTTTGGTTGACAAGCATTGTACATACAGATAAATAGAATACGAGACTGGCTACAGATGAAGCAGGAGAAGAACATACAGAGAACACGGTTTCATGGAGGTGTCGCCAGAATATGAAATATTACGTTCTGATTGGGAGGAGCCGGAATGTCTTCAAAAGTAAGTAGATCAGTACGGTCTCTTGGATACGTCCAGAATGGATGCGGAATAGGAATAATGATAAAGGCGATATAGATAGAGCAGGTGGTACCAGAGCAATGGAGAGGGTGATTGGCAGACTTGATTTCCTAAAAATTTCAGTCCCATTGTTTTTTAATCGCTGTCGACCATCGATATAGCGCCGCATTGTTCGCAGAAGCTCCACATGGTACGCTGTCCACTGAGGCCCGAAGCACAAGCAACACGAAGTTTCGGTATTTGTGAACAACCAGTTCTGTAGATGTCAATGGTCATCGACAAGGGACAAAAGTGCATAAGCTTGAGAACTACTGCTCTCTACGAAACGTGCATGAACTTAGACGTACCCATGGTGGCGAAAACCACTGGAGGGTTGAAGAAGACCAGAATGACGATTCGAAGACTGATCCACATAATGTGAGTAACTGTGAGAATTAGGTTTCAAACTGCCATCAGTGTTCAAGAACGGCAGCGAATAGATGTCAAAACCAGGATAAGATGCTGGTTACACAGGTATATGAGTATATCCACTGAGACGAACGGTGACTGAAGCGTACGCGATTCAAACACGGGAGAATTGAACGCATTTGACGACACTGTGCTGACATTGGACGAGAGACGCATATGAGCTACGTCAGGGTACAAAGGCTCTGCCTCAGACATCGCAACATCATCATCTGACTCAATCTTAATACATGGGAATGGGACAAGTTTCAACTGCTTTTTGGACTGATAGCTAATTAGAGCTCGCCATACATGGCAATAGGCAAAGGCTCACAGAAAGAACATCATCGACCTCAACCTCGTATTTGCGCTTGATGGTCATGGTTGCGGACGAGAGAATGAGATGGGAGAAGAAAGAAGGAAGGAGGAGTTAGAGGGCTGCTACCGACGGGAACTTATAAACAGCATTGTTTGCAAATATTGATTTGATTCTCGGTTCAGAAGTTTATTGGAAACTGACAGCGGAAGACGCCGATTGA
>Ga0153987_1000363_pt1 | contig 15006 bp, 9 predicted proteins | sample TSNC071MetaG_FD_102279 | JGI IMG/M metagenome (GOLD analysis project Ga0153987, IMG submission 102279) | Attine ant fungus gardens microbial communities from North Carolina, USA - TSNC071 MetaG | ecosystem: Host-associated > Fungi > Mycelium > Unclassified | place: USA: North Carolina, William B...
AGCCAAGAAATCTATTTGGGGCACGGTTATTTATAGATCATACCGGGTATTCATGATCAGCTGTGATCGATCGATCCACCACGTCATCCGAAGAAATACCCGATCCACCCTGGTGACGCTGCAAGCGGTCTTTGTGCACGTGCATCCATGGTTGTGATCAACCGGCAAGGGGTGCTGAACACGAACCATTTGATATAATCTCCCACGTGAGGACTCGGATCAATGACTACGAGCTCCATTGATGTGAATCTGCCAGCGGATCTCTCGATGCCTGAGACAAAGCTCATGTTCAACAATTGAAACCAGTGCAGAAAGCGTCATATCCTCTGCTTCATCGTCCACCCCGAACATGCCCTGCAGTTCTAGCTGTTGTAAAAACGGAGGATGGTTTGCCTTGGAATGAAAAGAGTGATTCCGTCGCAAACCAGTAAGTATGTACAATAGACTACTAAGCTTATATAGTGACTAAAATTTCTCTAGAAAGTTCTTGAAGCTATGACGTCAGCTCGATACTCCAACACTAGCAACAACATTTCAGTTGTCGAAGAAGGTACAAGAAAAGAACCTCCAGCGGAGAACATGATCAGTGTAGAACCTGGAATGTGAGCATGGCTTACCATGTAGATTGTGCATTTCCACTCGATGTCGTTAACCAATCATATGTTGCAGATTTTTGATTCAGTTTGGTAGCTTTGGGTGTGTGCTTTGGTTTTTTTGTGAAGGAATATCAATTGATGAGATCAGATCAACAGATACGATATTGGGGCACATCAAAGAGACTTCTACGTTCGGTTTTATGTGACGAAATTATCTTCACCAACTCAGGTAGGGTGGGTAGAGATAATTATTTTCTATAACATCTGCTCATGCATTTCGAGTAGATGAATTCGTGGTATTCGATTATTCCCCATGGGCTCCTTCCTTGGTCGGCCGATTCTTTGACCGCGACCACTTGTACCCCTAGCTGAGCGAGGTAATGAGCTACCATATGATACAGTGTTACAGGACTGACCCGTACGTATCATGGCATTGGCGAGAACGAAGCACGCGCTGTTTAGTCCTGCACTGCCGCGAACCATGAAAGCCGATGTGAGAGTGAAAAAGGTGATTGAGGATGATTGGAGGTATGATTGCACCTGGATAGGTATAATAATAGGAGAGCGGCCTTCTATCATATGTGGGTTTAGTCTCTTCAAACGCTCTGGTTGTTCTGAACTTCCATGTGTCGTAGATTTTGATATTGAATTGAGCTTCCGTTGTGGGGAGGATGTCTACCCCTCTTCTGTGCTCGATAGCGGGAGTGATCTCAGCGTCATTTACGCTTTTGGGATGGCCATCAGCAGTTTTTTGTCCTTCATTTGTCAAGTCTTCGATGAGCATATCTTATTTGCTATTGCTTTCGAGATGTCTCCGGCGCAAGTATGTGTAGGTTCCCTACTCAGAATGATACTTATCCTGATTAGATGTCGCCCTGGTAGCCCCAGTGATCGGTGTGATGCCCTCGTAGATATGTCGGTATTGAACTCTTTCTACCTAAATAAAGCTTCATTATCCGAAACAGTCGCGAAAATTGGTGCTCGAATTGGTATCACATTTGCATTTTCAGGTACGCTTGAGTTGATGACAGGAGCTACCCCCATTTTTTTGTATGAGATGGTCTGTATCGTGGTTCTAATTTGGGTGATTCAGCAATACCAATAGCTGGAGCTCTCTTCACAAAAGACTCACAAAGACTGAGTATAATTTGCCCTGTTTCACTGGTGACAGATTGACACCTCTTCACGTTAGCTCTATCGTATTTACCGGAGTCAGTTCCATCATTATCTTGCAACGCTCATGGACCTTGTCCAGCGCTGTTTTTCAGGTTCTTGTTGAAGTACAACTTGTCATTGACCTATTCATCGTTCATGCCCCCATTTTACTTCTTCTATTTCCGTAGTGATGAGTCTCCATTCCTACACAAATAACCACACACAGTTAGTATTTAAGATGTGGTTCGACTTCTGCTAGGACCAGTCTTCGACACTCGGTCCTAGGTATGTTACTACTTACTTTTATTATTTCTGTACTAGTCTTCGACACTCGGTCCTAGGTGACTCGAGTGAATATCATTTCTTGATTATCCCGACATCCGCTGTTATACCGCTGTGAGTTCTTCGTTGCCAAAGCAGTTGGCTCATGCCGGATGTAATTCAGATCATGTGTGCAAGACTCATCTAGCAAAATCGGATCACATATACAAACTATTTTTTTTGTGGGGCCAGTCGAATTATCGGCAAGAAATTTGGAGGATCTTCCACTGCCGACCATCGAAGAGAATGCTTCCGTGTGTCTGAATTGCAAGGTTCTCATTATTTGCAAAGGAAGTCAACGCAAATGGTCTTCACATCTGTTTTTTTAAAAGAATATTTTCACATCTGTATATGTGACAGGTTGTTTTGATTCGATGTTTGATAGATTGTCCCAAGACTAATATAACCCCTCACGCTCTAAATGTGTTCTCTCTTTGATTAAGTCCCATTAATTATCAAAATCCATAGAATATCAAGATGACTCTTCATGAGAGATAAATCGCCCGCCTAGAAAAAGCTGCAGGTGGTTTATTATTATTTCATCACAGATCCTGCAAACACAGATAGTCCAATCTCAACAAGCGTCTATGAACTCGCGTGGTAAACAGATAGTGGAAAAAAATCTACAAAAACCATCATTACACAGGCTCGCGTGATAATAAATTCTAACAACCAACTGCCATATTGGAAACGCTACATGTCCAAGTTGGATGTCAATTCATCTTTCGTGACATCACTATCGGTTACAACTTCCCAATTCGCCCAGCATGGATGCATTGGCGCATTGAGCAACTAGGAATGATCAATAAGATCCTATGACATCCTTGAAGAAATTTCAATGTATCACTGATCCCAGAAGAATAAGCGAGTGTAATAGCTCATCAATGTTGACAACTTGAGTCACTTACAGACCTACATAGGTGACGACGCCAACTGATGCTACGTATCTTCTGTATCTGGACGATTTTCCAATAATGGATCACTGAATGCATGATCACATTTTGTGCATACGAAGAATAGGATCATTCTTGTCTCTTTGCGTTTCGATTGATCTTGATAGAGCACCGCACTGAAAGCAGGATTTAAACCTCTGAGTGTGAACAGTGATATGTAAAAAATATTACTCGTCGTTGCCACATCTTGGACACGAGATGTTAGAGTGCGCCTTTCAATGATTCAGCTTCAAAGCGGGTAGAACATGGGGGGAGCATACAAGAGTGGGATCTGCGCCGAGGTCGGCGGTGACTCCAATTTGTTCTCTACGAAGGTCTTGATTAACGACATTAAGTATTGCGATGGACAAGGATTACTTGGTGACTGTCAAAAGGTCGTTCTTGTAGACACATTTGTTGTCTCCTATCTCATCGTAATTACAAATCCGGCAGGCATAGACCATAATCCTGCGTTGCTGGTCGGCCTTGGGGTAGAGTAAATTGTTACATTCCGAACAGAAGTGCAACGATGCCTAAAATGAAAAATTTAAGCGAGAGAATAAGCCTGCAACAATGCAGAGTACCATGTCCTTCTCTCTACTCGACAAGCAACGGTCGAAGAGTGGGCTGAGTTACCAGATGACAAATCTGGCATGTGACCTCGAGCTGACCCCTCAGATTCTATGACCCATTAGTCTACATGACTCCTCTAGCTTGCGGATGTCTCCTAATCAATTCAAACATTCACTTTTTCAATTTTTCTTCTGACACTTTCGCTCGCAGATCGCGGTTTCGTGATGAACGCCATGTCGTGCGGCGCTAGTGCTGTGTCTGCAGATATACTGAACTAGCTTGCTGGCCTATCTATCTCATCATGGCATGTAAGGTCGCTTCTTAGTCTCGTCAATACTCCTGTCATTCTGGTTCATGCATAAGGCCGCCATCAGATAGTACGACTTCGCTGTGCAATGTCCTCGGTCGTACGAAGAGAATTCCTGGCCGTTCAAGCCCAAATCTGGTAACAACGTGCAAGAGATTCAGATATTTGATCATGGCAAGGGCCGATTAATCCGTCTTTCTGCTTAGTACATATCAGAGTTCAAACCCAGGGTTCATTAGCCAGGATGTGGTCTGCAACGCCGATTATGTGTGGAAGACACCTATCAAGCTTATCCTATGGTCTTATTTTGTCGGCCACACATTGCCGTTTCATTGTTATCTTGTCTTCTCTCATTTTAGCTATCTGTGAGTCTCGGAATTTATTGCCAGTCAGCCCATCAACATCGAAGTGCACATATATAGATCACTGTCATCAGGAAGAGTGCAATTGTTGATGGACTAATTCGGTACGATTGAATTGAATAAGTGTGCTTGTGGTATCACTGAGCCGGGAACTGCATTCAACCAATCAGCTGGTTTGTTGTGAACTGTGAACAGTAGCAGACATTTTTCTTGAATTGGACTGACCAAATTCAGCACAATTCGGTGCCTAGTCTAATTCTGCAGAAGTAAGGGACAGTCAGAATCATCCAACATGCACCCTCAAAGTAGTCTGATTGACCACAGGGGATAACGTACCCATACTTCCATTAGTGGAAGCGAGATTGATACAAGCATCAGATCACTGGTAACCGATCATTTCAAACATGTTTAATGGATGGCCGACCGCGACAGGAGTCCAAGTTTAATATCAAGTTCATAGGATACCAAGATATGCCATGATTCGGTAGTCCGACATGTGCGAATTAATATCCTCGCCTTCTTATCTCCAAATATGCTTAATCAATAGCTGTTCCTGTGGTGTCTTTCTGAGTCATTGAACCGCCATGATATGTCTGTTTTCTGGTCAAAGAAAATGCCGAAATCGAATGTCGTCAGCCGAGACTGACAGCTGCCATCAATCCATCAAGTTTAGGTTCTACAAGAACTGCATGAATTCTGATCGTTTTCCCTCACGGTCTTTTCTTCCCTTCGTCGTTGTCAATAGCCAACTCTTGCCACCGTCGTTACCGTCGCTTAAACAATGCAGTTCACAATCGTCCTCCCCGTCCTTGCTTGTATTTTCGCAACTGTCCACGCGAACCCTTACTCAGAAACTAACGCTGCTCGTCTTGCTCGTGGTCTCCCGCCCAACCCTCCCGTCCGACGCAGTAGGACGAGTAAGGTCCACCTTCAAGACTCGTGCATATCTGATTAATTTCACTCTCAGTGGTCCCGAACAGCAAGCCCTCCAGCATCCCTGGAGAATGTAACAGCGGACCCGTTCAATGCTGCAACAAGGTTACCTCCGCCGGGGATCCCGCTGCTCGGATCTTGACTGGTCTTCTGGGCCTTCTAATTCCCTTGGATACTATTGTTGGATTGGAATGTAATCCCGTGTCAGTCATCGGTGCCAGTGGCAACAGCTGGTGAGTCGAGCTGTGTTCCGTTCAGAAGTGTTCAAGTGTTGAGCGCATGCTTGCAGCAATTCTCAGACTGTGTGCTGTGCCAATAACGAATTTAATGGTCTTATCGCCATTGGTTGCAGTCCCAGTAAGTAATCATAGTGCCTTTGATATGTCTCAGAACGTTAAGGTCATTTCCAGTCAATCTTTAAGAGCATCCCATGGAAAATATCTGGTCATTTTATACGAAGATTTCGTTATAGACCTTCCTTTAAATGCCGTTCCCTCGATGACTTGTATCTATTTGTGTATGATGTACACTCCAACGCGCATACTCAATGTCATTATCATCTACCGGGCTCTGCTATGACTTGGATTATGTCAACCTTCTGGTGTGGTCAATGCTGGAGATTATGCATCCAGAAGACCGAGTGGAGTGGTTGGATCGCCGTGGTTATGTGGTAAGGCTTTTCTGGGCTCTGCCCATAAATTCTGCCCGTCACATGTCGATGAATAACACGTCCAAGAGATTAATAACCCGACAGATCGTCTGTCTATTCCACCTACTATATTCACATTTGATTCAGAGCGAGCTCACTAGATCACTCCAGAAGCCCGGGTGTAGTCATTAGTGCATTATCACTTAGCACCTGTTGCTTGTTGTGGTATACAAATACAGAATACGCTCTGTATGCTGTCAGACCCCAGATAATTGCGAAGAGGCTAATCTAGCTCTTTCGCACGTCACTAACACTCCCACTGCTGTTGACGGATATATCCGGATCGGGATTCTGAAACACAATTTTTCCTGAGAAGCTATGAGTCGCTCGCATGAACCGTCTACCTCTTCGACTGGCCTGTTAAGGTCATGCGCGCAAAGACTCAGTATCCATCAGCCTGAACATCCTTCATTGTTTGTCTGAATTACCCGGCTGACCTCTGGTGATCAGAAGCCATGTCACTGAGGGAATTGAGCATTCAGATTGAGAACAGCGGCTGCAGGAAATGTTAGCGTTTTCAGATCAATCAAAGGATGAGAGGATCCATGATTAGCGTAGATCGCAATCTGCAGTTGAGTTATGAGCAGCTTCTAGCGCAGAATTCGACACGATCCATGCCTCAGAAGCGTTGAAAAGATGAACTCATTAAAAAATCACTCGATCTAAATTTCTGACCAGCCTATTTATCGTCCTGTCGTTGGCCATTTAATGCATACTTGTGAGTTATTGGATCCATTTCATCCACAAGTCCTTTTCAACGGATTTTCCCATTAGTCCAGATGTCAAATAGTCCCGAGAACCCTCATTAGCTACGAATACATCGGAGAAGCAAACAGTGTCATTGGTCAGATTGAGGTCTTGGATACTTCGGGGATCCAGGAGCAGCTGCTGACTTCAAAATGCCATCACTGGGATGGTTTTTTTCGGAGCTACTGTTCCTTTTTTTATCTTCTTGTGGAGCATATAGGCCAAGTGTCCCCTGTTTGATAGTGAGGAGAGAGGGATAAATGGACATTGCCGAGCTAAATTGACCATTAAATAGATTCACCCACTGAAACCGACTCATCATGGAAAGTCTCTTTCATCCATTGAGACTGAGACTAGGTTTCAGTTGAGCTGTCAATCCTCAAAATTTGCCGCTTCTGCCATGGTCTACTTACAATGGATGCTTCACATCTTCGTCGAATAACTCGAATGGATCTTTTTCGAATATGGTATACATCTTGGCTTGCCCTTCTTGGTTGATCTAGGTTAGGTTTCAGATGCCCAGGTGCTCTGTCTGATTCTATCTCCCAGCACAACGTAATCTCTAGGACCAGGACGTTGAGCTTTCTCACATGTTTCAGATGCCTTTTTATCGAGGGAAGAGGAAGATTCATCAAGCTGGAGAACATCTCGTCGAGACGGATGTCCTTTATAGAGTGAGGTAACTACCTAGTGTTGCCGTGATTGTCGCTATGTAGAGACAAGAGCGGAGATAATGGATTTGAAGATGAGGATTTGGGTGTATTGGTTTTTGCGGCCGATGGACATGGCCTCTCTGAAGGCGAGATGCGAACATGCACAGACACGTGAAGTGTATTCTGCCACAGATGACGGTTTAATCTGTTTTTGGCAAAAGTCAACTTTCGAAATCAAACGCTCTAAGAAGAACTCAGCTCACTGCTCTGATGACAAAAGCTATAAGGAAGAAGGGAAAGACGCAGAAGAGCATTTCTTTTGTAATTTGGTTGTAGACTCTTACCGTGGACTCTTTATGAAGAGGACATTATGCGGCAGTGTCATACGGAACCGGAAGAAGATATAACAATAACTTCATGAACAACAAGCAAGAAAGATGCTCGTCGGATTGACTACAGCAACTCCACGCAAGCACTCTACAGCTGTGAAACCCCTTGCACAACCAAGACTTCACCCCAAGAAAGTAGCTGCCGTTTGGGAAAGAAAAATAAACAGAAATTTCATTCGACCGAGGACTTTTCCTTGTATCAGCGAGAGCACTTCGCAATCAAACTTGGGATAAAAAGATTCTTGGGTTATTTGTTGCATGTTGGGAGTCGACCTAATTTGCCGCCCGATAGAGATACGCAATTTGACAACGTGCTGAGGTGCTTTGGTGAAGGGAGTGGAGGCTGTGTACTTGATAACTAGTGGTACAGAACAAGGCTGATGCTCTATGCCGGATAGGCATCCCAGGGGTTCCCAGTTGGGGAAAACTGCAATTCAATTGCAAAGAAACTCATGACGATGGCACAAGCTAATGTGAATCGATTTTTTGAACATTCTTAATTTATTGTTGACATTCCGACAGGAAACCATCACATTTGTCGAGATCAACGGTTTGCGGTTACCAGAGTCCACAGCCTCTGGGAACCTATGTCATATGTCTGGCCATAACGTCTCAGCAGATAGCCATCTCACCATTTCGTCCAAAGGCCCTTACTAGTGGTGGTATAGGACGAGGTCCTGTAGGTCATACATGGTAAGCACGGCATCTTATACACAATTGAATCAATGGTGAATCCCTTACATTATTGTGTTCATGGACGACCCCCAGACTAGTTAATGAAATTATCAATTCAAAATCCCTTTTCAACTGCCCGATACTTGCCGGGAGCAAGCTTGTTATATTACCGCTGTCGTTAACGCAATGGATTTTCCAGAAAGAGTGGTGGCAGGATGAGTGAGAAGTCGATTGAGTCCGTCCAATTGAGGCTGAGTTAGTCAAAAATTACGATGGCATCCATAACGGTACCAGTGCCTACACCTGAAGAATATTGGATATATGCAGGTTTGAATCTTCCTCACTTTGAGGCTGATTTTGATATAGAAGATGGACAATCGAGCTTGCTCAGCCAGATAAAAGGTCGGCAACAATAAAAGACGGTCCTCTGTAAGGATAACAAACTTCTTGGGGTACAAAAATTGGTGTTGTGAATAACAACCTAGTGGCGATGAGCAGATCAGTAGAGAGAAGACAAAACCTGGTAGTGAGTGTATAAATCAGAAAATTATTTCGGTCGATGCCTGCTTTGTTACAAGTCCCTAATGTTTCAAGAGCTCGTGAGTTGATGGCATTTTACGATGTTTGCGAATTGTCAATGATAGAGCTGTCATGTGACATGATATGTATCATCTTGCACGTGATGTCATAATTTACAGCCTTGCACACAAGTATGCCAAAGCTATCACAGTAGTGAGTCTTATGTGGTTGATCGCATGAAATGACCTTGACGAGAATCTAATAGTGAGCTTGAACGCGAGGCTAACATTGCACGTAATCGCGCTCTTATGGAAGGACTCGAGGTCAACCGAATTTCCTCTGCCATCGGGATAGCGAAGACCAAGCAAACTGCGAAACCTGGGCAACTCGCGAAACGCAAACGCAAAGAGAAAGCTCCAATGCGACGGTCTGTACGGCTGAGGATTGTTGCGCTTGCGTCCATTGAAACCCCTGCACTGAAAAAGAAGCGAGAGGTATACTATTTTTATCGTTTCTCGACCTTCTGAGACTGTGACTTGCAAAGGCGAAAGAAAAAGCTTTTCGAATCAAGCAAGAGGAGGAATGGCTGGAGGCACAGGAGAAAGCTCGTGCTGCAAGAAGAACCCCACGAGATGTCAGGCTACACAAATTGGTTGAACAGAATCCTGAAGATATCTCAACATTGAATATAACGTTTAAAGCCATTGTCAGTCGTCCTCATACTAGTTGTGTCAACGATTGCGACACTCTTGAATACAACGACGGTAAGAGATATGAGCGTGAGATGAAGAACTTGAGGAAACGTCTGCGGTCAATGAAAATTGTTTCTCGAGCAAAAGTTAATCAGAACCGCACATATAGTTGCGCGTATCACCCTGACATCTCAAAAGATTTGATTTTCTTTGGCGGTATGCTCCAGTCTACTGAAAAGGAAAGTGTCTGATTTCGGAAACTAGATAAACACGGGGAACTAGGCATTTGGGATGCCACAGCACCAACAGATGAAGTCACCGACGAAGATGGCAGTCCTGAGGTTGATAACCGACAAGGAGGAAAGTACTGGCGGCTTCAGCTGCACCATTCGACGACTTCAATGTCGTCAATATCCAGCATCAAATTTAATCCGGTGAATGCACAAAGTGTGAGTTATCCAATGTATCACTCTACTGCCTGCTGATTGATCCTGTAGGTCTATACAACATCTAACGACTGCACGATACGAAACTTATGTTTCGTGACGCAAGTCACTCAAGATATTTATGCGAACAAGGATGGCGTTCCCATCACCCATGTCGATTTGACACCTTCAGGACATGAAATGTGGATCTCTGACGGAACAGGTGGAGCAACACACCTTGATCTAAGAGAGGAAAAATCCAGGGCTCGTCGTTTCGTACTTTCTGACAATAAGATTGGGTGCATCAGCATAAACCCTAGTTATCCAAACCTGATTTTGACAGCGAGTGATAATTGCACACTGAAGTAGAGCCCCTCACGCCAGCTTCATCGCTCTGATTTGCTCATCATGTTTCCTAGGATTTGGGATGTACGAAAATTGCAAACCCTCGCTGGCCAACTTTCTGGCTCTGAGCCTGCAAAACCCTGTCAGACTGAAGGACCAACACTAGTGGAATATGACTATGATACCGTTACTAACTTCAACAAGTCGAAGAAAGGTCTGGGCTTGCTTCGGGGTGAATGGTCTTTTGACAAATCATGTATTTCTGCGTACTGGGACCCTCGCGGGGGGCAGATTGTCAGTACGAGCCATGATAACACCGTGCGACGTAGGTATCATTGATTGTGTAGCCCTGCATGTCTTGCTAAGTGATTTGGTAGTGTGGAGTTTGAACTCCTCAGCCCTAAATGGCTCTGACACGTTCAGGAGCTTCAAGCCTTTCAATCTAATCCACCATGATTGCTGGACAGTAAGATCGACTTCAGCCACCACTTAACTAAGTAGTCTTAACAGAGAGCTCAGCCATCTCAAGTGACAATGCTGCGGGCACAGTGGAGTCCCAATCCAGACGTGTATCCTCATTTCACAGTGAGTGCTAGCTCATTCCCTGTCATCGATGTTCTTTTCATATCGCCATAGATTGGCAATAAGAAACGTTCTCTGGATATCTTTTCTGGTAAGGGCGATCTTTTGGCACGTTTGTCTGACCCTTTGCGGTAAGTTCAGTATGATGAGGACTGCCCCACACTCTGCCCCACACTCGCTGACCTCTGACTAGGTTAACCGCCATACAGGCGGTTACGTGCTCCCATCCCAAGATAGTAGAGCGTGCAGCAAGCGGCAATGCAAGCGGTCATTGTGTGCTCTGGGCGCCACCTCACGACTCATGATGTCCCATTTTTACCCGATATCTTGCATAAAAAACAATTGAATCTGATCTTATTAAGCCATATAATAGATGCCTTCTGATTTATACCTGCCTGATGGTCCCTGAATTAAGCTAGGAAATAGTCGGCTAGCTTATCGAGCATCCTCTCTCACCTGTTCCAACGAGGTGTCATTCATTGTTATCGTATGGAAGGACAAAATAACCATTAAGGTACAGGTACACGATCTGTGCTCAAACTACGAAGGTCAAATGAGTACTGTAACATTAGTACGACTAGAGCCCAGGGTTCTCCGACAACAGGAAATGGAAAGTTGGAGAGAGAGGGTATATCTATCGAAGAGAACTCGCACGAAAGCTACTTGTAGAGCTGACATGATGATCAACAATCTCATGACTTGATTGTGCGCTTTGTCTCTTTGTGCCCAGGATAATATCAACATCCTTCAGAATTTTCTGGAGAATCTTGGTCAGGTGTGATAAACCGCTTTGTTGTTCGGATAGGATCTGTGATTGATAATGATCGTTGTTGAACCGAATGGTATTGTTTGGCCGAGAACATAAATGAGGAAAAATAAAAATAAAAACATGATTAGAACCCAGTAAGAACGAGAAACGGAATGTAAAAGGAAGCACGTACTTTAGTCAGCTGTGCAAATCCATCTTCATCTACCACTGCCCATTCTCCAATTTCTGTTCCCATGGATCCCTGAATGGTGCTGAGGCGCGCCCAAAGCTCATTGATCCTTCCCTTCATCCTTCCCTTCTTCAACTCGTCCTCAATTTCTTCCAGTGCAGCTCCCAGCCGTTCTTCCTCAGGGCTAATCGGGGAACTCCGTACACTCGGAATCAAGAGGTATATATTCTGAACAATCTTCGACAATTTCTGTGATGACTGTGTTTGTGCGGCTATTGCGCGCAGAAACCGAGGAGAATTGGAATTAATATGCTGAGTTGCGAGGGATTCAGTACGGCTTTTGATATCTTTCAGAACTTGTCGATGCTGTTCGGATTTTTTGTTTTGAGCTTCCACACGAGTACGCAGATCATCGAATCCAACTGCTAGGACAGGTACATGGCAAGTCGGGTCAGGGTTCTCGCGTAGAGCTTTTTCCCAAAGCGCGTCATTCGTAGCATTGGTTGGACGACCGTAAAGACTGGCTTGATTTGGGTTCACAAGGTTATAGAAATAATACTTAACATGACGTCAGTTTTTTTTGCTCAACCTTGTCTAGCCGTTACAAACCTGGAATTTACATTGAGGCGAATTAGGATTCCATGCATTGTAGATCGCCTCAATCTTCTGTTGCAGCTGCACAGCCTGTGCCTGAGCGATGGCTTGTTGCTGCGCTGGTGTTTTAGATCCTAAAAAACTACCTGACAGTGTGTACGCGTTGAAAGGATTGCTTGACCTTGCAGTATTCCCGAACAGATTACCCTCAGACCTATCACCAAAAAGACCATTACCAGTGACATTATTCTGAGTGTTCCCAAACAAACTGCCCGGTTGTGTAACATTCGTACTGCCGAAAAGGCTGGGTTGGTTTGGTTGCTGAGGCTGTTGAGTACTAGGAAATAACCCAGTCCCAGAAGTGGCGCCGGTGTTTGTGGAACCAAAGAGATTGCCAGGTTTATCTCCAAATAATGACTGTTGTTGCTGGATAGTGCCCGTTCCGACGCCTGTATTGGTGCCCGTATTGCCAAATAGACTCATCGGCTGAGCCGCGTTCGAAGCAGTTGGCTGATTTGTTGCTGGCGCGTTACCAAACAGACTGTTCGTCTGCTGATTTGTCGTAGATGTGCTACCAGGTGGCTGTGTGGACACAGTGGAAGCATTGCCGAATAAGTTACCTCCAGTTGCAGCTTGTGGCATTGTATTTGAAGTATTTCCAGTCAGAGCTGCCCCTGTCGCTGCTTGATTCATCGTGGCATTACCGAATAAATTTCCACCTGTAGCAGGTTGGAGTGTGTTGGTATTGCCAAGTAAGCCTGTATTAGGCTGGGCATTTGTCATTGTTATGTTCCCAAAAGGCGAGGTACCGGCAGATTGGTTTTGCGCGTTTCCAAAAATGTTTGCACCTGTTGTTGAGGACTGATTCGTGTTGCCAGGCAAGATTGGCACAAATCCTACAGGATTTGTCTGTGTATTATCGGCCGATCCCGTGTCAACGTTCATCCCGGAGGACTGAGTGGCGGTGTTGGTGCTGGTACCACCAAAAACACTGTTTCCAGTCGTAGCACCTGAGTTCGTATTCCCGAAGAGAGCATTGGTCGGTTGGTTTTGTTGTGCGTTTCCGAAAAGTGATGTCTGCCCCGCTGGCTGAGTGCTGCCGAGAAGATTTCCAGCAGGATTCTGCTGCTGCATGTTACCAAAACTACTTTGTTGTGTATTCCCAAAGGCGCTTGTACTGGCAGCATTTGGATGATTGTCGAGAGCACCGAGCTGAGACATGCTCTGTGGGTCGTCGCGATCAGCGAACTCCACCTCGAGATTGGCTGTTTCCATTCGCAAATATCACTTACAGAGCCGTGCGTGAGATGACACACGATTCAAACCACCAAGCCTACAGAATTCTAGATGCCAGCTCGGCACAAATTCGTCACAAACGCGTCAGGAGGATAAGAACAGATCAGTCGAAGGACAAGCGAAAGACACCAGTATACACTTTCACGTGACCTCACAATTGAGCAATATTTCACTTGCTTTCTATTATAGAATCCGCATAGGCAAAAGGGAAAAGCATTTATAGATTCATGTGAACGGAACCCAAGTTAAGTGGTATGCATAACCCTATCACATACAACATTCGAATAATGCATGGATACGAAAAGAACTCAAAACTGGAATTAATCAGTTAGCTTTACATGAAATCAACAAGGAAAAACGGCACGTACTCTGAGAGGCTGGAAAAACCACTTGTTCTTGCCATTTGTGTAACGATCTTCAAACAGTTTCTTGATGTTCTTTTTAGTATCCTCCCGCTGTGAAGGTTCCTTAAACGTCTCCGCAGACACAGAATTCTTGAGACCTTCCAACTCGACAGCATATCGCGTAGGGAAAAGATGAGAATAATTGATAGCCTATAGATATGACATCTGAACCATGAGCCATGATACAATGGTGGGCGAACGCACCTTGATAAAAGGCTTGACTTTGCTCCTCGCAGCCAACTTCTTCTGACCCATTCGCCGTGTTACCTTGCGGGGGTAGCGCTCGATACCAGCAACAATAGCATGGGGATACGGTCTTTCTTTTGTACCCTCATCGAACTGTTTGATAATAACAACCTTTTTGCCCGCCTGGCGACCTCGAAGAACAATGGCTACCTGAACTTCAGTGAACCCAAACTTCCAACAGATTATACTCCCCGAATTGTGCGCACCTTACCAGCCTTATGAACTAGAAAAAAATAGATTCAATTATCAACTCACAAATTGACAAAAACCGTACCTTTGACCATCTTAACGTTCAACGACTAGCCCTTGATTTGAGTCTTGCGAGGTAGGCTTCGAGTCGGATATCTCCGAGTGGCTTTGCAGTTTACAAATTAAGGTTTGATGTCAGACTATAACCCCGGATCTTTTCAGAGGCCGGCCTAAGGCACACCGGGCACAAATCGGGCCTCGCTAAAACACACCAGGTTTACTAGCGATTGTGGTGAGATTGTCCAATCGTGATAGTTGTTGGTACTGGGGATTCTACTCTGCAGTCCAGATGCTCGGTCAATCAATTTACAGGTAAATTTCATTGTTCTCGAGTTATCTCCCCCCCCCCCCCCCCCCCCACCTC
>Ga0153987_1000364_pt1 | contig 14999 bp, 13 predicted proteins | sample TSNC071MetaG_FD_102279 | JGI IMG/M metagenome (GOLD analysis project Ga0153987, IMG submission 102279) | Attine ant fungus gardens microbial communities from North Carolina, USA - TSNC071 MetaG | ecosystem: Host-associated > Fungi > Mycelium > Unclassified | place: USA: North Carolina, William B...
AAATTGCACCACTTTGCACTGGACCCGGTCAAAATGTGGTCTTCACCCTCAAGATACCGTCAAACTGGACCGTGGCCTCACAATGCCCCATAACACATGAAATCGCTTTCTCAAATATCACGATTTGATTCTGATGAGCTCAGCTTACACTTCAAGAACCTGACAACTATCACACACCTTATTATAGAATTGCTACTTGTGGTTCTCGTGGGTGCACTTTTCACACACTGGTTGGATCATGCTTCTCTGGTCACACAGTACCCCCAACCATTGGTTCTTTTCCTCATTCACTCGCTTAAACTCAACGATACCAATCATCCCTTACATCTTGAGGGCCTTTTTCAACATAATATAGATGGCTGCCATTCACCTTGATCTGAACAATCTCTAGTCATGAAGCAGTTGATGTATCGATCTGTGCTACCGGATTTTAGGTATTTTGTTCGACGACTGCGGTAAGGGTCGGCGGAATCGCTGCGTCTTGGACTTACCCATCATCAATGTTTTTAACGACTCTCTGCTCCAAGGTCCATCACCGAGATCACCGATTCGGCACTTACAATATCTCTCGGGCTATGACCAGCTGTTACTATTTTCGCCCACAACTTTCTTCGTATGCATTCGGAATCAATTTTTTTCAAACTCCTTTCCTTTACATAGGGAAATATCAATAAAATGTTAGTTCAAAAGTATTTATCATAATTCCAGAGATAAAGGAAAGGTGACGGCCTGCCACCAAGCCCCACGTAATAAATTGTTGGTTTATTTTAAAAAAAGTTGAAGTAAAGGTGTTGTCTTCTATCTTTTTGTCTGAAGATTCTGTCAAGCATTGACTGGAAACCAATATGAGGAGAGCAGGCCCCTACCTAAAGTCAGGGTTCTTCAGAGAAATATCTTGAAAACTTCCGGCTTATTAGTGTCTTGCTCCAATCCTCTCCAGAGCCATACAGCGACATTTTTCATCTCGCCATTGATATTGTATGGCAGAATTTCTGATTGAACATTGTGCTTTCGAGGATCTCCGGGTGGCAACTCCCTCTGCTTCTTCATCCACTCCGATATTGCCAACTCCACGCATCCCCTCGATACCTTTCTTCTCTTTCTCTGCTTGCCTTTTGGTCTTATCCTCATAATCTCATCCCCTCTCTCTGTGACCACGACCATTTCCGGCACTGCCGGATTCGTGGCCGGCTCTTTGTTCACTTGGAAGGTAATAGATTGATCACCTCCCGCTGGTCCAAAGCTACTGCCTACACCTTCATAGATGTGCAATGAAAGAGGCACTATCTCTTCCTCTGACGATGATGAGCTTTCATCCAACCTCCAGTTGCTGTAATCAGGGATTAATGGTTCTAGTAAGGAATGATAACTTTGCTTCTTCTCGAGGCCCCGACAAAGGTCTATCTTGCCTTCGTATTGTGCTGTATTTGGGAAAGGAACAGAAGATATGCCCAAGTCCAAAGCATCAAGTAAATCGGTCATCTCTGATTCTGCTACCGTCGCCAATTGAGTTAATCAATGATGTTAGCTCGGAAATCATCAACAGGGTATGTGCATGAAGCTTACATTTCACTACTGCCCAGCTGGCCGAGCGGTCTACAGACAAGGATGAGTGCGTCGTGCTTGTTAGTCAGACACCCGCAAATTTGAGATGGAGTTACTGACACTCCCCGCACCCGAGAGATAACGACAGAACCAAACTTTAGAGGTCGGATTGAGCAACCGAATCAAACAGTTCATGTGATCAACGGAGTGATAATCTTTTCCTCATTTAAGCGCTCAGTGGAGACAATTGAACGGTCAATCATCACAGCAGCTGTCAACCTCCAGATGCACCATGATAAATTCATTCTGCTAATAGGACACAATATGTCATAGTGGCTATGTCAATACTAGGAGCGTTATTTATTCTGTAACAAATCGACACATCTGAGATCAAACAGGGCACAATAAATCACAGCTTTTGAAACAGTCAACTCGGGACAATGGCCCCCGGTGGGAAATGTGATCGATCTCACCTGTTGAGCTGACACTAGGTTCGATTCTGAAATATTATGTCTGGATAACCCTTCGATTAAAATTTTGGGCTAATTTGATTGTTTGTAAAATCACCAACAATTGTTGCAAAAAGCAGACTATCGTTTCAAAAGCCATCAAACCAAAGCCTTTTTTTTGAACCAACAACTTATAACGTCGGGCTCGAACGCAGTCCGCGGCAGAGTACTTTACAATAGGCTAGTGCTGTATGGTGTCTAAATATAGCTACACTACGAGCCACTTCAATAACTCAATGGCGTGTTCTTTTCTTTTCTTCTGTCTTCCTGGGCTGATGGGGGGATCATGTACTATAGTTTGTTTGGTACATAAGCCAGTGCAATAAAATGTGACACTGCTTGACAGCTATTTGCGAAGTCTGTTATCCTTTAAGCTCTTGTACATCATATTTGCAAATCAATTACAACAACAAAATAATAATTATCAGCTCCTGATAATCTGATAATCTGATCCTTATCATCCTTATCTAATTTGCAGTACTCCATCTAGTTAGTTATAGTTATTGACAATGATGAGTTGATGCTTTGGGCATGTGCACAGACCACTGTACTTTAGTATATATAGTAGTTGGTGTACAATAAAACAGTTTACCCTATTATCAGTAAGACTTCATATCAACTCTTCAACTACTATTTATGGTCCTGGCTCCTTCTTAACTCATATAAGGCATCCTAAAAAGTGACTTGGGTCAGTGTTGTGATCATTTCTTGGTTTTTTTGTCTTGGACCTCTTTGGTTGTTTCAACCTTTCTGGTAATGAGACTTTCTTTGTGGTTCTCTGCACATAGAAACAGACTATTCCAAGGTAAAGGGCTGATAAAGATCCATCTTGATCTTGGTCCTTGTTCTTGAATAGCTTGTTTCTATGTGCAGGGAAACCTAGAGATAGCCCTATAGTCAAAGAAGCTGAACCAACTAAAAAAAGTTGAAGATAAAAAACCAGAAAATGTCAGGATACTCACCAAGTTCTCTTTTTGGGATGGGTTGTATGTTTTAAGGGAGGAACCAGGACAGTAAATAGGGTAGTTGATTGTTGGGTAAAATTGTTCTATCTTCTAGTTATTGTACAAGTGACAGGCATTTTTGATTGTACTTGAACCAACTCATCTGAATTTAGCAAATAATTTGACTCAAAACAAAAAGATGCTGCACTTGAGAGACAAATAAAAATGCAGGAGAGATGAATAGAATAGAGAAAAGGGCAAGGGTGTAGATGCCTGACAATTATAATCCACCCAATTCATTAAGGGACGTATTGGCAACAAGAGTAAGAAAATTGTCCAAGGACTAAGTACCTAAAGTCTGTCGCATGTAAAATACAATTAAAATCATAGGCTACAATGCCTCCCCCTGTCATCCCAGCTCAGTCAAAGAAAGCTTACATATGATATTTGTATGTCATACATAGGTCGTCATGGACATAGCCTTGCTGGATGCCCCTACCAGTTCCTGCAGCTCGTCCCAGATGACTTGCTTTAGGATCACAATACGAAACCGACTCCCGGGAAGTCGTTCGAAACCAAGGATTTGAGTAGACAGTTGGCGCTGAGCACGAAAGTCGTGTAATTCAATTGAATAATGTAAACCGGTGGTTGTTACAGTAGTGTCACAAGAATGGAGTCGAGAGACACTGCCACTCCTTTATGTCTCTCGACTGGGAATCCCTTCGTGGTCGTTCAATAGGCCCTGGAGGCTTTGGCCCTGATAGAGAAAAAATATGGCAAGCGCCTTGGCTCGGTTCTGACTTGTTCTCTGACTCAGAAAAAACTATCTAGGCCTCAGCTCCTAAACGCACCATGTGCCGTGCCCGCCTCCTCTTCTGGTTCTGAGCCGCATAAGGATGAGTATCAGATCTCACTCGACACCTCCCGTTCGTTTGTTCTTTATCCTTCTGCCTCTTATCAACACAGAGAGTTACTCCAAAGCCAACTTTACGGACTGATTGTCTCTCTTTTTCGAAAACGCCCAAAACTCAGCTACTTTCAAGGGTACCATGATATAGTATCCGTGATGATGTTAACACTACCTCAAGAGCTCCAGTTTGTTTGTGTTGAGAGACTGAGTCTCCATTGGTTGAGAGATTCCATGGGGTCGGGATTAGAACCTCTTTTGGGCTTATTACAGTTCGTCTCATCCTATTCTGGCTCTGCAATTTCATGAACGAGACTCACATGTTTCATAGGGTCACCAAAAACCTAATTCAATTAGCCGATCCAGAGTTCTCATCCATGCTTCAACAGTTCGTCCATGCTACATCCTCATTCAGTCCTATTTCATATTGACCTGACACGCCTAGGTCAGCTCAGCTTCCATTCTACGCACTCTCAAATCTCTTGACACTCTTCTCCCATGATACTCCCACACTTCCGCTCATCCAACACGTTTTTGACTACCTATTATGTCGGCCACCAATTGCTGTCGTTTATCTCGCCGCGGCTGTGAGTCCTTGACTTTTTGTGCTGGTCTGATCTTTGATATCGATGTAGATCATGTTGTCGAGGAAAGAAGAGGTGCGGATGCTTGTGGAGGAAGATGAGGATGGGATGATTCATTCGTTGTTGAGCAGCCTACCTCCTCTCATTGATGAAAACGAGCCAGCCTCAAAAAGCTCTTCTGCTTCCCCTGAATTATCACTTGATTCTCTCTACCCTCAGCGCGATGGAATATCTGTTCGACCGTCATCACCCTCGTTGTCAACACCAATGGATAGCACTGAGATTAGCATCGATGCCACTATTATTGCTGAATCCGAGTTGGATTCGATCCTCGTAGCAGATGCCGAGACACATCAAAAGTTGTGCTCATCGCTATCAGTTTTGGATCTGACACTTGTTGATTCTTATCCCACTGAAATTGCTTTTGGGATGAAAGAGGATATCGATGAGCATATGAGGCCCGCTAAGCAGGACTCAGTACCATTGCCAGACGGGTCGTTAGGCGATTCTGATTCAAGCCAGGCTGAAGCCGCCGTTGGTGCAAATGTAAATGGAGAGACTACATCCCACTTACCCCAAGAGGCCATTGAGCCAGATAGGCAAGGCAACCGTGGAACCATCGACAGACAGGCTAAACCTATGAAAACCAATCTGACTGGTTCTTCTAGCAAGGAATCCCTGTCATCGCATGTTCAACCCTCACCATCGACCGCGGAACCAGCGGTTCCTACTTCCACTGAACCTCCGATCCTTTCCTTATCCTCTCTCCTCGCACACGCTTCCCATCTTCAAACAGTATTCCCACCAAGTCATCCCTCCCTCCATCTTTCTAAGATAATGGGCCCACAATCTGTTGTTCACACTTGGTCTGAGAACTTTGGAGACTGGCCAAGCGACGACGAGGTAGAAAAAATGGTATCACGAATGGATCTGATTGTATATCCATCCATTCCTGATGCGGAGAACGAGGACGATAGCGGAGATGAGAGTGAGACGGGTGAAGAGATTGTCAAAGCAGCTCGATGGAAGAAGGGAGGAGGGAAGAAGAAGAAGAAGAACAAGTTCATTAAATTCAGTCGACATCGTCGAAAACCATCTTCTGAAACGTCCAATCACCATCGTCACAAACGCAATCTCGGTGTGAGTGTTGTGAGTTTTGCATCGAGATTGCTTGGACATCGGGTGGGGAAGAGGATGGAAAAGAAGACAGTTTTGGCGGGTGTTGTGGTTGTTTTGGGTGTTGCTGTGGCGATGTATGGTGTCAAAAGTGGGCGAGCTGGTGGTTCTGCTGCTGAATTGTGATGGTATGTTCCATTTGTGGTTTGAAGTTGTGACTAATGCCAGTTTGTAAAAGGGGAAGGGGGGGAGGGCCAGTTTTTGTCTTGGTCATGAATGTAAATGAAGTCCAATATCCAGCAATGTCAGTGCAAGCACTCTGGTTTAATTTGATTCGATTTACGTGTATATAATGGACAGAATTATTATTGAATATTAATATTACTTTGTGAAAGAGTCTGAGCTATGGTCTGCCAGTGCCCCGTGCAATAAATTGTTGATTTTATTTTTATTTTTGAACAACAAAAGTCTGTGGATACCACTTAAATTTGAGGTCTCAGGAGTTGAGTGTCAAGCTGTCCTTGCAAGAAGCAGGGACCTGCAACAACATTATCACACACATGATAGTGGTACCGGAAGCTTAGCTTGAGTACCAGTCAATGCATATGATGCCAAGCATGTCAGAAGAGAGACTGCAAGCTGCTGAGATCACTCAATTATCATCAGTCATGGGAATCTCCTACAGGCTTGTGCAGCCCAAGAAAAAAACCCTTTCTAGATCTCTCATCACAGAATGATATAGCCTTGCAAACATAACGTCCCAATGTAAGGATTGAGTCGTTTCTGGTTGGGCTTGAATGTAGATGCCATAATCTGGTCCTTTAATGTTACCAATTATCTAGTTGGCCAAGACAACATCCGCAATGGTCTTGTTTCCATTAACGATGTCCCTTACCACAGGCAATGCATCTTTGAAATCTTCGAATAAGACATGTCTAATACCCTCTCTTTTACAGTACGAGGCGAGATCGTTGTCTCCTCCAGGTTTGGACTTGACAAAGAGCAGGTCAGCGTGTTTGGCAGCTGATATGTCTGATGTTCCCGTGAATAGTGTTGAATAGTTTGATGTTCAAGGCACTTACCGGAGACCCCATCGCCAAAGAAGAAGAGTGTCGGTGGTTGGGGTAAGTTGCGGTAATGCAGAATGGCTTGGGATTTATCGTGTCCGAATTCACTACGTATAAAGAGTACGATTAGTGTGTAGGATTTCATTGATATGTGATGACCGATCACCTAGTAGGATGTCTATATTTTATCTCCCAGCTCCCGTTAGATTCAACAGTGACGTCGTTTGCAATTATCTCAATCTCGTTCGCTCGTTCTTCAAGGAGGTTCGATAATACTGCACGAATCAGGGGTACCATCCCACTAGATACGAATCTCGATCGTCAGTGCCAGTTCCGTGATTGAGGTGGGGGTGAGCAACTGGCCTCGAGACGATTATCACCGGGATATCAGCCGACTTGGACCACGTGTAGAACTCTTTGAATCCAGGATCAAGCTTGATATCTGTTGATATGTCGATCAACTGGACGAGAGGGAGAATTTATCATGCCCACTATTCTGCAGAACCCGTTTACATTCCTCGAAAGTGTGACCGTTCTTGGCGACGCTTTGTAACATTTCTCGGAAGGCGTCTCTAGACGGATTTCAGCTAAATTTTTCTTCAAAATACGGTGAGAAACTGACCTAAATGTGACCTTCCCTTCGAGAATTTCTAGATTACCCTCCCTGCGTTTGTCCTTGCCGAACCCCAAGTGATCCGTCATGTCTATGATCGTCAGTCTGATGGAGACCGCATTACCAATACCACAAACAGAGAATGCTCACAGTCATTTGAATCAGCTGTAGTGATAGTCCCGTCCCTGTGGTACGACACACAAGATTGAATTCAAGTAGCGAGGTCGAAATTTAAGTAATTCACCAATCAGATAGAATCACAAAATCCTTGTCTTTGTGAACGGGCGGGTAAGGAAAAGTGCTTTCTGGAGCAGAGTCTGACATGGTATACTTGTAAGAGAGCAATCGGTATCTTCATTTTACTCGGGTGTTATCTAATCAGATGCGAATCACTGGCATGCTGTTGAATAATAGACTAGACTAGTGATTCATCATGCTATAAGCCTAATGCTGGACAAATTCAAGGTCTATGTCGGTTTTGCAATTTTTCCAGAGGGACTCAAATCTGATTCTCCCATGAAATAATTGAATCATAGAATCAAGTTTGATTATTATGCGAGATGATACACAATAGTGATAAAAGTAAAAATCAATTTGGCCACCCTTTCGGCTACGAGAGAAACATCAACAAGGAGAGAAAGCACAAGAACAAAACTGGTTCGTACCTTGACTTCTTCACCAAGCTTCCTGGTGGCGAGCATAGGTTGCTGTGCAGTCTTGACACCATCCTCGCCTTCATCCCAGGTATAACTAACCCCTATAGCAAGCTTCGACCCGTCCGAATTGAACGCGATAGAGGACACTGGATTGTTGAATTTTGGATATTGACGCAACCGCTTCTTGACCTTGTGATCCCAAATAGATACCGTACCATCTGAACCTGCCGAGGCAAACGTGTTGTACTTGGGATGGAACGAAAGAGCGTTGACTGGCCATACATGATCCACATCGTCGATAGTCTGGCGGTGACACTTGAAAGCGTACTTTTTATCTTGAGCTGCGGGACTAGGATCAAAATACTCGACCGCAATTCGGCCCTCTGTAGAAGCGGTAGCATAGCCTTGACCATCTGGCATGCATGCGAGAGAGCGCGTCATGTACTTGAGCGACGATTCACGCTGCTGAGAGGGAAAAGACATATTTCGAATGTCATAAATGTAGAATAGGCGGGAGGCCATGGCTACGACAAGGTTATTGTGGATCAGGTCGAGGTGATATATCCTTTCAGGTGTCTCATGGGCTTGGGTTTGGCACAAAAGTTGATCTTGGGTAGCACGAGGATCCCAGAATCGAATTGTTCTATCCCAAGAACCGGTGATAAGAACATCTGTAGAGGGAGACACTGTGATCAGATAACTCAACGTAGGAACAAAGGACTCGCTTTGTTGTTGAGACCATGTCATGCAAGAGACACTGTCGCTGTGTTGGCCTAGATGAGTGATGTCTTCAGTAGTGAGGTCCAACCTTGTGTGTCATAAGCTCAGATTTTCTCAATGACTTTGTCAGTATGACACACTGTCGCACAGAAGTATCCAATCCACCACTATAACCATGAGCATCGTCAGAAAATGTGCAGGCTAAAACGGCGGCACGGTGGTCGAATTTCGCCTTGATGTCTGGCGACGTGTCGGAAGTGTCATAGTATCTGACTGTCTGAAGCATTTCGGAACAAAGTTGGACAGTATATGATGAGAAAACGTACTGTGTCCCATGAGGATACGAGCAGCCGGTCTGGATGGACTGGCGCATAACGCACGGACGATATACTGTCAAACGGTGGAGAGGGAAGTACAGTCACATTTTGGTCGTCTATCGATCGTAATTAGCCACTGGATGACCGCCATACAAAAAAACAAACCAGCCATGGTGATTGAAAGAAAGTTTTGTTTGTTGGGAGTAAATAATACTTGTTGATTTAACTGGCCCAACGAGGAGAAATGTGGCAGATTTAATTTGGTTGTCGTAGTACACGGCTGTTTGACAATTGATTTTTGAAACTAAAGTATATTGTATTATGTGATGTCTGGAAAACCAATTTCTCTCTTTCTCTCTTGAACCAAATGCACATCCCTGAATCCTCCTCTGACCCCTCCTCCCCTCCTCCCCAGCCTGTAAGACCCTCAAAATGTCGGGCAATGCGAAACAAAAACAAGGGGAAAGAACGTCAAGTCATTGAGCTTACTGACTCCGAGTCTGAAGTTCAGTTGTGCAAAGCCAAGCGGTGTCGACGACCAACTGCTGGTTCATCCAAGGGGGTCGTTGTTGACCTGGACTTGTCTGTGCCCGATCCTCGAGCACCCTCAAGTGTTAAACGCAATCGCACAGCGAGGAATTACGAACAACATCTACCCGCCAGTGAGGAGGTTGAAATCGTAGACTTTTCTACCAGTGCGCTCAATAGAGGAAACTTGCACCGTGCAGATCCAACAGAAGAGTCAGATACCAGAGTGGCCCAGTTTGCAGGCACGACCACCAGTCCCGACCAAAGCCCTGGGGATGGAGAGAACGACTCAAGATTGACCTCTCAAATCCTAGCACTTCCGCCTTCACCTATCGCACCGCCTGTGCACATTGCACCAGAATCTTCTAACGCCTCCATACCAGCCACAACTGCCCTAACACTTTCCCCTGCAGAAAAGTTGCCACCACCACCCCTGCCACCATCTTCTTCTGCGCAGTCATCAGAAGATACCATGTCTCGCCATATTGCTCAAGTCCTTGAAATAGTTCCGGATGTCGATCCAGATTATTGTGCCGGTCTTGTTGCAGCTCGTCAACACCTCAACGAATCAACTATTGAGCACATTCTGCACATCTTATTTGAGGACCCGAATTATCCTCGCGCAAAAAAGACCATCTGTGCTGACAATCGGAAACGAAAGATGGATGGATCAAGCGATGATCGACTCAGCAAGAGGCTCAAGGCAAATGGGAAAAAGAAAGTAGCAAATGAAGACAATGAAGGCGACGGGCTCTGGATGAACATGGAAAGGTCAGTTGTGGGCGGTTTGGACTACCATAGTCTTGCACTCGTAGGTCAACCTCTTCTACTCATTGATGTCTCTCATTGGTGTCAACCACTAGGATTCCCTACAGCAAGACTATCCATCCATCCCCAAGCGTTTCCTTAACAACCAACTCTCGTTGCGCAAGGGGTTTTATGCTCCCACTTTTTTCTTTCTCCGGAATCTTACTCGTCAGCTTGACAATGATGGAACCACACAAGAACAGTATCCATACAAACCCAAAAAGACGCTTTACAGGTCTACGGAGGGAAAGGGCAAACATCGCGCCCTCCAAGATGGAGTATTTGAACGAGAGATAGCTTGGGTGAAAAAGGCCGTCGCCATTGAGGATGGAAGACTGGCTAACAACGAAGATCCCAATGCAAATGATATCCAAGATGAGAAAGACCAAAACGAAGAGGGCATTGAAGAAGAAGAAGAATCCGACGGAGAAGACGAAGAAAATGGGATCGAGTGTGGTTGTTGTTTCTCCAAGTTCCGTTTCGTAGGTGAAACGTCGTTCCAAGTCATGTACACCCGATTGACGGATGTTTCTAGGACAAACTGATTCAATGTCCAGATACTCACCTTTTCTGCTTCTCTTGCCTTCGATCTTACGCCTCGACACTTTTAGGCTCTCATAACCCCAATATTCCATGCATGTCACAATCAGTTTGCAAAGCTCTCTTTTCTGCTTCCCAACTCGCTCGAGTACTCCCACACAAAACCTATGCTCTTTACGAGCGCCTGGTACAGGCTAAAGAGATTGATGCAGCTGGCCTTGAAGGACTCGAGGAATGCCCGTTTTGTGAATGGAAGTGTGTGTTTGATGTTGGATTCGAGGGAGAGAAGCTGTTTAGGTGTGGGAACGATGTGGGTGGATGTGGCGTTGTCAGTTGTAGGAAGTGTAAGAAGTTGGACCATCTGCCAAAGTCTTGTGAAGAGCTGGAGAACGACAAAAAGCTGGACGCGAGGCATTTGGTGGAAGAGGCAATGAGTACGTTGGTTTCGAGTTTGTTTTACTTGATGGACACGGTTTATGTTGCGGGCATTTTTAGCTCAAGCGCTTATGAGAAATTGTCCAAAATGCAAGAAAGGTGGGTTGGCGCCTTTGGATATAACATGAACTGATTACTTGACTTGGCAATGTGCACAGCTTTTATCAAAGAATCTGGTGTACGTTTGCTCATATGCGTTTTGATCTCTTTCTTAACTTACCGTCTTTCAGTGCAACAAGATGACTTGTCCAAACTGTCAAACTATGTCGTGTTACATATGCCGCCAAATCGTTACCGGGTATGAACACTTTTATCGCAATCAGCCTTCAAGTTCAGGTGTCAAGTCAAAAAAATGCACTCTCTGGCATACAGATCTCGATGCCTTACATGCCAATGAGGTGCGAATCTCTATGCTTTTTTTAATCTTTTATATTGTTGTGATGCTATTCTTACATGAAACTTGTTTCATTTTTGATAGGTCAAGTTGGCTGCAGACAAAGCCGTAGCCGAAGCGCGGATGCTTCATCCAGAGGTGTCGACATCTGATCTCAATGTCGGCCTTCCAGGGACTGCAGCACAGCACCGTTCTCGTCGCAGGACACCTATCCCACTTGCCCAGGAAGAACGCCCTCCAGGTAATGTTGATAGGGTACGTAGAGCCCCTCGAAGGGATCGTAGAAGAGCACAGCGACAACCTCATTTTCCCGATGCTCATGCTTATCTACATCGATTTCCGATCAGAGAAAATGATCGCTACCCACAGTTGCACGAACCACAGCCATGGCCCGGCCATCAACTTGAACTTCCGAGATTCCAAGCATATGATCGTTACCCACAGCCATGGCCCGGCTATCAACTTCCAGTTCCGATATTACAAGAAAACGATCACTACCAGCAACCAATATATCCCAATAGAGAGCCACTGCTGTTCTTGGAGGCACCAGTACAACAGGCACCAGTGGCATATCATCAAGCTATGACGCATGCGATGGTGGGCCAATATGAGCCAGCGGGAGGGAGCGTGGAAGTTGACGGTGGGATGTTCGGATTTGGCGTTGCTCGTGTTGAACACCCCCAGATGATGGGAAACGTGAACGCTCTTCGACCCAACGATCATCTAGCACAGTTATGCATGGACTATTGGATGTGAGAATGAAGACAACGACGACGAAAGCGAGAATCATAGCCGCAGAGCATTAGAGATATATCAGGGACTACCCCGATTTTTACACATCAGGATGTTTGGCAAAAGCGCAAGAGAGGATATGGAGATTGAGATACCTAATAGTCTGACAATCATATTCATGATAAACTAACTACCCTAATGCAATTTTAATTTTTTAAAAAAGCAGCTTGAGAAAAAATTCGAGAAATAGCACTCAAGATGTGTAGTGTAAAAGACGCATGTCGTGCATCGAGCAAGCCTTCTTCATCAAGCACCCATTTGGTTGCTCCCTAGGCAAGATCAGACATTTATAGGCTTTAAAAATTGCCGAAGACGATCAAAGTATCGTTATGAGTCAACCACTTCTTCATTGTACCACTCCGATGGCTCTTTCCTTCGACTTGTAGACCAGAAGCTCTCCGAGTCGTTTATTTTCAGTTGATACTCTCGTCCACTCAGATGACGATGGCTGTTCTATCTTCTGGATCTTGATCGAGGCGACGGCAAGGGTAATCTGACAAACGTGAGCGTGCTGCATCCTCTCCTCGAGTTTTGCGAAGAGCTCCAGTCCCTGGGCACGAGTTCTGCAGATGAAGGAAGGCCTCTCTGACAAACCTCTCGTTGCTTTGATGACAATGGCTTGGACGGTTCGAATGAACATGAACTAAACTCGTAGGGGCTACAACAGTGATGACCGTGACGATTGCGATCTCTGAACAGGTTGAGGTGATCGCGTAAAAAAAAAACACTTGCTGAGTCCTCCCCAGTGCGGTGGATGCCTCGGAAGTATGTGAGGTTGTCTGATACGTCCCGAATTGTTGCCGAGGCCCGGTTTAGCTTGAGGCACGTTTGGGACATTGACTATGGTCTGGAATGCGGCCATTGGGCGAATGCGCGTGGGGATACTCTGCAACTGTAGGATTTGCGCTAGGCGGCAATGAAAACGACTAGGACCAGGACTATTCCATTGTTACCCGGACAAAACCGTTCTTGTCTGTTGGTCCCGGTACATGATGAAAGGAGAGGTGCGAAAGGAGCCGATCATATTTTGTGAAATACTCTCATAAATTGCACATGGTTCTTCCAATGTCAAGTTCCTGTCAACTACGACAGAACATCTTTGTTCATAAACCTCGTCCTGATACAATTTCCAAGTAGGTCGTGCCTGTTGTCGCGGCTGCAACTCGGCTCAAAACACAAGTTAAATCATGATGCCTGGAGGCTATGCACGAGGAAAGGATCTATAAATGGTCTTCTCGATTTCTATCTTATAGCACGTGATGCAGCCTTCTCTCTCAGACAGGAACACATAACTGAAAAAAACGCGAGACTTTACCTGTAGAGCTAGATACACGCTGAACAAGCAAGCCTGTCTCGTAACTATCATGATATCGTAACTTGACCGAAGTGGAACAGTCCATTTGGGGAATTTGTTTTTAGCATCTTAGTAAACTGAAGATCCGAAGTGAACATGCCGTTTGCCGACCTTTGAGGTAATACAGGAAACACTCTCATCAAACAAACCAGCCAGATAAACCAGATAGCGATCTTGGGAGTCACCCATCCCGGACCTAATGAGCGCCAGCAACTGGAGGAATGGAACACTGAATATGCTCCGGTAATGGACTTGACCATTCAGTTCGACCCCTTCCTGTGTCTCTGAGGAGTCTTCAGACCTGACCATCCCAGGCGGGTATAGGTCCTACACGTGCCCAGATTGAATTGTTATTTCCAGAATGGTTAGGAAGAGAGAAAGCCACTAGAGCCTGGCATCATCCAGCTCATTAATTTAAATATCGGCAGTCTCTTCTGTTGAAAATCGTGGATGACCACGTGTCTGATAGGAGCTAGAGAAAAATCCAGCCCTGAGCTGGAGGTACATACTTTGAATGAAACGGTCAGCCTCGCAATGAGCGAGAAGGATTCCTTGACTCATAAGCATCGACTTCCAGAATTTGGACAGATTTTTATTTCTTGCACCTTCGCCACAGCCCACTGTCCAGACCCAAGCCTAAGTCGTTCCGAAGATTGTAGATCCAGACCCAGCGATCCAAGTCATTCAATCTACGCAGACAAAAAAAAAAACGGCAACAGTGCCAGAAACAACGACCATCTCTGTCTGAGATCCAATACCGGCTCTCCGGTGCGATTCAACAACACACCCCCGATATCTTTCAAGACACAACTCAGGCTCTCAAGATTGTCGCAAGGGACATACGTTCCTTCTCATCTCATCATGTACTATGGCAGCATCCCTCGATTCGATGACAGAAGTATCAAATAAAGATTTAGGGTGATTACCCCAGTTTTATGGGTCTGTCCTTCCAAAATTGGGATCTGGGACTCTCATCCACGGAGTTCTGTCCATTTGATCAGAGATGAAGGGGGGGGAAAAGCGATTGGCAAAAGCGATTGCTTTATACTAAATCAGTCTAAACCATCACCACCCACAACTGGGACGATAATGAGTCACAAATCTACAACAAGCGGTCAGAGCGCGGGATTCAAAAAAAAAAAAAAAAAAAAAAAAAAAAAAAGAAAAATAA
>Ga0153987_1000365_pt1 | contig 14995 bp, 22 predicted proteins | sample TSNC071MetaG_FD_102279 | JGI IMG/M metagenome (GOLD analysis project Ga0153987, IMG submission 102279) | Attine ant fungus gardens microbial communities from North Carolina, USA - TSNC071 MetaG | ecosystem: Host-associated > Fungi > Mycelium > Unclassified | place: USA: North Carolina, William B...
CTCCCCCGGAATGACGTAACCCAAATGGCTCGACACGAAAACGGGGGAGGAAACAATCCATCAACGAGTATCAGTAGAAGGCTATAGTACATTTCACGAAACCCAATCCTTGGACAATAGACAATCTGGACCGATTAATACAGCACAACAGATACCAGCAATCATGGACACAGTGAACCAAGTCAGCTGAGATGAAGATAAAACATTCAACTAGGACATCCGCCCGGGACCTTGTGAAAAAAAGGCCTTGTGAACATCCGGAGGTGCTTGCTTAGATTCATAAACAGATTGTACCCCGGAGCTGTCCGTGCCCCACGTTCCACCGCTGGTGGTTTTCACCCTGTTGCTTACATATCTGTCACCAGAACCCAGAACCATGGCTGCGTCAGCGGACGGCCGAGGTGTTGGTGAACGCGAAGGGACAAGAGCAGGAACAGAACGAAGACCGAGTTCCGTCATACGACCCGCTGCAGGTTCATGACCAGCAGAGAATAATCTTCCAGGATCATGATTCAGAACTTCTTCTCTAGAACGGTTAGCATGAGCCAAGCTGGGACCAGGCTGTGGGGCGAAGGGTTTGGGTCGTGGACCATGTGTTGATTGCGTGCTGTCATCCCATCCAGAAGATTCACTGTAGCTCTGTATTCCTACATAACTGGCACGCTGGAGGCCTGCGTCCGCCTGATACATGCTCAAAGTGGGCGACTGGGGTGAGAATTCTTCTCCACCTGTTCCACTAGGACTAGTTTCTGTCAAACCGACATTATTCGAAAAATTGGGCAAGCTCTCGATAGAAACCACTCCAGATCGGGCAGACCGGGAGTGTAGTGTTTCAGCATCCCTAAGCGGCGCGATGTAAACCCCTCTGCTGCCGTCCATGGAGTCCTCCACTTCCACAGGAGAGTGATTTAACAACGACATATCATCATCTGCTGACCAGCCTCTTTGAGGATATCCAGAGGAATCACCAGTTTCGCGAAGAAGAGACGTGTTAGAGGCCGTAACCTGGTGATCACGGATATATGGGTGTCGGGATACAGCATGACGAGGATGATTGGGTTGAAGGGAATTTGGGACGCCCGAAGCAGTGTAAGGATCAAACCCCCTTTGTCTCGATACAGATTGCACATCATCAATCGAAGACGAACCTCGAATGACAGTCATTGCACCGTGTGGAACGGTGATCGCAGTGTCAGATTTGTGGTGCATCAACAGTGGCACTGCAGGAGTGGGACTAGGAGACTTTGCCGGTCGCGATGGGAGTAGGCGGAGACCTGGGCGTTGTTCAGTACCCGGAGCGTTGCCCGTCGGAGATCCATTGGTGCTTCTGGCGTCAACGGCGTCAAGAAATGTTTGTGAGAGTTTCTGGGAAATTCCACCCAAGGTGGCATAAGACAAGTTGGTATATTCATCTGAGACGTGATTACTGGGATTTCTGGAGACATCGACTGGAGGTCCATCGAGTTGAGTAGAGATGCGTATGCGCGGTGGGGACGCTTGTCTGGCGGGATTGGTATATGGAGGGGAAGGAGGCCGTTCCTGGGAAGCTGGAGGGAGAAAGGGAGGCGGTACCGGAGACTTTAAAATATTGAGAAGCCAAGTATTTGGATCGGTTGGAAGAACAGACGCACTTTGGGTATGGGTATGATGGGAGATCTGACTGGCACGTACTCAACCGATGGCGAGGGAGGCTCGAGAGAGACGTTGATTGAAGGGGATTTGGGGTTGGCCACTGCATCATCGACTATCCCAAATCCCTGGGAAGGGCGTAATTGGTGGTTGGAATCAGAGCTTTGATCAGGTGTATCTCCGATGACAATGATACTGCTTATAAAGGTCCTTTGCGCGTTTCCTATCTCGGAATATCCTTCCTTGGTTATCGACGACGGGCTCTTAATAGAGCTTGATCTTCTCGAATCATCCCTTTCCATACGCACATTGTTGTTGAGAAATGACCAAGTACCGAACCATGAGGCTAGATTATTCACACGCTTACCGAGTCCCCTGATGGTGGATGCACCCAACATACCACGGTCAGAAGAGACTCTCGACTGGCGTGGCGGGTTAATCTCGCTGGTGCTAGCGGACCAGTGGGATATTTCATGCAATGATGAGCTCATAAGAGGTGTGAGTGGCATACTGATGACAGACTCATTATCGGCCGGTCCACGAGGACCATCAATCACCCATGTGTGGTGCGGAATTTGATGGATGAGGCCTGGAGCGCGACCTTTGAATAGGTTGCAAAACGAAGCTAATAAGGACAGAATTTTTCGTCGTTGACGCCAGGCAAGAGCGATCGTTCCAAAAAGAAGAACAGTCACTAAAAAGACAAGGACTGGTGTGAGGATTTGTGTCACAGTCCATTTTGGATGTAGAGGATCTAAAATATCTGGAACCGATAACTTAGAGGTATGAGCAGGAAAAGCTGTACAATCGCTCACTACCTTTGATTATGGCAAAATTGCAGGTGCCATTGTCGATAGCGATGTATGCCCAACTTGGAATCTTGATGTCTGTTCTGTGTGCCAAGTCAATACCTGTAGTGAGATTATTGCAGTTATTGTTCCCCAGTATATTGTCGATGTCCTTGTTGCCGATAAGCTGACAAGCACACCAAATGTTGTAGTAAGGGAGAGTGCTACGATATTCGTCAATCGACAATCTGATCTGATACCTCCAGGCTCTTACCGTGTACAATCGGTGGGCTCAGATGTTGGATTTTCTATATCCATGAACTCAAAACTCTTGAATTTGATTGCATGAGACTTACCACGTCGTGTAACTGCTTCGTCTGACGCGCAATCATTTTGCATCCAATCCAGTAGATGAAACACATCGTCATTTTCAAACTGTCATACGTCAGTGAGATTAATTATTTGTTTACGATGGGGCTGATCTTCACAATTCTATTCCATTCCGAAGCCTGCATTCACCATTAAGACACAGTGTACTTGAATGTTAGAAATTGAATTAGCGTAAAGCCCAGCTTACCGATGTCTTGGTCCGCGCTAAAGAATCCGCTCTGACAGGGTCCAAAACGAACCAAAGCAGGTATAGAGTAACCTGAAGATACCATTCCTTTCGCCCTGATCTCATTGAAACAGGAGCCTCAAGAGTGTGAGAAGGTAGATTTGGGATTGAGGGTATTTAGTCCGATTTAATGGGTTTGTTGTCGAGAGAAAAGCCGGGTCGGAATCGGTCAAGAAGCAAGATGAGGCTTGCTCGCCGCTCAGGAACGCATTCTCACGTTCGATATCCATTGGCGGTCCGGGAAGAGAAAGATGCCAGCCAATGAGATTTCAATGTTGGAATTCTAGTTTTGTGTGAAGTCAGAGAAAGCACGTGTCTTGATGCTACAGATACAGACTATAAATATGACACGGGCTGAAATTGTCGGCAGCAATGACTGGGTGATTTCTTCATTCATGGTAGTATTCTCATGTGCTGTTTTTCTTTTTCTACAATGATAATGATGATTCGGATCAACGAGAGCCTGAGAAACTTCTCGGCGATGTGCTTACGGCCAACTGCAAGTACACAATTCAGAAGAGCCACCGTCTTGCGGTGGAATCGTCGTAAATTTACAAAGAAAATAGTAACGATAGCTCGCTAACCAACATGCCTACAGGTACACTGTACCAATGCTAAATCACAACGATAAGCAAACATAAAGTAGTATCTTACACAAGGAGAGAGGAAATCAACAACGCGTTATGCGCTCCTTTCCAGATGAACCATGGTCCTGATGTGACATACCATCATCTCCTGACGGCCCAGAGGGCCAATCCTGTCACAATTCCGACAACACAGGCGAACACGATGAAAGCCAAAAGGCACCACTTGGCATATTTCAGCTCGACCTTTCTCGTGCGAGCGGAAAAAGCTTGCTTTTCAGCTCGTGTCTTTACATGGACCCATGAGTTATCGTCGGAAGTGCTGGTACAAAATAGAGGGTACAAGAGAGCGGATGAACCCACTAGCCAAAGCGGTGGAAACACTTGATGGAAGTAGGGGTCAGCAAGCAGACAACTTGCAGGACTGAAGTACTGACAGAAACCGAATTGAAAAAAGGAGAGAGTGGCTGGTTTCACACACGTCGCCGAACGATCAGGTCCTGCGGCACCCTCGCTCTCCGTTGAGCGCACATGTTCAGGCTGAAACAGAGAGGGTGTTGAGTCAAATTGGGGTATCGAGTGATCATGGCAATCCAGGCGGAGTGTGTAGGGAACAGTGTACCCAGACTCGTCGAATGTCAGGGTGCGCGGTGTATCGGGGTAGTCGGAGGAGGAGAGGGAACAGCGCGAAAAACGGGACGCAAACGGATCACGGGTGTAAATGGGAGCAGGGATGCTGACTCGAACCGTAGGCGCCGTCATAAATTCCCAAGTGACTCAGCCTGACTCGGAAGAAAAGAATGCTTTACAAGGTATAAGAGAGGGACGGGCGGGCGCTGAAAATCGAAGGAATCGAAGGGATACAGGTTATATGTTTATGTTCGGTTCGCAGTCGGTTCGGCTCCACCGAGCTTCACCACTCCTTATAGATGGTGTACACATATTTATCTGTCAACAGTGGCTGACGTTGAGTTGGTCGCCTGTCGTGACTTGTAGCCCAAGGTATGTCACCTGGGTTCGTATGAGAATTCCCAAATGACCGAACGATGGCCGTGAGACCAAAAGCGACTTCTACCTGCAATCCACATAAATATATCATAAATATATCGTTCCCAGCTCCCCTCGATGGCCTCCTCACCTCGCACTTCCTCAGCCAATGCTGCCGTCTCATCGGCTACAGTGCCTCCGACTTCCAGCCCAAAGAAACCTTATCCTTTCTATCTCGGAGGTGTGTCGTCGGCCTTTGCTCCTCAGTCACAACTCTCCTGAATACGCCGTGCAGGTGTTGCTGCAACAATCGCAGCATCTATCACTCAGTGAGTCCATGTTTTCCAAATAACGATTCGTGGCTGAATGGCCGTCGACCCTCAGCCCCTTGGATCTCACCAAGGTGAGATTGCAGGCATCGGGCGATAAGAGGATGGTCGATAGTATGAAAAAGACAGTTCGAACTGCCGGTGAGTAGAGCTAGCCGTCTTGATTCGTTCCTGTTTGGTCTTCTGGTCTGGTCCCAACGCTCATTGCATCTGACCCATGCTCGTACACCAGGCTACCGCGGGCTCTTCGATGGTATTTCGGGAACTTGGCTTCGCCAGATGTCCTACTCGATGTGCCGTTTCTGGGCATACGACGAGAGCAAGAAGTTTCTAGGCGCTGGCAAGGATGCACCGGCTTGGAAGCTTGCTCTTGCTGGGAGCATGGGTATGTAATTTCATATCTTCCTGTTGTCCCCCTGACTTCCATAATGCATCTTCTCTAGCTGGTGGTATCGCAGGGTTTATTGGCAACCCAGCAGGTAGAAGAATGACTTCAGAGTTGTGATTATGTGTCACTCATCGGTTGGCCAGAACTTGTCATGGTCCGCTTGCAGAGCGATCTTGCCAAGCCTCCCGAGAAGCGATTCAACTATAAACATTGTTTTGATGCCCTTTTCCGGGTGAGCTATCAGAGTCCTCTTCTATTGCCTCTGTCACTCTATCGTTCATTCCATCCGACGGGTGACGTGGGGTCGTCGATTTTGGGAACAAATTCCCATGACATATTTGATAGGCTGCTTTCACTCGTAATTCATCGTCGCTGACCGTGCGATGTAGATGACTCGGGAAGAAGGGATGTCCTCGCTTGGCCGTGGCATTGGACCGAATGTATTCCGTGCGGTCTTGATGAACGCATCTCAACTCGCGTCCTATGATTTCTTTAAGGCTGAATTATTGAAAACCAAGTACTTCGAGGATAACATCTACTGCCACTTCATGGCTTCCTTAGCCGCTGTAAGTATCGAGTATGCCATTCGTTGTTTGAACATGCTATCAATTTGTATTCTGGGGTAGGGGACTGTTGCTACTACTGTCTGTTCCCCCGCCGATGTCCTCAAGGTGCGATTCAGCATAAATTTACCTCCAGAATGACGACGGCTCATTGTTTATCTAGAGTCGTATCATGAGCGCTTCAGGCCCAGGCTCAACCTCTACAATGGCGATGATTCGTCAGTCAATGAAGAACGAGGGTCCGATGTTCATGCTCAAAGGATGGGTACCTGCATGGACCAGGCTGCAACCTACCACAGTGCTCATCTTCCTCACGCTTGAGCAGTTGAAGAATGGTGTCGATTGGACAAGAAGTCGAGGCGTTGATTTATTCTAGTTGGTCGGGTTCAAGGACACTCTGTCTGAAATGTCAAGACTTGAGATTCATTCTAGTTCCGTTCTTTTCCTCCAACCACATTTATTTTTCAATCCATTGCTTTGCTTATTTGATTTCATACCCCTTGTATCTTTTTGTTGAATGTCTTTTTTATGTGCTTCAACGACAAAGTGGGTGAAGAATAAGATCGGCCGAAGGTGTAGCCGATATATCATTTGAGGATGAGAAATTCCTACTAGGTGCTGTGAGACAAATATTCGAGCGATAGTTGATCACTGTGCCTATCGAGGAAGTCCTTTTTTTATTTCGCCTGTGTTTTAATCAAAGCTTACATCATTTGAAATAAATACCGTAAGGGGTGTTGTGTGCTTGAGTCCTGACCACGACTCTGCCATGCCTCCTCCGCCTCCACCCATCTGTTTTCCTTTTATTTCCAGGAAACAAAAGCGCAGACTCTCAATCGGCGATGCCTCTGAAATATCTCACAGCCCACACGTACGCATAGCTTCGACCTCTCAGCTCGCCAGACACCCCTCGTTCTCGCCGAGTACATCGACGTTGACGACTGTAGCCGACAATCTGACCTTCCAAACGGACTCTGAAAAGTACGACGAGGTGCCATCACAGGCTATTGGTAGAGAACGCAAGGAAAGAGACATGAAAGTATTTACAAGTCCGTTTCCCATGACCCTGAAGCGAGGGAACACGATGAAAGGGACGAAAAAGTCCGTGAATTCCTCGTCGAAGCCAGGATATGGCTGGGGAATGGGGGATAAGGAGAAGGAAGTTGAGGCCGAGTTGACAAGAGCAAGGTCTTCGTCGGACGCAACACTGCCCTTGTACCAGCGGCCAGAAACCATGTCAGATCGAGAAAAGGGGACTTCACATCGTTCAAACTCAAAATCTTCGCAAGCAAGTGGAAACACTGTCCGTGCTCCTCCTTCCCGTAGCCCTCAGACTTCGTTGCAGCGAAGGGATACAACTAAATCAAAAGATACTGCACGGACAAATTTCACGAAGGACAGCAGGGGAACTATGAGTAGCACAGGTTCAGCTCTACCAAGACCGCCGCTTATGGCTTCTGATTCATCAAGCACGCTTGTTGGAAGCGCACTAGAAAGAAAGATTCAGGGTGATGTAGAGAGCATCCCAGATCAAAGCGTCAACACAACAGAGAGGCTCGCGGAACTAAGGACAGAGATGGAGAAGGCTAGTGTTGATTACTAGTAAATTCTTGCCCTACTACTCGCTGCTTCTGATTCTAATCGGTCTATTTCTTAGCATCGTTCCATCGGAGGACGCTCATGGATCCGAGTACGTCGCAGCCAGTGACAAGCGCCGCGAATTCATCACAGGGTAATGGCTTATTTGTTTCTCTTCTCATTCGACTCATGGTTCGGCGACAAGGTTTACGGGTTCATCTGGTGTAGCTATCGTTACGCGCTCCGATGCATATCTCATAACCGATTCTCGATACTGGATTCAAGCGGAAATGCAGACGGACAAGAATTGGCAAGTCATCAGAGCCGGTAATTTGTATGATAGCGATGGGCGATCGGGTAGTAAAGCTTTGAGAGACTGGGTCGACTTCTTATTGGTACGTATCATTTGTCTGACAAGAGGATGTGTTTAAGCCTGTAACAGTCATTATTGACCAAAAACCAACGAATCGGAATCGATGCCCGAATGATTTCGCACGAGAAAGCTACTCTAATCAATTCCAAGCTATCCCCACTCGACTGCAAATTCACCTTCCCCTCACAAAATTTGGTTGATTTGGTGTGGAAGGAAAAGCCGATTAAACCTCGAGGTGTGGTGTATGTTCAGAGTATGGAATACACGGGAGCGGATGCGACATACAAGATCTTCAAGTTGAGAGAGTGGATCAACGCCCATCCTCCTGCCATCCCTTCGTATTCGAAGAATACGGAACCGACCCCGCAGCAAGTGCATGTTGGAATGTTGGTCACTTCGTTGGCGTGTGTTGGTAAGTGTATTGGGAACTCGTATCTGTATTCTCTGATTCTTTTGCAGCCTGGACGTTGAATCTTCGTGGTGTTGATATACCGTTCAACCCGCTCTTTCACGCTTATCTCTACATCGGTCTTGACAAAGTCATTCTTTTTATCGATTCCTCCAAAGTTGATGATACAGTCAAGCAGTATCTTGAGAAAATGAACTTGGAGCGGAGGAATTATACGGATTTGTGGCCGTTTTTAAGAAAGAGGGAGTGGGGTGAAGGCAAAGTGCGTACGCATTGTTCTTATGATCGAGGAATTGATGGACGTTCTGCATCAAGTTGTTGATCCCACCATCAACTTCATATGCGATTTCGTTGATGTTGACGCATTTCCGGTACACGATCGCACCGAATCGGCCGGAGTCTATGATGGCTATCAAGAATGAGAGAGAATTGGAAGGTTTGAGGAAAGCCTACATTCGTGACGCAGCAGCTTTCGTACGTCTTCTGGTCGCACTTTGTTCCACACTGGGGCCTTTCACATTATATAGGTCCAATTTCTTGCTTGGCTTGAAAACAAGCTTAATTCGGGTTATGATATCACGGAATGGGAAGCGGCATGGCGGATTAAAGAGTTTCGAATGAAACAGAAGAAGTTTATGGGACTTGCTTATGAGACGATTTCGGCTTCAGGACCGAATGCTGCGTTGCCACATTATACACCGAAGAAACACTCGGCGAGGATGATTGACCGGGAAACGCCTTATCTGAAGTGAGTGTCCGGCTCTCTGAGCGGTAGGAAACATGGCCGATATATTGTCATGTAGTGATTCAGGTGGACAGTACAGAGATGGGACGTGTGATACAACTAGGACCGTTCATTTTGGAAGACCGATGCCGGACCAGTGTGAGGCTTACACGAGGGTTCTACAGGGACACGTACGTATCCGTATCATGTTTTTTCCTGCCCGGATGACAACCTGGATGCGTGTAGATCGCGATTGACAGCGCGGTGTTTCCTGAGGGTACATCGGGATATCAATTGGACGTGTTGGCGAGGAAGGCTTTGTGGAAGGATGGGCTCAATTATCTTGTGTGTAATATTGATTAACATTGGAGAGGATCTGGATGCCTGACGTGTGGTTTCTGCAGCATGGGACTGGTCATGGATTTGGAGCCTTTCTGACTGTACATGAAGGTGACCATGGATTTAATAGCAATGTTCCTCTTATGCCGGGACACGTTATCACCAACGAGCCAGGATTCTGTACGGCACTCGTCCTTTTCGATTGTATACTTGACCGTCTAACCTCTTTTTTCTTCATCAGACCTGAAAGACAAATGGGGCGTCCGAATTGAATCTGCGCTCATCGTGCGTCGGATCCAGACCAAACACGAATTCAACGGCAATGTGTGGCTAGGTTTTGAACGACTTACTTGTGTGCCTATCCAGACACGGATGGTGAGGGAGTCGATGTTGAGTCGGGAGGAGAAGTCGTGGTTGAAGGAGCATAATCAGAAATGTTGGGATGTGTTGAGTCCGTTGTTGAGAGATGATAAGGTTGCAGTTAGGTGGTTGAGGAGAGAGGCGGATCGAGGGATAGGGATTGCGACTGGGCCGGGAGGGATGGCTATTGATTGGGATTGAGGATTGGGGGCCTGGTATTGAAGTGATGAGAGATATCTGCTATCACTTCCTCTGCCTGCCTCTCTCTCTCTCTCTCTTTGATCCTTCATTCCACCATTGTGGACTTGGATACACCCCCTTTTCCACCCAAGTGTGAACGAAGCCTTGGGACACTTGGAGAGGGCTAACATTTCGAATTAATGGACACATGCCCTTGTGTCCTTTGATTTATGACTCTACATGACATCAAACTCTTCGCTTTCGCTTTTTTGGATGTATATCTCTCTGATGATGGAGCGGTTCATTTTCGGATGGGTAATCTCATTTTCGTTCCCGTCTCCCTCTCCCTTCTTCCCTTTTTACTTATTTATTATCTTTATTATAGCCTTTGTGGTGTTCATCCGATTGTTCTGCTTTTTGAGTTTTTGATTTTACCCAATAGTACTCGCACTTCTATTACCCCATATAACCAGTGTTTTCTTTTGTTGCTTTTGTTGACATCGTCGCACTCTTCTTGGATTGGATGTATACTTGCTTGGCTTGTTCGTCTTGATGGCGAGATCTCCGTCTGTTACATATCTATGTAGGATTACATACCCTCCATGCAATCATTGATGGTTTTCACTACTGGAAAGGGATGGGGATTGTGCTTTGATGATGAGCGTATGTATATATGTCTGTGAGTACACATATGAGAGTAGACGACCGAAAGTGAGTATCTATTTTTCATCTCATCTTCGGTTGGTTTTTCCTGCCTTCCGTTTTCCCGAGAACAAGTGCTTGGGCTGTTTATATGTATACAAAAAAAACAAAAAAAAAGCAACCAAAAAATCAGAAAGAACGAAAGTTGAGAAATCACCAACTGACCATTTTGACTTTGATGGCGCGATCACTCTCGCCAGCTTTGGCGAGCATATTACGGGATCGTTGACCGAGATTGCGAAGTTTCGTGGCATGCTTAGCTTGCTATAAATCAAATAATTGGGATTATGAGGAGAGGGAGGTAGAGGTATGAAACAGACATTGACTTACGACGTCATCTCGAAGCCCAGCCAGAGAACGATTGGATCTCGGCATCCGCTTCGCAACCACAGCACCAGTATTCGTTTTGACTCTTTTACCTGAAGGTCCTTCAGTATCATCAACATCCATTTTGTCGCTGTCTTCCCAAGCTTCGTCATTTTCACTACCTTTAACTTCACCATCCACGTCCATGTCATCTTCATCATCGTCATCATCTCTCTTACGTTTACGCTTGGCACCTTGAAGCTTAGCCAAGAGCTCAGCACGCTCTTGGATTCGACTGGGGTCCAACCCGACTTTGGTGAGTGCGTCGGTAAGTTCAGTGAGCGTTCGAAGACCGGCTGTACGTGGTAACCGAGCTTGATTCTTTTGAGATTTTTTCTTGAGTTGTGCTTTGATTTTATGGGAAAGAGCGATTTTGGCTTGGGATGCCTCACGTTCGTCATCAGAGTCGAACTAAAGAACGGGAAAGAATGAAACAGTGGTTCGGGAGAGGAAAGGGGAGAAAGGTGATTACCAGCTCTTCGTCTTCATCGTAGAACCCTTCAGCTTGAAGTTTTTCTTCCTCACGTTCAAGGGCTTCAAGTTTTTCTGCGATGTCGGGATCAATGAAGTCTGCGATATTTTTGCCGTCCATGATTTCCGGCATAATGTCCATTTTCCATTCAGAATTGTTAAGAATGTAGTCCTCTGTGGAGATATAGGTTCGGTGTGATGAGTGATATAAGGAAGTGAGGCTCACTCTTCATGTTGATATTGAAGACACCAGGACCACCATCCTCAATCTCTTGGTCTTTCAATAATCTACGTCTCTCAGGGTCATCCTTGGTATACTTTTTCCTCTCCTTCACTGCGTTAGGGATAAACGGTTCACGGACGACATTGTCCCTTGGTCTTGGTTGAGCAACGTGTATCCGGTTAGCGATAGCATCAATTTTGTTGCTTTTGAGCTTGTTGTCGACTCGAAATGCGAGAAGAGTATCACAGGCTTTATTCTTGAGTTCCATCACACCTTCCTCGGAGTGGCAGGAGACTTGAGCGGAGAAGATACCTTCAGAATTGATGATCTCCTGCACGAGAACACGATTTTCGGGCGTGAGGTCTTCGAGACGTGTGACGTCAATTTTATTGACGACAAGCATGACAGGTTTGCCACTAAAGAGGGGCTTGATGGAGTGGAAAAGATTACACTTCACTGGTGTTAAATAGATTCAACAAAAAAGAGGGGGCAAACAAGACGTACTTGAGCTTCTATCGTATATCCACACTGTTCGCTCAGGTCCATAAAGTACAGGATGCAAGCTTTGAGATGGGCCAATGCAGTGATACTCTGCATCTCAATGGTGTTCATCTCTTCCAATGGGTGATCAAGAATTCCAGGCGTATCGATAACTTGCCATCGGAGGTACTTGTAGTCCAAGTGGCCAACGAACAAAGACTTTGTGGTGAAGGCATAGGGTTGAACATCGACATCAGCGCGGGTGACTTTATTCATGAAAGATGATTTCCCAACATTGGGATATCCACAGACAAGGAGTGTTCGAGTGTTAGGATCGATGGCGGGGAGACGGGAGATATGCTGTCGGACTTGTTCGAGATAGGCAAGAGGATCTTTTTGGCGTTTCATAATTGTTGCCATACTTCCACCGCGTCAGCATTGATCATTTCTGGATGCAGGAAAAGACTAAATGACCTACCGACCAAGGGCAGCCTTTTTTAACTGCTTACACCGATAGAGACTATCACCGAACTTGAGCAAACGGACATAGTCCTTGGCAACTTGGTCTATGAGATGCTTGGCAGTCCGCAGTTGGCCAAGAGCCAATTTGTAGTGATTCTTGTCGTAGAGCACGTTCATGAGAGAGGAAAGGAATGGATGAAGATCCTGAAATCCGGGGTCAATCTATCCAAGTTGACTGCAAACTTTCCACACTTACATCAAGCAACGGAAATTCGGATAGGATAGCGCCAAGTTTTTCAGCGAATGAATCCTGCGTAAATCTGACTTTTCGCATGTAAAAATTTCGTATCCGGCTGATTTTGAAGTTTTTGTGGATAACCTGGGAATGAATCAACCTCAGGAGCTTCAAGGCGAGAAAAAGGGCCTTACTGTTGGGGTTTTCCTCTGAGTCTTCGACAGTACGATGTCGAGGAAGTCATTGGCCGTGGGGACAGGGGCAATGGCCTTGAGGCCACTGGTAGACATGACTAATTTAAGATAATGTTGAACGACGAGTAAATGTTATCAAAATTATCAGTTCTCACACGTGGTAGGCAAATTCCTGAAAAGCAATTGGTTTCTTACTACTTGAATATCACAAGTGTATGCAGGCCCGCCTAGCTCAATTGGTCAGAGCGTCAGACTTTTAAGGCTGTGATGCCTATTATATCTGAAGGCTGCGAGTTCGAGCCTCGCGGTGGGCTTGTCTTCCTTATCATTTGGCTTTTTTGTTCAGCAAATTACGGTTGGCAAGTGTATTTTTGGCCAGCGATAATTGATCATTCATAGTTTTATTAAGGTTTAGGATCCAAACTCTACTATGTTACTTTCCGAGCTCGAAGTCAACACATGATAATATGCAAAATGCACTTGGGTAGGTGAAAAAAAATCATCCGCAGATTTCGTTATTCTGACCTGCACCAGTTCGGTTTTATGTTACGAAGTTCTCACACTTGGTGATCAAGCTATGAGATAGCCTCGTGTTGTCTTCATGTTATCCTCATGGTGTTATCATTATCTTCCATGCTTTTCAAAACATCCAGTAAACATAATTGCTCTGGGCAAAATCCTCTCTGCACACTCTCCTCATTCTCCTGATGACTAAGATGATCATCACTTCTTGTATCTGAATCATGTGGTGGCAACAGCAGTTGCTGCTACCCCGAAACTTCTGCAAGGTGAAGCATAGATCTCAGCGGGGATGTTTGTTCAGTGCACACAAAGAGAAGAAACCAAGCAAAACACATCAGTCAGTGAGGAAGGGACCTTAGAATAGGATAGTTTGATTTTGATACATGGACTAGATGCTCTGTAGATCATAAAATACAATGAGATGATCATAGCAACAGGTATGGATATATCAGAAATGATAAGGGCAGCAATGCGAGAAATCATGTACAAGAAAGCGAATGAATGTTATGCTAGAGATACAAAAGAAAATCTGTGAATTCTAAACATACCCAAGAAGTTCTCCAACAACGGCTAACGTTTCTTTAGTCATCCCCGCATCCTCCAGCTTAGCCAGCACATTCGGTGCATCAATTCGACCGGCCATAAAGCGCTTAATGATGCTCTGCAACGCGTTCTGAATCCGACACGTAAAGGAGTCCAGAGTCATGAGTAATTCATAGTCTGTCCATTTCGTCGTCATAGGCGGTAATATATTTTCCGGATCCCCTCGTAACTCTTGCCACCTGCCTTTTCCACTGTGATCCTGATCTTCCTCCTCACCTTCCTCCAACGTGATGTCCATATCTTTGATTGTCAACGACGGCTTGAAGATCCTTCCAGATGCCAACGCTTCCAACCTCAAACACAGCATCCCAATTTCTCTCATATGTGTAACATTCAGATATCTCGCCGGCGTAATCTCCTCCATCCCTGAATCATGTCTTGCCTCCAACCCGGATGGATAGATCGCCGAAACAAATTCTGGTACCTCCAGCCCTTTCAATTTCCTCTCCCCAACGTCCTTGATCACCACACCCAGCTGCTTCACCCCATCAATCGCTTTTGCGGGTTGAAACTTTGACAACTCTGTTTTTGGAATCGTCTCAAAAACTGACGCATTGATCTCCCGAATCACCTCTGCAGAACACATAATCTGCCCACCCTGCGCCAATCCACTTACTCTAGCCGCTCTATTCGTCACTGGTCCTAAATAATCCATCCGATGCGTGACTGGGTCCTGCACACAAAATGGGGTCCCACAATGTATCCCCATTCTCACTGACACACCCTGTGCAATCAAATTCCCCGCAGGATCTGTAATAGGCTGTCCATCTTCACACTCCAGAATCTCCTTCGGCCAATGCTCCTCCAGTAGCTGTACCTGCACTGACAAACAAAACCACACGGCAGCCATCACAGTCGGAAAACTGCACAAAAATGCGTCTCCTTCAGTC
>Ga0153987_1000366_pt1 | contig 14945 bp, 15 predicted proteins | sample TSNC071MetaG_FD_102279 | JGI IMG/M metagenome (GOLD analysis project Ga0153987, IMG submission 102279) | Attine ant fungus gardens microbial communities from North Carolina, USA - TSNC071 MetaG | ecosystem: Host-associated > Fungi > Mycelium > Unclassified | place: USA: North Carolina, William B...
CCAAGCCTTGTGGCCCATGGTTCCACACACTCTGTCCTTGTGAGGTCTAAAAGAAGTGCCACATGGAAGGCGAAACAAGGACCGATGAAGTCCGTTTTGAACAAGGAACAAGATAGAGAATTCTCAAGTTCATTATATCCGCCTGCAGCGTTTAATGAGATGGCCGCGCAGTTTCTCAATGTCCTCCGGAACGAGCTTGGTGAGAACGAGATCAGAGCGATGGCAGCCAACAAAGTTGCAAGTCCTGGTCTGCAAGTACGTGAAGCCTTATGAAATTATGTCCAATCTGATGCATTTCTTAAGATGATGTTGGAGGTCGAGGCGAACCAACATCTCTCAAATGAACCTGGCTCACTCATGGATAGAGTGACTGTTGGCATCATATCCTCCTGTAGCCAGTAACTTTTTTCTGCCAAGTTGTCGTGCATTGTTAATGTGTTGTGTTACAGGAGCCGGACGGCCGCCTCCTGAACCTTCCGATTATCTCCAAACCTTACTCCGCGATACAACATCCTCACATCTTCTGGAGACAATTTTTGCCCGATCGCCCCTTGACGCTTTCAACAGCCTATGGTCACTTTATCTCAAAGGTAAACTGTCGCGTTTGTCTGTTCACCCAATTGCAAATTTCGTGGTTGCGAAAGCGCTTGAACGAGTGGATGAGATGCAATTATTTGACGCTTGTCAGGAACTGAAGCACGTTTGGCCGAATGTCATTGGTAAGACCTTGTCTGATTGTTTTCTAACTAGAATTTACGTACAGCAGCTGCTTCCAGGTCAGGAGTGTTGAGATCTATCATAGATAGGGCTACAAAGCTGCAAAGATTTGGAGAACAGGCAGTAGAGGTAAGGGCTACTTGTTTGGGTAAGAGTGGACAATAATATATCTAAAGGCAACGCTGGCTGCCTTTGGTTTTGAAGGAAAGGAGCAGGGGCATCACTTGGTTCCTTGTGTCCTCGCTTTACTTTCGTTAGAGGTAGATGTCTCCTTTCATGGTGCAAGCCATTCGTCTTATCAGGTGTATACAGAACTACAATACCCTGCAATCAGCTCCGCCGGAAGAGGCCAACCCCCCTAGTAGAAAATACGGTACTTCAAAACGTCAATCCCATCCACTAGAACCTCAGTTACAGGGGTCCCTCCTCCTTCAATCACTGCTCCAACTTCCCGAACCACATTATCAGATTGTGACCGATAGGTTGGGTTTCTGTTGATATGAAGAAAAATAGCTAATACTACTGCTTATTTTAGCATAGCTTCGCTTTCCATAGAAGAACGAATTCGTTTGGCTCACCATAGCATCAGTTCTAGGGTTTATGATGCTCTCTTAGGCTCGCTTACAACTTCCCAGAAATCCAAACGCAAGTTCGTGATCAACTTTCTCGGTCACTATGACCAGCTAGTAGATGACCGTTTTGGGAGCAGAGTGGCTGATCGGTGCTGGAATTTTGCTGACACCTATCTTAAAGTTAGTAGCTACGCTTTACGATGAAATTCCTTGTGGTGACCAATTCCATTCACACAGGAAAAAATAGCCCGTTCCTTAATTCCTCACCAACAGTCTCTTGCTGGCTCTTTCTATGGCAAATTTTTCGTCCGCAATCTGAACCTCTTCCTTTTGCAGCGCAAACCTGACGAGTGGCGAAGTTTGCAGACAGAGAAGAAGCTCAGCGACGAAAAAGTCAAAGTCGAAGCCTCAGCATCTCCGACACTAAAGGAATCCTCAGGAGACTTGGGTCTAAAATGGTCTTCTGTTGCTGAGTCTACTCCATCTCAGCCAAAGAAAAAACGCAAGAGGCAGGAGGATGAGATTGATGTTCTTTTTAGCTCATTTCCTGGAAAGAAAATAAAAAAAGGAGCAGTGGATCCCAAACTGACAAAGAAGAATCTGGATTCACGAAGAGGATTCGTTTCTGCGGACGAGGATTTGCAGGAAATCCTCAGCGCGATCCAGGCCGCTCCTCGTGGCGAAAAATCGAAGAGCAAACAACGCAAAAGCGGCTAGTCAGGCTATCGGTTGCGAGGCCTCTTGTATGTGCCATCTTATCTGATGAATCAAAGTTTCCTCAAATTCCTAGGCTAAGATGTCATGACCTGTTAACCACTCTGAAATGTTGCTCTGGCGTTCCAAGTGGCTGCTCTTTGCAAGAATATGTGGGGGTGCTTCAGGAAAAGGACCATACCGTGATCAAACTTGATACAAATAAGAACCACTTGGGTCGACAGGATCACCAAACAGCTCCATCGAATTATTCATCTGTGCGCAGTCAGGCTCGGGTTGACTCTCATGAAAGATTCTGTCATCGATGTTTGCCCGGTGGCGACAGCTGGTAGTGTCACAAAATGATTCTTTGACTAAGTAGGTGGGTATACATTATTGGAAGAGATACTGGGCTCCGTTCAGGGTATGCAAGGTGGCTCTGAGGATATCCTAGATTGGAGGCTGCTCGGTGACAGTTTTTTTGTCTTGAGTATTGCTTGAACCACTTCCGAAATCTCCCTTGTCAACAGATGTGGTCCAGATTCGAGTGTTCCCTAACTGGGCTGCCCTGATCGAGAAGCCCAGTAATGTGATAAAGTAGCCCATTACTATGGGAGGTGTCAGGCAAGCGTTAATGAGGCGTTTTTTAAGCAACATACACGTGAACCAGCTGAGGAAGCTAAAGGCTTCGATGGCATTGACCTCACCACAGATAGTCAAAGCCCGTCCCAGGAACAACTTGTCACAATTACCACCAGTGAAATTGATGCTTGCAGTCGTGCCAGCCGTGGCAAGCCACATAATCCAAAGAAAAGCTGGGGATTCTATTCCACAAGAGAGCTGGGCAATGTATATGATTCTTACCAGTCCAAGAGAGTTCAACAGCAACGAAAGAGGGCAGGACACCTGAATAAAGTCGACTGATGAAAAGCCTACGCAGGTAGATCATGAGTTGTGTTTCACTGAATAGAAGAAATTCAATACATTGCAGGTAGGGTCACAAGGGTAAGTACCGAGGTCGCTACCCCCAGACCAGCAAAATCTAATCGAACATGGAACAACTGTAAGATATCTGCACTCATGGCAAGCACGATCAAAGAGAAAAGGGACACAATCCCTACACAGTCATGAGATATAGAGCAAATTATTGTTCAATCAATTCAGCTCACCGAAGGCAAAAACACGAAGGAGAGACAATGAGCGATTTACTGAAGGCATGAATGAAGTAGATTCTTTGGTGCTTGTTCCCTTATAAAAGGCCACGGAATGAGGTAGTTTTCACACACCATGAAATCTCCCTTAAATCTGTGGCCAAGAGTCGTATAGCCGCATAAGGCAAGATGGCTAGGTCGGCTCTGAATTATGACTCGGGGACAAAAAATGTCCTCAGGAATCTGGGAATATTCTCTATCGCCGAGAATCAATAATAATCGAAACAGATCGTTTGATGCGCGCAAAAAAAGTCTTGCGATTGAAGACATGATTTGACATCTGTGGCAGATAGGGCAGTGGCAGATGGGGTAGTGACGTGATAGTATGTATCTTGTATGCGTCTACTTGACAGAGGACCAAACTCCCATGATGTATCTATCAGCCACATGTCTCACTTGATAGGTATCACTTAAAAGCAGGAATTTTATGGGTTTCTGTGGTTTGCAGGTGCCACTGCCGTCACCTATAAGCAACCTATAACCTCAGTAGTGCCTGATCTTACAACGGGCCGGATACATAAATCAGATGCACAAACCTCGATGCTAAGTTGTTCAATTGTTGATGGGAATGCCACACAAGAACTTCTTGATGAAATTCAATCAGATATTTCAGAGCAGTAGTGAACCGCAAACAATCAAGACTCTGGATGATCAGACTACATTCATTCATAGTTTACACACTGATCTGTCCGTCACTATGTCATAGCCATTTGAACGAAGCCCAACATTCTCGGCTCTAATCGAAACCACCAGTTGAGATTGATGGTGGAAGAGCGTTCACTCCGTTCCCACACGAAGCGTTGATATCATCACTCAGGGTGAGCTCAATTACTGAACCTAGCCTGAAGACGTCCCAATCCAGATAGCAATTGGACTTGTACTGTTGTCCGTTAACAGTTACCCGCTGATCAAAAGGCTATCAGGTTCACAGCCTTGTATCGAATTGACTGAACCATACCTGGACGAAGACTCCACCACTGGATCCATCCTCCGGCTCCCTGGCAAAGTTGTTTGACTTTATAATGGTAGTTGTGTTAAACACAGGGTTATAGAAGGAAATCTGTTTGAAAAACGGAGATGATAAGAGGTATTGCTCAGTAGCTGGAACAGGGTAGAGGCCCGCAAGGTAGAACGCTGCGTAGCTCCCCATAGCACCTTCAGGTAGCTAGTTCAATACCGAGCCGATGAATCTCAAAGCGATTTTACCTGAGTCTATTCAGATCTTAGTGCATTGAGTTTGGAACTGACCATTAAACTCGACTAACCATCGTTTCCAGGAAGGCCGTTTTTAGACGTGTTGAAGAATTTGGCTATGACCTGCCTTGTCCTCTGTGTAGACAAGCCTGGCCTGTCAACGTAATGATACATAAAGGGTATTTGTTGTGACGGTTCATCTGTAACATCAAAGTATCCCTGAATGGAAGTTAGTCGGATAGAATGGTAGACGAGAGTGAATCACCTGCTCAAAAATGAAATTCAAACGTTCAGTGAAGTTCATTATTCCTCCTTGCAACTCGATAAGTTTGGCAGTGTCCTGCGGTGCGTACTGAAGATATCATATCATCACAACTCCAGACGGCATTCAATGATGAGTACCTACTTGAGAATACTAATTCGGGGCAATTGTCAAGTAAGTCCAAGTCACAGAAAGACCGCTCATTGCTTACAGTAATCGGGGAACCTTGAGATGCAAGTGAGGCAAGTGAGGCAAGCCTGGAGATCATCACGCCTACCTTCATAAAAACCATCTCTGTTTGCTGCATTCAAGAAGCATGTTGCTTGTTCGGGATCGTGAGGACTGCAATGGCGAGGATCAGTGAAATTAAAAGTGCCATTTGCAAACCTCAGCTGAGGTGCATTAGTCCCCTCTCAATCTGATAAGAGAGATAGATACCTGCATCATTCCGTTGATTTGTGGGCTACCTGGTACGCTAATGTCTGCATTCCACAAGTTCACGAAATTTCCGGCTCTTCCTAGGTACTTGATGCATCATCAGTACCATGAAGCCGAAGCGGACATATATATTCTGACTTTCTTCTGATCGTCTATCTTTCCAAGCAGTTTCGCTACTTGAGCAACCGAGAAATCGTCAAATGCGTACTATGGTTAAGCTACATGTGAATTCAATGGAAAATAATTCAAGTTGGTGCCTACCTCCAACGTTCGAGACACTTGCTTGGTATTTGCACCTCCTGGGCTGAACATGTCATCAGGAACATATCCTGTTCGTCCAAAGTCAGGGAGGAACACTATCAGATACAAGGGATTGACAGCACCAAGTTGCTTCCAGGCGCCAGCTTGTCGGCCTTGAAGATTCCAGTTCGGAGGTTCGTTTTCTGCATCTGCTACCAATGCATTATAGAGATCATCGGGGGAAACTTGGAGCGCAGCAGCTTGTTCATGGAATCTGGAATTGAATAAGGAGCCCAATCATGCCTTGGTACGATACAACCCACTTTACAAAGAATTCACCGAGGATGGGGTCACCATCTACAAAACGGAATACATCAAGGAGAAGCCAGGTTCTTTGATGAGAACGTACTGCTTCCACCTTGGATGGAGTGCATCGCCGTAGCTCCTCGGCACTCAGGAAGCCATCCTAAAACCATCCTTCAATTTCCTAAGGGTTCTTCATGGTTGATCGCTGAATGCGTACCCTCGTGTTTCTGTATGTCGATCATTGCCCTGACAATCCGAGAAAAGGTGACAGGGTCGTGAAGCGACATAAGAGGATAAAGACTACGATATGTATCCCACTGTTTTCTTCAGCACTATAGAATTTAACAGAAAGCATGGCGCACATTACAATAGAACGAGTCGAAGTATGGCTCGGTAGAGTTCCATTTTGGATTTTCGCCTGTATCTGTGAGGAGTTCAATCAGAGTCGATACAATACTCGGGAACACCCACAGTCGGCAGGAGATATGTGGGTGCGGTAAAGCTACTTGCATATAAAGGTACTGATCACTGTACGTATGAGGAATGATACGAACAGAAGAGTAAAATAGTTCAACTGTCTCCCTCGGAACACCTGCAGTGTCGACCTGTACACGACTCAAGAGATCGTTCCATTGGGAACGGGCATTACGATGGACCTCGTCAAAATCAAAATCTGGAATTTCTTCTTCAGCATTGGCGCATGCTTGTCCACTGGAGATTAAAGAGACCCCGACACGAGCAAGAACTATCGTCTTTCCCCTTGGTGCAGGGTTGAAAGTCAATAATGCGCCCAGTTCATCAATGAATCCTGATGCGTGGTATGAGCCAATCACATTGATACAGAAACCATGGGATAACATCACCATAATACAGTTGTAGAATGTTGGTGGTACCCTGAACAGGGAAGTCAGCTAACCATGCACCATATTCCGTAGGTTTTCCCAGGTCGAAACCATCGCCCTTGAAAGTGACACAGGTAAATGCGCTATACCGACCTTTGAAATGTCCGTCAATCAATGCCAGAGAATTCAAAACGATAGGAGCTTACCTGGGCCAAAAGAAGCAGCGAAAGAAGCACCACCCTTAACCTGAGCCGTGTCAGGGTCAATTGTCATAACGGGGTCTGTGCTGCTCCTCTGACCATCGTTGGTGATATCGACAGCGATACGGGGATGTTCAGTTCCTATGGGGAATGTGTAACGGTGCAAAGCTGTTCGTCGTGTGGCAGTCAACTCGATCCGAATAGAGTTCGACTATGGTTGGAATTTTGTCAGATTTGATAGAAGCCCTGATTTATTTTCCAGCTCTTACTAGATTGGTTGAAAAATATCCTGGAGACGCAAAGTCATCAGGAGACCCTGTTTTACTGTATCTGAATCGGAAATGTTGTCCAAAAACAATTAAACAGACCATCAGGAAGGATATGGCGTAAGATCTTCCTGCTGTTGAGAGAAGTAGGGCACTTGTCAAAAGAAGAGCAATCTCCAAAAGGGAAAAGCTTGAAGTTCGAGAGGGGAACAGCCTACGTGGTAATGCTGTCAGTCGTCCATTGTGATGGGCTATTGAACAGACTTACACCTCCCGTTCCACTGTCGTGAAGTTGGGAAAATCCGGTGACACTTGACCTTGGGTCACCATCATAACCAGCATGCTACATGGCAGGTAATGAGTTCAAAATCTCAATACAAATGACCAGAATATACATTTCCCGGTGCGTCCGTGTCCATTCCAGCTTTGACCATTCCATGAGGTAAGGTGGCACCTGGAAATCTTGAATTCATAGCCGTCAATCGCATGATCATACATACCGGGGAAGACATGACCGCCATTAATTGTTCCGATGAAAGGTATGACAAGACTGGCAGGGTCGGAGATAGGGGTAAACGTCCCTTGGGTAGACGGAACGCTTGATGACAGAGGACTAGAGAAGAGCCATCCATTAAATTAGACGAAAATGTATTGGTAGTGATTTACTTCGAGCTTTGCGCTTCGTTAATGGCTGAGTACCATACAAGAAATGATCCGAGTAGCGCCCACTTCATCCTGATTGTACAAGGGGAAGCAGAATTTAAAGGTGGTTAGTAGTATAAGTATCTTCTTATACACTTGCCTGAGAATGAATTGATCAGGTGAATGAGTTCCACAGCAGTGACACTCCTGAAAGATTCATGTAGAACTAACTCCGAGTGATCCATCTGCGTTCTCTCTTCAAACCGTGGAATTTAGGGCTCGAGTACATACTATTTGGGTCCCGATATTGATCACCTGAATGGTTTTGGGCGGCTGTAGAGATAATACTTCTGTTGGAACTAGAAATCCATGCGAGCCTGCACAATGCATATGATGATACCTTGTGTCTCACATTTTATTGTTCCAGCTAGGTATATAAGTAGAAAAATTAGTTTGTACTCGCTATCCGTTTGTACCCTCCCCTCGTCGTATTCCAACAACTTCTTCTTCGATGATTGATGTCTCCTCAGATAACAACTTCATCTATCTATCCTCAAGCATAGTTGGAAGAAAGATTAAGGTGCATTAAAGCTCTGGTCAGAATCATGTGATTTCAAATCTTTATATGACTGAGGCATTTCACTCTGCATTTCCTTCTAGATCACCCTTGGTTAAATATCTCAGACATCACCGGCTCTGGTAGATGACTGAGAGACGAACTCTGAATACCACCAGATATCCGATCTCTTTCCGTGAAATGTAGGGATATGGAGGTGCATCATTGGAATGGACCCGAGTTTTGGATGTTGCGGGTGCGGACGGTTCACTACAATACTTTCCATCCACCATGTATCAAGGAATCCTAACCTTTGTGCTCAACACCTCAAAATCTTCAGCATGTTGAACTACTACATCTGAGAATGTGTCTAATTTAAGCGCAAGTAACTCCAGAAGAGACGGCCAGGGGTATATCGACGATCCATCTTACTATACATATAACTCAGCTGCAAAAGAGAGAGGTCAGATGTAGAACATTTGCTCAAAGTAGTTGACATGATCTGCACAATGTTACTGATGCATCAAAATCATCCCAAGTATTTTCTCAGATGAAAAACGTTCCTTACTTTTTTATGAAGTCGCACTATGCAAAAAAGCATATACAACAAACTATAATATCCAATTGGAAACAAAGTTCAGAAAAATTTACTGAAGTCATAGGCGTTCGGGTCGCTGTCATCGCTTGTCTTTTTTTTGTACGAGCTTGAAACATTAGCAACCTTCGTAGGAGTCTTCTTGGCAGGTATAATCTCTCGTGGCTCTGACTTTTTTGTAGTGTTGTTCTTCAAAATAGATTTCGTTTTCGTATGTTTGTCCCCCTGACTTTTTCTATCTGTTGTTAGAGCTGATTTGTCCTGTTTTCGACCTTGTCGAACTGCGAAAGCGGTTTTCTTCGCAGGATGGGCGACCCCAAATGACACCGTCCGCTTCCGCTTTTGATTGTAAGTACTTGGTTCTTTTTCTTCTGACCTTTCTTCCTGTTCATCGGTATCCACATTCTTGTCTTCATTGCTTCCACTCCCATCCGTCTCATCTTCTTCGTCCTCTTCAATACTGTGGTCAGATTCTATCTCGTCTTCGTCAGGGCTTTCCTTCTCAACCTCCCACGAGCTTTCCATCTGCACAACCCGCCTTTCTTCTTCGGACGCCCGTAGTCTCACCAGTCCACCATTCTTTCGCAGCTCTTTCCTCGTCTTGGACTGATTCACGATTCGTTTGTCGACTTCAGTAATTAATGTAAGATCTTCACCTGCATCATTTGGCGGACAAGTATAGCGTGCAAATTTGCCCGTGTTCCAATCCCGTAGTACTATCCTTGAAGCTCCAACCAAGTCAGGTTCTCCTCGCTGGGGTGGATTGACGGACATTCGAACAAGAACATATTTTATCAGCCAAAACAACACAAGCAAAAAAGTGAAAAATAGGACCAAATCACCTTCTTCACAAGATGATTCGAACGTGCAACACCTGATAAAAATGCCGCAACATCACCCGAGGGAAATGCTGGGAGATTGTACATCAACATGAGATCTTGAGCGGAAGCGTGTTCAGCGATATGAACAACTACGACGAATAAATGAGTATAATCAGGCATATTTTCAAATCAAACTTACCAGCACTTGATGGATCTTTTAGCCGATCAATTCTACCTTTACTATGTAATAATATATCACGCGTTCTTACATCTCTTTCATTGTCGAAAAATGTCAAGCCCGGTGTATCGATCAAATGGATCGAGTTTCCCTCCACTGTTATTGTTATTTCTTGAGGCAGTGTAGTTGTTGTGTTTCCCTGAGAAGATGTTGCAAGTGAGTAGGTGGGCAATGCGGCTTTCTGCAGCAGACTATTCAGAAATGAACTCTTTCCAGCCTGTAAATGATGTGAATGTCAAGGGCACACAGCACAGTATTGCGATTACATTAGCAAGACCAGTGACGGCCACTCTAATAGAATTCCCTTCCTTTTCTGCAGCCCAGGTCGCGAGCTGAGAGAGTATTTCCTCTGAGCCAAGTGCATCATTCCTTGGAGACAAGGCTTTGTCCTTTCCTTTGTTTTGTGTGAGTGCACCAATATCAGGGCTTATGGGCAAGAAGGCCGTAGCCGATCTGAAAAGGAACGTCAAGTGCTCTCGTCGGAGAAACATTAGCCACGATGTCAGAGCTTCTCGGGGACATAGATCTGAGAAATTAGGGACATCAACAAAAACATATCCAAAATCGACAACTCATCCCATGATTCACCGATTTTGTTCAGCACCAGCAATATCTTTTTTCCTTCCATTCTCTTCTCTAGATCTGTACTTCGAAATGGGAGTGGATCCCTGGCATCAAGAACCTCCAACAAAACATCAGAGCTATCCAGAACAGTTTTGAGATTCGGCAAGCCAGGATTAACAAGTGTTGGGGCCTCTTCTTCATCTGCATTCTCTACCGACTGTGTCTGTGCAGGCTTCTCTTTTGTCACAAGTTTAGGGTTGACGAGCTTCGCTGATAAGCTTGCAATGGCATCGCCGCCGACGCTCAAATCTTTCTTCAATAGCGACTCATCTTGGTCCCTGTTACCCTCGTCTTTGGCTTGTTGTCGTGCAAGCCTTTTTTCCTCTTTCAACTTTTCTTTCCCTTCCGCCGCCTTTAGGGATAATAGGAAATCGTGCATTAGAATGCGTCGCTCGTAAAAAAGAACACAAAAATTGAAACGCACTGCTCTCCGCTGCTCCGCTATCTCAGCCAAGATTTGATCCTTGTACGGGAAATCGTTAGGAATACCAGGATCTTTCTTATGTTCTAAAATTTCTGGGTTATCAAAGCATTTATGTGCTGCAGAGATGCCTTACTCGATTTCCACTGTGGATTTTTCTTTGCTGCCTTGGCTTTTTTCTTACGTCCCTCTCTGACCTTATGAATGATTTTACGCCGGTCATTGGTTGACTTCCTGTTACTAGTCTCTATGATCTCCAAGTCAAGTGAAGTGATGAAGAGGACAGATATACTTACTTTTTCTTATCAGTGGCATAGCAGAACGAAAAAGTAGTAGCAAAGGTATACAAAACCTTCGTGGGAAAGCGGGACTTCGCACTCGCTCACATTTTGCTTGGTCAATCCTGCGGGACGGATCCAGTAATCTAGTAGCACCTCAGTTGTGTGCGTGCCCCAGCTTTTCCCTCCAGCCTGTCCATCGGATGCTGGGTTATTAATTGTCTATGCAGCAGAAAAATATACACCTGCTCGTGGTGCTTAGAATAGCATCTGTAACACGATCTTCACAAAGTTTCTTTGCGATACGATTAAAAGATCTACACAAAGCTAGTTGGGGAGAGGTAGAAATACTAAGAGTGCTGGTTGCAAGGGCGTTGGTCATTTTGCGTGAATAGCACGAGATGGAGGTCAGAAAAACGATGGCACTGTCTTTTCGATCGAGACAGGAAGTAAGGAAGCTACTCAGAATAGATCTTCCAGGGTCATTTGTTTCACGATATCCTAGCGAGAGATTAGAATTCACATTGGCCAATAAACACATTTCGTTCTATACGTACCGTGTTTGATACTGTCTGAGCAAACTCGACAAAACTGAGCTTTCCATCACCATCCAGATCGGCTTCCATGATCGTTTTATCAACTATTTGTTGCAGTTGCTGGTCCTGCAAGCGGGCATTAAGAAATGTCTGGTTTCGAAATACGATTTGGAAATCAGACCTTGAGATTGTTCCCGACCATCATTTTAAGAACTAGGAACAGCTCTCCGTTAGAGATATAGCCGTCCCTGTCTACATCATAGACCTTGAAAGCAACTAGGTCCAAAATGAAATTCGCCTTACAAACTGACACAGGCATGAACGTACATTTGAGCTTTTCCTCCCGGCCACCTCGACTACTGAAGGCACTCAAACCCCCAACGAACTCCTGAAAGTCAACTGTGCCTCCCCCGCTACAGAAAAAAGGTGCCCGTGAGTATATCTCTGGGCATGACAGGAACTGAAGCGCACTCTTCGTCAAAAATAGCAATCATTCGTGATGCGAGAGGATTGGTGGCAATTTGGGGAATTTGGAGAAATTCTTCACGGTCGATTGAGCCAGATCCATCACTGAGAGCAGACAATAGGAATGAGCATGGAGGAAGAGCACACCAGGAGTCAAGTATGCACCTGTCGAGCTTCATAAAGCGCTTCTTCAATCGCTCCAATTCTGGTTGTGTGACTGTTCAGGTGAATCCATCGCTTATACCGTAGCATGTCGTAGAGGTGGAGAACAAAAACCTACAGTTAGAACGCCTTTCCATATCTTCCATGAACTGTGACGCTGGTGATAGTCATTCGATTGGATACATAGATAGACTCAGTGTAAGGACACACGGGACTGTCCCATTTTGTTGCTACAGGAAAGCAGATTTTTTCAGGTTCATTTCAAATCCCCCAGGTCCGAACTTACGACTTGTTAGCGATATCTAGAATGGAGGAGTGGATGAGCCAAAATAGTCTAACAGCGTTTGACCAGATGCTCACGTGTCTTGGATTTCTCTGGCATTTGCAGGCACCTTATGATTGAATTGGATAAATTTCTTGTGCCCTTGAAGATTCCCTCAGAGTACGGCCGGTTCCAGAGGCTATGCGACGACCAGGAGGTACTCAGATCTCTTGCAGCTTGGAAAAACAATGTCTACAACGACTTAGATGCGCTGAATACATATGTGGCTCAAATGCGAGCCCAGGGGGAATTCCTCAACGACACATTGCTCGCAGATCTCGTATTCTACGTGGTACCATATGCCATTGAATCCGACAACGATGTGCTGGACCTCGCACCCTGGTCGACTCCTGCAATACAATATCTTGCTCTCGGTATCATTTCCGTACGCGACATGTAATAGCTCTCGATAACTCTTATTTCAACTAGAAATTCTTTCATCTCCTCAACTAAGCCAGCCTACTATGACCTTGCTACGTCAGATCCTTTCCAAAAATCTTCGAGTGGTTTTTTCCTCCAATCCTCACCCGCACCTCAACATCAAAACTGGAAAGAAGCTTGCACGCCCGGCAGGTGGACCTAACGCTGTGCAAGACTATTATGATGAGCAAGCGTGGAAGAACTATCCTGGAGTCTGGAGCGTTCTCGCTTGGGTTGTCAAGAATATTTCCGTAAGCAGCCGTTTCACTTTGTGTAATTCCACTGACTCAACTTCATTGTGCTCAGCCCGATGCATATGAGGATATATGGCCTTTACTAATTCCACCAATGATGACCCTCTTAGATGATTATCAGGCAGAGCACAAGCTCGAAGGTGTTCGAATTGTTTCTCTCATGCTGCCCACGATCCCACACAAAACCCTACTGCGGACAGGTGTTCACGAGCTTATATTTTCCGTGTGTCTCCCTCCTTTATCCTGAGGTGTAAATACTACAACCCTCCAAGTCACTCAAAACAGGCCTCTCTCATCTATCTGACCCTGAGACGCCGACCCTTGTGCGGCTCATAATTTCAACGTGGCTTGATCTTGCTCTCAGAGTTGACGAGCCCAACTCCTTGGAGCTTTTCGATCATCTGTCTGCGCTTCTCGGTACTGGCATCATCGAGGGAATCTGGATTTATTCAATACAAAACCTCGTAGCCATGAAGGCCACATTAGACGCATTGCCCAGCGTGTTGAGGACACTTGGCATAGCTACGACCAGTTTTCTAAAGGTATGCTCAACTATCTTTCAGACAGCATGCGTTGTAATCGGTTCTCAAAAAAATCAGTTGATCATACCTCAGCTGGCACATATAATGGCAATGCGAAGCACTACACAAGAACAACCAGAAAACATCAGTGATATAATTGAACTCCAGAAGAGTGCCTGCCGAGTTATGCTCGTGATTATTGACGTCGCAGCTTGTCGTATGGGAGGATGGAAGTTTACCATATTGGACGGCGTGGCTCGATGCTGGGTGGGGCTCGTAGATTTTGATTTCGATGGAATTGGTAAGTCATCTCTTCATAGGTATAGTCCTTTTAAATGAAAATTTCCAGACCTGGAATTGCAATCTATTTTGCGAGAAATCATGTTCAAGCTCGCCACCACTTGTCCTGATATATCCGAGGTTTGTCCCTTGGTCCGCCGTTCAGCCATTCACTAAGATTCCTTTTTCAGAGTGCCTACAGGGCTCTTCTCATTGAAGATAAAAACATATTCAGTGGTCTCGTCGGCGAGATGGCCTGATTTTCGTCATTAATTAATCAATGTCATATTGTTGAAGGAGAATATAGTATTGTGTATGCGCGTGCACTTGGTGCGCTGATGAGGCTTATCTGGAGCGTGACTTAACATTGTGCGTTTTACAGTTTCGAGTTATGAATTACTCTGAGCTGATTGGGTTCGATTCAAGTGGTATGGGTGGTCTGGGTAGATCAAACATGCCGGACGATTAGACAAGAGGTGTGACACAGCTGCTCAGACTGCCGTGAAGTGTGTCCTGATTTTCGTTCCTTTTTCCTCATGAAAATTTTCACTTTGTCCAAGTCTCTCACCGATATCTGTTGCACTTTCTTTTGAGAGTTCTGTGCACGTGGTCAAGTTGTGATGAACCTCAAAGTGACAACAGGTTTCAGCAAGGTCATCTACAAGTGCCAAATCTTACCTTTCAGACGAACTGTACATGTCATAAAAGTTTTTTTATTTTTATTTTTAAATCATCAATTATAAAGTCAACTACTCTAAATATAAATGAGCAGTAGACAATTGGGGACACAGTAGCAGACCCTATGGCATGTGTTGTAAGCATGCCTCCCAAGTACCAACTAAGTAGCCTGGGTAGAGAAAAACAAGAAAG
>Ga0153987_1000367_pt1 | contig 14927 bp, 14 predicted proteins | sample TSNC071MetaG_FD_102279 | JGI IMG/M metagenome (GOLD analysis project Ga0153987, IMG submission 102279) | Attine ant fungus gardens microbial communities from North Carolina, USA - TSNC071 MetaG | ecosystem: Host-associated > Fungi > Mycelium > Unclassified | place: USA: North Carolina, William B...
AGCACTCGTCGGCGAGTTTCTATTTCTACGGCTAGACTCCCTTCCGAAGAACAGTCTCGACCCAAGTCTGAGTCCGGTAATAGCACGCCAAGGTCTGGTATCTTGACTCGAGCCGCGTCGCTCCGATCGAAGAAACAGAGCATAACCGCCTCTTCATTACCTAAATATCGTCCGAAAACGGCTACATCTGAGCAGTCCAAACGTCCGTCACCTGTGGCAGTTCGTGCAGGGACAAGGCGTCGCCTAAGCAGCTCAGACGACAGTGAGAAGGAGGAAAGGCAGAAATCTGTAACTCCTTCGGCTTCGTCTGTAGCAAATCCTCTTCCGCAGTGTGCTGGCTTTCAGACCACGAATACCAGTCCTACACCCCCAACATCAACTGCTGGTGCTCGGTCTTCCCCTGCACGTCCCACTAAGGCTCATAAAAGCGCTTCTTCTATGTCTGCAGTTCCTCGTCCCTCATCCTTATCATTGGGATCCGTTGGCCTGGGTCCTCAACCTTCTTCCTCCAGCCCTATCCCTCCTTCTACTCCGCAGGCATCTGCTGTCAGGTCCACTCGCCGTCGCAGTGTGACTCAGGATAACAACAATCGACCTCTGCCTTCTACAAGTCATTGTTTGGAGAGCCCATCCCCTTCTACGCGCAATGTACGCTCGCGTTCAAAGGTTCACAGCCAAGGTTTAGGGAATATGTCAAACATCTCTGAGTGCATAGATGAAGATGAAGATGAATTAGCAGATGTGGAGCTTCTCCTTGCTCCTGTGGCGAATCCAAGTGCACCTACACCTGCGATGCCCCGGATCCAGAAACACCGATTTCGGAAGGTTCCAATACTTCCGCCTGAAATCCCTAGCCGAACTTTGGGACAGCAGCTACCCTTAAGGGTAAACACTTCTGGTGAGGATGTGCTGCACTTTGAGTCTCCACGATATCAAGCAACAAGCAATGCTCATGAGTTCGGCCGAGGTTCCATCCTTTCCTGGGAACAGCTCGCTTCCGAAGCAGCTAATACCCTCGGAAGAGATGAGTTAAATAATCTGCTTCATGATATTCCGGCTCCATTTCATTCAGAAACAACTTCACCTACCTCAAGTGTGCTTGATTTACCATCTAGTCCGTGTTTGAGCACACTCGACTCGCCCGCAGGATATGGTTCAATCTCGCAGGTGCTACTTCCTGATGTCACACCGTCTCCAGCCATGCACATCTCTCAACGATATAATCTTGCAAACTCTGATTTGGGCCAGGTCGATTCACCTGTAGTCAATATGCTCCGTCTACAGCTTGCGAAAGCGGAGAACATGGTGAAAGAACGTCTCATGCAAGTGCAAGCGATGGAACATGAAATTTTTTCAATCAAAGAAACGCACGCTCGACAGATGCAGGACACTGTTCGACATATAGCCTATCTGGAAGCCAATGAGCGAAAGGGAGAAGATGCAAGAGTATATGCCTCATCCCTGGAGGAGAAACTCAAATGCGCGGAAATGTTACGCGAAAAGGCTGTAAGAGATACTCAGAGAAAGTGTGAAGACAGTCTGAGACAAAGTCTGAACGCAGAGAGAAAGAAGGAGAAGGATATTGTTCAGATTAGCTGTGCTGCTAAATTAGCGCTATCGGAATGGGCAAGTGTAAAGGATCTAGCAGAGATTGAACTTGACCTGTTGAAAGGCGATCAGGCGGTTTTATCTGTCCTCTTGACCGAATTGGATCGGATGACTCGGGTGCTCCGTACGTGAGCCTTGTCAGTGCTGTCCTTTGAGCTAGCTTCCTTGTTTGACTGATAACTCGTCTTCCAGGTAGTTAGCGATTTTTGTTTCCAGCGTTCGAAGTCAGACTATACAGATTGAATTGAACATAGAATGATTTTCTATAGATGATGTATATCCTTTCTCCGGGCGTATAGATAGACACTCCTTTGATTTATTGTACTAGTCCATGATTTCCGATATGATTTTGACGACCATCACATATTTTACCTTTCCTAACTGAAATCAATATTCAATACTATTTGTTGCTAAATTGTTGGAACAAACAAAAAAAACAAAAAAGTACCATTCAAATGAAAGAAAAATTAAGTTCCGAAGTTCGAAAAATGAAGGAAACTATAACTGTAGATAGGTGTCACCAGTAGATCATTGACGCTCCTGATTATAAACTTCCTGAGCCTCGATGCACGCGTCTAGCAGGCAGGCATAATTGTCAGATGGAGTTGCTTGACTAAAACGCTCAGACAAAGCTTGCGAGATTTCTGATTGACTAGAATTACTTGTCAATATGAGTCGAAACGGGTCGTGGGTTGCATACCTAACAGGGCCATATGCAACTTCAACGTCGCAAGTTAGCAGACCTATTGATAGCGGCCAGCGAGAAAATATGTCCGGAGTAAAGTTAAATGTTGCAAAAAATTTAGCCTTCTTGGATGGTATCATGACTTTGGTCCGTGCTTTGAATCCCGGTAGTCCGTCACAGTCGATCAATGATATATCAACGGGATATCTGACAGCGAGTAATAGGATTTGCGCGCGTAACTGTGAGCACGAGGACCAATAGTCTGATAAGTAAGAGATGACCTTAATATTGTATTAGAACCAGAGATCAAGACAGAGTAGAGCCATTACAAACCTCTGCACAAGAGACAGGTTGTGTACGATGAATGAACGCCTTTGCAGCTTTGAGAAATAGTTTGCTGAGTTTAGGGAAATCATCCTTGGTTCTCGATGCTAGGCCGTCAACTGGAGCAATCTCTACGCCTGATGCGATAGGAAGATGATGATTGCAAGGAATGGAGACTCTGAAACAGGAAGCGTATATGTATTCAATCATGCTCTCGTCAACCTTAATAATACGGAAGCGATGAAGGTCTTCCAAGGTATCAAGTTCATCTAACAACAAAGACGTTGGACTTGGTGACTTCGGAGAAGAGTATATACACACCACGAAGCCTGAAAACCTCCGTCAGCAAGACGTGTTGTGGTCGTGCTTTGCTAATCACATCCATCGCTACTTTCTTTTCAATTGCTAATTCTTGCAATCGTCCTTGAAGGTGGTTGAGCTGCTCTGTCTGCTCGTATAATTCTGCACGTTGTGATTCAACTTCGATACTACAAAACATTCAGAAAATTTTCAAATATCAGAACATGAGCGGACTTTTGTTCTGCGATGGAAACCTTGAGGTCGTTGAGGTATCCCTGGTCACTGGCCTCAATCTGCCTAACTTCTTCCTGTTCGTGTTCGAGCTCCTTGAGAATGTCAATATACTCTTTCTCCAACGTCGGCAACAGTTCCTCAGTAGACTTTTTGACGGGTTCCAGCATTTTGGCGTCCTAAAAAGATAATGAGCCGAGTTATTATCCATACATCAAACAAGACGACATACTGCCTGAAGGTCATTGAAGACTTGCTCGGCGGTTAATTGCAATCCTTCTACCCATCGTAGCTTCCAATCATACCAATCTGACTTGGCTTGTCCTCGAGCATTTGACCGGATGAGATTTAGATGGTGCTTTTGTGGAATGTTAGCCCATGCATTTGGGAGACAACATTGGAGCCTACCAAAAGCTCGGCCTGTCCCTCTTCATCTGCCCGCGTGAACTCAGTGAATAACTCAGGAGTGATCTTGGCTGCTTCTTCCTCGGCCTGTAAAAACTCTGCCTTGCTCCTTGTTATCCAGCCTTCCAAATCTTTCGAGACTCGCGTGAACAACCCCAGTTGAGGTACATCAATTCCCATTGCAATATAGTACTCTGTAAGCGGTATATCTGCTGGATTTCGGGCCTGACGATTACCAAAACCAGGATGTATAGAGCGCCTTGGAGCTGTGAGTTCATCCATGAATCTGATACCCGTCAGGGCAAAAAACTTCTGTATCGAGATTGACGGCTGGATCCAATTTATCAGAAGACATTGCGAGAAATCTGAACTGCATAACCCACGATGTCATCATCCGGCTGAGTTTCTCCTTGGGGCGGTGAATGCTCTTGCGTCACGTCATTATCAGCTTGGTGTCTACCCAGATAAGCGTGCTCTACATTCAATTGTCCTACACTGACTTGCTCTCCATTGACTTGCTCTGGGGTCTCATCAGAAGCTGCCTCAGCGACAATGGGGGGAGACGATGCTCTGGCAGGATCTGGAATGCGTGGCGATGCGTGTTCCTGCTCCTGTGGTGTCTGGGTATCTTCGGCTGGTGGCACAACAGTAGGTGGGCGAGGCACAATCTTGTCGGATCGTACCCAAGCCGCGGAAGGAACGGAACCTAGACTCATGCGACCATTGCCTGTCTGCTTTCCCGGAGAAACTAGGCTGCCCGTCGAGTTTCCACTTCTTTGATTATTTTGAGACGCACCGAGGGCATTCCCAAGACTCTTCCTACGCGCGAAATAACCCGATGGCCGCTTTGGAAAAGAATTTTTTGATTCAGTTTTCTTGCTCGGAGACGGTGACATTCTAGTCTGCAATGCGGTAGATACTCCATGTGAGGTACCTGATGATGGGTGCTCAAGAGGCCTTTGGTCAAGTGTTAGACGTTTAGTAGGACTTGGACGCCCAGAATCATGAACACCATCTTGCATGACGGAGAAAGATCGTTTGTTGAGTGTGCCATGCTCAGGCGTGAATGACGGAGTAAATTTTTTGGGTGAAGGCTTGGCCACAGGAGGGGCGAAAGCAGCCGAAAACGTATGTTTAGGTTTAACTGGTGACGCGGGTTTTGTGGACGTTCTTGAGACGGCAGGAGCTACGATGAGAGGAACAAATGTGAAAGCAGGGGTGATCTGAGTCTGTTCTTGCACTGTTGCGGATGTGAAAGGCATTGTTGTTTCCTCGGGTAGTGGGTTGAGCGCTGCTTTCCCCGACATCGTGTCGACTTCATCTAATGCTCGGATTGTAGGCATAGAGTTCTGGGACAATGTAGCAAGAGAAAGGGGCTGAAGGGAGCCATAGATTCCAGATTCGTCCATTGTTGAATCCTGATGTCCGAGGCTCATGCGACCATCTCCTAGGCTCATCCGCCCCACTATTTTACTGACATCCAATGTCTCGTTGCCATCTACCATATCGTCATCGATGCTGACATCTGTGCTGAGGGAATCTTCATGCATCGCAAAATTTGTGACGTCCATATCCCCTGATATATCTGTAGCATCTGCATCCAGTGAGTCCCTGACACGTATAAGGCGGGCCATAGCGTCATTGAGGTCCATGCCTTGCTGAGTTCTGTCAACCTGAATATCGTCCTCTGAGAAAGCTTCTGGTTCATGCGGAGTGTCACCAGAATGTGTCATTCGACGGAGTGCAAGCCAGACAGGGTCTTCAGTGGCAGGCGGTCGAAGGGACTGTCCCATGGGGACAGTAAACTCCATACCCTCCTGGCTGTTTTCAACTGAGTGCATTTGTGAGTTATCATCCTGCAGCATCGAAGACGCCTGAGAGTCTTCGTTATTCTGGTTATCATCGTCGTCAGATGGGACTGCGTCGTCGGAGGGGAAAATGATCGAGTCCCTTGGTCGGACCGGCGCGAAGGGTTGGCGAACTGCAGATGAGCGCCTACGAAGCAGTCCTCCCTGTAGGACTTCAGTAACCTCCATGTCGACATTTTCCAACAAGTCCATTTCTTCATCCATCAAGACAGAGTCCTCATCATTTAGGATAATACCTGGACTAGCTGTAGTGAGATCCATATCTTCACTCCCTGCAAAAGAAGGACGAGCGGAGCCTCGTTTGGTCCGAGAGAACGATGCGGGATAGTCATTTTCGTTGGAAAGTGTAGGCGGCAGATTTGCCTCGGGAGATGATGATGGGACTGGGGACGATTGTGGAGAGCCAGTGCTATTTGTATTGTCCTGATTGGGTATCTGGAAGAGCCGCACATGGGCATGTTCCGCGAAGCTGACCCGCCGACCCAAGGACTTACGAGACGTATTGTCATGTAGTTTTGCATGATAGTCGAGAGTGAGGTCCATTGATTGGGTTATATTTTCATCATCCAGTTGCAGAGATTGCGAATTTGATGGTTGTGAAAGCTGTTCAAAAGCGTCGTCTGTGTTAACTAGTACAGATGATTTCAAGATACTCTTTCTCGGCGCCTGAAAGGAGACCCGGGAGCTTCAAAACGATTCTGTTGCCGGCATTGATGGAAGACTTACAAATAATGGCCTACGTGATTTGTCTAGGTCATTGAGACGTTCTCCAGGAGCGATGCTATATGCTCGCCGCCTTCCGCTTTGAGCGGAATTCTTCTTGGTTTGGTTTAATACAGCAATAGAGCGGCGACGTTTAGAAGAGTCCTCTTTGAGGGCAGCCATGGAGGGCGGAGAGGGAAACAGATAATGTCGGCCACGGGCCAGAGGATGTAAATAACCAAGATAGCTGTTCCTACTAAATTCCCACTAAACGCGTTCTAATGTCAGTCATGTGACTGTGCATGCATTGACATCTTACGGTTATTATTCAATGGTCAACCCAGGATACAAGCTCGCTAGGTCTTGTGTTCCCCGAGCACAACATCCCAGAGCTTGCAATGCTGCAGGATACCTCAATACTCGAACGTGATTACAGCGACGCGTCAATCACGTGAGTCAATGTTCATCAATGAATGGTCGATCCTTCAGATCATCCCAAGATTCTACTTGTAATACGGACATGGATACGAGGAGCTCCTCCCGCAATAAAGCAGTTTCTGCAAATCTCCCAGCATCAGTAGCCTCCAGAATAACGAAAACAAAGATGACGGCCAAGTCCACAGTTCCTACAAAACCTGCACCTACGGGTGTGAAACGCGCTCCAATCCCAAGGAAACCTCTCAGTAGTAGATCCAACTCAAGTTTCGTATCTGACAGTTTCTCAGAAAAAAAGTCAAAAACTTCACCAACATATAAAGATACCAAAACCCCTAGCGCTCAGGGCGAGGATCGTGAACCCATCATGGTGAGATTCTCAATTAGTGACGAGAAATATCGATGGACAAGATCTTAGGCTTACTTACGACTTCGCCCTCGAATTGGGAATGAGGAGCCTGCTTCTGCACCCTACCTCACTCCTCTCTCCGACACTTCTGTTCGGATGACAGAACCACAATGCCATGGAGTGAACAAAACTCGATTCCGGACTTCCACCATCACGGGATCCTCAATTTATACTTTCTCCCGCATTTTTTTGCCTGAGACGACTCAATCTGACTTCTTCGTCAAGACTACTCTTCCTCTTGTCCAGGATGTCTTACAGGGACAGAATGGTCTACTCTTTACATATGGAGTAACCAACTCTGGAAAGACTTACACCGTGCAGGGTGGACATACAAGAGGCTCTGTTGGAATCTTACCTAGGACTCTTGATGTGATCTTCAATAGCATCCAAGGCCTGCAAGGCGACGGAAAAGTGAGTAGCTTACACTTATAGTATTCTGTATATCCAAAAAGGATTAACCCAGTATCGACCTGTACGTCTTTATGGCATCGAGCCGTCGGACGACAACGATATTGATCCTCCTCAAATATCCACTGAACCGAGTCTAGTAGAGGTACTTGGGCGGCTCGATTCCAACTCAGAGATCGACTCGGATGTAGATCCAACGACCATCAAAGTTGACCGCAATTACGAGTACAATATCTGGCTTTCCTACATCGAAGTCTACAACGAGAAGGTTTACGACCTCTTGGATTCAGTAAAGGATGAGTCATTTAGTCGACTGCCCACACCTAAGACTACAATGGATCCAAAGCTTCTTTTGATGAGGAAAGCCCTCCCGCTGCGCCCTTCGCCAGCCTTTGATAATGCAGGCGCGGAAAATAACGGGAAGTACATCGCTGGTCTTCGACAATTTCGTGTCACCAGCGCCGCTCAAGCTAAATCTATTGTCAAACTTGGACAACTCCATCGTCGAGTGTTTGGGACTCTGGCTAATCATCAAAGTAGTCGTAGTCACGGATTGGTCATCATCAAAATTGTTAGAGGACATCGAGGCGAAAAAGATGTAGGGTCAGGCTTGTCTCTTCTACAGCGGCTGATTAATACCCAAAATCAAGGACCCAACTTCTTTACAAGTATCTCGACTTACTTTGGTTGACCTTGCTGGCTCTGAACGTACCAAGCACACTCATACTACAGGAGACCGGTTGAAGGAGGCTGGTAATATTAACAAATCCCTCATGGTCCTTGGTCAATGCATGGAAGTCTTGCGCTCGAACCAGAAGAAACTTGCTTCCAGTCTTGCGCAAGAGGGTTTAGGAAAGGATGGTCGAATGGATACTCGAGACATTCGCAAGACACTTTCTGTCATTCCCTTCCGCCACAGCAAGCTCACAGAGTGTCTAATGGACTATTTCACAGGTGAAGGACGAGTGGTGAGGTACTTTGTAACCTTTGATTGGCAAGACCTCATATCCTTGACATACAGGCCATGATCGTAAATGTCAATCCATACGACACGGGCTATGATGAGAATTTGCACGTCATGAAGTTCTCTGCATTAGCCAAAGATGTTTACACGACGAATGCCCCTGCCCTGATACAGAAAGCCCCATCGATTGGTCCAGGTAGATTGAGAGGCCAGAACTTCAAGGACTTCAGTCCGATGACCATCAATGATCCCGAAGTTAATCCTAATCCCTTCAGGAGGAGGGTTACCATTACAATGGGGAAGAGAAGTGAAGCTATCCTAGAAGTAGTTGAAGGTAGGTCTATTTCTGTGTTTTCTGAAGCACAGCTGGAATATTATACAGAAGATGAGGCTGCAGATGACATAGATGACTATGACGAAGAACCGTTAAATCCTCTGATCGATGCCTTGTTCGATGAGGTTGAAGATCTGAGGCTCAAGGTCAGGCTTATTTTTTTCATCAGAAAAATCATCTTATGGACAGTCTCTGCCGTGCAGTTGTTTGAGGCAGAAATGAGATGTGCACTCACTGAAGCAGAGACACGAGAAGAAGTGATGCGAGAGATGGAAGAGCGCATGAGAATCATGGAGGAGAAGTATTCGCGTCGTCTCATGAGTGAGGTGAGCTTCTACAGCTCTGTGTAGTCTTGTTAATTATATGAGGCCTTACAGTTGGAACAAAATGAACTTAAAACCGACGCAAAAATCGATATGCTTCACAGAGCCGGTCTATTCGGAAGCCCCATGAAGATACAGAATCAGGCATTATCGGACCAGGAAGAGGAGGAAGCTGCAAATGTTGAAATGAATCTGGTGCGCTCATGATATCTCAGCATCGGTCCACCTCATCGATCCTCACCTTCTGTAGTTGGATCCTAGTGATGAAGCTGATGAAGAATTACCCATCTCGTTCCCTCTTGTCAATAAAATTCACAAGCCTGATGCATTTCCAGTAACAGGGAGAATCAACCAGATGAAACCACTCACCAGCGTTTTTTCGACTAAGCGAGCTGATAAGATTGAAGATTTGATAGAGGAAGACAGGCTACTTGATTTGGAAGCAGTGGAGGCGGACAATGAGGATGATGATGAATATGTTGATGACGAGCAGGAAGAGGAGGGATGGCAGGCTACTACTAACTTTAGGACAATCGTCCCGAAAACTAAGGATCTCGCCGCTGGAAAACCACAGACGTCGAGACAACCTCGAATGTCAAAACTAGAGCGAGACTTAAAACAGCTGTCCATCGAAGATATAACCTTTGGTGGTACAGGTAAATCCAAGAACACAAAGAAGATCATAATCCACTCCGACAGTGAAGAGAAACAAGATGAAGTGCCCTCATTGCCGGTGGTAAAGAAGAAAAGGTGAGTTCACCAAATTTTCACGGGCTCACTCACTGACATCATCGACTCCTCAAGACAACTGGGTAAAAAACCAGTCATGACAATAGACAGCATCGAAAAAGTCACCTGGGAAGTAGAGAAGAAGGTCGCAAACACACAGAGCAATCGTACCATCAGAAGGCTGACAGGAGATTGAGGGCTTTATGACTCATCTACCATAGTCAACCATCTGCTGTATTATCCAGACGTTATCTTTTTTGCCAATATAATGTAATTATGTGTAGAGACCATGGCAGGTGGCATCGTGACACGACTGGCCACTATGCTAGACCATTGATAGAGCACAGCCCAGAAAATCAAACTGATTCATCGAATACTAGCCAATGCAATGACTCTCTATTAATGGTAAGTTTCAGCTTCACCGCCAACAATAATTTTGATATTTCACTTAGTAGTAGTTTATTCATCTGGGATTGATGCAGGCATCGTGGAGATTTGTAGAATTGTAAGGGCGTCGATCTATTCGACCCCCGAACTATCTGCCTGACTTGTCCTGCGGGCAGCGTGCAGCTAAACTCTAGTCCCAAATAACTATACATAACACGAACGCAAATCATGTCGCTAATCCTCATACGTATATATGCCTAAGGCGTCTCAAACATTCACTACAAGCATCGAGGGTGAAATGTTTTCAATGCTCAAAGCTTCCAGGACTACTGCCCCAATGTCGGGCAGATTAGTCGTTGCCTCGGGCAATATAAGACATAGTGCCATGAAAAAGAACGATATCAGAAAAATGCAGGCCATCGAAAGTAATGTTGCGATTAGCCAAAGCACTGTCAATGTTAAGAAAAGCCGCGAAGCGATTTAGGCGATACTTGACTCACTCGAAGAGAAGACTATGTACGAATCTTGGCGACATGTCCTTGAAGTGGGAATTTCAAAGCCGTATTTTACAAGGGTACCTTTCGGACTTCCGGAAAGAATGTCAGGTCTTGCTCAATTTGCGTACCTCAGTTGAAGCAGTTTCTACTGGAAGAAAGTGAATTGAACACGATATACCCTCCCAGTGAGCACCTCACACCATCATCCAGGCCTCTTCTGATCAACAGCGTTTCAATTCAAGTGGAACAGATCTACTCTTGGTCTAGGCTCACCCCCCTTGACCAAGTGAAAATGGTCATTTTGGGTCAGGTCGGTGACCCAGCTCGATCATCACAAGGATACTCTATACTCACCGGTTCTGTATAGGATCCTTACCATAACGTCGGTCAAGCACATGGTAAGTTTCATTGGAGATGATGCAACTGTTTTGACTGTCATCCTTGTGACGTATGACGGTCCTTCAGGGCCTTTATTTTCTGTTCTCCCTCCAGCCAAACCACCGGGTTCGCTCAGAAATATCTACAAGCAACTTTCCCAAGATATACCTGGTTTCAAAACACCAAGTTCAGGGTACGTTGACTGCCATTTACATTATGACAAAGTAACATCTGCCCCGCAGTGATCTGAGTCGTGTAGCTGAGCTTGGTGTTCTCTGATTGAACACGACCTTGACTGTTCGAGCCCACGAACTGGGCTCCCATTCCAAAAGGGGCTGGGAGATATTTACTGCGGAAGTTCTGCGCAAGGTTCTGGCTCGACAAGATCATCCTGACATTGTTATCATGGCATGGGGCCTTCCTGCTCGGAAGACGTGTGATGCTGTAGGTGTGGATACGGTCAGTTCCCTTTCTTTTTCGAAGATGAATAAAGATTGATACTTACTGTAGAAGAAGCATCTCGTATTGAAATCGGCACATCCTTCCCCTTTCTCGGCTCACAAAGGTTTTTTTGGCAATAGGCATTTCAGCAAGGCTAATGAGTGGCTGGAGGCGAAGTATGGCAATGGTCCCGGCATCAGCTGGAAGGTACTCAAATGAAAGAGGTGCCAGCAATTATGATCTACTGTGAAATGTATAGATTCAGATGACACCATCTCCAGAATTGGATGTCTTGAGAGCTCTGCGGAAGCTTTGTCAACACTTGAAAGCTTTCGCTCAGAAGCAGTCGCCTGACTTGCTCGCTACTCGCTGCGTGTAATACTACTGTCCTCATTTCTATCTAGAGGACGAGATTATGAGTGTCACCTTGGACAAGAGAAAGAACACGGTCGCACATGAATTCTAGCTTTGCTATGCCCTCGCCCTCAAACACCCGAAGGTGACTGAAAGACAAGTCTTTAGCTTCAGAGGTGGTGCATATAGATCGTTAGATAAAGCGAGCCATAATACGATAGGAAGAGTGACGATTTTATTTATAATTGACCACAGACCAGTGATCCTTCTTGCAATGAGCAGAATCCTTTTTAGACCAAGGCCACCCTGGGTTGCAAGGCCTTGTCCACCGGCATTCTTTCAGATTGAAATGGGCTCCAGCATGTTTTTTTCAATGTGAAGAATAGCGAAGCGCATCCTCACTTAAGTCACAAATTAATTGAAAAAAGGTGGTTTCCGAGTCAGCCGTCTTTTGTGCAGATAAGATCATCTCATCAATGATTCCTACCCCTGATCTCTCGCACTTGACGGATGAAGACTTCAATGTGGTATACGAGCCGGCAGGTGTGTAACGGGAACCTCCTCGAAGAAAAAGAAAAGAAAAGAAAAACGTAATCGTCTCCCCTCTTTTATCTTTGTTTACAGAGGACACATTTCTCTTTCTCGACGCTCTCGAATCCGACGCCAATGATCTGAAAGAGTCGAGGGCTCTCATCTGCTTGGAAATTGGGTAAGGTTCTCGGCCAAAAAAATCAATCACTCCGAAAGAATTATGATCATTCTACACACCTCTCTCTCTTCTACACATAGCTCAGGATCAGGTTGCGTATCTTCCTTCATAGCTCAAATCTTGGGCCCCTCCGTCCGTACGATTTTCCCCCTTCTCCTCTGTTTCTTTCCACAAATGGGCCTATTTTTTTCTGTGGACCCTCAAATATCACCAACTCAAAACCTCTCTTTCCGATGGTTTTTTTTACATCATGTGTCAATCAAAAAAACTAGTTTACTTGTGCACGGATATCAATCCGTACGCCTGTCGCGCCTCAAAACGTACAGGAACCCAAAACAAGGTTGGTCATTCTTATTTCTCTCTCTTTCTTTCTTTCTTTTTTTTTCATGAGTCTTCCAAAAAGAAGAAATTGACACTCATTTTGAGATTCAAAAAAAAACTGATGTGGTTTTTTCTTTTTTTTTTTGGTGATGACAAAAAAGGTTGCACTCGATTGTATCAATGCCTCCTTTGCATCACCTCTTCTAGATCGTTTACGACATCAAGTCGACGTGGTCTTGTTCAACCCGCCTTATGTGCCCACAGAACATCATGAAGTCCTCTCCGCTCAACAGACCAACAACAACATTAAAACAACGACAGCGACAGCGACAGCCATCACAGGGGCATGGGCAGGCGGCGTCGACGGAATGCAAATCACAAATCATTTTCTCGAAATTGTTCAGGTGAGACTCAAAAAAAAATAAAATAAAGACAGAGAGAGGAGGGGAAAAAACAGCTCTTGTTATCTGAACAAGGACGTTTTTATCTCGTCGCGCTCAAGCAAAACAACGTTCCCGAAATCCAAAACCGCATGTTGCATCAGCATGGCTTGGAAAGTAAGGTAAGGGCAAAACACCAACTTTTCTCTCTCTCTCAACAGTTACAATCTCCCCCTTTCCCCCTTGAGACCTTGAAGAAAAGGGTCACTCTTTTTGGATAAAATGAAATAATGATGTTTCCTTCCTTTTTTTCAAGATCATGTTACAGCGACGAGCAGGTCGCGAACATCTTTTCATATTACGGTTCAAACGCTCACATATACCATAAATGGAAAAGAAGAAAAAAAAAGCAAGCAAGTATATGGGCATTGACAAAGTGAGAGAGAGAGAAATATGAATGAAGGGAACGAATGCCACAGTAGACGTGTATATATATGTATATGTATGAAGATTAAAAAAAGGAGAGACGTAGAACATGAGTCCATTCACGATAAAAAAAATGAATCACTCATCCCCTTCACCTCCTGGTCGCTTACCCCGCACACTGAAACGAGACGGAGCTCCCACCGACACCGTTCTACTACTAGAGACAACATGGTCATCCGAAGATATCGAGCCCACACCACCACCACTACCACCAACAACATTCACCGAAGGATCAAACTCGAGCCGAAGTTTCAAGAAACCACTGTGACGCAACTCTAGAGAAACCTCCGCAGATGTCGTTCCTTGTGGTTGAATGTGTCTCCAGATCTATCATTTCCAAAAAAAAATAATGAATAAACGTCATAGCTTTAGATGGGACTCTCACATCGACTTCTCCCGAACCTAATTCCCTGTCTTTGCCTAGCGTCTTGTGATCATATATCCATACATAAATCTTGGTCATAGTAGCCACCGATGCGGGGAAAACGAACATCTCGTTCCTATACATATCACACAGGGACCTCAGCAAAGACAAACCAAAAAAACCAATCGTTCAGGGTTCAAACTCACCACTCGGGCGTCGCCGTCTTGTGATAATGCTTGGTCTTGAACTCCTTGTCTCCAACTCGAACAGTCACATACGCCCTCGTCTCACTCAACGCAATGTCTTTGGCTCCCAAAATCGTAACCCGAAGTATACCCGGTGGCTGCGTCGAACCAACACCATGTCCTTCCGCTGCAAGATTCTGACCATCCAAAGGTTCAATTTGGCCACCACTCATCACATCACCAACAGCATGCGACGACTGCCCAGCAGGCAAATCCGGCGGCACCGACATCGACACAGGCACCGGAACCAACCCGACAACGTCCTGGGGATCCTTGTCACCACGCCTAAACACACTCGTCACACCTTTGAAAGCACCCTTCCCAGCAGACACAGGCAAACTCCCAATCTGAGTAACAGCACGCCCCGCCGAACTAAAAGTAGACGTCTTCTGACGTGACTTGGCAAGAATCTGGGGGTGGAACAGTAAACGGATGCGAATGCGGCCATGGGCTCCATGTTTGGGATGAGACAGGACCAGGACGCGTTCCACCGACGTGAACGGCTCAAGGCCAACAAGGTCAATCTGCGCTTCACCAAGACTCTTGGCTTGTTCAAATTGATTCCAGTCAAAGATCTCGACGGAAAAACTGGCAGCAACACGAGACGACTAAGGGATTACACGGGTTTTTTTAAAAATAA
>Ga0153987_1000368_pt1 | contig 14901 bp, 19 predicted proteins | sample TSNC071MetaG_FD_102279 | JGI IMG/M metagenome (GOLD analysis project Ga0153987, IMG submission 102279) | Attine ant fungus gardens microbial communities from North Carolina, USA - TSNC071 MetaG | ecosystem: Host-associated > Fungi > Mycelium > Unclassified | place: USA: North Carolina, William B...
CTACCAGCGTACCAATGAAAGGTATACAAGCGTTCGAAACAGGTGGTCGCTCAGCTTGTTTACCTTTGCTTTCGGCACCACCGTTCACGACCGAGGCCGAGCTTGTCTCGACAGGTTTGACTTCAGCAATACCATCAATTGCCTGTCGTATGAACTTGAAGTTATCAACACTCGATGTGAATTGCTTCAAATCCTTCAACACTCGAGTTTCAAAGATACCGATGCGATGCCAAGCCGGTTTCCGCATGGCTCTATTAACCCAATCACTCTGTAAGGCTGCAACAATGGCGGTCAGGGTATGGAAGTTGTTTTGACCGTAACATTTCTACAAAAGTAGAATTAACGATTGCATTTCGTAACAAGGGCTCTCTTACTCACCCATGCAACACGAACAAATTTTCCTACAATTGTGGGCCGCTCGCTGGGTTGTGTCAAGACAATTTCTGAAATGACGAAGTTTGCAGTCAAATTAAACCTGGCTCGAAGAGCAGCGAGGGCGCTGGTCTTCTCTTGGAATCTATGCTCAGCCTTAAACCTGGCACGGTCCTTCAGATACTCCGTCCAGTCAAGAACATCAATTTCTTGAGTTCCAGCCCAGTCATCTAAAACTAGTTCCTCAAATTTGACACCCATGAACAGTTCTCTGTCGATCATTGAAAAATGTTTTGCTAAGACCTCCGCACGAACACCAAGGATAAAAGACTGGTGCACATGTGGTAAAATAGCACCACCAAATCTTGATAGGGGTGTTTCAGGATCCGAACCCTGGGAAGGTAATGGAAGGCGGCTCTCTAGAATCTCTGCAGGCACCGCTTCTTCAGGCAAAGGCTTTGATCCAATTGTGGGCAAGGAAGGAGGGTCAAGGCCAGGTGGAGGAGGAATCTTTGAAGGAAGATCGGTGGATAAGGATATCGTCGCTAAATCAATAACATTCAAATTCTCGTTCAAGTCAGGTTCGCTAAATTCAGATGTTGAAGTTGGAGGCGTCACGGTGCCCTGATCAGGTGATTTGTCGCCGATAGAAGTCATTGTGTCATCTCCTTCCTCGTCACTATCTGCAGGAAACCGTGGCTGTTCATCTTCATAATCTCCGTTGACGAGACGATCCCGAATATGGCGCACCCAGCCATTGACCTTGGATGTTTTCTCTTGTTGCCGCTCAGGATTGATATGACCTTCCAATCGGCGTAGAGCAGCCTCAACATCACCCTCCTCTTCATCGTCGCTCAATGAGTCAATCAAGGCATTCATTTGCCATTGTTGAATAGTTCCCAAACCACGAACAGATGACGTACTCGAAGAGGAAGGACCAGAAATGACAGATGCTTGAGAGACAATGCCCAAGGAGGAAACGGTTTCCGGCCTGGGTGCAAATTCGAAGTCACGACGAAGAGGCAATTTACGATAAGGCCTTTTTAGACCCACGGGAGCAGACGGACAGGGGGAGGAAGAATCTGACAAATCCAAGTCATCAAGCGAAGCGACGTCGAATTGCCAACGTGAGTCGCCTGTGGGCGGGAACGTCGGCGTTTGTCCAAGCTCCGAAAGAGGAATACCAAATGACATGGTTGATGTAGTTTGGATAGAGGTGGGACGCTCAGGAGATTGGACGTCTTCTTGAACACTATCTGACTGGGAAGATAACCTGCCATTGCGTTGGTCTGCGCGAGGGTTGATATTGATGGAATTGTCAAAACTGGCGCGAACAGCTTCAGTATAACCAGGTAGTAAGTGAGGATAGGAAGAGGGAATAAAGTGGGAGAGGAGATCGGTGGCAGCATCTCCAGATTCGCCTGTCTGTGAAGCACGGAAAATTGTCTGTTTTTCAAATTGGGTAGCCGTGAACAGCAAACGCGATGGGACACTCGCTGAAGGGCGCGATGTGACTCCTGATGTGTCTCGCCTAGCCTCAGCAGCTTTTAAGTAGGTTTCAACACCTCCATTAATGGTCAGCAAATCTTTGCTGATGTTAAGATCAAGGTCAAAGGCGGAAACATCAGCACAAGCACTGATAGGACTGCGCATCATGGGCCGGGAATTAAGTACCCGAGTCCAACGACCAAAACGACTAATGACTTTAACAAATGCATGGGACAGAACGCTTTGATGAATGGGGAAAATTTGAGCCACATTATCAGAATTGGGCAGTGGGGCTGGAGCATGATCAGTACGATGAAGGATGCTGAGAGAGGAAATCGGGAGAGGGGTTGGGTGAGTGGGAGACAGCCCGCTCGTGATATTCGTTGCAACTACGATGTTAGCATTTGCAATGTCATTTCCTGTAATTTCAGGAACATGAGCATCTTCGGGGAGAAAATCTAAGTCCAGATCGGAGGTTTCCTCCTCCTCCTGAGCTTTCTTTACGACTTGTGCAAAATGCTTGCCAAGAACATGGTCTTGTGGTTGAGAGGGCTCCTCACGTTTGCTCTTGGATGACTTGACCTGCGTATGTGTATGCTTGCACTCCTTCGCATCCTTGATTAGTCGTTTCACAATTCCCTGTTGCATGAAAACTTCAACGCAATGCAATATGCGGTAAATTCAAGCAACTTACCAACCCGTCTGAGTTTTTCTTGAGCACAGGTTCCCTCAGAAGGGAATTCAACCACTTGGTCAAAAGAATGCGCAACTCACGATTAGGTAAGAAGTCAGCAGCGAAAAAGGTGAGGAGCCAATACCGAATGGCAACGAAGGTTCGAACGCGCACAATCCGTCGAACTTTCTCGTCATTCGCTGAGACAGGCTTTTGTAATGCCCAGTGAAAGCGGCAAATGAGCAATTGACACAAGTCGATCGCAGTGACGTAGGTACGATAGGTTAGGAAAAAATCAAGGAGTTCATCGTAATTGAGGTCACTGGTAAGTTGGGCAATCCAACGCTCTATGGTGGCGGCAAGAAGAATTTTCGGAGCGGGACCATTATAACGTGAGGACTGACTGGCGTCTGATAGGCGACCTTTTGTTTTATTTCGTCGTTTTGAAAAGCTACCACTTCCATCAACAGAGTTACCCATATAGCCATTGCATGATGCAGAATGATCATCATGATCCCAGTCCATGATACGCTCTCCCCAAATGACAAACCGTGGGTCGTCTCTAGGAACAGCTGTGTCATCAGCCGACAACGAAAGCTTGATGACGGTAGTGTCGACCACTTCAGGTGAGAAACGATCGAGGAGAGGCAAACCCCGAAAGGTTTGCAGAACATCAAACACTTTAGTCGAGTATTGCGTCAGACTAGCGGTTCCGGGTGAAAGGAGGTACATTGCATCCTGCTGCTCGGCTGGGGTAAACTGAATTTTTAAGAGAGAGGGGCGGACTCTCAAAGCCGAAGGTGGGCGACTTCGGTCTTCCTGATTGACGGATCTAGAGATGGCAGAGGGAGAGATGGTTTGGCGCGCTGTCTGAGTGGATTCGAATGAATGTTGCTCATGCAGTTGGCGAGTAGGAGGTAAAAAAGGCTGTTTCATCGATGGGGTGTCAAAAGCAACACAAGGCCCAAAAGGCTGTTGAATCGTCGGCCGGATCTCAAACGCCATGTGTTGTCCATTGAAACTCTGCGAGGGATTGCCAGTCAGTGGAAAAGGATCACACCACTCCATAACCTGACCAAATATATCACTGCACCTCGGCGGAGGATATGATTGACTACTCCGGAAGTACCGAGGTGCATCGAAAGATGTCAGACTCTGAGAATGAGTCCGACCAGAGATGGGCTGAGGCCAGTCAGCCTCATCTCCATACTCAGTCATATCGGAGATGGATCGAGTCTTCCTCGCTTTTTTTGTACCGGCCATGGTATGTGGCCGGCTCATTACACTACCATTTTTAAACATGGTAGAAGTGGGTATGCTTATTCGAGACCGACGTTTCCGGTTCGGTGCGTGCGGATCTGTTGATGCCTTAGATAACGTGTTACGAGGAGATGTAGCCTGATAAAAACTGGCGCTTGATGCAGCGGGGGCTGATTGGTCTCTGAGGCTATTTGGATAAAATAAATCAGAAACTGAGAGGGAGACCTCATTCAACATACCCTACTCTGTACCGCTGTTGCCCATGTTGGTTCACGAAACCTGTGATCGCATAAGGGGAGCGTACTTGGACATTGACACCATAATATTGGTCCAACACTATCTTGAATCCTCGAGCAGCTGATCCGGAAGCCATGTCAACATAGCTACCATCGGCTGCGTTATTAAGATATTTGTTTAACACATGACTGTATGAAAATACATGACAACGTACCGGCAACTACCATTTCCGCAGTAGCTATGTCGGGTGGTGTTGACATGGTACTTCCAGCTTCAGTAAGGACCTGAAGGAGTGTGATACCGGATTTCCCAGCGACAGAGATTGGTAGAGGGAAGAAGAGGTGTGGGGATAAGACGGCTGGGTCGTCTTGTGACGTTTCGAAAGGAAGGATTGATATATCGGTGGGTGGTATATCTAGAGAGGACGAAACTTGGTCTTCGTCTAATCGTATAGCTTGTCTAGATGCCTCAGCCAGAGGTAAGTTAATTACATTCATTGCTGAGTCAGAAGAAGTTGTATTGTAAATTTCGCTGTCAAAACAAGAAGGATCAGAAATCACATAGAAAAGAGGTAGAAAGGTAAATTGTACCTTGTGCAACCCAAAGTGAGCAGCAACGAGATAATCAGGGACAGTAAAAGAGCACACAAACTCGAGAAATTCAAAAAGGGCGTCGAGGTCGTCGCAGTCGTCACAAGTGGTATCAGGGGGCAATGAACCTGATTCAACCTGATTCAACAAGGTATGACAATAAATAAATTGTTCTGTATCTCACGTGAGTTCATTCCCGCAAGAAGGCCAGTCAATAATCAACTCTCGTCGTCATATTTTCGAGACAAGAAAGGCTTTCTTGTTATCCTTAAATACGTTTCATGATTAGTTTTTCCTGGGTCAATTTCTCTCGGTTTTGGGACATGAAAGTGCTTTACATATGTTACACGTGATATACGCGTCAAAGGGAAGGTGTGACACCCAATGTTCCCCCAGGCTGCATCCTTGCTCGCTTCCAATTATTAACAGAAGGCCCGAACACTCAGTATGTCCATTGTAACGATCAGGGTGTGTATGCTAAATTTTTTTTGTTGTGTCAGCCGCTAGATCTGAGGGTATAAATTTAATAGAACGTAGAGTTCATCAATAATCCAGCTCGGTTTTCAGACGTCTACCGCTTTCGCGTCACATTTGAGTGCATAGCCTCAATCAAAGATGGTGAGTACAATTCTCATAATTAAACTATCCAGAAACGCTGATCGGTCTCACTATGTAGACCTTGAGTGGAGACTCATTTACGTCTCGTCTCCCGGAAATGAGGAACTTGATCAAGAACTTGACGACTGTTTAGTCGGGCCTGTACCTGTCGGCGTCAACTCATTCGAGTTTGAGGGTTCGGCACCTGATCCATCAAAGATTCCTCCAGAAGACGTTCTTGGTGTCGCTGCCCTGATTCTGACAGGATCTTACAAGGACCAGGAGTTCGTTCGGGTGGGCTATTACCAGAACACAGAGTATGATAACGAAGAAATGAAGGAGACACCACCACCCAAGATCATGTTCGATCGCCTGGTGCGGGATATCAGCACTAAACCTCGTGTGACCCGTTTTCAGATCAAATGGTGGGTTACCGTAACGTTCTTTCAACTATTGGTTTCTGATATGGGATGAAGGGATACCGCGGCACCAATGCAAGTGCTGGCCGCAACTGGAGCTGCTACATCAGCTCCGGTACCCTCTGCAGACAGTATTAATGACCAAAAAGATGCAGAGACAAGGCAAAACGGAGACGCAATGCAACTTTAAGTTTCCAATATCAATCTAGTCTACTGATGCTTTGTTGATATGCAAATATATATGTTTATACAGTTGAGTCAAATAGACAATCTTAGAAACGGAATTATCATATATCATCAAGATCTATCATACCATCATCAGAATTTGAGTTAGGAATTCCCATGCCGAGAGGTGAAGAGGACACTGTTCCTTCGGTTCGTGTGGGTACTACAACTCCTGATCTCACCCTAGGACCAGGTCGACGTCCTAGACGTATGTCTTTCCGAGCTTTACAGACATTTTCTAGTGACCGAAGCTGGCACTGAATTTTAGTAACAGTGAAACATTCAATGGACGAATCAACTACCCACCTTGAGGAGAGCGCTGTTCTCTGATTTCTTCTGCTGATCCAAGTTTCGAGTTGAATCGAATCCGAACTGCTTGCCAACATGAGCTGTATGGGTGTTCTTACCAGACCTCAAAAACCTCTCGGCATCGCGAGACACAGCTCCCTGCGAATCAACGTTGTCAAGTGCTTTCACTTTTGCATCACTTGCTGCCCTTGCAAGCATCACCGCTTTCATTCCTTCTTGATCTCGTTCCAGTAACGTCATTAATGCACGGTCAACATCACCCACACTCTTCCTCTGGGCCCTTGCTTGCCCCTCCCTTCCAATCATCTCTCCAATAAACATGTTCCGTGGATCGGCGTCGGACCCACTTACGACATGCCCTGATATCATATAAGTCGATCCTCGAGCTGGTTCCTCGGGCTTCAAGCCTCGCTGGTGCAGCGGATCATATCGATTCTTACATTTATGATTTGACACCCCCGATGTGCTATGAACAACACAAACACCTAATGAGCAAGACATACATACACGAAATTGTATGAAATGGCATACCCAGCTGTGAATTCAGCACGTCCAGCTCGTTGATGCTGGACAGCATTTTGCAAGTGATATTCGCAGATGTCACTGACGCGCTTGTCACACCAGTTCCCACAAGCATTTCCGTCGCGTTTGACAACGGTACACATCCCAAGATCATAGGAGCGACCAATTACTGCGATTGCATCTGCTGATTCAGGTGTGAGTGCAAGGACATTGTTCACTGGATGGGGAGCATCTTGAGACCGCTAGTCAAGGTAGTCAACAAAAAAATCTTCTCACAGAAGTTGACCAACTGACCTGGAAAGGTTTGAGGATCTTCGGGTTCAGGAATGCGATGACATCCCCCTCTTTGACCCTAGCCATAGACTCGAACGCACCACGACTGCCTCCTTTGTACAGCTTTCGCGGTTTGCGATCACCATCTCTATGGATGAAATCATACCCATCCGCTTCGAAAAGAAGCAGCGTTAGAAACGCGTCGCCACGAATGACCGACTGTCCTCCAGTTCCAGAGGACTTTGATCGCGCTCCAAAATCAACCAATTTGAAATTGACATATTTTTTGCCAGTAAGTTTCTTGTCTTCCTTCTCCTCATCCTTGACTCTCTGGCATTGCTTTTTGTTTTGTTCCTCTGGGTCCAAAGTGATAGGCGGACGGGTAAATTTGACCTGTCCACGCTCAGCAATTACAGCAATTGTCACCCAATCGCCGAACAAGGGGATGTCATAACCTTGCTTGTCTGGTCGAAGACGGATAATAGAGTAGAGCTGTGATGGGGAAAGATAGTAGCGGGCTGTCATATAATCCTGAAGGTCTTGATGAGACAGAGACCGAGTTCTAGTATTATGAATATATTATGACTATGATCGAGAGAAACCAGAAACTCACGAGAGCCTTATTCCCGAGTGCGGTTCTAGCCGCAGGAAATCGGGGTCATCAGAAGGCGGTGTAAATTTATATGGCCCACGCTCAAGTTCCTCAACTAGAGCAAGACGATCATCCCGCTTAAGACCAGTGTCATTCGATGGACCGGACGTTCCCGCAGGACCTTTTGGCCGGATTTTGTCTGAGAATGCCAATGTCCTCACCACTGCATCAGGCACAGGACCCTGACTTGCCCGACTCTTCACTCGAGTGAGTTTTGTGAGGAATTGAGATGGCACTGTGGCTACTTGATGATCGGCAGATTTTGTACACTGCACAGCCCCAGTGCTCAATGATGGGAGATGTTTCTGTTGGAAGGTGGGTTCAGTACCCGTCCGATTGCCATCTTGCGCCCCTATTCGCGGTTTCTTTTCTGTACGTAAGGCTAAGGGAGACATGGTGGCACTTGTGAAATGACTTACTGGGGGAAGGTGTTGAAGGTGCCAAAGTGGTAGGTTTCTTCCTCTTGGGCGGACTGTTGGGGTCCCTCACAATGATAGCCCCATCATCAGGAAGAGCTAGTAGCTGCGCTTGAAGAGCAGAAATTTGGGCTTTGATTTCTTCCTGTTTTTTCAGGGCATTACCTGTACGCGACGTTGAAGATTCCATATAATGACAGATGCGTCACGCGTTGTTACTTGTCGTGGATAGTCTCATCAGTAATCATCAGGCATTGTCTGATGAGAACATATTCCCACATTAAGCCCATTAGATGAATTCAAACTCAGCTAGTGAAGCGAGGCGAAAGCTCCCTCTATTCATCTCTATCCATTCTCCCTGTAACGGTACTATTGAGTGTTTGAAAAATATGAATGCTTTATCTATAGTTCTATGAGTGTTAAAACTTGCAATGTAGCAGTGTGGATAGCAGGCTTTACAGAACGAGGTGTAACCTTGAAACCGGAATATACCGCGCGAGGCCAGTCCAAGTCCAGGTTGTGATCTGCCACGGTTTCCTGGAGCTAACAGTTTATCCAAAACCATCTTGACCCGAAACAACATTCAACACTGATTTAAATACATTGCTTCTTCCCCCTTAACTATGACCCTTTCGCTACCTTTCACCATTCGGTTCCCTTTCTATGCAAGCGATAAAATATTTCTACATTCTCCACTAGATATGGTAGATTTGGACACCGATGCTGTAGATATAGCCAAACGTTTGGGCTGCCTTTCTCATTTTGTCAAGGGTGCAAAGAGGCTGCTTGCCTGCTACTACTTATCACCAAACGAATTCCGCCGCCATTCGAGGAAGGTCGGTCGATCCTTTCGTCCCGTTGTTGCGTTGCCACAATGGACTGACACATATGTGCCCATCAATAGATTGTCTGTCTTATCGAGGTAAACTATTTATTTCTCCTCTCAGGATGACTGACTCTATCTTCTCGACTACTTTCTTTCTTTGATGGGTTTGATCGGTAATACCTGGAAGGTCGCTCGTAAGACATTGACGATAGCTGGAATCCCTCCATACTCTTCATTCTGCGCAGCTTCTCCGTTCAGCTTGCACAAGTCAGCTTACCTAGATCTCTTAAAAATGCTATACGATCGTCGACACCACGTCGATGCCGCATTGCAAGGTAATTTACTCACCTCCGAGATCCCCTCACCAATAAATCTCAAGTATGAAGCTGATTTATCGCCTTTCACAGATCGCTGTGTGAGGTTATTCCAGCCCCTTGCTTTCAATGACCCAAAAGCAAAGGGCGTGGGCGCATCAAATATTTTGGGCACAGAGGGATCCAGCGTGTCATTTCCGAAAGGTCAACATGAAAGGTTCGCCACAGCCTCAATGCAGCGGCCTTTGAAACGCCTACACTCCCAACTCTCACCAAGAACAGCATCCGAATGTGATTTGATGCTCATGCCACGTAAGTTGCAACCAAGTATGTTTCGCCTCAAAACCGAAATCCTTCGAATTCCTGTACACAGCCCCTGACAAATTCTCTGAGCCTAATGAAAAGTATATGAATTCAACATCCACAAAGTGTCCCAACTCCCAGCAGCTGTGGGATCCCGAACTCGTGTTGACTGCCTCGATGAATAGACAACGTAGGAAAAGCTTACTCGGTGAGGATGATGATCAAGAGGTAACCGTTGTAGACCTGGAGCCTCCCAGGCGCTTCAGGCCACGGCCATTGTCCAGCCGATTTGGAATTTACTGCACAAGAAATAGCACGATGCATCAGCGAAATGAAAGGGCAGGTCGCTCAGTTATAAAAGGATAGCTTGCATAGATTTTTCATTCTTGTAGTTTTTCTCTACTCTTTTCACCAGTTCTGTCGTAACAACAATAGGATACCTGTCAATTTCTCGGTATGGATTGACTTAATCCTCACCCCTAAAGGCAATAGCCTAAAGGTAAGCTTAGGTGGCAAGATAGCCCATCATCAAGACTCGATGACGGGACTGGGGCGGTCAATCATCTTTGGGAGCGTGAATGCTGTATCTGTCGTAGGTACACGCGGTCATGAAGGTACAGAGCTCTGATCTCCTTGTCGCTGTTTCCATATTTCAGAAGGTAAGTGAGGTACGTTGTGGAGAGATATGCGTAATACAAGTCCTCCCCAGCTCAAGCTTTATAGTCACTGCATGGTTTTCTTATAAGCTTCCATGATTATTTTTTCTCCTATCCAAAAACGAAGATCCTAGTGAATATGCATTCTAGGCCTTCTTCAAGGAAAATGAAGTTTTGAGCACAGATGTAGCTTCCGTCGCAGAGCACCCCTGAAAACTATATATAAGCAAAATTATTTGGCGGTATTCAAAATCTTGGGACGAGCATGGCTGATGTGCACTTCGAGATCAATGAGGGAGTAATAAACCCAATTTTTTCAAGATTCTCTAGCTCTTGAAGCAGCATACCAGTATGTTAATTTGGGACCAGAGATACTCGACCTTGAAATATCAGAGGGCACAAAAATAATAAACAGTCAATATACTGTATTCCATATTCATCGATGCGCGTAGCGACAACAGCAAATGACGTCGTTGCAAATCTTAGACACGGAAATACATTCCAGTCACGTGACTTAAACTGCTCGATTATCTAATTATCACATATGAAGTAGCTGATTTCGAGAGTCGCAAAAATCCATCGTATCGTTTGTTGTCATTATGTCCGGCGACGAGACAATTCAAAATCGAGACGAAGACTACGAGTCTGAGGAGGATGGTGATGACGAGCTAGAGCTGGTCCCGCACGTTGATGTTGACGTAACCAAACTCAATCCTCTATCTCCTGAAGTCATCTCGAAACAGGTATGTATCCCTGATGTTTTGCTCAACTTTTCGCGACAAGAACATTGGACTTACTTGCTTACACTTAGGCAACGATAAATCTTGGTGCGAGATCAGTTTAGTCCCGAGGTCTTTTCACACTGAATGGTTTGACTAGGAACGATCGGACATGTCGCCCATGGTAAATCAACGGTAGTAAAAGCAATTTCTGGTGTCATGACAGTTCGTTTCAAGAACGAGCTCGTGCGAAACATCACAATCAAACTTGGTTATGCCAATGCCAAGGTTCGCGAGGTTTGGCTTCTTCCGTTGATTGGGTCCTACTCTTCCATAGATCTACCAATGTGAAAATTCTGCTTGTCCTCGACCAGGCTGCTATCGTTCCTTTAGATCCGATAAAGAAGATAATCCGCCTTGTGAGCGGCCCGGATGTGGTCATCACATGAAGCTCATCCGTCATGTCTCCTTTGTCGATTGCCCTGGACACGATATTCTCATGGCCACCATGTTAAACGGTGCTGCTGTCATGGACGCCGCTCTTCTTCTCATTGCTGGTAATGAAACATGTCCTCAACCTCAAACTTCGGAGCATCTAGCAGCCGTTGAGATCATGAAACTCGAAAACATCATCATTCTTCAGAATAAAGTGGATTTAATCAAGGAAGCGCAGGCTTCCGAACATCATAAAAGTATATCTGCCTTCGTCAAAGGCAAGATATCAACTTCTCATGTCTGGGTATTCTGCTCATTGGGGACCAGGTACCGTCGCTGAGAACTCTCCAATTGTTCCCATTTCAGCCCAGCTTAAATACAACATCGACGCCGTGAATGAGTATATCGTGAAGCATATCCCCATCCCTGTGCGTGACTTCACCTCAGATCCCAGGCTGATCGTCATCCGTTCCTTTGATGTCAACAAACCTGGTGCTGAGGTGGATGAACTGAAAGGTGGTGTCGCTGGTGGATCTATCTTGACGGGCATTTTGCGTCTTGGTCAGGAAGTTGAGATCAGGCCAGGTATTGTAACGAAGGACAGTAATGGAAAAACCAAATGCAAACCCATTTTCAGTAGAATCTTGAGTTTGCACGCCGAGAACAATCTACTACAATTTGCTGTCCCAGGAGGACTGATAGGTGTGGGTACTAGGATTGATCCCACTCTTTGTCGTGCGGACAGGCTTGTCGGCCAAGTGTTGGGCGCCGTTGGCAAGCTACCTAAGATTTATACTGGTGAGTCAGTTTTCAAACTTGTGGGAGACTATCCTCACCCCTTATCTGCAGAGCTCGAAATCAGCCTTTTCCTCCTTCGCCGTCTCCTCGGAGTCAAAACCGAAGATAAAAAACAAACGAAAGTTTCCAAGCTCGTCAAAGGCGAGCTCCTCCTCATCAATATTGGATCAACATCCACTGGTGGTCGTGTGCTTTCCGTCAAAGCTGATCTAGCCAAGATCCAGCTCACATCACCTGCATGCACAGAAGTTGGCGAAAAGGTTGCTCTCTCGCGTCGTATTGAGAAGCATTGGCGTCTCGTAGGTTGGGGAAGTGTCCAGCGTGGTACGGTTTTGGAGGTAGATTAGACTGGACTGATAGCCAAGTTATATCGCATTGGCATGATCTACTTATGCTCTCAGGCGTCGGCTGTCAAAATCTCACCATACAACCTTACGGAACTACGCCCATTACACACATCTGATACGGAAAAAAGTGATTTTCACCGGAGGCCTGGATGTCTCAGCACTACCTTACTGTAGTGAATAAAAATAGAAGCCCCTTTATCCGCTGCCGAAACTCGATGCGTGGTGTATCACAGGAAGGAAATACTTTGATATCATAGTCACTTAATAGTTCTACCGCACAAGATCTGATTGAGCCAATGGTCATAATAGACTGGCTTGAGTGTATGGATATCTTGGATGACCCTGGATCATGTGTAGACCTCATGTATTATGATACAATATATCGTTAGACCAGGTTACAGATACAGTCTAGCACCCGTGTTGAATAGATTCATCAAATAGTTAAAAAAAAAAAAGTATCAACTTTGAAGTCGATTCTGTCCAAAAGCGCCCGAAACTATCCTAGCTCCGAAATCTTGCCTGGGTTGCGGATTTGAAACCGGAAACGAGGGTACCAAATTCAACTCTGCAATATTGATCCCAGTGAAATCCTTGCTCTTGACTTTGCGAGACTCCAGTTCACGTTTGAGGAGCCAAAGGTGAGTAATGAAGAGAAGATCCCGAGCCTGAGCAGAGAAATTGAAAAAACCATGAAAAAAGGGAGACTCATGATCAAAGTATAAGAGAGGACATATACCACAACAAACAACCCCAGTCCCACTGTGTTCCTCCACCACACAGGTTCAAGTTCTTGCCATGCCTTGGTCCCTCCCCACAAGTGCCCAAATGCATATTTGATCATTTGACCGAGCCTTCTTAGCCCCTCACCCACAACGACTGAGTCCACAGTAGAATAACTAGAATTGACAGGAGGATACACTGATGGCGGAAGACCATTTAATAGTCGACGATGCTGTTTGATGCCAAGAAACTCGCGAAGTATATGTGAATGTTTTGAAATACGGAGAAGGAGGTTTCCCATCACATTAGAAATAAACGGAACGAGCAGCGCACCACCTACACGCCTTCCAAGAGATGAGGCAGCTTTTTCAAGTATAGTCTCAGCTGCTGCAAGAAATGTCGCATCTTGGGGATCGTTTTCGCGTGCAGCAGCATTGACCGCGTTTGGAGCTGCGTCTTCAGCCACTGCTAGTGCATTACGAGGACGCAAAACATTCTGGTTTGGGGCTTCCATGTTGGCATGAAAACGAAAGAAAAGCGGCCCTCCTCTCACGTACAAACCAAAGGCTGAGTTAGGTCCTGCGTCAGTGAGGTTTGCACCAAATATGTGAAAGGCGACTCGGTGGATCAGCCGTTTGTAGATCAGTTTGACAATCGGTGCAATGAACAGGCCTAAAAATACGGGAGATGGAGGCCAGCCTCGAGGACGGAGAGAATCCGGTCTGTCACGTTTATGCCATGGTTCGTGGTGCATCCATTGATGCGCAACTGGAGAAGGGGGCCAGACGAGGACGATAGGTAAGAACATTGAAAGATAACTCGGTGAGCTCGACATGCGAGAAGAGATCAAGGACATGGGAAGGAGAGGGAGATTCATGAAGGCTGACCAAGGCCAATTCGATGGATCATCCGTTAGGAGCACGTCAAACATCCTAAGCAAAATCTTAATCAGGGTGTGAATTCCACCAGGAAGAAGTAGTTTTACTCTTTGCCAACGAATTGTCGCACAGCCCATGCACCGTAGGCAGTCAACATGACATAGATGCCTTGGAGATACGATATTTGTTTAGCCTCTTGTTCTCTTCGTCAATTTTGTTGGAGGGGACGCACCAGATCCCATTACACCGATGATTACTGCAAAGCTGGCCATTGTAAACATTTTTCCAACCTTCAGGAAAACTCGATCAACTTCCTCAAAAGCATTGAGAAGCAGTGGCTTCTTGGTCTCTATCTCGTATCTTGTTTTGCATTGAGGACACTTGAGTGCATTTTGTGCACGCTCTGATGACTCTCCTTGAGCAGATCGGATCCATTCAAGAAGACATTTCTCATGAGCCACGAGAGTGCAATTGCAGGGATGCACCCATACTTGTACAGGCCCTTCGGGTACTAGATAGGATCGGTAGGTTTTTGATTCGTCTATGGTGAAGCACCAACACCGACCTGCGTCATAGGATTCCTCCTCACGACAAATGAAACATAATTTCACCTGCAGCCAGTAAGCATACTTGATACAGCTATAGAAACCGGTCGGATTATAACTTACGCGAAGATCATTAACAGTGGGGGTGCGGGTTGTCGACATTATCGTCGGGGGACAGGCTGTCTTTGATGGAGTTCCCACGATAATTCCAATAAGTTTCCACGCTTTTATCAGAATAGATATTTATAGATGACCGCTGTACTATTCATCGAGCTATCTGGAATGTGATCGTCAATCCTTTTTACCACCACCATCCTCTGGGGTGAA
>Ga0153987_1000372_pt1 | contig 14812 bp, 25 predicted proteins | sample TSNC071MetaG_FD_102279 | JGI IMG/M metagenome (GOLD analysis project Ga0153987, IMG submission 102279) | Attine ant fungus gardens microbial communities from North Carolina, USA - TSNC071 MetaG | ecosystem: Host-associated > Fungi > Mycelium > Unclassified | place: USA: North Carolina, William B...
GGGAAGCTAGGCACCATGATAGAATATAGAAATGTAGGTCCGCTGAGGAATGAAGAAACGAAAGGGATCGGTAATAGAAAAAAATGAGAGTGAAGCTTCTAGGTTTTGTTGGGTCAGCCGCCGAAAGACGACGACAAACCTTCGTCACGCCTCAAAATACGCATCTCACGTGAACACGAACGACACATTGAATCCTCTACATTTCATTCCAATAAAAACTCTTTTTTTTGGTTTCTCCAGTTCCAGATATGTCGGAATCGCGGCCTCCAGCACCTTCGATGCATCAGCGCCAAGAATTAATAGTTCCTCCACCCCCTCAGAATGTTGATAGTGCCCCTTTTGCCGTTTTAGTCAGTCTATTTGAGAAATTGTCAACGGAGAGAAAGCAAGACAGACGAAAAAGACTGATTGATTCTTGGTTTACTGTATGTTGAGCTGTATGCCATTTGAGTGCCGTCTCTCCTGACGCTCCCCCGCGCCCCTCGGTAGCATTGGAGACAAGAGAAAGGATATGATTTGTACCCTGTTCTACGACTTCTACTGCCCCAGGTAGTCCTTTTTATATAGGAAACAGCCATGTCTATCCATCAGCTAATGAGTCCGTGGGGTCAACTTCACACACACAGAAAGACCGGGAGCGTGCGGTATATGGATTGAAAGAAAAGAATCTTGCAAAGATCTACATCAAGCTCATCCCTCTTGGCATGAGAGATCCAGATGCCATTCGTCTGTTGAACTGGAAGAAGCCAATTGAACGGGAGGTACGACGCTTTTTGATCCGAATTCTAGTATTATCTTATCTAAAAGAGAGAACATTTCCTTACAGAAAGCGTCTGGTGACTTCCATGCTGTCCTTTACGAAGTCGTTAGCAAGCGATCCTCGGTCATCGAAGGCTCATTATCTGTTGAGGATCTCAATGACATTCTAGACGAGCTGGTACAGAATATCGGTAAACAGTACGTCTGCAGCGCTTTTTTGCTGTTGAGCTTGCTGAACAGGCTGTAAGAGATGTCCAGTCGAAGATTCTTCAACGGGTTTACAACAGAGCCACAGCGCAGGAACAGCGTTGGATTAGTCGCGTCATTTTGAAGGGTAATCTGCTGTCCACCTTCTTATCCCATCGCTCTTCATGTTGATCAACGAGTTTTTTTTTAAAGACATGCAAATCTCGGTGAAAGAAACCACTATTTTTTCTGTATTCCATCCAGATGCCCAGGACTTGTTCAATACTTGTTCAGACCTCAAAAAAGTAGCCTGGGAGCTGTGGGATCCATCTTTCAGGTTGAACTCTGAGGTAAAGTCTGCTTTCGACCCTTCCCAGTTTCATGAGGCTCAAAAAAAAACAATCAGGGCAAAGCAATACAGCTCCTTCATGTCTTCGCTCCCATGTTGTGTAAGCGACCGACAAGGAAACTAGAAGATACAGTTCGAGAAATGGGCGGATCTGACTTTTATATCGAAGAGAAGCTCGATGGAGAACGAATGCAACTACATAAACGTGGAGACGAGTACTTTTATGGTTCCAGGCCAGTCCAAAAGGTATTTTTGGTCTCGTCCATATCTGACACAAAGCAGGAAGGGCAAAGATTATACATATCTTTATGGAAAACACGCTGGAACCGGCAGTTTGACTCCGCACATTGACAAGGCCTTTGACAGTCGTGTTGATGAGTGAGTTTTCTCTCGTCTTCCTCATCCCTCAATGTCAATGTCGACTAGTATCATCCTTGATGGAGAAATGCTTGTTTGGGACCCCGTTACGGAACGTAATCTCCCATTTGGAACACTCAAAACAGCTGCGCTAGGTCATTTGGGATTTTTTTACTCATTGCTTCGATTTGAAACCTGATTTCTTTGGACATCATTTCAGAAAAAGACAAATCCAGGGCGAAACTCAATCCTCGACCCTGTTGTATGCCTTTTTTTTTTGATTGAATTCTCGAGCTTTTTATTTTAATACTTTATCGCTCTAGTCAAGGTTTTCGATCTGCTCTATCTCAATGGCCAGTCGTTGATCCACAGGTCACTGACGTTTCGTAAACGCAACCTTCAGCATTGTTTGAAGGAGATCAAGGGGCATATTGAGTACGTCATCGAATACAAAGGGAAAACTGTAAAGGATATCAGGGAACGGATGAACCAAGTTATGATTGCAAGAGGAGAAGGTCTGATCATCAAACATCCTCTTTCAAAGTATGTACTCAATGGAAGGAATATGGATTGGGTCAAGGTTAGGCCCTGTTCTTCACATTTGTGTGTATGTGAAAGATTGGTGATATTAATTTTTTTTTCACTCTAGGTGAAGCCAGAGTATTTGGTACATGACAGCCTTCCTTCCACGCCGATCAAAATTCTGATGAGAATCTCCCAGGATAACATGGGTGAAACGGTCGACGTTCTTGTTGTAGGTGAGTGTGTGAGAGAGTCTGTATGTGTATGCGCGTGTGTTTCATTAGTTTGCCGATACTTTATCCATTTTGTGCAAATTGACAGCTGGGAACTATGGCAGTAGAAAACGTGGAGGAGGTGTATCAACTCTCATTTGCGCTATTTTTGATGACCGCCGAGAAGACGAGGATGATGATGAACCCAAGTAAGAGGGTGTCTCTTTTCTGTGTTCATTTGATGTTTTATTTATCACATTTGGTTTTGCTAGATATAGTACATTTGTTCGCATTGGCACCGGATTATCGTATGCCGATTATATCTGGGTGCGGGACAAACCTTGGAAGGCATGGAATGCACAGCAACAGCCCTCGTTCCTCCTGACCGCAAATCGTTCCCAAGAGGACAAGGGGGATGTATACTTAGAACCTGAGGCGTGAGTTATCGTCTAAACTGGGTGAAAGGAGAAGAAACTGATGCAGACAAGTTCATTTATCCTCAAGGTCAAAGCGGCTGAAATTGTTCCATCGGGTTTTTCAGTTACTTTCTTCCTTGAGGTCTCATTGACTGATATTTTGGTTTCTCCCCCTCCGACTCAGATCAATATCACTTGGGATTCACAATGCGATTTCCTCGAGCTGTGGCAATTAGGGATGATCTCACAGCTGCAGACTGCATGACGGCTTCAGGTATGTGAATCTTTGTGTGTGGTAAGCTCCTGAAGTAGGTGCCAAGATTGATTTACAGCTGTCTTGGAGAGCTTAAAGACGGAAAGAAAAAGGAAATTGGACAGCGACATCGCGTATGTTCATGTTTCGCTAATCTTAATGAATGACGTTGCTGAAAGAGATCTCATCATCATCAAAGAGGGTCCAAGAAGAAACGTAAAGCAGATAACAAGGTTTGTGAAGGGACATATAGCCAAAAGGACACAGACTGCTGAGAGCTCCGTTTGATAGGCCACGGTGCTGCCTCAATATTCGGGGCCAAGTATGAAAGACGTGTCGGTAGAATCCGATATCTTTGAGGGAATGAAGTTTGGTGTGTTACTAACTCAAAACGACTTTCAAAAAAACCCCGAAAATAACTATGGAGCGAATGTAGTCGTGGTGTCTGACCCCAAGGCTCGGACGGGTGACCGAGATCGTCAAGATCTGATGAAACAGTTGAGTACCTTTAAACTGATGGGTGATTATTAGTTGAGATGTGAAACATAGAATCTATATGCATGGAGGAACGTGTGCACAGATTGCTAAACCCGATATGCTGGTGGTTTATGGTGGAACTGTTACCCGTAAGTTGTTGTTGATGATCTATCTTCGATAAACTCATGGATGGATGTATAAGCATACGATGTGAAATTGATTATGAATAAGGACGTGAACGACGTGATCAAGCCTGCGTGGATCAAGAGATCGATCACGCTTGGGAAGACAGCACCGTTTTATCATAAGTTAGTTTGTCTGTGTGAACTGGATGGGTGAGGGATTGATGTGATTGTATAGATATTTCTTCCATGCGACATCAGGGCGTAAGAAAGAACCTGATTACGATGAGGGTGGGGACGAGGATGTGACGGGTGAAGGAGAGATGGCAGAATGGTTTGAGGGTGGAAATATGGAGGTGTCTGAGACGGAAAGTGATCATGAATCGGAAGATGTGAAGAGGGAGGAGACGTCGGAGGAGGGAGGAGGAGGAGAAGAAGAAGGAGGAGAAGAAGACAAAGAAGAAGAAGACGGTGATGGTGTGAAAATGGGAGAAAGTGAGGAAGCGAGGGAGTACGATGAAAATTTGATATTCAGACACCTGTAAGTGACGGTGGAGTTGTTGTTCTAGAGGGTTGATCAAGAAACAGATGTTTTTACCTTGATACGGCTGAGAATGCTCGTCGAAACGGGATGGAGGTGAAGAGGGAAAGGGAAGAGGAGATTACGGCAAGGTAAGCAAGACCCAGCTGAGTGGATGTGGACTGAGAAAAGAGACAGGTTTGAGAAGATCAGGGAGCTGATTGAGGGACAAGGGGGGAGGATAGTGGGACTTGAGGAGGGCAAGCTGACACACATTGTAGTGGATAGGCGAGACAGTACGCGGAGGATGGAGCTAATGGAGGCGAGCTGCCGGTAAGCAGGCGGTTGGGGCGTGGTTGTCTCTGACTGACGTGGGTGGTGCAGACGGAAGCGGCGTCATATTGTGATGAGTGAGTGGATTGAGACGTGTGCTGTGGAGCAGAGCCTGGTGGACGAGGAAGGTGAGTGGCGGGCCAATTTATTCGGGGACAGGGAGGCAGGTGCTGATGATAGGTAGAATTTGTGGTGTAAGAATAGACACGAGTGAGAAAAATGATCCGCAGACGCGCTGATTTTCCCAGGGCGGCTCTATGTCAGACTCGCCCATTTCGCAATTGTTGCACACGCTTGGGCTGTCCCGCGAGGAGCTCGGCCGCCACAGCGACCAGATGCGTCGTTTTTTGACAAACACAAATGCTGACAATAATCCCAGGCACGACTCCATGGACATCGTCGTCGAACGCCAGCGCCGTCTCTCCCGACGCGACCGCAAATCGAGATCCCACCGACAGCGACCCTCTCTCGACGCCTTCATGCTGTCCCGTGACCTTCAGTCCCCCGACAACCTCCCGTCCCCTCCAAAAACCCCTATAAAGTTCGTCCACCCCTCCTCCCCCCCTCTTTCCCCCCCCTCATCTCCCCTTCCTCCCATCAATCTCGTCTCCTCCCCGGGCCCCGCCCTCCCCCTTCCCTCAGAGGATGACTACGACAAGCTTCCCTACTCCCTGCCCCCAGGCCCCTACTCCACAAACAAGCCCGACCTCTCCTACGCCGCCCTCGTCGGCCAGGCCATCCTCTCGTCCCCAGAACACCGTCTCACTCTTCAGGAAATCTACGACTGGATCACTATTGTCTATCCCCATTTCAAGCGTGGTGAGACAACCTGGATGAACAGCATCCGCCATGTCCTCAGCACCACCGTCTGTTTTCGCAAGGTTCCCAGGGACCGCTTGATCGGTCGAGCTCAGTGGGCCATATGGGACGACGACCTCGCTTGCTTCAAAGGCGGCAATTTCAGGAAGCACCTTTGCAAGGACTACATGAATCAGGTCTCCGTAAAGGACAAGCTTCCCAAGGGCAAGGCCCGCGTCCGCAAGAGACCCGATCTCGATGATCGTGATTCCCGCAAATCCAAACGTTCTCGAAAGGATTCTCTGTCTTCTCCACTCCTTCCATCGGCAGCCACTGCCTCCTCGTCATCATCTACCACCTTTGCTCCCCTTTTCCCTCCTACCCGTCCCACCCCCCAACACCTCCCCTACTATCAGAGTTGCATCAACAATCACGCTCTTCCAGCTGAAATTATTTTTCCTCCTCTTCCACCAGCTTCAGCCTTTACTCGTGTTCTCTATCACCGCAATGAGCCATCCTCCGCCACTAGTTCTGCTTCTTCCGCCAGAGCAACTTCTCCCCCTCAGACTCTCCCCAGCTTTTCTTCTAGCACACCTACTTCTTCTGCTTCCTCCGTTCCAGGCCTTACTCCAAATCGCCGATCTTCCAGTTCCCCCTCCATGCCTGCCACCAGCGACATGGACTTGGAGGCAAATCCCATCTACTCCATCACCGAGTCTGACCCTCATCTCGACGACCAGGATGCGCGTCCCTTGTCCCCTACAGCCAGTACCATTTTGAAACCTGTTCGCTTCTGGGGCGGTCAGCCCAATCCCACCGCCCTCCAGCCCAGCATCCACTTACTGAGCAGCAAACACGTCATTTCAGAAGATGAAGATGATCTGCTCAAATGCAAAGCCGACAGCCAGCGTCAGAATTCCCTCATCCAGGTATACTTCTCTTCTGCAACTTGTTGACGTTTAGTTCTAATTTCCGTCCAGGGTATGTCACCACTTCTTGTACCTCCAACCTCCCCTGCCCTTGAGAAAAGATCAAAAGCCGCTTTAATGTTACTTGACCCGCAAGTCTGTCCCACAACGCCCACCCCTTGTACTCCTCCCAGTCGACACCTCCAGTTCTCACCCGTCCGTACTCCTCTTTCACACAAGGGCCTGCACATGAGTCCAAATGCCAGCTTAGCTTATTACAAGTCTCATCTTGATCCTCCTCCCACTATACCTTTTGGAGATGTAGATGATGACCACGACCTTTTGAAAACGCCTCGTAGGCGCAAAGACAGTAACCAAGGCAATCCTGTGACTCCAAGGAAGCTGTTCAGTTCAAGCATGGTGGACTCACCCTTTCGTACTCCCAACGGATTCGGGTCTTCCCCATTCAGTCGAACGCCTCATGCAAAACCTGTTCTCGATCCTCAGGATCCACGAACCCTACTTGATGATGAACTTCAAAGAATGGGAACCCTTTCAGATAGTCCGGGAGGTTTGTTTGGAAAAAGCAGGAGTTCGTTGTTGTATGATAGTCCTGGTGGACTGGATTTACCTGGAAAGTATAGGAGCTGGTGGTAGTTTTTTTGTACTGACTTGATCTTTTGATTTTTGATTTTTGACTGTTACCGTAATGACATTCATGAAATTGTCCGTGTGCCATTTATCGGTGTCATCTTTGTACCCTATCTCTTTAGATATTGCAAGCCTGACCGATTTTGGGCAATGACTGAAGAATGACTGAAGATTGTATTTTGTATTTTGAGATCATTTTGTAGTTACAGAACGTAGTTTCTCTACCAATTAATTTTCCTTTTCCTTTTTGTAAAAAAGAACATCAGTAAACGATGCTTGAAGACGTGGTCAAGAGAAGAAAGGAATCAGCTGGCTGTTCTTAGTTTTTTTTACACATCTCCCCATTCCCCTTGAAAAGGGTCGGATGTGTGGTAATAGATTGATTCATCTTGGAATTAAACGTGAAAAATGTACTTACTCATTATCAATACCAGACATTGAGATGATCTGGAAAAGATAGAGTTAGCAGAGAACACACAAAAGTCGTGAGATGGGGGGTGGGTTCAGAGGTGCAAAGGTGTTTGGCTATTTTGCTCTGCCGATCGTCATGGTTCTTTGAACTACGACTGGGGCGGCGAGAAAACATCTTTTTTCGAAAATGAAGAGCAAATGACTCACAAATTACGAGAGAGAGAGAAACCCACAAGGAGGCGTAACAAAAAATTGATCCTTATAGGGAATGCGTGGGAATGTTGCTTGGTCATCCCAAGCTTTTAGCTAATCATCTTTCAAAGCATTTGCTCCCTTGAGGCGCTCAACTTCCATCACACACACCACCACAATGGCCTCCTCAAATGAACCAAGGCTCCTTGACTCTTTTTCAGTACCTAAAGAGGTACTTGATGAGTTCGCTGAAATGGCAGAAGAGGAAAACATCGATCCTTTCGCCGAAACTGCGAAAACACGACAAATAGCAGCGCGACAAAATGACTATCATCATCGTAGATTTAATCGTGTCGCTGTTGATAGTGCAGATGCATTTGCTTCCACAGAGGGAGAAGAAGTTGAAGGAGGATATAAAGATGCTATGAGGCTGTCGCGATTGGAACAGGAGGAACAGCGGGTGTACAGAGCCATTCAGGATAAGGAGAGAAAAGAGCGAGAAGAGGGTGGGCTGAAGATCGATTTGGACAAGACACCTCCTGCAAGCGAAATTCTCGATGTCGCAGCCGAGTTGGCTGCGGCAAGGGATTTGGCGATGGCGAGACAGCAGCAGCAGCATGATTCAGCAGTGGGTACAAAGAGGAAGAGAAAATGGGATATGGAGGTTACGGATGAAAATAAAGATCCCAATCAACGCGACACAGGTGAGTGGTCCAAGGAAGCCTTGGAGGCCTCTGCACCAAAGAAACGTCGCTCCAGATGGGACGCTGAGCCTAGCGACGCTATGCCTGTACAAGTCGCTGAGGCACCCTCGAAGAGGTCGCGGTGGGATCAAACACCTGTTGTTCAGGATGTCCCTATGGCTCCAATCATCATGAATGCGCCTGGAATCAACCATGACGACAAGCATAATCGATACCTTACAGATGAGGAGCTGGATGCTTTACTTCCGGAAAAAGGATACAGTATTGTGACTCCTCCACCAGGTTACGCACCTGCTATCAACCCCAGGAAATTTATGCCCACCACTGTCACCGAAGTTGGTGGATTCCAAATTCAGGAAAGCTCGGATGCAGCTGCGCAAGCTGCTGCTGCTGGTTTGGCGCCTGAACTTCCCACTGAGATCCCGGGTGTTGGAAATCTGGCTTTCTTTAAACCAGAAGACGCACAATATTTTGCTAAAATTTTGAAGGAGGAAGATGAGACGGAATTGTCAGTTGATGAGATGAAGGAGAGGAAGATTATGCGACTGCTTCTCAAGATCAAGAACGGCACACCCCCGGTTCGTAAAACTGCCCTTCGTCAAATCACAGACAAGGCTCGTGAATTTGGTGCTGGTCCATTGTTTGACAAAATTCTTCCACTTCTTATGGAGCGCACCCTCGAGGATCAGGAACGACATTTACTTGTCAAAGTCATTGATCGTGTGTTGTACAAGTTGGACGATCTCGTTCGTCCTTACGTACACAAGATTTTGGTCGTTATTGAACCTCTCCTCATTGACGAGGATTATTATGCTCGTGTTGAGGGTCGTGAAATTATCTCTAATCTATCGAAAGCAGCTGGTCTCGCTCACATGATCTCCACCATGCGTCCTGACATCGACCATGCTGACGAATACGTGCGTAATACGACTGCCCGAGCCTTTTCAGTTGTTGCATCAGCATTGGGCATTCCCTCTCTCCTCCCCTTCCTCAAAGCTGTCTGTCGATCCAAGAAGTCATGGCAGGCTCGTCACACTGGCATTCGTATCGTCCAACAAATTGCTATCATGATGGGTTGTGCCGTTCTTCCTCACCTTCGTAATCTCGTTGATTGTATCGCTCACGGTTTAACGGACGAACAGCAAAAGGTCAGGACGATGACGGCATTGGGTCTCGCTGCTTTGGCTGAGGCAGCTGCACCCTATGGTATTGAGTCGTTTGATAATGTGTTGAAGCCGCTGTGGCTTGGTATTCGTCTTCACCGTGGCAAGGGTCTTGCTGCATTTTTGAAGGCTATCGGCTTCATTATTCCTCTAATGGACCCTGAATACGCATCATATTACACCAAGGAAGTCACGGTGATCCTTATTCGAGAATTCCAGACCTCAGATGAGGAGATGAAGAAGATTGTCCTCAAGGTTGTCAAGCAGTGTGCTGCGACTGAGGGTGTTACGCCCACGTATATCAAACAAGACATTCTTCCCGACTTCTTCAAAGCATTCTGGGTTCGTCGGATGGCGCTTGATCGCCGTAATTACCGCCAGGTTGTTGAAACTACAGTTGAGCTCGCACAAAAGGCCGGAGTTTCGGAGATCGTGGGTCGCATTGTGAATGACTTGAAGGATGAGTCGGAACCCTATAGGAAGATGGTCATGGAGACAATCACGAAGGTTGTCGCTACTCTGGGTGCTTCTGACATTGATGAACGTTTAGAGGTTCGACTCGTCGACGGGATCATCTATTCTTTCCAAGAACAAACGACAGAAGATCAAGTCATGCTCGATGGCTTTGGAACTGTCGTCAATGCCCTTGGTATTCGCGTCAAACCTTATCTCACCCAAATTGTTTCCACGATTCTTTGGCGACTGAACAACAAGAGCGCAAAGGTTCGTCAGCAGGCTGCTGACTTGACTAGCCGTCTTGCTGTTGTTATCAAGCAGTGCGGTGAAGATCAGCTGTTGAACAAGCTAGGTCTCGTATTGTTTGAACAGTTGGGTGAAGAGTATCCCGATACATTGGGCAGTATCATCGCTGCAGTGGGTGCTATTGCTAATGTGGTTGGGATGACTCAGATGAATCCTCCTGTGAAAGATCTCCGTAAGTCCATCATCAATGTATTTCAAAAATTGCTAATTTGGAATTGGTGCCTTAGTTCCTCGTATGACACCCATCTTGCGGAACAGGCACGAGAAAGTGCAGGAAGCGTCTATCAACTTGATTGGACGTATCGCTGATCGTGGCGCTGAGTTTGTGCCTGCTCGTGAATGGATGCGTATTTGTTTTGAGTTGCTTGATCTTCTCAAAGCGCACAAAAAAGGCATTCGTCGGGCTGCTGTCAACTCCTTTGGTTACATTGCCAAGAGTTTGGGTCCTCAGGACGTTCTGTCCGTTCTTTTGACTAACCTTCGGGTGCAGGAGCGTCAGTCTCGTGTGTGTAGTACTGTTGCTATTGCTATTGTTGCAGAAACTTGCGGACGTGAGTGTTTAATATTTCTGCTTATAAGAAGCTCATTGTTTCTGATTCATCTAGCATTTACATGTATTCCGGCAATTCTGAATGAGTATCGTACAGCCGAACTGAACGTTCGCACGGGTTGTCTGAAAGCTCTCTCCTTCGTCTTCGAATATGTCGGTCCACAATCTGCCTATTATGCTGATTCCGTGGTGACGATGCTGGAAGATGCCTTGACCGATCGTGATCTCGTCCATCGACAGACGGCAAGTACCATCGTGAAGCATCTCGCACTTGGCGTGGCAGGACTTGGTTGTGAAGATTCGATGCTTCACTTGATGAACCTTGTATGGCCTAATTGTTTCGAGACGTCACCTCACGTCATCGGTGCCGTCATGGAAGCTATTGAAGCGATGCGCGTCACACTAGGACCTGGTATTTTACTGAGTTACACGTTACAAGGATTGTTTCATCCTGCACGTAAAGTCAGAGAAGTGTATTGGCGAGTCTATAATGCGCTGTACTTGGGCGCTTCGGATGCACTTGTGCCGTTTTATCCTGACCTTGGAGAGTTGAGCGAAGGACAAAATGTGTACGATAGACATGCTTTGCAGGTTTTCATCTAACGTTATTGACCGCCTCTTTTACGTGTGTGTTTTTGGTAAACGTACGCTTCAAATACTGCCTAATCGTGTATTTTTGTTACCAGCGAAGTATAGGCCCTCTGCAAATGATCTACGTATATGATGGTGATAAACAATGGTTGGATGATAGTTTGAAAAGAAAAAAAAGGTCAAAAAATGGGTAATATCCAGTGGTGGGGATTACCCCACACACAACAAACGCATTACGAATAATCACCCGTCAATCCTGCAGGAAAACCCGAAAAGTCGACTTGATCCTGAATGGTTTGTCCAGCAATAGTATAACTGACGCGTAGTCGTAATCGTATGGCGCTCTGTGAAAAATATGAATAAGTATCAAAATAAACTCTCAACAAACAAAAGAGAAATGACTGACACCAACGGGTGCTGTAATCCGCATTTGCTGAGTCTCTGTCGCTCCAGGTCCTACACTCGTATTCGACATGGGAAGCATTTGCAACTGTTGTGACTATTCATCAAATCATCAATAATTCCCTTGCTGTTCTGGACAATAAAGGAAAAAATGGACAAACCTTGGGTACGGCAGCCTGAAAATTAATCCCACTAGCACCTGATGAATTTTGCACGGTGAATTTGACCAATATCATGACAATGCCAGGCTTCGCAGCCGAAGTCTGAGGAGTCAACGTGATCTTCAGGTCATTCTTCTCGTAGGCAGTGTAAGCTGTTAATCGTGGTGCTGTTTTTGCTACAGCAGCAGCAAGAGGGGCAGGAGAGGTAGCAGTAGATGAAGAAGGAATAGGTAGTGATTGTACTGAAGACGAGGAATGGGTTGATGAGGAATTTGACATGAGTGAAGACAACGGATTTGTGACAGGAGGAGGAGATGTGGTGAACGACGACAAAGGAGCCGGGGATGATGCTAGGTTCGTAGAACCAAATAAATCAAGGATATCATCTATTGTTGATTGTCGTTGCTGCTGTTGGGTGACTGGTGAAGTCGTCAGCGGCGAAGACCCAAAGATTTCTGCTAAAAGATCTTGATTCGACTGTGCTAGTGCTGTGGGCTGACCATTTGTCGTTGGTGCACCACTACCTAATGAAATAATGTCATCCCCACCCATGAGATCGCCCTCAGCCGTCGTTGATCCCACAGGCTTATTCTCGCTTACTGTAACGTCACATCTGAATCAACAAAGCTTCTCTCTGAGAGGAAAGTGCAACGCACCGGTACCCATGATAGTGGTCTTCAATTCCGGTGGAGGCATTCTCTCTAACACACCCTCTCTAAGATCTCCCAGATTGAACAAGCTGACAAACTCTACTGCACGCTGTTGTAGCTCCAGCTCAAGAGCAGTAGTATATTGGGCCAAGATTGCAGCAATACGATCTTGTTCAGCGGAAGATGTGGTAGTGCGAGACGAAATTTTAGTGATAGCCGCCAGAACAAACTGACGAGTGAGGTAATTGGCATAGGGAGAGTCAAGGATGGAAACAAGGAGGTCAACAACTTCTTTGTCTGTAATCTGACAAGCATTTAGATCATAATGGCGAAGCAAAGCTACATCTGGCTTACCCTGAGAGACTGGTCTTCATCTGAGATGACACCATTCTCGAGTAAGACTTCGCTATATTCACCGATCACCCATGTCGCTGCCAATGTGAGGGACTCTTGAGAAATATCGGCCTTCAAAGCCAAGTACAGCTTTGACGCGGTATACGCTTGAAGCTCAGGTGTGTGAGCTACAAGGCGAATAAAAGCTGAAAGTATTTCCTCTCGCACAAAATTGCCAGCCTGGAAGAAGAATCAGCGCGAAATTATCATGGTCTGTAATCGACATTGCCGACCAATTTTAGTACTCGTAACACAGTATCGATGTGCCAACGCTTGTTGGGCGCAAAACGTTCAGCAGCCAAACATATCTGTGCTGTCATGCCGAGTTTGAACTCGTCGTCTGCAACTTCTAAGAAAGCAAGCAACTCTCGAATCAGATAACGAACATTCTTCTCATCAATCAGAACATATGATAATTCCAAGGCACGTCGGCGAATTGAAATGTCGCCATCTCGTAGACAGTCGAGGATGATGTTTCGGTGACGTTGCACTGCATTTGTGTCCATTGACACCACCTTGTTAAGGGTATTTAGGGCAACATAACTATGATCTTCATGAACGAAACATAATCTGGTCGTGCCTTTCTACGTACCGGATATTATTGTCTCGATTGCTCAAAAATTTTCCAAGAATATTGATGGCCATAACCCGAAGTCCAGTATCGGCCTCAATTTCTAAAACTGTAAGCACTGTCTCATATAATATCGAGTTTCCAACGTTCTTAGCGGAGTCGGTGTTGGTTGCAACCTGAGTAAACGTTTAAAAAACAGCTGATATGACATAAACCTAAACTTGCCTGTGCCAAAATGTCATTCATAGTCTCGCTAGCTTGAGGGTCGCCTTTGCCTAATATACGAAGCAAACGGAGAACCTTGACTTGCAAAAAGGGATCGGTGATTCCAGAAACGTCGTGCTCCGGACTATAACCCGTGGTAACGAGAGATTTAAGATTTCTAACCAGCAGAGGGACTGCCTAAGAATAGTGATAAGGCGGGTTCAGCTCGCCAATGGAGGGACAAATCAAACCAGAAAGAACACAGACATTTCGGAACTCGGCGAGGAGCTCGATTTTAACTTGAATCATTTCTGATACAAGCGTTATCGTAGTCAACAAAACACCGTGGTTGCGATCTGTCAGGAGATTTTTGGCCTTGTTCACAAAGTGGTCGGCAAGATCCGGGACTTTTTTAATCACTCTGAGAGCACACAATGCAGCCTATCGATCGCGTATGAATGCATGGTTGTTGAACAACGTAGTATACAACAGACCTTCTTCCGAATGTATGTATTTCCCGAACCCAAGAGCTTCTCGACTTCATTGGCAAGATCGCGCGACATTTCTTCGGAAGCGATATTGGCAAAAGTGCACAACGCCAGTCCAACTGCATACAGATTCGAATGGTTCATGTCACTGTAGGAGATAAAAAGAATAAGCGCGGTCAGAGCAAAAGACACCCAAACATACTTCTTGAGCGAATTCGTGACCAACGTCAGAACTTCCTGATTCTCGTCCAACAGCAGCATAATTCCAAGATATCCCAATCGCTTATCAGAGAACCGCGGACTTGCTACGAGCTTTAGACATTCAATTTGACCGAAGTGGGCAGGAGAGCCCAACATATGGATATAGAGAAGTTTGGCAACATTGTTGTATCGATAAGACGAGTCCTCTTCCCTGAAAGAGGCACGGATTGCAGCAGACTCCTGTTGTACGAGTGCGCGTTCATCTGCAACTGTCTATTGGGCAGAAATGAGCAGACATCAGACTGGAGTAGGGCGAACGGGCCTTGCATGCTCGGATGCCCTTTATGAGTGCTAAGAGAAAAGTCGGTCACCATTTCCTAGAATTTTTTCTAACCATACGCACCTTTCAGATTGTGGTATGGCATCGATGGCTCAACAGTGAATAGTGACAAGATATCACACGAAACAAAACCTGTCACTGTTCCTGATGTGGAAGTCTTTTCACC
>Ga0153987_1000376_pt1 | contig 14683 bp, 25 predicted proteins | sample TSNC071MetaG_FD_102279 | JGI IMG/M metagenome (GOLD analysis project Ga0153987, IMG submission 102279) | Attine ant fungus gardens microbial communities from North Carolina, USA - TSNC071 MetaG | ecosystem: Host-associated > Fungi > Mycelium > Unclassified | place: USA: North Carolina, William B...
GACCCGTGTCTCTAGCAATTCCCGTGATACATCAGTGCCTGACAAATCAGATCATAGTTACTTTTTTTTCCAATCGTGGATGTTGGATTCAATCCAACACTTTACTACATAAACAACAATTCTGAAGACATCGTGGAAATTATTCTGTTTTATTACTCAGTGTGTTTTGTCTACGCCGAGCATGAAATCAAACCAGGAGAAAAAGTGTCTTGTTAATTCCGCTTGCCCGCTTCTTTGTGTTTATTACGAGCAGCACTTGTGAAAAATGAGTCTGTATTATTTCTGGAGCTATCGCCCTCAGACCAGACAGATACTGCGAACGATGTGGCTGGCAAGTCACAGTTGTTTGCTATTTTAGTTTGCTATTTTTGTCGGTCGATTGCTAGTACGGGTTATCAGGTTGGTCAATGTCCCAACTCTCCTCTTACACCCGGAATGCCATCAGACCCTCATATACGTGTATCGCCTCATATTGATAGAGGTACAGCTGACCCAATATCTGTGCGGAACCGGTACACTTTCTCCTCCTATAACCATCCCTCTGAAATCCCGGCCCCCGATGACGCTGCTGGACTGGATCAAACTCGAATAAATACATCGAGGAGCACCCCTACTGGAGAATCAGAAGATGCTCCAAACAAAATTGTGTCAAACAGGACAGATAGAGTCATGCAACGAAGGGGCTACTTGACTGGGGTCAGAGAATGGTATGCCAGTATCAACGATAATGTAGAACGAGAACTCCATGTCAATGAGGAGAGCCCATCAATGTCAACTCATGAAAGGAAGTCTACACGACCAAAATACATGACAAGGGGAGATTCAATGTATTCGTTCAATTCCTTGGGATCGGACTTCGAATCGGATGAAATGCCCAAGGAGCCCCCTGGTGAGGATAATACAGGAAGGCATGCTGAAGACATAGACGATCTGGAGAAAAATACACTTCGTCAAATGGACTATAAGACACGACGCAAGCACATGATGCGCATCAAGATTGAATATAACATAACCTGTAAAGTACCTTATCCGTCCTGTCAGATGTGCCTGACTATCGTACAAAGCTATGATAAATCGACAGGACTTCCTGACTAAATTAGCACGAGCTCTGATGACATTCGGGGCACCTTCTCATCGTATTGAATCTCAGCTCATTGCTGCTGCCCGCATTCTCGAGGTTGAAGCTGAATTTATCCATTTCCCTGGGGTCATCATCTGCTCGTTCGGTGATCAGGAACTAGGAACGTCTGAAACACATTTCCTTAAATGCGGTGGCAGGCTTTCTCTTGGTGCTTTGCATAAAGTTCATCAAATTTATCGTGATGTTGTCCATGACGAAATTAGTGCAAAAAAAGCGGTCGCAAGCCTTGATGCTCTACTGGAGGCCCCTCCCGTCTATCCCGTGTCCTTTCGCTGTTTTCTGGCCTTCTGTCTCTCAGCGCTAATCTGCCCTCTCGCTTTCGGTGGCTCTTTCGTAGACATGTGGATTGCTGGGGTTTCTGCATTTGTCCTCTCGGTCCTTCAACTGTGCGTTGCCACAAAGAGTGCGCTCTATACCAATGTCTTTGAGTTGGGGACTTTTGTTTTCGAGGTTGATTGTTTGGACTAATAAGGACATAGGATTACCGTGGCCATCCTCGTATCCTTCGCTGCCAGGGGATTAAGCGCTATCAGAAGTCAGATCTTCTGCTATACTGCAATATCTTCTTCTGGTATCATTGGTATCCTCCCCGGTTATCTCATCTGTGCGTAGTCCGATCGTTTCAAGAACATGTTCTTCACGGGATTTGATAGTGATTAGCTCTTTGGAACTCGCATCCAAGAATATTGTCTGTGGCAGCGTGAAGATGGTTTACGCTCTTATATATACCCTGTTCCTCGTAAAAAAATTTCTACACAGAAATGAACGCATAATAATCTGATACTTGCTTTCCAGGGGTTTGGCCTTCAAATTGGTTCCGACTTTTACCTGCTACTTGACCCATCATATCGCGCTCAATTGGAACTAGTTGCCTCAAGCATCAGCAGTACCGTTAGCCTTAGCGGAACTTGGGTTGCGGACAATAGCACCACTGTAGCTATACCATTGATCGGGACCTGGACCTTCAACCACAACGTCTCACCAATCCAGTACGATATCATCGATGGCTGTTTTCGACCTAAACGTTTTTCTTGGTATCTCCAGCCATTCCCAACCTGGACCTCATTTATCATCGTCCCAATGTTCTCACTCCTATCTTCGCTGGCAAACCTTCAGCCATTCCGCAGCAAGCAGCTACCTGTCATGGTCATCATCTCTTGTTGTTCATATGCCTCAAACAAGATTGCCAATCATTATATCTTCAATCGATCAGATATTGTCTCAGCCATCGGAGCTTTTACCGTCGGATTGCTTGGTAATATCTACTCGCGAAGGATGGGAGGTACTGCTTTCACATCAATGGTTACTGGCGTTCTATTTCTCGTCCCAGTGAGCTCGTGGATTTGATATTTTCTCGAACCCAACACTAACAATTCAATCCCTTGATTCTAGTCCGGCCTTTCATACGCAGGTGGAATCACCGCGAACGGAAATGGCATCGATATTGGAGGTGCAATGATTGCCGTGACCATAGGCATTACAGTCGGGCTCTTCATGAGCCAGGCACTCGTATACACGTTTGGAAATCGCAAGAACGCTGCTGTCTTTTCCTTCTAAGTATGTTATGTACATTTGAAATAGATGATTAAATCTAGAATATTACTGCTGGTGAACTTTCTATGCCCTCTATGGGCACTTTGTGCCCAACTAATGTCCGAATGTTGTTGATGCCGTACCTGAACATTCTTATAAGTAGAATCACATAACATATTGAATACCGTGGTATACCTGATCATTGTTGGCCGCTCCAGACTGAGACCCCAACCATGAACACGGATGTCCTTCGGAAATCCCATCGGTTCGAGCATTTCGGGTCGGAACATTCCGCTGTTGCCAATTTCAACCCACTTATCAAGCGAGGGATGGAATGCAAAAATTTCTAGGGAAGGCTACGAGATATAGATAGGCTCAAAATATATTGATGAACACTTCTCATCATACCTCAGTATATGGGTTGTATGCCGGTTTGAACCTGACTTGGTCAATGCCCATCTTCTTAAAGAAAGCTCGCATGAAACCGATGAGATCAGCCAAAGTGAGGTCGCGATCTGCAACAACACCTTCGACTTGGTGAAACTCAGCGAGATGGGTGGCATCCATGGTCTCGTTACGGAAGACGCGGTCGATGCTGAAGAGTTTTGCCGGGCGGAAACCATCGTCGTTCTCAGCTTTCAGAGGCAATGTTGATTTAACACCATAGGTGGATGCCTTTTCATCGTCTTCGACGGGATCGCCACGACACTTCGCAGCAAGCTTGTAAAGCATGTACGCTGAGGATGCTGTTGTATGGGTCCGAAGCAGTAATTTACTGGATTCGTCGTGGGACCATGGGGCACGATAACCAATTGAGCCAGATCCACCGTGTTCATGGACTGTTGAGACACGTTTGTAGTATTCTGGATCGGGGGGGAGTGCTCTTTGTGGGTCTTTCAAAGTATATTGAACTTGTGTTTGTTTGGTTAAATTTCTTCAGTGCAAACACCCACCAGATAGATAGAAAGTATCTTGTAAGTCCCTGGCAGGGTGTTGTTGAGGGACAAAAAGAGCATCGAAGCACCAGAATCCAGATTCAACAAAGGATGACGTTGGCATTTCCGCGAAGCTATGAGGATTGGATTTAACAGTCAGAGGGAACAGCTAGTAGATAAACTTCTTACCCCATCTCTAAGAAAATACTGCGAATCTCTTCGCGTACCTTCAGCAGAGGATGTAGGGCACCACCATTCAAAGGCGCGCCATCAGCATCAAGATTGTATTTTTTGAAGGTGGATGTCTTCCACGTTCCGCTGTGGTAGGTGAACTCAACTGTTAGAAACTGAACATGTTGCTTTGGCTGACATACGAAGTCAGCATGTCAACAGTCAAGTCTGTCTCTGGTTTGGTCGTTGATGTGTTGAAGTTAGAGCCTTTGTTGACAGTAAACCATTGACCTTTCCTGCTTGACTGATGAGGATGCTGGTCAAATGATACAAGTCATGTTCACCGCTGAGAGATCAGTTTACGCTTGCGAAGATCTGCTAGGACCTTTTCGCCGCTTTCGAGTGTACCAGTGGTAGCTATTTCCTGCATGTCATTTCTCGTTGCATCCCATATCACTGGGACCTGTGTCGTTTATCAGTACACAAGCGCGCTTGGTCCGAGTGTTTGTGTTGTTATATGAACGCACCAGCCTGACCAGGCCGTTGTCCTCCTTCCCTATCCAACCATTCTTAAAAGCACGACCTTGGCCAATTTTAGCTGTTTCATCTCCCACGAGCTTCTTGAGCTCAACGGGAGAGATGGAAGTGCCTTCGCCTTTTCCGGGAAGGACATGCCAGACTCGCGCTTCATGCGACCCCTCACTAGCAATCTGTGCACCTTCTGGTGTCAGAGCATGGGACACAACCTCATGGGCCTGATATGTAACCATCTACAGTGTATAAGCATTGAATTTTCTTAGAAATATTGGATACAGACTTCACGGCTCATTAAAGAGTTCAGTGCACCGAGAATACTGATCTGGTCCTCGTTAGAAGTAGCTGGCTGCATCTGTCCTGGAAGAACAAGTGCGCGAGTGTCATTTATTGTTCCACGAGAAGCTAGTGTTGCAAGAACAAGTTGCTGGATAACTTCCGACATTGCAATCTAAGAAATGTATCCTAGATCAGAAGCCGATTCTCTATCGGTCATGTGACCGAGTATCAGGTGCCTATGATTTATGTAACTGGACTATATAAATATGAATACATCGTTCCCTTCTCTTACCCGATGGCTGGTTCCTTTAGAACTTTGGAGAATGCTTGGCGGGTTGCTGCGCCCAAGATAGCTTCAATTGTATCTTCTCTAAGTCTCCATGAAACCCCAAACCGGCGTGTCGTCCGCGTTGGGCAACTTGATGCGGTATTGTTAGACCAAGAGCTTGCACAAGTCTTAAAAGAACCTGTACTCAAGGCCCTTTCTCTCGTAAGCGTGTGTAGTGTACTTGACATACTTTTATACAAAGTGACCGGCTCATTCAGTATACCATTAAAGCTGGTATTGAGCCGGAACTCAGTCTACTTATACAACTTTTCCTCTACAAACTGTCGGTGTGGGATAATGGCGGAAGCTACGGTGCAAAATTGCAGGATCTCCGATATTTCACGCCTCAAACTGTCAATCGATCTCTCACTCGTACGTATCCACTTTCGGCTCTCGAGTGTGACCTTACCCTCGTGTCAGCATCCGGGTTGCCACGCATAACTCTCCTTTGCCATGGATTTTTGACCGTCCTTGTACCATATCTACATTCACGGATTAGAAGCCACGCCCTCTCGCGGGCCTGGCCAGATGCTCCCTCTAAAGACCGACGACGAATAGCATGGAATGTCCTGGCATCGACTGAATCCTTACACACTCTACTCGGCTTGTTGAACTTCCTTACTTTTTTATGGAGTGGGCGGTGAGTTACTGTTTCCAACTGTAGAGCCCATAGTTTATACGATTCAGATATCGAACGCTCGCAGACCGACTCTTACAACTGCAACTTATTCCTTCTTCGAGGGGTCAAGTGAGGCGTGATATCAGCTACGAATTTATGAATCGTCAAATGGTCTGGCATGCTTTTACTGTAAGTATCGCTTTTATTTACCTCCGCTCCTGATATATAAACTTTATGCAGGAGTTCTTGATATTCTTATTACCGCTTCTTCATGGTCGGTCGGCTCGGCGACGACTAAATAAACTTTTTTCATACCTCAGCTCATCCAAGCTGGTTTCTATCATCCCGGTTGTCAATCGTCCTAGTGCTTCAAGTTTGCAGAAATCATATTTGTCCGGTGCAAAGAGGTGTGGCAAATTCTGGTCTTTACCCGTTGACCAATGTGCAATCTGTGCCGAAAACGCAGCCTTAACCTTCAACGTGTACGAGTCTGCAACTACATTCACTACCACTCTCGCTCCACGTGCTTCCGCAGCGGAGGATCCAGAACTTCCAGCATATCCTATCAACATCCCTTACATTGCTTCTTGTGGAGATATATATTGTTATAGCTGCCTTGCTGAACGACTGATGGGGATAGCAGATGAGACGGATAAGGAACATGGATGGGAGTGCTTGAGATGTACAAAAGAGGTAACTAGTGCTGACAGATATGAAGTCGAGATTACAGGCTCAGGAAGTGGGAGCGATTATGAACTTGGCAGCGATGTTGATCTAGATACAACAGACATATCTGGGTCGCTAGGTAGCTATAGGGAGTCTTTATCTGACGACTATTAGAATAAGCGTCTCATCTGCGGGATGAAAGCATTAATGAGTCTAGTAAAGAAATTTTCATCGGATCAACTCGGCCTGAATTTGTTCCAAAACTGTAGAATCAACTTTTGCAACAGTAGATTTAAAGAATACAGGATCAGAATTTCGCTCTGTCTCTTGAAGTTTTTCGGTAATGAACGTGCTGAGCTGGATCATTCTGACTGGGTCGTTATCGTAAACCTGAAATCATCAGCAAGCGCTCCTGTTGATTTTGGGTTGTGTTATACATACTGCCTTACGTCGCTCATACTCCGGCGTACCCTCTGTGTTTTGGTAGAACCACGAGGGGGCTTCGTCAACATCCCAATAGCGTTTCAGAGGCGGCGAAGAACTAGCAATTGGTAAATAGTTAAGGGGAAACCACCCGTCGACGTACTTATCACCCCCAGCATACGAACCACTCAAAATATGGGCTTCCTTGATCTCGCCAAAGACGTCCAGCCAAAGGTTGAATATTTCACCTGGCAATCGGGCCAAAATTTCCGTCTTTCCAGTGGAAAGAAAAGAGGCGATTCCCATTGCAGTCAACTTTCTATGCCGGGGTTCACTCATGTTGTCAAACTGCTGGGACTATCCATTAGCAGATGCAGGTGAAAAGATGAAGAATCAAACCTTGCTCCACCACTGATCCAAGAGGCCCTCCATCAAATAGCTTTCCTTCTGATTCAATTGACCAGCTGCAGCAGATATCAGCTGTGAGAAAACTTGAGGATTGGCCAGAGCGATCCGAGCAAAGACGTAGATAAATTCTGTCATTACCAGAGTATTTGTCTGTCCAGACACTATCAAAGGCAACAATTATTTGCAGAGTCCACCACATACCTCGTTCTCAACAACCTTGTCCAGAAGCCAGGCAAAAAGCCCAGAGGAGTGAAGGAGTGGTGCCCATGCAGCAGGCGGAGTGAGCTGAATGCAGATGCACGTGAGACCGGTAAGGCTCTTCAGATTCGTAGGCAATGCATGAGATTTTAGAGCCTGCGTGAGTGCTTCAAAAAGAAATGCACCATACATCTGCAAAACTTCTTAGTACTAAGGAATCAATGGAAACTGACCCTACCTGGACAACCCCTAAGGCATCAAGGAAAATATACGATTCCACGATATTGATTATTGTGCCAAGTATGTCTTTATCATCTGCAAGAAGCCCCAGAGCACTAGGTATGAGGTCTGACAGAGCCGGGGCACCATCAACGCTTGCTATTGTCGTGGTATTCCTAAGAGCTGATAACCAGAGGTTCAAACCGTCTTCTTGAAGTGTCTGGGATGAAGTCAGCAAGGCTGGAGATCATCAGATCAGGAAACAAACGTTAGAGAAGCTCTCTTGAACAAGCGGGACAACCACATTACTAAGCGTACTCGATTGTTCTTTGATGGCTTCAACAAGTTTGGTGACTGTAACCAATAGGGATGCTTTGAACAGCCAGTCATCGCTAGCAGACGACCCTGTCAAAAGTCAATCTTCTACACAACTTTGTCTGGTCAGTCACCTACATAAATGAGGAAGAGACTCAACAATCATTGACACGAAAGGTGATATCTAAGGTATACAAGTAATTGGTGAAGTTAATCCAAACAAAAGATTAAACCTACTCGATGTCCAGCTTGTTCGATCATAACGTTGAGCGCAGTATCCACGCGGCGTTTGCTCTCAAGAGTTTCGGCTTCTCTTAACAGCCGCACAAACTGTCTTATTGTAGCTGCAAGGTGCGGGAGTAAGTAATTCATAGAGAACCCGAAAACCTAGTATTAGAACCATGGTGAATAGGATTTAAGATGAATGATACGACATACATCTATGCAATCCTTCAAAGCGGTTGCTGCCGTCAAGCGAACAACGGTGTCGGTTGAAGAACTACGATCACTCAAGAGATGTACAAGAACATCCCAGATCAAAGGATTGTCTGGTGAAGCACAATCCTCCGAAACCCATTTTGCAATCAACCAGGCAATACGACGTTTGATGATAGGATAGCTATAGTAGTTTGCCAAAGGTAGACTCAGATGGTTGAAATCGTACCTAGGATTTGTAGGTTCCTTGGCTTCAACAGCCAGAGTGTGCTGGAGCCATTGGTTGAAGGGGATCTCCTTTTTGAGGCGATGTGCACAGCGCCCTAGCGCACAATAGATCGCTTCCTTCTGAATGACAGTGTTGAGATCGACCGCCGGTTTCACTGAAAGCCACATCAAATTAACTATGAGCAGGGTTGGAGCGGGGAGCACAGACGCACTAGTAGATTTGAAGATCTCGCTCAACAAAGGAACGATATAATTGCTGTAATTGTTGATCAAAATCAACAGCACTCGTTCGCTGCAAGGCTAGATAAGAGGCTCAATCATACAGTGAAAACACGCTAAGCAGAGGTGGCTTACTCGAATTTCAAATTCCCACTGGTCATCTTCTTTGTCCTCGTGATTTAACCACCCTTCAGGATCGGCCGACCAACTTTCAAGGTCCGTGGAATTCAAAGGTATGAAACGTGTGATGAGCAGTTGTGCAGCATTCCGCACAAATTCCTGTGTTAACGCTGTGATGATATATAAAAATGTTCCTCATTACGTGCATGATATTCTTACTATTTGGATTTTCTGTCCCGTCTCTGCGTATCGGAGCCCATTGACTCAAACTCTCTTTAAATAGGACCATGCCCTGCACCAAGATTCGAGTCGGATAGACAGCCTCATCTGTATCTGATAGGTACCTGATTAGCCTAGAATCTGCCCAAGTCATTCCAAGCCTACCAGCGATGAGTTCGGAAGAGTTCTCTGTTGCATCTACAACTTGATTCCAGTGATAGAGAACCAGATCACCGCACTGTGGTAGTTCTACGAAACGGGATGCATCCAGTTGCTGCAGTCTGCGAAAATATTTTCCACAGGTGCGAACATGCTTCGTGAGAGCTCGAAGGGGCTTAAAGGCCTGGGCGATCTTCCTGTCTCTAGTCAATGCAATTACAATGTCTTTTCGGAGACTGGACAATTTTCGGATGAAATCATACGAGAACGTGAAGAGTTGAGCTTGCTAAGATTCGGTCATCAACAGGCCTAATAAGCAGTAAGATTCAGTCACTTACCCAGGTATTTGCGGCTGATGCCTCTTCTTTTGAGTACTTATCTAACCATTGCCACGACCAAACGGCAATCTTGACCAAACTTTTGTAAAGGAGGTGAGTAATCATGATGTCTTGAAGCAGCTTCTCCGTCAGGATAGCAGAAAGATTGAGTGTTGCCGACAGAGTCAACGCTAACGTCCCAAAGTAACCAAAGAGTCGGTCTCTGAAAGTTTGTACAATCTACGAGATCATCTTAATCAATAGCTGATCAAATGAAATATAATACACACGTTAGCCATTAGCTTGACACCGTTTGGCCTTTTGATGCTTGCGAACTGCTTGACGAGAGTATTCAAGATCTCAAGGCCCCTGAGCAAGATCATGGCATCTTGTTGTTCATCATGGCCTGCAGAGTAACGGCTAGTCAGCCTGACATCAATCGTGACTATGAGATTGTCGAAGAGATCTGGCCTAAATGACTTATTTTTTTGACTTGAACGATTGCGGGAAGTCTCACCAGTTATGAGGAAAGTCCAGGCGAGCTATCGTGGCGATGGTAGTCTTGTTACACTGAGAGATCTGTACAAGAACTTGAACAGATCACACTGTAAAGTTGTAATTATCCCCTACGGCATCGTCTGCCTCGTCAAGGAGGCCTAATATTCGAGCCCGAATTCTTATGCGATGCTCATCTGAAAGAATTCTAGTTTTTAAATCAGTATTGTTCTTTTGCTACCGTCGTCCATAAGTACCTCCGTGATCTCCATGACGTCGACACTGAGTTTTTGAACTGTATAACGGCTTGTTGTCGTATCGGTAAAGACAAGCTTCTCTCGACTGCAATTTCCTGTAGTGCGTCGATTGTTCCCAGCATTCGAGACATCTGTTCCAGTCGGACACTTGAAGAATGCACTCTAGAAGGGTCCTGACTGGAAGCGTCCACTATCGCTTGGAACAGCTCTTGTGGGTTGACTGTCTCTACAGGAGCTAGTTTACCAAAATTCATGACTGAAAGTTCGCACTTGATATGCCAAGGTTCAAAGGGACACTACAATTACTGTCAATAACACCTGATCCCTAAGTCAGTGGTTCAGATCCTTAGGGATCCAAATTTCTGAATTCTATTTGTCTAATTTTTGATGCACTGGATACAACAGGAGTATTATTCCTAGCAACAAAGGAACAACAAAAAATCAAAATTTGATTTATGTAATGTCTAATTTTCAGCTGCTGAGACTAAGTATTTCCTATGGTCACTCCCATGATGTCATATGATCACATCACATGATTCAATCACATAATCTTCCCATTCTTATCTAATCTAATCTACAATTCAAGATATGGGTCAGCCAACCTATTCTCCAAGTCCAAGTCAAAGTCCAAGTCATCTGCTACCACTTCTGTAATCTGTGGCCCTTCTTCCTCTTCCAAATACATATAATACAGCTCTTCTATTGGGTTGGGGCAAGCCATGACAACCTGGTGCAGTCTGCTACAAGTCTTCCCAGGAAAACACATCTCTTTTGCACCCCCTACATCTGGAGCCCACTGTAAGAAGAGTTTCAGATTTGTTTGGGGTTCATTTTCACTCAATTTTTACATGAAACTTTTTTATACAAGTTACAGTTTTGTCTTACTACATCTAAACTTGACAGCTCACAAAAGAGATCCACCTGTCAAGATTAAGATCCACTTGTTGAATTATCAGAAGATGACTTCTACTTTTCACTTGTTTATAACATGTTGGTTACATGAAGCTACATGAGACTCAGGTCAAAGTTGGCACTGGTCAATTAGTATAAAATCATACACCAAAATAAAATTCATGTATATTCAACAAAAATCTACAAATTTTAGTCCTAACTGATTATCACCCAGGATATCCTTGAACCCAATCTTCTTATAAAACCTTTCAGCTTCCTCATTCCTTGGATCCAAACCAACCCAAACACCATCCACTCCCTTCTCCTTCAAACAATCAACTGCCTTTCCAATCAGTCTCTTCCCCCACCCTTTTCTTTGATACTTTTCTACGACATTAATATGTAAATGTGCAGGGGAGAATGCAATATTCTCTTCACGAGCTTGATAAGCGTTTGGATTATAGAACCGATCAAGATACGATCGATCACCTTTCTTAATGTCAGGTTTATCGAAAGGAGATCCGTAAAGATATCGGACAGCATGAACAGGAAACCAATTTTCATGAACATCCTGCTCATATTCTCGGGTATCGTGAGAACCAACAACATATCCCACCACCTCTTTTGTATCCTCTTCTTCCAATACATACGCAAATGTCGCTTTGCGAGTAAGATAAGGAACAGCAAAGATCAAGCCAGGAAGCTCGGGAAAATCATGCAACCCCTCTGCTGATTTGCCGGCGTTGGCGGTGAGAAGACATACGTGAAAGAGTGCATCTGTGTCGGCCACAGTGGCTTTGCGAATTGCTAGGGACATCTCAACTTGATCAACATGAGTTTGCAACCTTATGCACCATCGGATAAAGTTCGGATGGAGATAACTCTCCTAGCAAGACATCTGTCAAACAGAACCACCACAAGAACAAATTAGCAGAAATCACCAATAAATAAACATGAGAACAAAAAAACGTCCATGGTATATAAAATTGCTCCGAAGAAATTAAACAGACACTAAGCCAACCCTGCGTTTCTGAGCTCGGTGCGTAATCGATGTTCATGCTCGATCGCCCTCAACAACTGGCGATTACGCTCGGCATCAGTGGGATCCAAGGGCAACGGCGGATGTTGAGTCGTCACTCCAACAATACTTCCTTGTCCATTTTCAGCCCTAACTATCGCTTCATCCTCCTCGTAGGTGCGATTCCTATCATTGGTAGAAGAAGTCCCTGGCACGCCTCGAAGCCCAAAGACCTGTTCGATACGGGGAAAAAGCGCAAGATTACAAGCCTGGCTGGAATGGGCAGGAGCGTTTGGTTCCCGCTGGGAGGCCAAGATGCCACGCTCCCATCTCTTGACTCTCCAAAAACCGAGGAGCGATGTAAGCAAAATAAACCAACCTTTGGACATTATCAGCACAGCAGATTGATAAGTGAACGAAACCGACACTCACCAACAGTCATGAGGAAGAAAGACAACCACTCGGTCGTGGCATCAGCCACAGATGAAACACTCTGATCGTGAGGTATAGGGCCTGTAGTCGTTGGCGATGTCAGATTGAGTGCACGGTGTTGACCCACGAAAGGGTCTGAATCTCCACCTGTAGTAAAAGGTGGTGGATGTGTAGGGTCATGCCAAGTTTGCCAATCAGAGTCTTCGTCCAACTTTCCCCTGAGAGCAAAGCCATACTGGATGAGCGTGACGCCGAGTCCAGCTCGTGAACCAAGGCAAGCAGCGTGTGTTGTGTGCAGCAAATAAGTGAGTAAGAAGCCGACGAACTGGAAAGACACTGAAACAAGCATGTTCCATAAGAAGGAAAAGACAGAACCAGTTGGCAAGGAGTCGATGATCATCTCGCCAGCAGAGTTGGGAGAGAACGGCGCATGGACGGTAGTTTCCCAATACGGAGGAACAGCATCGGCTTGAGCAGACTGATATGAAGGCGGCGTATCGTTCCTAGTCTCTTCTGGGACGAGGTAAGTATCATCGCCTAGATTTTCTCGTTTGAGTACTATGATCGAAACAAGATATCTGAGAACTAACCTTGTTGGATGCGCATTGGTGCAGTAGGCTTTGCTGTGACATTGGCGAAAACACCATCGTTTGAAGACCCACTTCCGACTGGTCCAGAAGGCCTGTAGTAACCGATGCGGAATTTATGCACTAATCGGGGAGGGAGAATAGCAGCAGCGGTACGTCTGAGCCAGTTCATATGGAAGGGAGGAGCGGCTGGATGAAAAGAAGGGATGAGGCCATTCGAATTTCCGATGTTATTTGGGAGAGCTGTGGAGGAAGGGATAGGTGGTGAGCCCGGGGGAGGATAGTCGTAATCAACATTTTCAAAATCGTAAGTGGATGGTACTGTGGCAGATTGAGTTCTGCTTGGATTTGCAGAAAATCTGAATGCATTGGATGCTGTCTGTGGGTTAAGAGGCTGAGTTTCCATAGGGTTGTGACTGTCATTGTCGTCGTTGTCGCTGTCGTCGTTGTCATTGTCGTCGTCGTCCTCTGAGTAGTCAAAGGCTGCAGCCATCTCCTCCTCCTGATCACGTTGCGCCTGAGTACCTAGTCGAGAGTTGAGAAGAGGGGCATAGCGATGGGACATGATGGTGAACAAATGAAAGAGCGGGAGTGAGGCTGTTCCACAACCTTGTTTGGTTATCTTTGGCGTGGATGATAGATAAATAACATCAATATTGACTTGGATGACGTCAGCAATGGCTCTCTGCACACTCCACCATCGCATCGGTCATGTGACCCCATTCTATCCCTACGCCACATTGCTCATCACCCCCAACGGCTCCATCTCTCTCCAACCTGTACACCCACTTCGCCTCACCTCCTCGACCCTTGATCGTCTCTACTACTACCTCGCCCTCCAGTGCGACGACCAGCCACAGTCTTCCTGGCACTTGTCCTCCGTCAAAGCGGTATGCCTTTCTCTACCCTTTTCGGGTCAAAGTTCATCCTTTCCAGTGCCATCTACCCCATGCTACTTCCCAGACGCTCGTTTTTCATATCAATAATTTAAAACCTTTCGCTGTCGATTATTTTGTCTCCCCTACCCCTCTCGACGCCTCCTGCCCCAATGTAACTCCTAAAACATACCTCGTCGAGTCCATCCGAGCTCTCAACACTACACTCATCCTCAAATCGTCACATTCACCTCCACTGTACGAGACCTTTCTCTTCAATTCACCTGACTCATGTCGTTTTAGGCCTCAGCTTCGCAGTCCCCTGCCCCTCACCCCGACAGGTCAACCCGTCCAGACCCTCCCCCACAAGTCCTTCCTTCAAAAGTACTGGATATACATTGCCCTTTTCTTGTTAGCTCTAGGTTCGTGCTTCGGTCACATTCACTCAACCGCTGACCTTAATGGCCCTTTAGTCCTGACAAGCAGCGAAGATGCAGGGCCTAGGAGACACGCCCAAGCTTAAATTTATAATTCATGCGTTGGTGGCCCAGTCACCATCTACTGCTCATCTCAAGCACGTGTATCATACATTAACACTACTCATCGTTAGTCCAGACCTTGTCCATCTGCTTTTTGAATGGTTCCAGCGTCATCTCCAAAGC
>Ga0153987_1000377_pt1 | contig 14683 bp, 12 predicted proteins | sample TSNC071MetaG_FD_102279 | JGI IMG/M metagenome (GOLD analysis project Ga0153987, IMG submission 102279) | Attine ant fungus gardens microbial communities from North Carolina, USA - TSNC071 MetaG | ecosystem: Host-associated > Fungi > Mycelium > Unclassified | place: USA: North Carolina, William B...
AACAGGGGCTCTTAACAAGTTCTCTTTGTCTAATGCTAATAAAGAGTAGTTGGCTTAATTCCAACTCAGAGTTAGCTCTCTAACAGTAGCAGTCTGTTAAAGGAACTTAGTTGGATAACTTAAGAATAAGAGGTGCTACCTATTGGTCAGGAAAGGTCAACAAGAACTTGACAGAGTTCTTCTAGCATTAGCTCTACTACTTATACAAGAGCTAGCTAGGCATCCACATGTATTTATAGTACTATTAATATATATTGCAACAAATGCTGCAGGGTCTACTATCATGCCCTTCATTGTCTACTGCTCATTTGTGTTTAGAGTAGTTGACTTTATAATTGATCATTTGAAAAAAAGAAGTATTAGAAGACCCCTGGATATGATATATATATGTTATGAATTAGCACCCTTAGCTGCCATAGTTAAGTCAATATTGATATTCTTTTTATTTTCATTTATTTTATATTGAGTTTATAACATAAGCAAGGGGAGACAACTCAAAAGAGATGCATAGGATAAGTAAATAGATACAAACACAAAATGTATACAAGTAGCTAGTACAATCAAATGAAAACTCTAGTGAGTTCTCTTTGTCAACACTGACTTGGAGTGTGTCACTAAGCTAGCATGTGTTGCTACAATATGACAACTTTTCAAGTCAGATGATACAAACTTCAATAAGTTAGAATGGTGGGAACAGGTATGGAGTTCTAGCAATTTGGAAGGTGTCTGTGTACAGCTGTCAGTGACTTAGGATTAATCAACTACAATCTCCTGTGAATGACTTAAAAGGGAGTTGATCAAGTCAGGTGACCTATTAAGTACAGTCACCATCCCATAACTAAGGACTGTCTAGAGCATCTAACACAACATATGTGGTAATTTAAGGCTAGAATATAATGGAACAAACAGGGTTTGTGACCCTGGGGAAGTTTGGGCCAGTGAATTGACATGCTATATGATATCTGTCTTTTCTTTCCACAAATGAAACAGTGGGAAAAACTGGCTGGTTTAAGTTTCAAGAGCACCTGGATACCATATAAACCTGACTAAGGTGTTCATGGGAGTTGCAGGTCTTTGGGATGTGTGTCTCCATATCCTTCCAGAGTGTCTGTAAATCATATTATTCTCTAGATTCTCAGACCGGCAGCGAAAATCAGGTCCTTGACTGAACTAGCGGTCACAGAGGGTTTTAATGCAAACCCCCACGGGCTCAGAGGCTACCGAATTGGAATCGACGCCAGCATATGGTTCTTCCATGCTGAGCATGGGAAAGAGGGTGAGAACCCTGTTCTGCGCACCCTCTTCTTTCGGTGTGCAACACTCTTGAAAGTGCCTTTCCTTCCCCTCTTTGTGTTCGATGGCCCCAAACGACCTGAATTCAAGCGAGGAAAACGCATCAGCAAGACCGGAAACAAGCTCATCCCAGGAATGAAGAGAATAGTCGAGGCTTTTGGCTTTGAATGGAGGATGGTATGATCAGCGTTATTCACTATCTTCCAACTGATCGACCATTATCACAGGCACCTGGAGAGGCAGAGGCAGAGTTGGCATATCTCAATCGTATTGGTGTAATAGATGGAATTCTATCTGATGATGTTGACACTTTTCTTTTTGGGGCACTAACGGTGATTCGAAAGTAAGCATACCAACTCTTTTCAGCGCTTTCAAGGTCAACCCTTCTCCACAGCCCAAGTAACAACCTTTCCGGAAACATGTTGAATCCCGTTCTGAATTCTGAAGGAAAGGATGATAAAAATCATACTCGCGTTTTCCGCTCTCAAGATATACATAAACACTCTGACATCCAGCTCACTCGCGGTGGTCTTATCCTAGTCGGCCTCATGAGCGGTGGTGATTATGAAGGTGGCTTAGAGCGCTGTGGTGTCGCAACCGCCCACGCAATCGCTCGTTGTGGCTTTGGTGATGCCCTTTTTGATGCTGCACACGACCTTTCACAAGAAGGATTGGTCGATTTTATTGATACTTGGCGACAAGAAGTTCAACTTGAGCTCAAATCAAATTCTCGAGGTTTCATGGCACGAAAAGCTATCTCGCTTGCCAAGTCTATGCCAGATACCTTCCCTAACATTGATGTCCTACTCTCTTATGTCAACCCTGTTACCTCTGAAAGCCTTGGCCATGAAGGATCTAACCCAAAGATCACCTGGTCGAAAGAGTTAGATATTGCAGCCGTAGCGAGCGCCTGCGAACTTTTTTTCGAGTGGGGCTACGAAGAAGCCATTGTGAAGCGGTTCCGTACCGTCATCTGGCCTGGTGCTGTTCTACGAAGTTTACGGCGTGCGATTCTTGACATGGATAGAAATTCCACATCATCTGCAGAGCATAAATCAAAACGGACTCATGCCAACCGCAATGAAGGCATTGGAACCCCCTCAAAGATGATCGCTCAACGTATATCCGCCATCAACTTGAACGATAGCGACAGCGAGGCCTCAAAAAAGCCAACCAAAGGACACAACCTAATCGTCAGTATATCTCGTGAAAGAACACATGTATCAACTGATGGTCTACCTGAATATCGACTAGAAGTTGCTCCTGCGCAACTTGTCAACTTCGCTATTTCAGGTCTTCGAGGTCTCCGACAACCCGAGGGCCCAAATGAATGGGCTTCTCACGAGGATGAAACAGAAGACGAAGAGGGGAGACGCAGAAGAAGGGGGAAAGCGAAGGAACCGGTAAATCCTAGGACTCATATCCGTCTCTGGATACCAGTGTGTATGGTTGAACCGGTGGAGGAAGGACTGGTTAGTGATTTCCGGGACCTTCAGGAACGGAGGAAACAAAAGAAGGTGCCAGTGAAGAAGCGAAAACCAGTAAGTTCGCAATCCAAGTCATCCACCAGTGAGAAAATTCCTCCAACGACAAACAAAAAACAAGAAACCGGAGACGTATTCAGCTCACTGGCGAGCAACGGGCAGTCAAACATTGTCACTACTTTGAATACCAGCTCGACGGTCACCTCTGTGCATAGGTCTTGCGTCATCACTGAAGATCTGTCAACAATACCGTCAAGACAGCCTCCTCCGCTTAAACATAAGACTAGGAAAGGACAAGATGAAGATGGGTTATCAAACAAACCTATCCTTGCCCCCACTGACAGGAAGACTGCACCAACCGAAAAATCATCCAGCCGAAGCATCGCTCTATCTAAGGCTGCTGAGGTAGCTGCTATCTTCATTGGCTCTGCCTCGACTGCCGTCCCATCTACACGGGCCATTGAGTCGACCCTCACTCTGACCGACTCTTCTGATGAGCAGACCATGGATATGTATCGATCAGCTCGACCGAATCAGTCATCCAGGCCTGCAGCTCCCAAAGCTACACCCAATTATCTTTCTCTGTCTGACGATGATAATCCATTCATAGTTCCCACATCACCTGATCAGATGAGCAAGAAACAAACCAGAATTCCCACTTATATTGGAGAAGGAAGTAAGACATCGGCTGACAGTCAAAATGAAAAACTCAGCGGGCCTCCTTTGACTAAATCTCCTCGCAAAGCGAAACTCCTTACGTCCCCGCGAGATACCGGTAAAGGCGCCAAGGGATGCTCCTCCGTACTTGAGATTTCCGACGAATCAGATAACGGATACTGTGGCGTATCTCAGCCTGTCCTCGCTCCCCTTCGACTAGAACGACATCGAGTCAAAGAAGGCCATGTACCTTCTGTTACATGTGATATCATTGATCTAACATAACCATTTTATTTGTTAAATAGCAAGATGCGATCCTACCCTATTGTACAACAGTTGTCTAAGTATTGTTCGTTACATAGTTTTTGGCTCGACTAATAGTTATTCGTAAAATCTCGAGATGCCTCTTGACCGAAGATACCTTCGGGAAGATTAGCTTCTTCTGGTTCTCTGAGTTGACTTCTGAAACGACGAATGGCTTCCAAACGGGAAGACCAATTTGTTTTTACTTCTACACGAAGAGTATCTCGTTGTGTTTGTGCGAACACGGAAGCAAACCAATCTGCCAAGAGACTAAGTTGCCTAATAAGAAGAGGAAGATTATCGGCAGAGATCAGCTTGAAGTTTCCCAGTGGAGTGAACTCAGTCATTCCAGGAGCACGCTGGATAGTGATCTTGAAATACTCAGTTTCATGTTGATTATTTGAAAAAGCTGAAATAGCTCCAAGGGAATGCGGTTCGATGACAAGGTTAACGAATTGGAATTGTGTCGTCAACGTGTCAAAACGGTAGGGCTTCCCGGAATCGTTCCAGATGATTCTTACGTAGTCATTACCAATGTGGCGCTTTTTGTAATTATGCTGCGGGTCATGAGGGTGAGAAGGCATCAAGGTTGCAGTGTGATAGAGGATTTGGCCAATGTCGTCCCACCAGGCATAGGCGTATTCACCATCCTCGTCGGGATGAAGTCCTCCTGCATAAACATCGACCTGCCCTCGTAAGTTGATGAGACGACCAAGTCCCTCGAGGAAACGCGTATACGCTGGAGACCCATGACTGTTCCCAAGAATCTCGAGTTCTTCTGTCTGGCCAGGGGCCACATACATGATACCAACTTTGTGGGTATCGATGACAGGCACTCGATCCAGCGAAGACAGGAATCGTCGAAGACTAGCCTCTTCGCTGATTTTGATTATGTTAGTGTCCCTGAAGGGATATGGGGAAAGCTGAAGCGCAATGTACGATGGATCCAGTAGCACATCCTTTCGTCTTTGCGATGGGGCTGTCTTGCTCCACACATACCCTGTGATGGGATCGGGGCGAGGGGGATGAAGTTGATCGGTACATTGTGGTCTGAGAATTTCTTGAAGTTCCCTCTATAAGCCTTCTTGTTGAGCTTCTGAGCAACACGATAGTGAAATAACAGACCTCTCTTTCAACTGTATCCATGTCTTCAACTGCTCCTGTGGCAGAAATGACTCTCTGCAGAGATCTATCCAACATCAGGCCTGCTGGCACAGAAGAAAGATCTGGTGACACGTCTCCAGGGCCTACCATAGGCACGTTCTCCAGGTGACAAATCAACTTTGTGTATCCGGACGGCCGTCTTGACAACACCTCAACCCAACCCGCTCGAGGCAACGCGTTGATAGTGATGATTGCGTTGCCAACAATCCATGACTTCATGGGTTGGATAACTTCGTGAGGACCAGACTCCGAAGGATGGCTGACGGGATCCATCACAACCTCACTGAAAGAGGATGTGGCAGGACGTGGGTCAGCAGATGAATACGCGTATCGCGCAAGCCAGTCAAAGCAGACCTCTGTAGGAATGTCTAGCTCCTTGTTACTTTCATTTGCGAGCATAAGTTGTCGTGTGATATAAGGCATATGCTTGGGTCGATCGGGCAATTTGAGTGCAAGGTACCAGATATACACAGCCGTGTAAGACATGATTCGCACGTATTGGGATAACGCCCATGATATTGTCGGCGACGCATTTTGACGATTATAATGTTGTAAATACTGTAATGCCACACCGAAGACCATCTTATATTGCGCTTCTGTGAAATTGGCGTAAAGAGCGGGAAGACTCCCGACAATGGAAATGAAGGCTAAAATGTGAACCGACATGTTGGGATTTGTCATGATCTGGGAGAGCTTCTCCAGAATTCCGGGCATACATTTTGTGACAGAGGATCGGAGCTCGAAGGCCGACAGCGTCAGAGCATGCAAACAACATTTAATCGTCGTGAGCTGTCCGTCTAAACCGTGTTGAAAAACTTCGACAAGAGCATGCCGCTGGTGAGGTTCAAAACACCTCCAGTAACTTACCAGGACAGATAACGAATGGTACGCCAAACCTTGAGCGTCTCTGGGCTTCATCCCTGGAGGCCACACTTCAATGCGAAATCCTAGATTTCCATCGAGAATTCCAGTACATAGTGCATGAAGCAAACGTGAGATGAATTGGCGGCATGATGGACCACAGAAGAAATGTTTGTTGGATAGCTGTGTTGGCAAATGGCAGAGGACGTAGGACAGTACGTCCCAACTTGTCTCTCTTTCTAGAATACCGATGATTGTCCTGAGGTACTGAGAGACCTTGAGTATGCTGCGGGCATCCGATGGTCTGCCGATTTGATATGAAACAAGTGCTTCGCTGGTACTGTCAACCTCAGCGACCGTGAAAGTGATCGTTTCTGGGAAGTTCCAGAGAGGAGGGCGCAGTTTTCTGGTCACTTCAGACGGAAAGATACCAGCGGGTGCGCGCGAGCGACTTCGACTGCCTGCTGAACGAGGCGCTCCACCTCGCCCCCTCATAATTGGTCTCTCCTCTCTTTCCTGCCCGGTCCTGGAACGCGACTTTCGAGCCTCGAGGTAAACATCTTCAGAATCTTCAATAGTCATTACATGTGACGGAAAAGAAGATCGCCCGATCAAACCCGAAAGCATAGCGATATGATTGTCCTTGTCGTAAGTCCTAGATATGAAATATATGTTGTGATTTCGATCGGCACGCAACCGCATCAGGAACTTCAACGCGGTCAATTTACCTCTAGCCGATTGTCCTTGTGTCAAAATATCAAGAAGGACTTCAAAGAGTTGGACAGCAAGTTGATCCAGGTCATCCACTAAAATGTAGGGAGTAAATGCCAATTGAGAAAAGGCATTCACAAGAGCCGATACCGCAGAGACCACACGGGGTAAAGGCTTGATCTTAGTTTTCTCCGGCTCTGGAGGCGCTGGCTCAGGTGTATTTTCTGCTACAGGAGTCTGACTGAACTGAGATCGAGAAGCTGCAGCCGAAGTGAATGATGATAATAAGGACATGACAGAGGGTATAGCGGATTCTTTATCCTTGTCTTTCACTACTGCATGGAACTCAGTTTGCATTCGAGAAAGGATGGGAGAGATAAGATTTGAGGGACCGATATTCGCCGCGGCGCCGGAAGATTGAGCCTCGTCCGATAAGGCTGAACGAATGTCTGTCATGTCTTCCAATTCTTCGATAGATGGTTCCAAGCTGACGGTCTTAAGCAGATTAATCAGACCATCAATAGTTTCCCTGCCGTCTTCCTTGTTGTCCGGGGCAACTTCGGTGGCACGGAGCACTAATTCCTCACCGACAATCTTCCACAACATATCACCATCCTCGCTTTCAACCTCTGGCTTACCAACCCAGCTCCTACAAAGCCCTAACACCAAATCGGCCAACGGACGACGATACGACTGCATCTCCTTAACGCTGTCATAAGCCACGGAAAGGACTTCCATAACGGCACATTTCGTCAGTGGTCGTTGTGAACTGACGGCAGTAGTGTTCCGGAGTAAAATCTCCCAATTACGCAGCCAATCAGGTGATGTGGGTGTGAGTTCATGTTGCTCGAACATAAATGCAGGAAGGCGTGCTGTATTCTTATCAGTGAGATTTTCAGCGATGGATATCAGCATTGTCGACAAGAGTGGTGTCAGGCCAATCGTGTGATCTCGGGAAAGTAATGAAGTGATGGATCTAAGAAGCACGGTTGGGGCACTTGAAGGATTGTCTAGAGGCACGATGAATGGCGTTCCGTCGGAATTTCTGCAGAGGGTCAACCAGGAATAGAGCAATTTCAAAACTCTTAACTCGCCTGAGGGGAGGGATATATTTACAAAGGCTATACAAAGCTTCACCCACAAAAGCAGCCTCCTCCTCATTCAAACCATTACTCTCCTTTTCTCGTGAATCTACTTCCTGAAGTATGTCTTTCAGCAGCCCTGCGGCTTCCTCGAGAATAATGTCGGTTTTTTGTCGTTCGTGATCCCAGCTCTCTTGGTAGGTGTCGCTTGCGGAATGGACTTCAATATGTGGACCTTCACCAATCCATGCAATCCAACACGATATGCTTTCAGCAAAGGCTGGACCTACTCTTCTGGCATCCCATCCGCTAGAGCCACCAATCCCAATACCTGCATTAGCATGATCGTCTCTCGGCCAAGCTTTCTCCACCATCTTTTCTTCGACGTCAATGTGGGAAGGAGCACCTGAGTAAGAGTAGCTGACGGTCGCCTCTCGCAAGTTATAAGCGCGCACAAGCCTGGCAGTAAGGACATGACGAATCTGGTTGCGAAGCATGCGATGTGCACCGATAGAAGTGAAGATACCTAGCTGCAGAGAGGTCCGAGAGATTGAAGTCCGTTTTGGGGTGCTATCTTCATTCCTATGAGTAGACATATCATCAAAATATGAAGGACTTTGGCCATCGGCGGGGAATTCTGGATAGAGGGAGCGCTTGTGAACTGCCACACATGTAGTAGAGTACGGGCCAGCGTATATGGAGATAAGAGTTTCTCTCACTCTTTCTTCCAAGTTTGATTTTTTGTGCGATTGAGATAGGGCTGTAAGACGAGGAAGCGGAGAGGAACAGAAGGCAAGGGCACGAAATAGAAGAGGCAAAACATTTTGAATTATTGAAGGAGATAGAACTTTGACTTGAACGTGAAGATAATCCAGATATATCAAAATCGCAATCTCTGTAGGCTGTGCATGTGAACTGTGAGGTATGAAAGGAGCTGGAGTATTGGGTGACACGAGAGATGTCGTGGAAAGAGTAGATGAAGTTCGTCGATGGAGACCGAATTTTGGCTGGGAAGTCGACACCAGAGAATCTGTTGATGCCGAAAATTCATTAGAGGTATTTGAAGGCTTTGCGGATACAAGCGATCTGTCAACGATACTTGCATAAAATTGTAATACCAAAGGAACAGTGTCTTCCGGGAGTCGGGCAACATTTTCAGGTTTGCTCAAAACATCGGACAAAAACTTGACCAAAACATCTACACTCCTCTCCCTCTCCAATCTTTCTGTGTAATCTAGGTCTTCATCTGATCTCAAAATGCCTTCAAATGCGCCTTCTATCCACCATTTGATCACATTGACCAATGCACTCTCAATACCGACGATATCAATGCCATACTTGGTGAAAGATCGAAGTGCCTTGAACTTTGGCTCCCAAAGCTCTGCAGACCATGGAATACTGGGTTCCAAGAAAAGGGACAAAAAAGAGAAGCGATCAGCGGTTTCAACCCCGGTGGCTTCAGAGTTATCCCAATACGAGGAAACCAGATCGAATCCAGCGGCCTGGAAGGATGATGGTCCATTAATATTGCAAAGAGAAGAAACAATTAGATTTATGACAGAAGTACGAGGTAATGGGGATGCAGTTGGTAAGAGATTGGCGAGTGCACGCGCATGGGCAAGCCTGGGGACGGCTGGAGGCCTGAGCGCATCAATCAGATCATTAATGGAGAGTTGCTGTTGGATTGTAGCAGGGGGAGTCTGGCCGTGGGGAAGAGGCTGCTCTGATTTGTGTCGACGCCATCCAAAAGGTGCGAAAGACGTAGTATTTGCTCGTTGACGTGATTTTCCAGGCAAGCTCGGATTTTGTTGCGGAACGGACATTCACTGACACATAAGAAATCACCTTGACATAAGAACAAGATAACCAAATCTGACCGATGGAGGTAGTCAGTCAAACTACGTTATCAGATATTATGTGATACAGTCACAGCAAGTAACTACTGAATCCTTTTTGAATTTTCTTCAAGAGACGCGAAAAAGCTCCGCACATCGGCTTCACTGACCACTTTGCCTTGCTGCGCAAACGGTTTGAGAAAGGCCATCAGACTGTTTCTGTTATTTCTGATGATGAAACATACAAGACAAGAAAGTCATGGGGACGCACCGCATATTCTGGAATTCATGAATTGCATCAATCGCTTTGTCCCGTGGGATCCTTTCCAGGGCCCGCAATCCTAACTCCTCAAGGGAAAGTCCTTCTCCGCGGAAAAACCTTTTAGAAACTTTAATCAAGGGCAGGAAGGTTGTAAATTTACCGGAATCAGAATCTTCTGGAGGCTCGTACGTCTCCTCCTCCTCAAGAAGATATGGATGTGCTTTCAGCGAGGGCAGACACTACTTTGATTTTAATATATATGTCTATGACCGGGGTAAATACGTACTGTATCGCAACGGCACCAGCGACTCCGAAAGTCTTTTGTGAAAAATATATCTCCAGTTCCAAGCGAAGTAGAAAGATCCAATGCAGTTTCATATCCTCTTGCATAAATCCGAGATGCTACAGCACTTACAGATGGTAACGAACATGCAGGTGTTGGCTCTGCGATGCCATAAGAAGTTCTGATGCGCTTGCTACCCAGCGTGTCAGATAGAGACAGTGGCCTTTTTAATCCTATCGTAGGGTTGCCAAGAGGGCATTCATTCTGCAGAATATTGCCCGAGTTTTGCTCTAGACGCCACGGCTTCTCTAAACTTTCCCTAGTAACAACGATGGCGCCAGAAGATCCAGCCCACTTTTGGAGAAATTCTTGCTCAAAAACGCAGGCCGCACAGATAAAACTTTCATAGTCACTTCCGGATAGGAGGGGTGGCGGCAGGCCTGATGAAGATGCTTCTGACGCATCATCATCGTCCTCCTGTGTCTCTATTGGACTTAGCTCTCTGGAACTAGGACACTCTCGCAAGTTGCAGCAAGATTCGTGAAACCAATCCTACAGAACATTTAGTGAATCTACGAGATTGAATTTGGTGAGTTCCCCGAACCTCACATGCTAAGCATTGGATCATAGTTTCACGTTCAGTCATCGCATCATATGGTCTGCCACACCGGCAGAACGTTCCTCGAAAATTTCTTCCATATTGATTAAAGGCATTTTCCTCTTCACATTTCGAGTGCAACGTGCATGGGTGGTTGATTGCCGTTGTCGGACAGTCGCACCGAAAATTTCGTTTTGGATATCTAGGAGGGAAACGCATTTCTAGGTAGAATAATTTGGCCCGAAGTACTCACAGTTCTACTTGTTCATGGTTCGTATGGCATGCAACTGAGCAAGCAGAGCAAATTCCACGCTCTTCTGGACATGTCAGACAAAGATAAACGGCTTGCCTTGGGATGGTCAGTCGGACATCATGCCGCCGGTGAAACCGAGTACCTCAATGGGCCTTTCAACCAGGTACATTGCGAGAACTGGTGAGGTAAAGCAAGAGCAGCCTCACGCACAAGATCATCTTGAGATTTGAGGAAGTCTGTAAGTGTAGCTTCCATTACCTCTGCCCCGTTGAAGCAAGGTCAACACAAATCTCAACCTCAATAATTTCCATTTATGATCATCACTGATCATCAGCATGTGCCGTGACATTTCACTTGACTTACAACCTCGGAATACTTTCCAGCTCATCACTTTTCCGAGAAAGTAAGCTTATGAAAAGGCTGACATTGGAATAGCCATTCTCATTCTCATCTATGCAGTCTAGAGAAATGTCTACTGTGAAAGGACCTGACCCCATTTTACTCACGCTTTTCGCCAATCGATTCATGAGTATAGCGGAAGCAATGGGTCGATCATTACAGCAGACCTCGATCAGCACCAACATCAAAGAACGTCTGGATTTTTCTTGTGCCTTGTTCTCCCCAGATGGCGACTTGGTAGCGAATGCTCCGTTTATTCCAATCCATTTAGGATCTATGAGTTTGTTGGTTCTATTGTCCGCCACTTTTCCATCCACACTCACCCGCTGGGGACAGTGCGGTCAAGTATCAGATGAAACTTCATCAAAATTCACTTCAAGAAGGTGACGTGCTCATGACCAACTCTCCTCATGCAGGTGGATCGTAAGTTTTTTGATTTGATGAAGTCATGAGTTACATTTTTGCCCAGCCATCTGCCTGATATAACCATAATCACTCCAGTATTTGCTCCCAGCTCCAAGGAGATCATCTTCTTCACTGCATCAAGAGGTCATCATGCTGACATTGGAGGAATCTTGCCTGGTTCCATGCCGCCTACTTCTGTAAACATCTTTGAGGAAGGTGCCGAGATTGAGAGCTTCAAGATTGTGGATGGTGGGGTTTTCGATAGGAAAGGTTTAATTGAATATATGATTGACAAGCCGAGCCGATATCCTGGAAGTTCGGGGTGTAGAAACATCCGTGATGTTGAGAGTGACCTTAAAGCGGTGTGTTAGAGAAGAAGTGTCTTGATATCAATTACTAACTATCTATCAGCAAATTGCCGCGAATCACAAAGGAATTCAATTAATTCATGCCAGTTGAGTGTATCCCTTTTTCCTCTGAAATTCTACTCATTTACTGTTTAGTTGTGAACGATTACGGTCTGGGAACTGTGCAAGAATATATGTATCACATCCGAATTAATGCCGAGATGTCTGTTCGTAATCTTCTCAAAGTGGTCGCCAAGAGGCTTGGGTCGAATGTTCTATCCGCTGTAGACTATCTAGATGATGGGTCGCCAGTCAGTTCCTTCGTCATTCCTTTTACTGACCTGCACTAACTGACTTTCGGCATAGGTATCCCTTCGTGTTGAAATAAACGAATCAGAGGGTTCAGCTATCTTGGATTTTGAAGGAACCGGCTGCGAAGTCCGAGGCAATCTGAACACTCCCATATCGGTAGTCCACTCAGCTGTGATTTACTGTATGCGCTCGATGCTTGATATGGATATCCCATTGAATGCGGGATGCCTCGTTCCATTGGATAGTGAGTGCTGCCTCGGGATATTTGTGATTTTCACCAACTTCAGCATAGTTCGGATTCCGGAAAGATCGCTGCTATGCCCTTCTCGTACAGCCGCTGTCTGTGGTGGGAATGTTCTCACTTCACAGAGAATCGTGGATGTAGTGCTTAAGGCTTTCCACGCGTGCGCCGCTAGCCAGGGTTGCACAAAGTGAGCTTTTCTCACTTGGCTGCAGGCGAAATAGCTGATATTTCCAGTAACCTTACCTTTGGCACCGGCGGAAAAGATAAAGAAGGGAAGGCTGTAGCTGGATGGGGTTATTACGAGGTGCGAAGTTTTGTGAGACTATCGGTAATTTTACTCCACTCAATCAACACCAGACGATCGCTGGAGGTTCGGGCGCTGGACCCAGCTGGCATGGAACAGATGGCGTACATACTCATATCACAAATACTCGAATTGGTGACGTTGAAATTCTTGAGCGGAGGTATCCTGTTCTGGTGCACCGTTTCGGGTTACGCTCGGGATCTGCAGGGGTTGGAAAATGGCGCGGTGGCGAAGGTGTTCATCGCGAGATTGAATTTTTGGAGCCCATGCAAGTGTCAATCCTTTCTGAGGCAAGCCAACTCGCTTGGATTTAATGAAAAACTAATCATGTTTTTTCATCACCCATCTATAGAGAAGAACCAGGCAACCGTATGGCATGGAAGATGGTGGTTCAGGCTCGTTGGGAAGGAATACATGGATCAAAAAATTACGCTCAGAGGATGGGGACATGTATGAGAAAAATGACATAGGAACGCGTGATATCAATATCGGAGGGAAAGCAACTGTATTCATGGGTAAAGGGGACCGTTTTCTGGTTGAGACGCCTGGAGGAGGGGCTTGGGGTGCTCTTGATAGTCAGCCGGGCGGAAAAAGAGAAACTTCTCATGTCTGTGCTTGGGAGCCAAGGGGCTCATTTGCTGATCGAGAAGCTACCCAAGCTGCTTTCTGAAGAATTATTCTCTTAGGTAAGATTTGTTGACATGGACACTAGGTGATTTCCCATAGGAATTCTAAAGGGAATCCAAGGATGTAATTTAAGTTTTCATGATTCCTGGATAGGGTCCACCAAGAGTACTTGTAAAATTTGGACATTGGGTTGTTTTTTTGGTAGAGGAAAACTAGCTTTCCAGTGTAGGGTAAGACCTATAGTGTGGGCTGTCATGAATTGTCTCTTCAGATGTTTGACTAGCCACCACAGCTAAGTTATTATTAATATTTATTTTTCTTTTCTTTGATTTATTTAACAGAGATCACATGATAAAGGAGCCATGATGCAATAGTCTACAAATGTATGCAAATAGTGTAGACTGTATATAAGATAGCAGAATTGAATAGGAGCTCTAATGAGTTCTCTTTGTCAACTCTGACTTAGAGTGGGTGGACACTTAAGTACTTGAGCCAAACCTTATACTAGAACTTGTTTCCACTTCAATGACCTCGCTCCTCATGACTTTGTCATCTTACTTTTAAGTTGGCAGTCATCTCAATTGTCACTCACATTTAAATTTGACAACTTGGCTTAGGACAATGTGTCTGAAGCCACCTCTATATATAAGTGGGCCCTAGCTTTAAGGGGACTTACCAGTCAGTAGAGAGACTAGAGGAGAAGACACTTTGGCTAGCTCAGAGCAGTTGTGTCAAGTCCAGACCTGTTAAACTGAGGAGGTAGATAGATGAACTTTGCTAGTAGCCTTGTGCTAGAGTACATTGTTACTTGTACATGCAGAAAAATGACAGTTAGTCCTTAAGACACTGTTGTAAGGTGGTGGTCATGAAGACTAAGTGCTAACCCTAGGTGAGGGGTCAGGAAGAACTCGATAGAGTTCCCCAGTATATTATCCCTGTCTTATATATATATTGGACTTGGTCTGTGCGCCAAGTTCCCATAGGTCACATGTCTATCTAGAAGGTTCTACACTATTTATGTAATAGGGTCACCTGACCTGTTCTATTTATAGATTTGGTGGTGTTGTAGTCCGTTAAGTTATTTAGGAGTCTAATAAATGCTGGGGAAAATTGGAGGTTTGATTCCGAGTCATGACAATGTCGTGTGGCCAACTCTGGAGACCGGAATTAAGCCAACTGTCCCTTTATCAGCGATTGACAAAGAGAACTCGTTAGAGTCCTCGCTGTATTGGTTCTGTCTACTTATACATTCTCTGGTT
>Ga0153987_1000378_pt1 | contig 14676 bp, 19 predicted proteins | sample TSNC071MetaG_FD_102279 | JGI IMG/M metagenome (GOLD analysis project Ga0153987, IMG submission 102279) | Attine ant fungus gardens microbial communities from North Carolina, USA - TSNC071 MetaG | ecosystem: Host-associated > Fungi > Mycelium > Unclassified | place: USA: North Carolina, William B...
GATAAGTCATTACAATGAGTTGAGCCTTACAAGTGTCTTGCAACATGGATCTAAATCAAGATTCCTATCATTTGACCATGTAACCAGTATCTTATAAAGCTGCATAATCATATACCCTTTTTAATCCCTTTTTCCTTTCTGCATTCATGCTCTACAAATTCTTTAGTGCACAATTGGAACCTGGTGTTGTGTCTCTAACATAACCTAGACTAATAGTTGTCCTTTTGTATACCCCCACACACTGATGGAAAATGATGGAACTGTCTGGAAGGCCCTATGGCTGTGCTTGTCATGTTACTGAGGTATGTCCAAGAATGTTCTACATCCAAAAGGTCTTAGAATAACAAGTTTGCCATTCCTATGTGCCCTTGACTGTACCCTTATCCTTGGTCATACCCTAACCCTGGTAGGCACTATATATTTGTCCAAAGAGCTATCCATACAGTTCATTACCACAAATCATAATTGTTTGGTAGTGCACTAGAATAGAATTCTACTCTCAGTCATTTCCTGAGTTATTTGTGTTTAGAGACAAAGACAATTACAATCCATCTTCACCTCTGCTGATCCACAACCCACCACAAACACATCTCAGTGTCCACATCTTCTCCCAGACCTTCCATCTTTCAGACATGAACTCCGAAGACTGCAAATCAAACAATACATTGGACGATCCACCACACCTTGAACAAGTCAGGTAAGGATCATTCGCCATTATGATGCCTTTTGTTACGGTGTCTTCACACCGAGGTTGATATTTCTCAAGAACCCCCTGAATGCTGAGATTCACCCCTGTCCCTATGAGGTCCTCCGGTTTGATGAATAATGTTGCCTTGTGTACTATGCCTGGCGTTTCGGCGATGTGTTTGACGATAGTAGAGAGGTAAGAGTAAAGTGCTGGAGTCGGTTGACAGGATGCCAGGGCAGTATGACAGTCTTCTTCTGTTTGAATCGATATCTAATCATTTTCAAAGAAGAATGATATTTTTCCAGTACGCACGCTGCAATGCTTCTACACTTTGGATGTTTAAATCCAAAATAGTTTCAAGTCCCTCTAAATCCAGTCCTGAGTATTCGATCATATCAATCAACACATCTTTCGCGATTTGTGATTTCTCTATCTTGGCAGATGACGTTTTGAGGAACTGATAATATCTCCTGACATGTTTCAAAGCAGTTATCAAGTTTTGTAGAGCAAAGGGATGCGCAAGGTGGAGCAAAGTTGGAGGGATTTCCCAAGCTTCTTCTGTACTGCAGATCGGAATGCTTCATAACCAAAGGACATGGTCAGCTTACCTGTAGCCGGGCCGAAAAGTTCATCCTGAGATTCTTGGACTGTCTCAATATGATCCGGAACGTCACAAAATAGGAGGCATTCTTTCATAACATTTTCAAGTAGAGTGACTATCCAGTTCGTTAGCCCTGTCAACCGCCATACAGCGTCTTATATTCATGAATATCAGTACGGACACTCAGGATGAAACGATTTCACCGACCCAAGTCGTATGAGTCTCCGTCTGCACAGTTGTCAAAAACCATATTGCAGGCAGCAACTGAACATAGATCGTGTGCTGTGCGCCATTTAGTTGTTAGTAGTTCTTTCAGCTCGAGGTCTTTGGTCCATTCTGCACGTTTCCTGGCCACAATGCCTTAACCGGTGTATCAACAGTCTGGAGGGTAACAAAATTCTCACCGATAGATTTCTACAGCAACACCCACTATATCCCAGGTCATGCCATGCTTCAAACCATTATTATGAGTGTCCAGAGTGATCATTGTGCCACTTAAAGTTGATACGACCTCATCCAATGATATAGATGACATAGACAAACAATGACATATATCTGAGGGACTCTTTCGGCCCAAAAGACATAGCACGAGTGAATAAATTAACGTCGAACCTCGATTGATAAAGAGCTTTAGATTTTCGAGATTGCCAAAGACGTATATTAGAACTCACCAGTCTGGCTTTGGCACAAGGGGAAAAAGTGGATTCCTGTTATGGGTTGTGGTGAAGAGAGGGAGGTCGTATACAACAGAATGCCGTTCGGCGAAGGGATTCCATGCAGAGGTACTGTGCAGTGTAAAATTTCGGGAATACGTTGATGAACCGAAGGCTTACAATTTTTTCCAGCGTTACTCAGAGGTACATGTATGACAGATGGCGCCCAACCCTCTTTATCCTTGAGGTCTGGCCTGTTAAAAGCACACTTAATCAAGAGGATGTTGCAGGAAAGGGAAAGCATCACAAGTTGAGCATCTGAAGCTTCCCTGCTGCAATCTTCTTTCGTTTCTTCCACGCTACACTACTCCATTGCCCAGAAGTGTCGAGCATTACCACAGGTAAAACATTTTCTTTAAGATGTGGAGGACATGGGACGATATAGGCCATAATGTTGGACGAAAAAGATCGTGTGGCTTCGAGCTGATATGCCTGAGCATTGTAAATCAATGTCGGTCTCGGTCACCGAGGTATTGATTAACTCACAAATGTATTTTTACCATTAGCTGAAGACCTGTGGCTCATGGAATATATGGTAAGTTGAGATTTAGGCGTAGTCGCATCTATAATGTTCACTGTCAACAAATTGTGAAAGGAGTCAGAACAGAAAATCACGAACACCCTTCGAAATCTAGATAGCTAAAAATCAGGTATAGTTTCCCCTTGTCGCCTATTATGGGACAACTCAGGAAATCAATTTTTACCAAACTAGCCTCTGGTATTGGTATCGGAGTGAGAGGCTGTACAAAGATCACTTTGGACAAGAGGTCATTTTCAGAGTATAAGATAGATGATAGTAAAGAATTCACTCATCGATGAAATGTCGGGGCGCAGGTAAACTTGAGTTATTTCTACTATACAATCATCATTCCTTGAGTCCCATTCGCCTTTTTTGGGATCGACAGAAACGGTAGGGTCCAATGTATCGAAGGGCGTGTTGTATGCCGCTTGTGATACAGTAGACTGACGTACACGAGCAGCCACAAAAAAAGGGTAATCAGCTGCAAAAATTCAATCAGCTCGCTGTTCATATTTATGGTGCGTTCGCCAACCATTGTAGCTGATACCAATTGTGGCATCTAGACAAGACCTGACCAGGTCAGGCGGATCATCTTCCGATGGCGGTTGATTATGCCGGAACATCATGTTCACACCAAGTGGGCAAGTCAGTATCTGGATATTTTGTACGTAGTATTGATAATAGCAGACGTGAATACGATAATCTTGAGTGACCAGAAGTAAGGTGGGGGTTGGGGTTGGGAGAATGAAACCCTTCGGCGGAAGACGAGTTGGTTTACCAGCACCATCTATGGTCCACTATCATTTGGTTAAAAGAAAATCATGGTGGAGTAATATTGTACGTGGCTCACCTCCCGAGGAGCACCTAACCACTCCGTGGCTACAGGAGCTGTTCGAGGAGGAAACGGCCACCACTCTTGGACGGTCCAATTGTCTATCTGGAGTCCCCGCTTCCACAAGCATCCCGTTCCTTCGCCGTTGTATTTCGGAAAATATGCAAAGAGCCAATCATCTGCAGGCGCTATGGATATTACAGTAGGAGGCTGGTACAATGTTTGGTTCGAAGCCACAGGTTTAGGGGAGGGAATGGTGAACTGTTTGGATGAGGAAAAATGTCGTGCAATCACAAATGGTTCAGATGGATGAGCTGAAAAGATAACTGAGGACTGGGACCACTGTAATGGTCTCCAGAAATTTAGACAACACTGGATAGTCAGAGACATGCCAGCTTACCTGTACGGACGTTCCATTAGAGGATAAAAGTCCCACCATTCTGAATGCCAGTGCGTTGATTCTTTCACCTTTCCCTTGGATGGCGATACACCATTGACCACAGACTTCATGACGGACAGCAACTTCACTTACACTTCACTTCACAATGGCTGCTTGGATCACGTGGACCTGGATCACTTATATTTATTATATTAAGAAGATCATTTCAAATCTCTTGCAGCTCAGGATGATACAACATCAACACCAAGTAGTTAGCGGCATTGGTACAGATGTCATAATTCAACGATTCAGCGATAGGACCCTCATCCTTGTCACTCAGCTGGGAAAAGTCGGTCATCTGGTACTTTCAATTTTTCTGTACATCAGAAAAGGTGCTGACGAATCTCACGAAAGATACAGGCATCCATAGCTCCAACAACTGTCCTTCCGCCACCTTCATCGGATTCTCAACAGCTTCCACCTCCGCCACCTGCGATCCAGCTCGTGAATTTGCTTGGAAGCGCACCGTCAGAGCATCTGCAGACCCTTCATTCTCTGTACGTCACCCAGATCGCAACGTTGGTGTGGATATCTGAGCCGGAAACTGCCATGGGGTCAGGAAGGAAAGGAGTTGTTGTTGGGTTGGCCCTCAAAAAGCAAGAAGTGGGAGAAGGACTGAGTGAGAATGAGAGAGATGTATTCTATGGAATCATGAGCCTTGTACAAGACATGTTGAAGCAACCTTTTGGAGTGTGAATGTGACAGTTGTCCTATGCAGTCAGCTGTGCACACACATTAGGTTCCCAGTTGGGACCGGTCTGTGGTATCGAGGGCGCGCAGCTGTTCTTGATGCTGGCGCTGTGTCTTCTCTCGTTTCCACCGTATAAGCTCCATCAATCGTTGGTCAGGAGGAAGTGCCGTGTGCGGGTGAGTCTCGTGAAGGTAATATGCCAGAACACCGGTAAAGATACCGAGCAGAGGGTCAATGTATCTGACAGACAGTCAAAATCTTGTAAGAAATATAATTGCGGCATCTACCTGTGGAGGAGAGGCGGGGGAGACATGGTAAAGAACGGGTGAAAGTCAGAGTAATCAGGGTGCTGCAAACTGAGAATATTATTTAAACTGCCGTATTCTCTGATCCGTCATCTTCCTCAATCCACCACTTTTTTCTCTTCGAAACTAAACCATGTCTGCTGTTGCTCTGGAGCGCCAGATTCGCCCCATCTATGGTCGGTCCCCTTACTGTCTTGACTTGTCCAAATCTAAAAATCCTACTACAGATGCTCTCGACACCGGTTCCAACAAGTCTGCTCTCGTTTCCTGCAACAAATTACTCAAAAAGTATCCTCAAAATGAGCTAATCAAGGTACCTTTTGCTCCTGCCTCACTGTGACTCAAAAGCGGCCTGTCATTCACCTAGAATTTCTCAGGCACTCAAAGCACTTGCACTTGTGCGATCACAAAAAGTAGAAGAATCTCTCGTTCTCTGTGACGAAGTCCTGGAGGCGAAGCCTACCAACGATGCCATCCTTACTGCCATGATGCATGTCCTTCGTGGCTTGGGAAGACGTACGTACTAATCAGTTTCCCTTAGTCGACTTGGAAACCTATGAACATCTAGACAAGGACATGGTCAAGATGTACGAAGAAGCCTATAAGCAACAGCCTCATAACGAAGAGCTTGCTGTCCAAACCTTCTTCGCCAACGTTCGGGCATTCCAGTGGAAGTCTGCTCAGCTTGTATGCCCCCCTCTACAACTTCACCCTCGTGTATCTTGATGCGATCAATACTCCAGATTGGCACTCGTATGAACAAATCATTTCAAGATGACCGATATCTTTATTGGACGGTCATGTGTACTGTACTTCAGGTACGTTTCCTTGTCAATATCGATGCGGGGTACCCACTGGCGTTTATAGGCCCAAGAATATGGTACACCGGCTCAAATGAGCGAAATTCTCTATAAGTTGGCGCATCGTCTCATAGTTTCTTCTCCAACACCTTCTTATATAAGTATTGAACGTTTTCACCTTCATCTCTCAGTTCTAATCAAACTCGAACTCTTTGATGATGCGCACAAACTCCTTGATAGCTCCGTAGGAAAGAACATTTGCGCAACAAGTTTGTCTTGTTCCGAGCTACGTAGAGAGGTGTGGAAACGGAAGGGCCTAGTAAAAGAGGAAGGGGAATTAGCGAAAAACCTTGTTCTGGAGAAAGGGTTTGTGACCTCAGGTCTTGAGATCATCTAGCACTGCTTTACTGATCATGTTTGGTTTCAAAGTGACCGTAATTGGCTAGAATTCCTATCAATATTAGACGCTGCCTTTCGGGATTTGACAAATGAACCTTCAGAAGATGCTTTGGAAAAGGCTCGAAAAGACATTGCAGAAACCCGGGAAATCTTTATGAAGATTGCAGAGAAGGATGGCTCCAAGGATCGTTCTGGTCTTCTTGCACAGCTAGAGCTTGAGAAACGTTCTCGAGCACATGGTGTTACCGACGGTTTGTTTATGGGATTTCTAGTTTGATTCGTGCTTCTAATTAGGTCATTAGGTTTGACGAGGCTGGGCTCCCTTCTCGAGGAATATTACGCAAAGTTTGGTGACAAGCCATCGTGCTTCGAAGATCTTCTACCATATGTCGGTCTCGAAGGTGATGATCCAACTCAATGGACAAGGCTATTGGACGAGACTTCGATCACGTTTGTAGGTGGTTTATCACCTTGAGACAAGTCGGATTAATAGTGCGCGGCTGAAGGAAAATGAAGAGGAACTGCGTCGTGTGATCAACCTCTTGAAATTTAAACGCTACAGCATTTTGCCTGCCGAAGTAACGCACGAAACAGAAACCAAGCTCGTGGTACTCTACATCGAAAAATACTTTGATGCCCTTCAAAAGGTAGGAATAGGGCTTGCTAGCACCGAATTGCAACCTGCAGATGATCTCGCATTCTTGGCTACGAACAGTATCATAAGTTTGTGGAAATTGACGGCAGATGATGGATATCTGTGTACGGCTGCTGCGTTGTTAGAGTATGTGTTGACGAGGAGCCAGCAGTCCTTTTTGGCCCGGTTATTACTGGTCAGGATTTATCGGCTTCTCGGTATGTCGATCGATCATGGCCTTTGAGTACAATTTACGGATCCTGGCAGGTGCGCCGGCTCAGGCATTGGAGCATTATCGTACCCTGCACCCTAAACAAGTGCAACTTGATACCCTCTCCCACTACATCTTGTCTCGCGCGTCAAATTTCTCTCATGCTTCTATTGGTGATTTGACATTTGCAAATGAGTGTGTCGAGTCTACGCAAATCTACGTGGCAAATTCACAAGAGGTGCGTTCATTCTACTTGAGCTGAGTTGATCGTTCAGCAAAGCACCTAGACCGGTGACTTCATCATTCGCGCTTTCACAGCAGAAAAGTATTCTCAGGTACGAAGGCGATCAATGGAGATTAATCGTCAATTTGACTTCGAATATAGATTCCTGAGTTCATCCTTTTCGAGGAAAAACTAGAAAATTCATTGCAGCGGGATCTTATCAAGATCGAACATCTGAAGATGAGACTACAACATGAAACCATTGGCCCGGATGTTGTTGACACAGAGCTTATTGAGTTGAAGTTTGTCTTTGACCGAGGTAGGCTTTCTGTACTCACTGTTAGTCTCTGTAACAAATTTTACAGTCCATCATGACAACCGAGACATTACTGTTTTGCCCAGTTATCAACCCAGATTTTCGGCAGACCTTACAGCGCAAACACACTTATGTGGTAAGCATGAGGGGGTAAGTGATAGTTTGCAAATGAAATTGTCATCAGAAAATCTATACATGCGGACATCTTTTATCTAGGCTGGCTTCTTGCGTCAGATGCTGAAGATTTACATTCGTGCCCTCCAGCATTCCAGTGATGTGGACGAAACTGTCGAAGATAGACTATTGATTGGAGATCGACCTAAGCCACGCATTGATGTACCACCTGGTTCTACTTATAGAGATCGTCTTGTTGAGAAATCTGAAAAAGATCTTCAGGAGGTAAGCACCCTTGTTTTTCTCTTGAATTTCTCATTGAGTGAGTTTTATTGTTTTTGAAGCTTACGCAAGATGAGGTATCCCTTACTCAATTTGCTATTGCACTCGCAGATTGGTTAGAGATCTACCATAACTATGCTCGCCCTCATCCTTTACTAGTCTTGCACGAGGCTTCCAAACAGACCCAACTAAAGACGGGCCACCCCCTAAAAGGCTTTGAGACACCCCCCTCGTTCAATGGAAATGGCCCCAAGAAGGAGGAGGAACCTCCTACATGTATTGAACCTCCCGACGTCGTCACACACTTCTTCGATGGTGAGTCTCATTTTTCTAATTCCAAGCTCGGTAACTTTGTTAATCAGGTATAGTCATTAAGGCGAGGTTTGATGATGTCAAGAATGCAATGTCCCCTGCAGAGGCTCATCATGTTGCCGCTGTTGCTCAAGAGGTAAGCTTGTACTCTGAGACACCATGATGATTTAACACTACACAGGCATTCCTCCTTTTCATCATTGAGACAATCAGGTTTAAGAACCAGACGGTGGTGAAACAGAATAAATTTGGTGGTGTGAGTGACTCGAACGTTCCAACCAAATATCTTTCGAGTGACTGGCTGTCCAGCTCGTGATTAGTATCAAAAACATCCGCACAAATGCCTTGGCCGTTTTGAAGGATATCGTCGCAGACCTCAATGATCGGGCTCAGTATGAGGTTACAATTGATTCTCGCAATGCATTTGTGGAGAATTGTTCGGTCCTTGTTGATCGTGGTGTAAGTACCACAAATTACGACTCGTTCGAGATTTTGACTCAAGAGTTTGATCTATAGTTTGATCAAGTTTTTGTGTCTGACATTGCTAAAAAAGTTGCTGACGCCAGGAAGAAGACGCTTGAAGGATTTGCGAAGGGTATTTCACGCATTTGTTCAAGCTATGGAGGTAATTAAAACCAGAAAGTGTCCATCAGGCACCTGGATATCCTGGAATACGCATTATTCTTTCTAGGTCTCGATCCCTATCGATGTATTTTGGTTAATGTCCCACCACTCTATTGTATCTGTGCTTTTGTTAGTATAACATCCTGCAGTCAGTCTGTAAGAACCTCATCCGAAAAAGCGACCATGTGCGCGTGATGTGATGATGTGATGTACGCGTGATGTCGCTTATAACGCGTCTGCGATTACAAAATTCACTCTTGCGTATATCACTACTCTAAATTTATTGCAGGAAGGAAATCATGTCAATGTGTAAATTTTCTCGTTTTTCTTCCAATCTCAAGCTAACTTCCTACGTCTCTGTTCCAGACGACTCTTACTATGGCGGCGGAGGTGGAGGTGGAGGTTTCCTTCAAGGTGGCTCTCCTTTCAGCCAGTCAGGAAGCCCAGGGGGTGCACAGGTACATGTTGCTGTGCGAAGACTCTGTCAACCACTGACTTAAAGATTCGCTGACAGAAAAGTGAGGCTGCCATGTCATTGAGGCCGATAAACGGGCGGCTCTTCGCTCAGGCAGAACAAGTACATAGCGACGCACCGTGGACACTAGATGGTTTTGAGATCGGGCATGTATGAAAATTCATAACTTCAGCACGTTTTATAGATATAGATTGATAAGACAGACAATAGGTGACAGTGGTTGGGATGGTGCTATCAATGCAACAGCAGACAACAAACCATACCTACGTAATTAACGACGGCTATGGTTTGCTAGAGGCGAGGCGCTGGGTTGGAAGTACGGGAAATACAGAGGCTGAAATGGAGAAGTGGAGTGGTATCCAGTTGGTGGTTCTCAATCAATGTGTTTCGTCTGTTTGGATATCACTGATGATTTCTTGCACTTTGACAGAGAGGGAATCTATGTCCGAGTCAGTGGCTTCATGAAGTCGTTTGGGAATAAAAAATATATCAATGCCTCATATATGAGGCCTATCGTGGATTCTACTGAGATTTTCTATCACTTGGCTGAATGTATTGCTGCCTTTCTGATGGTACAGCGCGGATCGGTGTGTATCCTGTCCATTATAGAGATGTTGTGAATCACTCATTACTTGTGGTAGCCTCATAACTCTGGTGCAGCCCAGAAAAAATCAATTGGTGATAGTTCTTCAGCCTATCAACTCAACAATGATATCACAACGGACGAGTACTCTGACTTGCCACAACTGCAACAACAAGTTGTCAAATTTCTCATCTCACAGGATGAAAAGAATGGTGTGCATATTGCCGTGATCGCTCGAGGTCTTGCAGGCAAGGTTAATGCAGAAGAACTGAGGTTGGTTGTATTCATCCTACAAAATCGAGATCTGATAGAGAACACTTACAAGTGATGTTATCGGCTGGCTGATGGACTCAGGTTACCTGTACAACACTATTGACGACAATCATTATGCGCTTTCGCGCTAGTTTACATCGTTCTTTACCTATCTGGGATGTAGAAGCACTTGAGATTAGCCTACTGACTTAATTGACCTGTTCCAGTATCTCGCGGCGATTGGTCTTATCACTGATCCTCCAATGTATTTACTTCCCTCTTCAAACTCCACGCCTTCATTCTATCCGGAAAATCAGGTTGGTGATTAGGTAACATCATACCTTGCTGTACATCGGATTGATTTCCAGGACTCCACTGTTCAGTCCCAATCAGACTCTGGGCCCGGGCTTCGACACGTTACCGTCAGACAAATACTCACAGCTACTCACATTGAAACTCATTTTGAAATCGACGGTCGGGAAGTTGGAATCGTATGTGCTCTCCAAAAAGATTTTCCTCTTTCGCGTACTGGCTGAACGGTATTTCCCTTAGGTTGCTCTTCTAGCCAACGTTTATGACGTTAACTATAGAGGGAAAAAGCTGGAATATGGATTGGATGACGGCTCTGGCAGAATCAAGGCATTTAGCTGGGTTACCAACAATAAAGAAGCTGAGCGCCAGGTCACCGAATTTCGAGAATCGTGGGTCTCATCTTTGTGTGTGAGACAGCGTCACATACCGTTTTCTGACAGCCCCTTTTGCTTTGCACGAGTTATCGGAAAGATCTCAGAGTATCGTGGCATTTACTCAATTGAGCTCACCAAGATCAATCGCGTTGTGAAAGAGCCTCACGAAATACATCATCATAAGACAAAAGCAATGGTGGAATCACTCATGCACGAACATGGCCCGCCTGTGAGTAATGATGAATTCACTGACCCTCGTACACCTCACCCACGTTATGAAGAGTCGTGCAGTAGTGGAGGCTGCAATACAGGCAGCCAAAGTGAACTTTCCACCTCCGAAGACTGTCACACCCAGACCCCTGCGAAATGATACTCCCACTCCCTCTGACAACCAAGATGCAGCGCAGCAACTGTGTACTTCTTTCGACCTTCCTCCACGAACACCTTCACCTGAGGCGCCTCAGACACCCGGACGTGCTCCAGCTTCTGTGTCTCGCATCCAGAAATCCTCGGATACGTTGACCGATATTTCTCGACCGAACACTGTTCCTCGGAGAAGAAATCATAAGAGCAATGATGTTCTCTCTTCTCTCTGCCCAACTTACGGTTCCGTTTCTCCTTCTCCAATTCATGTGCGATCCAGGTCTCCCGATGGGTTATGGCCAACTCACCATATGCCACCCTTCATTACCGGAGATTGCAATCTTCAGCGATCCGCAACCTTCGAGGACTTGCGAATGGTTTCGCCAATTACTTCTGATCCGAGCATGAGTGTAACCAGAAAGAAAGCCGTACACCGGCAGGACCCTTATTCCCATTTATCAGCCCTGCAAAGGGATATCATGCTGACTATCCAGAATGCCTCATCTGTGTTGGGCGATGAGGAGAAGGGGGTATCAATTGAGGTCCTTGTTAAAATGATTCCCAAACGACATACTAGTCTTGAACCCATTCAACTCGAGTGAGTTCGATTATCGAACGCCAGAATGATGTCAAATCACACCTTTGTAGTGACGCTTTAACCTTCTTACTGGAGGAGGGATACATATACAACACCATTGATGAGACTCATGTTGCTTGTACCATATAAGAAGGCACCAATATTTAACTTACTGGAATGTGAAGTGTTGTAAGCAGTCATTCCCCCCGACTTGGCCTCGTTCTCCTGTCGCAAATCCGGATCAAGGGTTTTCTGAAGCCCGGGCTCAACAATACCATAATTACTACATAAAACCCTAACATAGTACCTGTATATTCTTCTCTTGAACAGGTGTACCTCTTACCTGATCTCAATTAACATATTGATTGACCAAGTGCACTTCTTCATTATAGAGAACCCTTGACCCGGTAAAAGCTCCTGCTGATGACTTTACGATGAGCTTGCTGCTTGACTTTGTCATAACTGTCTTATGATCATCGTGATTGAGTGTCATCATTAAGAATTTGCTGCTACTACAACTTCACGTGGTTGGGTTCTAGTTGGAGTCAGTCTTTGAGTGTCCCAATCGAGCAACCTTCAAGCACTCGTTTTCCAAACCGACTAGCCAGGTCACTTCTACTCCTGCATCTTTCAGTTCTTGAGCGCCATTGCACTCCACGAAATCGTCTGGTTCACTGACACCGATATAACATCGGGGTATTTTGGCCGCAATTATGATATTAGAGCAGGGTTCTAGCCCTGAGGTTCTGATCGAACAAGGTTCCAGAGTAGTATATATGTTGGAATTGGCAAAGATTGTGTCAATCGTGAGTTCATCTGGTATAGCCGCAGGGAACAAAGCCTGGAGCTGGGCTGTCGTTAATTGTCTTGCTTTATTAAGAGCATTGGCTTCAGCATGTGTATTTCCTGGTAATTCCCTGGAGAACCCTGTTGAAAGTACGATGGCCGATGATGAAGTGGGCCACCTTGTTGTGATAACACACCCAACACAAAACGCAGTTGAGGTTGGCTCACACTTGCGGGCTTCATCCAAAGCCAGGAAAAGAAAGTCCAGATGCTCTATTTGTCGACTGAGATGAGCCATCATAGGGCTGTAACGAAAAATGGCAACAGACCCTGTTGTGGCGACAGCTCAGTCATTTAGCACTAGCGTGGGGAAATTACCGAGAAAGGTAATTGTCTGGGATCACTCCAGCTCTAGTGACCTCATTTGTTTGGAGTCATCGTGGTTCCTTCACATTTACAGGAACCAGCTATTTGCTCCTGATAACTAGGCTTTTCATTTTTGCTGCTAAGGCCTCCTATGTCTTGGTTTTCATGGCTGCCAAAACTACCAGCACTCAACATCAGCCTCACCTTGCCTACTAGTATCCAAGGTCGTTTTCTGTCGTTCATACTGAAGAGAACACTTGGCCACTTCTTCAAGCCTGGTCACTTTGATGCTAGTCAGATTGATTCTCAGATTGGGTCAGGTTTCGTGCAGGTAAAAGACCTTGAACTCGATGATAAAGTATGTGAAGTCTCTGGTTGCCCTACCTGATAACAGACTACATATTCAGGCTATTAATCCATTTCTCTCTGGCTATCCCTTGACTTTGACTTCTGGGACACTTGCATCAGCCACTGTCCGTGTTCCATGGCCCAATCCCCTTACATCCACAGTTGGGTTCTCTACCCATTCCCTCCATCTTACATTCGAGGTTGCATCGTCAATCTTGACTGTACCAGCTCCCAATACTGATCTGGCATCATCTGTTGCCTGTGTTGCGGAGACTTTCTTACATGAGGAAGTCATTCCAAGGGAAGGTGCTTCTTTTCTTGACTCGATGCATTCTGAGTTCCCTGGTGCTCTTAATGAGGGTGTAGTGCCAGGTGGCTTAGACCCATTCAATGCCGACAATGCTGAAGAGCAAATGAGTGAAATGGAACCGGGTGGCATTTCTTTATTTGTGGCTCTCATTGAGCGTCTTCTGGCGAGATTTGAATTCGATGCTCATGATGTTCGGATCACTCTCATCCATGCAAACAACGTCGCTGTCAACTTGAACTTGTCCGAAATCAAATACAACGCAAGTACGAAACAGACCCAGTTGATGCTTGAGCATATAGTCGGTGTAAATCGGTCATTGACGGTGAATGGGGTTTCGCTGAAGATGAAAGATTTACGGACGAATATCGTGCACAAGGCAGAGCTTGCGTCCCCAACTTCCTCGAAATTCCCCTCAAGTCCGGATACTTTCCGAGGACTCGCTTCAACCTGTTCCTCTTCATTAATTGACGACTTCACCTCGGAAAATTCACAGACTCTTCCACAACGTCCGTCTCCAACCTGCTCAATAGATAATAGCATCTATCACAGTGCTCTGCCCGTTGCAGGTGAAACAAACAAACCTTTAACCACACCAGGTTGCCCTGCATCAGTTCTTTCTTCTCATCGAGACTCATGCAATAGCATGCTTAACCCCGGGGATCTGGTTTTCTCTTCCGGTACTACACCTATCACCATTTCAGCTGTCTCACTTCCTTCCAGTCCAATTGAAGAGCATATCTCTCATCAGAGGGATAAGATAACACTTTCTTGTCAAAGTGGTCTATTTGCCTTTGCTCTCAGACCCTGGCATATCAGAGGGCTGTTGTGCTTCAGTAGTACTTTATCATTCAACTCAAAGTCTCGGCCATACAATTCTGGAGCTAGGAAGACTGTCGCCAAATCGATCCCATTTGATATAGAGGGTTCTCTGAACTTCCGCGGTTTGGTCCTTCTTCTCCTACCTTCTCAGTCAAGAACTTCATATGAAGAACTCGAAAAATATTTCCTTCACCCATTAATTCCCCCACCCTTGTCCTCAGGCTATCTACGACTTCAGATCAAGGAAATTTCTATGTTACTCGATCTCCCTTCCCAGTCTGAGCACGATAATTTGGCAAAAGCCACTTCTGTCAACTTCTCTCAGATGTCTGGTTCTCTTTCCATTAACAGCTTGGATGTATTTGGGTTTCGCCCATGTGACAACGATAATGTCTCCGCATTTCCTA
>Ga0153987_1000379_pt1 | contig 14675 bp, 19 predicted proteins | sample TSNC071MetaG_FD_102279 | JGI IMG/M metagenome (GOLD analysis project Ga0153987, IMG submission 102279) | Attine ant fungus gardens microbial communities from North Carolina, USA - TSNC071 MetaG | ecosystem: Host-associated > Fungi > Mycelium > Unclassified | place: USA: North Carolina, William B...
AATCATACCAAATTTCAGAGTAGTATCGCATCCGAATGACAGCCTTGCGGTAGACACCTTGAAGCCGTGTAATTAATGTTGCCTTGTCCTTGTCGTCAATCTCAAGCGGATTGCTCTCTTCCCATTTCAAGTACGCTTTCCACTTGCCAACAAGAGCACGTTCTGATTGATCAAACTTGGGTAGGGTAGGTAACCAGATTTCTTGACGTCCATTTATCATCTTCGGGGGCGTAGTTGAAGAAGGAAACAGCCCACTTAAGTGATTTGTAAGTTGACGAAGGACCGTGCGAGCTTGCATATGAGCTGGTGATAGATCGGCCATGAACTTTTTCGCAGTAATCTTGTTTAGATTTGTTTCAAAAGTCTCTAGTTCCTGCCAAAGTCGTTCTACATTGTCCAGAGGTATCTGCACCGCACGGTGATAAACTTTCCGCAGAGCGTCCATTTTTTGTTGCTCTTCCCATGTCGTTGTTGCCTAAGAAAAAAATGAGAGCAGGAAGAGATGATGGACTCAGATAGCATACGTCCGCAGACTTGAGGAACTGGATAAAATCAGACCAGATCTCACCACTCTCTTTGTCTTGGCCGACGTGGTTTAGAGCAAACTCGTAAGATTTGCGGACAGTATCTCGCGTCTGAGGGCCTGGTCCAGAGTTCAAGCGCCTAAAAATTGGTTAGTGTGGTTATCGCAGCTGATGAACCGTACGAAGCCTACCGGACATAAGTCAGATAGAACTTCCACAGATCGACCGAGGGAGATGAGCGCAGAAACCTCTTGAACAATTCTTCAGCCTCCGAGAATGTAGATTGGTCTGCCAAAAAAAAACTGATATATGCGATCTGCGCCGAAGCCTGCAGAGTACACTCAGCGCAGAATTGTAGATGTTAAAACATGACTTGCAGTGTTTGGATATTGCCTTAGCAATGCATCGAATGTTGTGCGAATTTTGTCTGTCTCAGAGTTAACTTCAGCCGTTTCAACGAGATCACGCCATGCATCTGGATTGTCAGGGTGTTCTTGAATTTGGGCAAGAAGGGCGTCGAAGCTGGACGCAATCTGCATTGGATAATCATGGTCGTCAGGCTCTTGAGACGGTTGAATACTTTCGCCATAATCAACTGCTATATCTTCCCGGTTTGTTCGTTCTGTGGACATGACGGTGGTGGAAAGACAAAGACCCGCCTCGTCGGTCTCGAGTTTTATCGTCAATACACCGAGCGTCACTTTTCCCACGGTTCACTTCAGTTGAAGAATTGATCAGACACTAAATGATAATCGGTCAATTATTTCCTATTGAATTCTACTTGACACAGCGATAGGCATAGTAGGAATCTTAGCTAGCACATCTTCCATGCCCTGTTGCTATGTCAGACCCAATAGACGGTGGGTGATTTGGGAGTAGAAATCTCCTGCAGAAATAGGAAACAAATTGCATATGGCATGAACAGTAGTCAATCAGTCTGCTGTCCAAAACGGGCACCAAATAACAGTCTCTTGGTCCAGCAGGAAACCCTTGCCATCTACTTCAATACCTTCTTCTTTCAAAAGCCCAACCTTGCGTTTAATCTGATCTTGTTCCTTGTCTTCTGATTTCTGCCAGGCTGATTTACGTCCAGCCCATTGCCCGCAGAAACCACCTATGAAAAGATTGGACGCGACAACACGATGGCAAGGGACATAGGGGGCAAAAGGGTTTATTCTAAGCGCACCTCCCACTGAAAGAATGGATAGACGTTCAAGCATAACTGTGAATTTGAGTCCTCACCTGACCGAGCAGAACCTCCAACGCATTCAGAAACGGTCTTATACGTTGTTACTTTGCCTCTGGGGATCTTCAAAATGAAATCGTATACCTCCCATTGATACTTTGTTACTTTCTGTAGTGGACGCATTAGAACCCCGACGCCAAGCAAACACGGAAATCAATCGGAAAATCACCTTTCCATTTCTGGTTCTGTACTTCTGTCTCTGGCTTTCCTCACGAGGAAAGAAAGTCTGCAAGCCATTTGTAAAGCGTAAGACCTGGGCATCATCACGGTTCTTGGGCGGTGATCGGTCCCGCATGCTCTCGAATGGCCTGGCTCGCGTCCTAGAGCCTCCGTTTTCGGATATGTGGACTGCACTGTTGGATCCACTAGCCAGTGGTCGATCAGTGCAGTTCGACCCGTAAATGAAATTCTCTTTTTCCATAACCTTCGAAGAACGCGCTTTCGGCATTTTCTGGTTGGTTTCGGCACAGAGTATTGCACAAAAAGAACTTGGTGCCGGTGTAGGAGAAAAAGCAGTCGGTTCAAATATTGCAATCAATAACAGATGGTGTATAATGTCGAGGTTGACGAATCTCTTTTTGGGTTGCCAAAGTCCTATTTCAATCTTCCCGGACCGGTGATCAGCGGTCAATCAGTGGCAAAGCTATTTAACCCTGCATCGGTTTCAAATCACAGGACAGCATGCCTACCACACAAACTTTGCCTACTCCTGATCTTTTTTTCACAACTTTACAGGAACTAGATGATTATCGGACCAGGAAGCTCTCTGAGCGTCCTAGTCCCAATCAAACTACTCCCTGGACATCGAGGAAGACCTTGCTCCAGGGATCACGAGGAAAACTCCTAGTAAGTCGCATCAAAATCATCTTCATATTCATTGAAGAGCGTATGTTATAGGTCTGCCATGACTACAAGGTAAGAAACGGCGGGCGTTGTTCACGTATGATCCTTCTTATATCTGATTTAGGGTGGCTATGTCGAGAACCCTCAAGCGCTTTCCTACACTTTCAATTACTGGTCTTTGGTTGACTCATTCGTCTAGTAATTTTCATAACTTCAATATTTATGGCTCCTTCGTTCACGTTCTGACAGCTTTTCGCATCATCGTGTGACTATCCCACCTCCAGGCTGGGTCAATGCTGCCCATCGTCAGGGAGTCAAGATGTTGGGTGTCCTGTAAGAAAAAATTTCTGCTCAAGAGGTTGAATATTTCGACACATCTATGACCTAGAATCTTCGAGGGTGGAGCGGAGGCCGAGTGCCTTCAACTTCTCATTGGACAATACCCTCAGTCAAGCACCGGGTCAGCTGTCCAATCGTTCATACCATCCAAATTATCCATCTCTCCACATTACGCTATCGCGCTCGCTGACTTGGCTGCAGAGAGGGGCTTCGACGGATACCTGATGAACTTTGAATGCTGGCTTACAGGAGGCCTCGAGCAGGCGCGGGCTTTGGCTGCCTGGCTCAGTCTCCTCCAGTCCGAACTCATTAAACGCATTGGCCCTCATGCTGAAGTCAGTTGGTATGATAGTGTCATATTTTCGGGAAGCCTATCCTGGCAGAACCGTTTGAACGTGTTTAACCTACCCTTCTTCATCCCATCTACGAGCTTCTTTTCCAACTATTCGGTAAGTTACATGTCAATCTTCTCACTAGATACGAAAAAAATTCGACATCTTCACCTCTAGTGGCCGCCTGATTATTGCAACACAACCGCAGACTTTTTTCTCTCTCTTGATCCTCAAATCATCGGCCTCGCTTCTGAAGAGAAATCCAAGACTCTTCATGACATTTACATGGGTGTTGATGTCTGGGGTCGAGGTTCCTATGGTGGAGGCGGCTTTGGCGCCTACAAGGCTATAAACCATATCGCACCCTCTACGCTTGGTCTCAGTGTCGCTCTTTTCGCTCAAGCCTGGACGTGGGAGACAATAGAAAACGAGCCCGATTTTACATGGGATGTATGGTGGCAGAACGAGCGTAACTTGTGGGCAGGGTTCACTGATCTCTCGGCAGCTCCTCCCAAAAGCAATGATAATGAGGGCCCATACAAGCCAATCTCTGCGTTCTTCCAACACTTGCCACCTCCAGACCCTATCGACATTCCATTTAACACTACCTTCTGCCCAGGCGTCGGGCTTGCCTGGTTCATTGAAGGAACTTCCGTTTCCCAATTTCCCAAAGGTTGGATGGACGTCGACAAGCAGACCGCTATGGGTGATTTGCTTTGGCCTGCTCCTGCTCTTCAGTGGGAATCAGCTTCCACAGGAACTGTGCCCGACGTTGTCGTTTCTGTCAATATGACCGACTCTTGGAACAGTGGTTCCTCGGTTCAGCTTGATTTCTCAGAGAAGACAGCCAACCCAAACTTGATCAACCGCTCTTTCTACGCTCCTATCCAGGTTCTATCTCTCACTACCAACAGAAATTATACGGCATCCATTATCTACAAGTCCAATCAATCTACCAGTTCACCCAACATCGATTTCGACGGTACCTTGACTATCCGGCCTCGTGATACTACCCTCGGAATGGAATTCCAAGTCACCCCTGAATCAATCAAGACCTCCCTGGTCTCCAACAACTGGACTGAAATAACCGCGCAGTTCGTCGCCGTCGAGGCATCCCCTACAGGAAATACAGTAGATGGCGAGATCGGTATCATCATCAATACCGTGTCAAACGACACAACGCCTTTCTCACTCTCCATCCTTCTGGGCCAGATCAACGTACATGCCACACCCTCACCTACCATCGAACCCAACTTTCCTCGTATCCTCTGGGCCGACTTCTCTACAATTACAACTACGACCAACACCACCCCCATTGCAGATTCCAGATACTTAAATAAATCCTCCAACGCGGACACGCCAGACACGACATTGAGTCTAACCACCATCTCATGGACACCATCCACTTCTCTTTCTCAAGTTGGTCCAATCAACGTCAACTCGCCTGATGACTCCAACTGCGTTTGGACACCCGAACCTCCGCTCAAAAACCAGTGGTTCCCAGGATTCCTCTACTTCAACATCTTTGCTGCAGAACCTGGAGCTGCTATCCGTGCATTAACCAAGGTACGCGGCGAAAAAAAACAAAAACAAAACGCGAGGCAGCACGTGTCCTCGAGTCAACTCGAGTCTGGGATGATTTGGATAGGCACTTCCGGAGCGGATGGATCTATCGGGAAGGGCAGACTTGAGTTCTCGTTTGATAGGACTCAACTACCGGCTGCGTTGAGAGATTTGACGACCCTCAGAGTAGTGGTGCAGGGCGTACTGGAGACGGGTCAAGTTTTGAGCTGGGAAAATTCTGCTTACGTCGATGTTCAGTTCTGAAGGTAAATTTTGGGCGGTTTTTAGTTGTTGCTATAATCATGATCATTATGACCTTATGACCTGTGACGACATCTAGACATTAATATTTGTATTGCTGTACTTACATTATCTTCATATGTTCTTTCAAATCAGTACGCTAGGGTAACAACCAGACTACTCAGATACTAAGTACGTATGATTTTCAAAGCATTGTATCGATCTACAGACGCGCAGATACTGACAATAATTAGAATATTTTTGACCGAGACCAGACCATAAAGCAGACAAAAGCGACCAACTAGTATAAGAGACACTACAACTATCACATATACGACGTACACAGACCCCACTGACTTCGATGTTGGATGAAGGAAAATGAGAAAATAAGATCAGGAGTCTATACCCTCCTATTATCGAGCATAAGGGTGAAAGTTATGCTGACCTCTCTGAGCCGACCTCTGAGGACCAACACTTGCGTTTCCAGGCATACCTTGTCCCCCTTGAGCGCCGGGTGCACCTCTTGGTCCCCTGGGAATGTTTCCACCCATCCCTCCACCGCCTTGCATCATACCACGATTGATACCGCCCATTCCCGGCTGACCCATGGCACCCATGGCACCAGGCATACCACCTGCCATGCCCATATTCATGCCCATTCCCATTCCTCGCATACCTTGATTAAACCCTGGAGCTCCCATCGCACCCATCATAGGATTCATAGCCCCCATCGCACCCATCATGCCAGGATTCATGCCACCACCGGCCATCTGCATCATCCGAGTGTAGAGGGCTGCAAGCGCCTGGGGATCAAAAGGTGTCTGACCCGCACCCGTTCCAGCGGTATTTCCACCCATGTTGAATTGATTGCCTTGCTGACCACTAAAGCGAGCTTGACCACCTTGAAAGTTTCCATTGCTCTGCCCTTGCTGACTGCCCTCTTCACCATTTAGTTGATTGTCACGCTGATACCGCGGTTGGGCAAGTTTGACATCAATCTTAGGGATAGGTAAACTAACCATCCGAGAAACGAATAGAATAAAACTGACCAGTTTACCATCAATTTCGAGGTTACCAAAGCCTAGGAATGGTGTAACATCTGTATTCTCAAATGAAACAAAACCGAAGCCTTTGCTTCTGCCAGTCTCGCGGTCCAGCATGACTGTTGAATCAATGACTTTGCCAAACTGAGAGAAAAACTCGCGCATCGATTCTGAAGTAACAGTTGGGGCAAGACCTCCAATGAAAAGTTTAGTGGCACGCTGGTGCTCTTGCCGAGGAATAGCTCGTTTGGGGTCAATCTGAGGAAGTAGGGTCAATTCATATATCGATGGATATGAGAACAAACGCACTATCTTTCCATCAAGAACGTGCTCGCGCACCATAACGGCATTGACGCTGGCTGGATCCTCAAATGTCAGGAAGGCGAAACACCGAGAACGACCGGCAGCATCTCTCATGATAGTACACGCATCTACTTTGCCATACTGAGAAAAGTAATCTCTGAGATCGTCTGGAAGTTTATAATTAAAGTGTATTCGACGATAAGTGAATTAATGCATGTACCATCCTTTGTCTCCCAATGGAGTCCTCCAATAAACATCTTCCTGCAGTTGCAAAATCGAGTCGAAGGGACAAAAATGATGCGTTGACAAGATATTGGGACATATAGAAGGAGCAAAAATTGCTATTAGCATCTGTAGGCTAAAAACAAACAGGTTATGACAAGGAGAGAGGTGAAAGACTCTACTGCGGTGTTCGTGGATAGCCTAGTTTATCGGATATCGGAGGAATAGCCTAGCCTAGCCTGGATGTAACAGAGGCAGCAGATATGCTAGAGCTAGCTTAGACGAGCAACCGACTACACGAGTCATCTACCGATGAATGTCATGCTGAGCCCGAAATATGCCGAGCGCCCAACGGCTGCTTTTCTGGAATGCATGTGGCCGGGCGCAAATTCAGTTGTGGGTAGGAAAGCTGGCACTTACCCTTCATCTTTCATTTCGGATGGACGCACAGAGCGCTCTGTGGCAGGAATACTCTGATTATGCGGGTTTTGTGAGTCCCAGTAGTCCTGGGATTGTGGTTGTTCATAGGTAGGTATTTGTTGGGGTTGCTGAGCATAAGTCGAGGCCACAGGTTTATTCATAGCCGCCGGAGGAGCTGGGCTTGTGTACGTCGGAATTTGCGACTTGACTGACTCTTGTACAGTTTTCTGTGGTGGTGAGGATGGTGCTGTTTCTACAACTTTCAATGTGGTCGTTTCGACCAGAGCTGGCTCCTGAGGCACCTCTGTCTCTTCTTGGAACTCCTCGTTTAGTTCGACCTCGTCATTGCCATACAGGTCTAACATATACGTCAAAAACATACCACGTATGTGCAACATAGCATATACCTCCATACAAATCAGCATCAAGGTCAGACATGGTGGTGGTCAGGACGTAAAAAGATTGAGCGAGCCTAACGTGACTCGAAGCTATATCACGCTTTTGGTCACGCATCACAGACATTAAATATATAAAATTTAAAGTTGGAGTATCTGGTGTTTTGAGTCAGAAAATTGAATATGGGTTGGCCCAAAACATTTCTCCGCCAACACCCTTGCTCTTAATGTTACAGTGCTCCAATACAAATCTCACTATCGGGATCCTTGGCACGTATGGGTTATAATCCCTGATAAACAACTAACAAGACATCCAGCTCTTCAAGGTGCTTTTGTGGAGCACCAAACAGCCCTACAGGAGCTTCCAACTCAGAAAGAGATAGATATCGTTCTCGTTCGTTCACCTGAAGACCTGGAAAAGTGCCAGGCCCTCATAATCCCTGGAGGAGGTATGTTCCTGATCCATCTGTATCGCTCAATCTGACAAATCAGAATCTACCACGATTGCACTTCTCGCGCGGTTATCTGGGCTATTGGAACCTTTGCGGAATTTTGTAAAAGCGAAACCTGTCTGGGGAACATGTGCGGGAGCGATCCTTATGGCAAAGGCCGTGACAAGTACAAAGAAAGGAGGACAGGAACTTTTAGGTGGAATGTCCATCACAATTGCACGGAATGGATGGGGATCCCAAGTGAGTGTCGATGCTCGATTTTGGCCTTCAGAATTCTCACCATCTTAGGTCGAGTCGTTTGAGGCTGACCTTGAAGTTACCGGGCTCAGAGAACCTAAGCGTCCATTCACGGGTGTCTTCATTCGAGCGCCGGTTCGTCTCTCTCTACCTCACTGACTCTATTTTATATTAAATCCTGAACAGGTCGTGCTTACTTTGGAACCATCGCCAGAAGATCCACCAATCCAGATCATTTCTTGCCTTTCACCTCATCTCCTTCCCGAATCTCTTATATCTTCAAATTCAACCAACGAACCCAAAACTTTCGTTGCCCTTCGCCAAGGTCGTCACTTCTTGACAACTTTCCATCCTGAACTAACACAAGACAATCGTTTTCATGAGTATTTTGTCACGGAATGTGTCCTTCCATCCATCAATATCTAAAGACCGTAACGTGGTTTGTGAGAAGTGCATGGCTTATAGAATTCCTCCTGATGTTGCGCATGGCCCGATATCTGGTGTAGACGTCCATTTGTTAGAGCTCGTATCCACGTCCGGCTATTAAACATACATTCAAACGTCCAATGTCATCAAATTCCCAGGTCATTCATTAGTTATTCTGAATTGCGGGAAATGTCCTCATCTATAAAGTGTTTGTTGATTCTTCCAATGTCCGATAGAGCTCACCTGGATCACATTTTACGAGAGGGCACATCTCTCTGTCCATGGATTCTCTGATTAGCTTAGTAACCCTTCATGCTGCTTGGGAGACATCGGCTAATGATGGGCAGTCAAGGGATCGCAGGTTAATTCTGTTGACTTGAGGTCAAGCAAAAATGGGGTGCCTTTCACTATTTATCCTATCTAAAATAAGAAAGTGATAACATGAACAACAAGACATTGCTAATTTTAGTGTAGTGCTTGACTTTCCACCAAATTCTCCAAGATTGGTCAAATAGCAGATGGCCCATTTTTGCAAGCCTAGAAATGGTGCTTTTACTGCTCATGATACGTGTCGTCCCATCCATAAACATTTGTTTCGAGCAAATTGAGATGCAGGTCTCATTAAAGAATCATCTCATCCTGCATCATCGGGCACTAGTCATCCATTAGGAGGTCAAGGTCATACTACCTCGAAGGACTATCCCCGCCTGATCACCGTTAGAATCGGTACACGCAGTTACATGCTCCTCAACTGCAACCTAGCACTGCGTCTAATTTGCCGGACAACTGAGGCCAATTTAGGCAAGTTCTTGTATATATCGCTCTAAGCTCGATGATAACCCGTTTTCCTGCTAGTGCATCTCCGACGTAAGCAATTCAAAATTTATAGTGAGACGTTCTTGCGACGCCCAAAACGGACGCCACTTTATAAACAAGGCCGTGTATGGTCCATTCACAGCCTTCCCCCCGACAACGCCAGCCGAGATGCGCTTTTCTTTCTTATCCGCTCTCGTTCTCACGGCTTTCTCTGCTTCTGGAGTCACAGTCGGACCAAAGAGTACTCTCGTACTCTCAAACACAGACATTTCCCCCGATGGTTACTCGCGCACGTCAGGAAGAAAACAGGTTTCTCTCTCTCCTCTCCACGCTGATACCACGTCTCCAGGGCCTCGCTTGTCAATGGGATGCACCCTGGACCAATCATCACGATGAACAAGGTGATACTTAAGCTTTTGTTATCTCGCCATTATTCCGAGCGCCCACTGAAAACCAGATTTCAGGGCGAATTGCTCGAAATGAATGTCGTAAACCAGTTGAACAATGAGGACATGATCGTTGGCACGTCCATTGTAGGTGCAGCGCTTTCTCTTCAGAAATATGACAAGTTTCACTGCGGTTTATAGCACTGGCATGGGATTTTTCAGCATCATACCAGTTTTATGGATGGCGCAGAGGGTGTCACTCAGTGCCCCATTGCACCGGAGAACTCATTTGTGTACAAGTTCGGCACCGAGCAAGTTGGCACATTCTGGTATCACTCTCATTTCGGTAAGCTTTGCATCAGTCTTTGCTTTTGTTGCTGGACTATGTAATGCCTTAGGCGAGCAATACTGTGATGGTATTCGGGGAGGGTTGGTTGTCTATGACCCTGAAGACCCCAACCGATGCGAATACGATGGCAAGTTCATGCCATTTCACATTGATATTTAATCCATCTGACTGGATTTTACAGTTGACGATGGTACGTGCTGAGCCCAAAAATCCATTGTGCCTAACGTTTGTGTAGAGTCCACCATCATTTCCCTGAGCGAATGGTGCGAGCCTTGGCCTTGTGACCGGCCATTTTCTGACACATTGCAATTTAAAGGTATCACGTTTACGCTGTTAGTATTCGGGGAATTGCCTACGCCAACAGCACTCTGATTAACGGTGTGGGGCGGTACGTCGATGGTCCAAAGGTCGACCTGGCTGTTGTCAGCGTGGAACAGGGGAAACGTTATCGCTTTCGTCTTATTTCGATGTCTTGTGAACCCAACTTCATCTTCTCTATCGACAACCACGACCTCACTGTCATCGAAGTCGAGGGCACCCCAACCAAGCCGTATACTGTAAACACAATTCAAATCTACGCCGGTATGGATGTTGTATACTAGGTTCAAAGTGCTCGTCTGATGATACCTCTGGCACAAGGTCAACGTTACTCGTTCGTATTGAACGCCAGCCAGCCTATTGACAACTACTGGATTCGTGCCCTTCCCAACTCAGGTTGGAATGGCTTGGCAAACGGCTTCGACGGTGGCATCAACTCTGCCATTCTCCGGTATTCTGGTGCTCAGGCCGAAGAACCGACCACGAGTCAACAGAAAAACAAGCTCGTACTCCAGGAAACGGCTCTGGCGCCGTTGATCCCGACCCCTGCCCCAGGAGAACCTCACGCTGAAGGCGGTGACGACAACATGTTTTTTAATTTCACCTTCAACCGACAGACCAGATTTTTCGAAGTCAATGGTCACTCCTTCAATACCACTGGTATTCCTGCTCCTGTGCTGTTGCAGATTTTGGAAGGTTCTCGACCACCCCACGAACTTCTACCGAGAGAAACTATTTTCTATGTTGAGCGAAACAGAACTATTGAAGTGAATTTCCCTGTTCTACCTCTCGGTGGTCCTCATCCCTTCCATTTGCACGGCGTACGTTTTCCATGCGGTTTCTGATACCCGCTCCCAATTTTTATTTCTTTCGTTAGCACTCTTTCTGGGTTGTCAAGAGTGCTGACAGGGAATACAACTTCACAAACCCCATTATCAGAGACACTGTCAACGGTGGCAAAACCCCAGGTGACACTGTCTCGATTCGTTTCAGGACTGATCATCCTGGACCATGGATCTTTCACTGGTACGTTTCTGGTCCGTCTTTCTCGTCTGACCGCTCACTTTGCCTTCCAGTCACATTGACTTCCACCTCAAGGAGTAATCATGGACTTTTATCTTATTCCGTTCATCCTTTTGATCTGACGCTTAGAGGGCTTGCTCTTGTCTTCGCTGAAGCTCCTGAGGCTATCGACGGGCCCCAAGATAGTTGCCCGGGTATGTATCATGTGTCTACCTCGATCATTCTTAAATTATATCATCTAGGTTCATGGACCGATCTTTGTCCTCGCTGGGAGGAACAACCGGATCACGTCAAGCATGCCGGCCAGGACGGGGGACATTAAAGTGGTCTTCGATCCTTATGAACTCGTGTTTGAACAGTATAGTTTATCTGTGCATTTGTTTCTAGGGGCGAGCCGTTTTTGCGGGGTCCCAAGTGGATGCTGCTTCATCAAGTTAATAATAATAATGATGAAATGTATCTGCATTTGATTACAGATCCATGAGATGCTTCCTTTCCTGGACATGTTTTCCTCCCGGTATGTATGATAGAATTACAGTGAACTATTCATCCGTTCGTCTATTAGGTGACTTGCCTATCCGGCTGGGCTTGTTCACCGTCCCTCGATCCTGTCACCCTGGCCTTTCCACCAATTATTATACCCGGTCTGTAAATGTCTTTCGCATGACCATCCATCACCTCCCGCACAGATAGCTTCCTGTGAGAAAAATACTTGCAATATGGATCGGCTAGGGACATCGACAAACCGGGTTTCCCAGCACTATCTGTGAAGCGTGGTAAAGGAGCACATGTTTTAATCCTCAATGTCGAGTTTCAACTTCAACTCTCCCGTCTCCTGATAACACTTGGAAAATCATGAACACTAGGAATACACTCTTCTCAACTGCACTCTCCTCACTGATTGCGGTGGTTCTGCTCTTGGGCTCCGTCGCAGATGCACGACAATTTAGGAAAAGTGAATTGTTGGCACGGCAGTTGGAAGCTGCCAAGAGATGGAAGGGACCGTTCGTAGAAAGGGCAGAGCCCTCGGGTGGAGTCCAGAATATCACATTTTCCAACCCTAAAGCATCCCGTACGTCGAAATAAGCCGAGGGGGGATACCCGCACTGATCAAGTCCCGCTGCTCTCAAAGAGTTCTTTGTTGACGGCGCTTCTATACCTGAGGTTGATTTTGATGTAGGTCCGAGCTGGGCTGGCCTTCTGCCTATAAGCGGCAACGCAAACGAGACCCGAAAGGTAAGAAGGTCGGTTAAAGTGTTCAGGAATCCCGATTTAACATCGCCATAGCTCTTCTTCTGGTTCTTTCCTCCAGGGCCTGCAGGAAGCCTCGATGACTTGATTTTTTGGACCAACGGCGGACCCGGATGCTCATCACTCGAGGGTCTGCTGCAGGAGAATGGCGTGGGTTTGGATTAGACCACCTATCGTGATGTCGATGTCTGACATTCTTATAGCCCATATCATGGAGTTGGGGTCAGGCGAAGCCTACCCAGAACGAATTCAGTTGGACAAATCTATCAAGCGTACTTTGGGTGGAACAACCTGTCGGTACTGGCTTTTCACAAGGAGAGCCTAATATCCGAGTGAGAAGTTTTGATAAAGCCTCGGTAGTAGTCCCTGAGTCGTTTTTTTTATTTATTTCTGGACAGAATGAAGATGATCTCGCCGAACAGCTTGTCGGTTTTCTTCAGCAGTTTCTGGAAGTTTTTTCAGAGCTGAAGAACAAGAAGTTTTATGTTTCCGGTGAAAGTGTATGTTGTAGTTTTGGTTTATGTAGATCAAGCCTAACCTCATCTCATCAAGTATGCAGGAACCTACGTCCCATGTGAATGTTTACCCAGAATCATTCAATGATGTTTACTAATGCTCGTCCATAGACATCGCCAACTTCATTCACGAAAACCCTGGTTCACTTGATTTGGATTTGCAGGGTATCTGGATTTCTGACCGTATGTTTTATTTTGTCTGCACTGCAGTACATGGTCTTCATACATTACAGCAACATTGTCATGGGACGTTGTACAGGAACAGATCCCTGCTGTCAATTTCGTACACAAATATGAAAATGTCTTCGCCCTAAAGTTTGTGTCTATTTTTCCTTCATCGTCTCCGTTGTGCTTATCTGTTATTCAAGTAAGACCATCATGGATGAGCTCGATGCTATTGCCGAACACTGTAATTACACAGGGTACTTTGAAAAACATGTCACGTATCCACCAAAGGGTCTCCTCCCGCTCCCGGGAACATCAGTTTTTGCCGACCGAGGTTGCGACGTCTGGGACATGATTTTCGAAGCAGCGCTGACAGTCAACCCTGCATTCGATATATACAGGATTTTCGATACTTATCCAATTCTCTGGGACGTTCTCGGCTTCCCGTTAGTGTCTGATATACATTTCGTGGATCATTCTCACCTAATAAACCTCTCCCAGTGGTTCATTCGCTCAAACTCAATTGCAACCTCTCTACTTCGACAGAACCGACGTCAAACAAGCAATTCATGCACCTAATGTGACTTGGACCGAATGTTCTGACGAAGATGTCTTCCCTCGAGGAGATGGAAGTTTACCTTCCGCTCTCAGTGTCCTCCCCAGTGTTATTGAGAAGAGTAACCGGACTGTGATTGTCCATGGACTAGCTGATTTCATCCTCATTGCTGAGGGGTAAGCGACGCTGTCACTCGAGAGAGAGATGTGTCTTCACTGTTTTTTTTTTACTTTAGAACGAGGATCGTGATTCAAAAGTGAGTGCACGATACCAGCGTGACGTGGCCCAATGGTGACATACATGATCTTCTTCATCTAGTATGACCTGTACGTGAACAACAACTCAGCTGCCAATCTCATGTTGTCTTCCCTTTAGGGAATGGCAAGCAGGGCTTCCAGACCCCTATCCAAAATGATAGCTTCATTGTTGACGGTGTCGGAGCTTTGGGTAATACGCACACCGAAAGAGGATTGACGTACTTTGAAGTTGCCCTCAGTGGCCATATGTAAGTCCTTGTCAAAGTACCACAAAAAACGCGCCCATTGATATGTTTCAATAACAATAACTAGGGTGCCACAGTTTTCTCCCAAGGCAAGTTGGATAGAGTCCGTTTCTGAAGAATTCATCAATTGATAAGGATTATTCAGGCCGCTTTCCAGACGATGCAGTATCTGATGGGTTTCCGAAACACGCCTTGAATAGCATGTCGAT
>Ga0153987_1000380_pt1 | contig 14673 bp, 17 predicted proteins | sample TSNC071MetaG_FD_102279 | JGI IMG/M metagenome (GOLD analysis project Ga0153987, IMG submission 102279) | Attine ant fungus gardens microbial communities from North Carolina, USA - TSNC071 MetaG | ecosystem: Host-associated > Fungi > Mycelium > Unclassified | place: USA: North Carolina, William B...
AGACCATTAAGTAGCCTAGAACGCTGGGACACACAGATAACGAGAGCGAGCACATGTCCATGACTTGACAACTGTGGAAAGGTTGCGCGAGAAAGACTCGAAGCGATTGAATGCAAAAAGAGCAGAAAAAAATTTCACGACACGACAGCACTCTTTGACAGTTGAAGAACCGAGAGACAGAAACTAACACGAAGAGAACTCACTAAAGAGTCAGAAAGCCGGCAACACCAGCAATTGCAGCAATACTGATCACAGTGCCTCTATCAAGTCCCACACTCGGAGCATCACTAGTATTGCCAGTGTCGAGGGAAGAGACTGACGGTGCGGAGGAACTTGGGGAAAAGGAAGAAAAAGGTGTGGTCGTGACGGAGGAATGTGGACCAAAATCGCTGATGGGGGAAATGCCAGAGTTGATCGTCGCAGAGGAGGTTTCTGAGATGCTCGACAGTTGGGCGCGTCGAGTGGTCTTTGTAGCGATATAATTGGAGTTTTGTGCTGTGGATGTGAGGACTGTTGGAACAGTGATGGTGGACAAAACAGTATTGCTAATTAATGAACTGATGGATGTGGGAAAAGGAATAGGGTATATTGCGGAGGAGTCAAAAGTTATGAATGATCCCGTCATTCGAGCCAGCCTAAATATAGTAGTGAGAAGGAGATAATAAAATAGTACTGAAAAGTGACGGACCGGAAGAAAGGTGAGAAAGCGACGTATGGAAGAGAGTTGTTTTGTTTGGCAGACGTAGAAATGAAAGCAAGATAACTGGAAATGGTGTTAAGTATTCAAGAGATAGGTATTTTGACAGAAACACACTAGGCATCCGAATTGGGACCAGCGGCAGGAATAGGCTATATGTGATATCAGCACGGCAGGGAAAATCCTCCATAAAAGGAAATGTACAGTAAAAGTCAACGACAATTTCATGGAAACGTCTGCTGGCGTTATGGTCTGAATCAATTTCTGGATGACGAAGAATGAGTTTCTGAAAGAGAGACGAACGTTCCAGCGAACCTGTTTCCCAGTGTATAACCCCACAGTGCATACACCAATCTCAGATAGGAGGGGACGTACACCATCGTCAAGCCAAGTTACGGTACATGGTTTGTCACCATGGCAGACTGATCCCTGCCGAGGATTGACAACCTAAAAAGGTACATGATTCAAAGCTGAGCGTCAAGCGAGGAAGAACGACATACGAAAATCCCGGCCTTCACACAGAGAAGACACCGGAACGCAAGGAGAACAAGGAGGGCTGCCGATGAAAGCATATCCTTAATGTAGGAATAGAAGAAGAATTATTCGATGTGAGGTCAAAAAAATGGCTCGGTCCTTCAAGGACTGAATTGCTTTCAAAGTTCAAGGAGAAGGTTAAATAAGTCTTGATGATGATCGTGGAGGCACGTAAAAGGGCTGTCGTTATGATAAAAATCGTTTCTAGTCGTCGAAGAATTTACTCAAGAGGCGGGCACGTGGAATAGACGTCGAGAAAAGTTAATTTGGGGGAGTTAATTTCCCATTTCCACATGACCTAAAATCAATTGTATTAGAAAAGTACAAAAACTATTGCTCAGAATCAACGCGCCTGGCCTCGAAATGGAATATTCTCTCTGTAACAATCGCTCGCTTATCAAGTCAACAAGGCCTCACAGGAACATCATGATTTGCCCCTTCCTCCTTCCACTCCATCACGCATGTCCCCACCCGACTCTGTACCATCACCTCCACCGATAGGATCATCGATACCGAAGAACCTGTTGGGCAAAGTTTGAATGAACTGCTGCTGCTTTGGTATGCCTGCACCTGTCAACTGTAATAACAAGACACATGGCCGTAATCTTTACTCAGTATTGTTTTGAGCACGGGATCGACTTGTCAGTACCGAATCTACTTGACTGTCTGCTCTACATTGCTCATGAAGGTATTCCAGAAAAAATGAGGTCGTTGCCGATGACCCTATTCTTTGACATGGGCAGGAACAACGGTGGCTAGCTCAGAGGGGTACATGTGTTCTTATGCCATGCTCTGCAGCTGACATGGCTTAAGAAACACATGTACCAGCCACTGGTGTTCCTGCCTTGGAAAATCCTTCAACCAACTGTTGTGGTGTTCATTGGTTTACCATGGGTCAGGCAACAGGACAGAGTAGCTACCCCATACAAATGGTATTGTTGCCAGTGGGAGATATAACTGAAATCCTATCTGTCAGTGAGGGTGTCGAGATGGTGAGTCTATTAATTTGTGCGATGCCGAATCAAGGAATGATTTAGCCTGTAGTCTGCTTGAAGGGTAGATTATATGTGCTCCCAGGATCATTTCACAAACTACTGTGACTTCCCATACTTGTCATTACCACCCAAGTCTGAGCATCTGCTGAGGATGCAGATCTTCACTGAGGCATGTAATTTCTATCAATAAATAAATGTTGTCATTCAGTTACTTTTTTATGGTTTGATTACACCATATTGAAACACAACTCAGACCAAATGGTATTCAAGTCTGGTCCCATCCAATTCTTGGCCAAGGTGTCTTCCTGAGTCCCGTAGGACAAGGTTTCAATCCTATAGATCGCACCGATTCTGATCTCTGAGTCTCTTTCATGATTCTGATTTGCAAAGGCACCAATGAACAGTCTTCAACAAAAGTCTGGATAGCAAAAGTTTTTAAGGAGGTAGAGAAAGAGGTAGAAGGTAAGATTGTAAGTGAGGAAGAAGTCATGTTAAAAAGAGTTTTCAAAAGTACACGAGCTCCAGACATGACGATTGATATCATGACAAAATGGGGACCTGCCAGTTTACCCACTGCGACTCAACAAAACCAAGATTGTTGGCACCGTCAGTTTTGAGGATATTTGTATTCGTTGACTGGCCGTTCAAAAATTTGTTCACAAATGCATCCAAATCACTCTGTTCATTTCCCGGGAAGGCACAATGGTTATGATTGCCAACCTGACTGACCCCCATCAAATCTCCAACACCGAGTGCCTTCCAAACCTTGTTGGCGGTAAGCATACAACCCCAAACACTTTCTGGACCAAGCCAGTCAATACTCGTATTGTCGATGATTAACAAAGGGCGAGGTGCGACAAGAGCTGCAAGCAGGTGGTGATCGAAAGGCAAGTTGTTCACTTGGTTGGAAAACTGATTAAATTCGGGAGAGAACCAAACATTCTCGCCCACAATCTCCGATGCAGTCTGAGTACTGACACCGCTTGAAAGCATCCTGTCTGATATTCTCCAACATCCAGCACCACCAGATCCAGACTCCTGAGGGATCGTCAAGGCGATACGTGTTTCGAAAGCACCTGCAACAAGTGCACCCTTTCCATTTCTGGAACATCCGCTGACGGCAAGTTTGGTCAAGTCAATGTTAGAATTGGGGATGGTCTCGAGTACATCGATGATACGAGAAATACCCCAAGCCCATGCAGTCATAGCACCAGCGGAATGATTCGCTCCATAAAGCTGGTAAAACTTTCCTTGGCCTCGACTGCCACTGTTTATCTGAGCAGCCATGTCGTCGTTGTTGAAAGTGATGAGGGCAACCCCGGAAGGTCTGGGGATGCTGATACCACCAACTCCAATGATGGCAGGGAACGGCCCACTGCCATTCGGCAAGGATATGGTTGCTGTGAAAGAGATAGATTTTCCACCTTCGGATACGTTGACTGTGAGGACATTACCAGACAACGAACCGGTAACGGAGGAAGGTTTAGGGGGAAGGGTACCCAATTCATATTTCTGAAGAAGCTGTAAGATTTCTGCACGGCGGCAATCCCACTGAGCTTTGGTGGTCACTTGAGTGCCGTCAAAGAATGTGAAAGGGTCTGGGAGGAAAGAGTTGGACGTGAGAGACGGATTTGACGGAAGAATTGGGCAGTCCTGAGGATTTGGGTTGCTTGTGGGTGTAGTATCGGAAGAAGTGGTGGTAGATGAGGGAGGCGTTGTTGCCGGAGCGGTGGGGGTAGGGGCAGCTCCCGGGATGCACTGCGAATACCAGGGATTAAGGACAGTACAAATCGACCCTGATAAACATGTCATAGGGCCAGTCCAGCCAATGCCACCGCCTATGATGGATGAGTCACACCGTCTTGAAACAATCTGATACATACTCACACTGTCCCCACACCTGTTGTTGAGCAAGAGCAGGAAGAGTCAGAGTGAGAATAGCCAAGATTTGTCTGTTCTTCATGTGTTCTATGCAAATTTGTTTCCACGGAAAGATAGGTTACGTGGGTCCTTCGTCCTTTTTATAAAGTGACTGTTTGTTTTTGTCGTGAGCATAAGACGTTCATTCAGTCACATCTCCATGCGCACTCTTGGGGTCTACAAAAAAATCTATCACGCCAAGAGTCCTGGGGAGCATATGTCGACGGTCGGAGTTTGAGTCATTGAATTTCATTCGGAACCATTGCATTGTGGCCGGAAAAAGTCCGCGCTTTCGTAAAGTTGCATGCTGTGGCCAGTCGCTGGTACGATTCCAGTGGAAAGGAGCTTCACAACTGGCTTCGAGGTGATGACGAGTGGCGGACCCTTCGACGGCGTAGTTGTATGTGTGTCATGATGAAGTTTCGGGTGTACTTCTAAGAGATGGTTCGGGCCCACCGTTCCCGGCTATTACTAGGAATTTCACATCCACTTTCTTTGTCGATGCAACCTCCCAAGGAAGGGCAAGTTTCGCCGGTACCGAGGTCACACACACGATGCCAAGATAGATGCCAAGATGTTCGCATGGAAAGAATTTGACCGACGGTCTGCAAAAAGAACGCTTTATTGGCCGATAATCATCGCTAACAGTAATATTGATAGTCCAGTTAGGCAGTGTACGCTGTCAAACAAATTGTTGAAGGCCTACCGGAAGGAACGAATAATTCCATTTTCATCTGGCGCGAGAACTTCTAGGCACGAGTTCAAGGATAATGGGTTGACAATTGCAATCACCTGTATTAGCAGTAAACAAATTTCCTCTCCTTTGTCGACTCAACTTTTCCCCTCCTACTGTAACATTGGTCGCTCAACCCAACTTAAAGTACAGCCTACGATCTTGATCCTACTGTCTTTCGATGTCCGCTGTCTCCAGATCACCCTACCTCGATTTGACTTATCAATATGAATGGGACAGACATCCAGTCTTCCTAGGACAAACATCTCATCAGCCTCGGAAGATCACGTACGATGATGTGCATTTAAAGCCATCTCCGCCGACCCAAAATGGATTGCGGAACAACTCTGGACACGGTGAATTTAGGATCATACCCATGTCAATACGATGTCAATACGCCCCGGACTTTGTCTGATTCAAGATAGCACGGAATTGTATACTGGCCCTCAGGTGACAATTTTTCTGTAAATCCAGTCCCAGAGGGGCTAACGATGGATGAGCATTAATAGTTAGTAGATGATGGCCTTGTCCGGGATTTGTTGAACCCTGTCTGAACTCTTTTTGTACTTTCCTTCCCACTGGTAATTACATCCACCACTCAGATATGTCATAAACTGGACAGGGAATTGAAGCAATTCAAGCTTGTCCGCCTGGAAATGTATAATAAATTACGCATTAGGAAACGAAACATATGACATCAAAGAATAGAAAACAACTGAGACATCAATCGTAATCGTAACGATGATTCCTATAGGATGACAACTGTTACCAATGCAAGTGTGCATACATCCTCTCAGAGAACTTGAAACAAGGAACGAAGCTGAAACATAGGAAAATATATATCGGAAGCAATTGGATACAGAAAATAGACGAGGCTATCCAAGTCAAGAAATAGATTTTATGTCAGGACCTAGAGGGTAGTGACACCAGTGAGTGAGCCCAAGATAATAGCCATCCAGCCAACTTTTGAATTCAGTGCAGCACTATTGGAGGAAGTTGAAGCAGCACTCAAAGTGGAGGCAGTTGAAGCAGCACCCAAAGCGGAGGAGGCTGTCACAGAATTGGAGGTACTGTGTGATGCTGTAGCGGAAGCCTGATTCGTAGGCGCAGTATTTAGCATGGTCTGTCCGATAAGAGGTGCAGTAGATTGGCCTGCAATCTGAGCCTGAATAGTAGAATTGAAAGTTCCTGTCATGTTGTCCATCCTGAAGAAAAAAAAAACAAAGGTGAAAAGGTGCAATGAATGTAAGATATGACTGAATACTCACGTAAACTTAGCAGAGAAAGACAAGGCAGGGAACTGAGGGTTCTTAGGATCTTTGAAGGAGACAGACTGAATGCGAATAAAACTAAGACTTAATAAGGACGAGTCAAACTGGACGACGCTGAATAGCACTTACTATTCATTGCCGTTCGGACCAATGTCGGCATTCGGGGTAAACTGGATGGAATCAGTGCTGGCGACGTTTACATTGTCTGCAATGGTTTGCAGGGAGGTCTAGTTATTCGAGATACTTAAATACAACCGGGATGAAATGCATTGACTCGTACCTGCTGTTGGGAATTCCCGACATAGATAGAAACAATGGCATTACCGAAGTCCTGGAGGAATGGGGCAGAACCATCATCTTGCCAGCTGATGGTGGCGGGTTGGCCTCCGTGAAAAGCTGACGAGGCAGTGGGTTGGGTGATCTAGAGGAGATATAAGAAGAACTCGAGAAATATTTTCTGCTGCATACAAATACAGTACCGAATACTGAAGGAGCGGCGAGTAGGAGAGTAATAAAGAACTCGAAGAACATTGTCGATGGGGCTAACGCTTGAATATAAAAGAGAGTGAAGTTGGAAGAGTGGCAACGATTGTATACTTGAGACAAATCCCGCTCACGGTGAAGTATGTTATCAAGGAATGAAATGAAAAGAAAGTAGAAATCAAATTTATGACAGGTACAGGAACAGGTAGCCGACCGACCGTTAGCTGACCTTCAGGTAAATTTGCCTATCATCAATCAATTGATGAGATCAGCTCTGATGTCAGGGCAACATATGAATAACATATCAAAACATATCAAAGTTGATATGGCTTGATACGGCAACAAAATTATATTTATTTGAACTGGTTTTGTAGTATGATCTCATCGTTTGAAGAGACTTGAAACAACAAAGCACAAATTATTTTAGGCTCAAAGGTAGACACATCATAAACAACCCCCTGTACCATTACCTGGAAGTCAGAAAGACAGAAGGCAGATGAGGACTTGGAGGACAGGTATCATGTGTCTGTCATGTTTCGGGTGAGTGAGATACTAAATGAATTCTGAAAGGAATTAATAAGGGTCTAGACAAAGGGTTCGCAGTCCATCGGGCAATGATGGCCATCACTTGGAAACTTCTACCCAAGATCTGCTCATTCCCTGTGGCACAATTGGATGTGGCAGTTGAACGATGGAAGGATCTATACAGGAAATGCTACAAACCCCATCAAGTTAGTAGCATTTCCTGTACAGACCCATCGTCGTTCAATAGTCATATCAAATAATTATGAAAACTTTGCTGAGGTACTCTGATTAGATCAGGAGCGAGGGTTTCCTGCCACTGAGAGTGTTTCTTGCCACTGAGAGTGTTTCTTGTGCATCTCAATATTCAGGTTGCTTTCTTGCATAGGAATGCTACACTATTTAAATACGTATCACTGCTTAGGCATGCAAAGCTCAACTCACCAAGTGCTTTGGGTCAGTTTCAAACGTTGATTGCCCATGCCACCACTCTTAGGTTTCTAATTGAAAGGGGCTGGAGCTATCAGCCTTATCAGACTCCTTAATAATTTTGGAGATTTATCATCGATATCAAATAAGTTCTGAAAGTGAAATACAGCCAATTGAACTAATGGATACAAACTAGCAGTCACCGACGGCATACTATGACATCAGGTCACTTGACATCCCTATTATCAAGTAATTACCTAATCACCATCAATCCGGAGAGTCCCGGAACTTTATCATTATAAACTGCATAACTAGAGCTCGCATTCGTCGTCGGAGACGATCTGCAACTTCAATACAATATGGGAAAAGGTATGTTGTCGCTGTTGCCCCGGCATCTCTGACTTAGGTTTGTGAGTATAGTTCACGGTTCTCTTGCCCGTGCCGGCAAAGTCAAGTCGCAGACACCCAAGGTCGACAAGCAAGAGAAGAAGAAACCACCGAAAGGGCGTGCCAAGAAGCGCATCCTGTATAATCGCCGGTAGGTAGATGCTTTAATCCAGGTCGTTCGGTTGTTTATTTCCACCAGCCATGTCAATGTGACTACTCTTCCTGGAGGCAAGCGGAGAATGTGAGTAGCTCAATATCAATGACCTTATCCTAATGGCTGGCACCCAAATCCATTTGCAACCCACACTCCTGATGATATGACTGTATCTTTGCATAGTTCACGCTGAACCACAGTGTTGAAAATCATACTTTCAACGTCTTTCGCTCCTATCTGATTCATTCCCATTACTCTCTTCTGTCTGATACTGATTTTCTCGATCCAGGAATCCCAACCCCGAAAAATAAAGAGCACATTATCCGTCTTTATCGTTCGTGAGATAGCAAGTCGAGGGGTGATGAGGTGGCTCCCTGTCATCTTGTTCGCTCTTCCTGCATATCTTGTTACTACTCTCCATGCCAAACATGATATGATTAGGCCTCTATGCGTCTCAAACCTTGTATTTTAATGGTTGATTTTGGATCAATTTATGATCATTGTTTCCAAATATGACCACGTGAACGTAATTGCAGACGTGTCGCCAGCTGAAATAACCTTCTTCATCCTACATCATTGTTATGTTTTCTGAGGAGTTAAAGACATTCAAGAGACTTGGATTCCGGCATGTGAGTCTTGGTCCTTGGTCCTCTGTCCTCCATGAGGGTTTATATCTGTTATAGGTCCTGTTACAGGTCCTCAACTTTGCTTCGGTCATTGCCTCAGGTCTCATGATTTGGAAAGGCCTCAGTTTGGTAACAAATTCGGAATCACCAATCGTTGTAGTACTTAGGTTCGACCTCGCTTTCTGCTTCTTACAAGTCTAAATGTTAAACTGCGTATGACCCTGCAGTGGATCAATGGAACCAGCTTTCTACCGAGGCGACCTTCTCTTCCTAACCAATCTTCCAAACGAACGCTACCATACTGGCGATATCACTGTATACAAAATCCCTGGCGCCGATATCCCAATTGTCCATCGAGTCCTAGAAACACATGACGACAGGATCAAGGATAAACAGCTCATGTTGACGAAGGGTGACAACAATCACGTAGACGACCTTGAGTTGTATCAGGGTTTAAAATGGCTGGAGCGAAAGCATATTGTTGGCAAAGTTCGAGGGTGTGCCTAATGCCTTTGTCTTTCCTGGTTTCTGGGACTGATAAGATTTCCTTTGGCTGCAATAGATTTCTTCCCTACATCGGATATGTAACGATCGCTATGGTATGTCCAATGTCACAAATACTTACCCGTGGCTTTTTGACGAGGGCTTGTTATAGAATGATTTTCCGCAGCTCAAGTACGCATTACTAGGAGGTCTAGGACTTATGGCACTAATACAACGTGAATGAGCCCTGTCTTTCTAATTTGTGCCCGTTTCTGTCGTGTGTACCTAAGACTGCCAGACGTTTATTGAAAGAGCTTACATGCTGCTGAGGTCCCACTTAGGGTATTCTCAATTGGTAGTCGGGAAAAGCCGAGAAGACATGCGATCGCCTGGAGTGATTTCAAAAATTTCAAACGTCCACGGAGATATGGCAAGGAAACTGGATACTATTGAGCATCAGATCGGTTTCAATAACCTACCCCTGAAATCGAAAGCTGGATTTACAAAGATTGATTTTATCGATTTACCACTACCTCATTACAACCTCGTTCCTCTTGAAAAGCAGACCGCATCTGGCCCTCGCACAACGCGTCCTTCGTCTTTGTTTCCTCAAATGTCCTGATGTGATCTTTTGTCATAGAGATGTGATGCGGTGCGTCAGTTGTGATCCCTTCATTGGTAAACCAAGAATTCCTGAAGACCTAACAAGGCAAATCTTTTCTGCAACTGAACGGCTCTCGAATTGTTTGATCATTTCCTATATCGGGAACACCACAGGTAACCAAAGACTAGGTAGGTTGCAGGGTGGGTATTCATCGGATCTTTCGCCGTAAAGTCAGGTAGTTGGGTCTATTTTAGGGCATCTTTTCGAAAATAGGCGATCATTCCTTGTGGCCCTTGAAGAGGTATATTGGACCAGTGGAGCCGCCAAAAGTTTGCATGCATGATGCTGCTGAATTCTGCATGCCTCTATCGGTTATGTTTCACCTTGCGGTTCCATCAATGTAGATAGCCATCCAAAATCCTGTCTGTGGAGAGCAGGGGGTGAACCACGAGCCTGGTGACGACGAGAATAACACGCAGTCTCATCGTAGAACACTGTTCTGTGATCATGATGGTTACAGCCTCGAATCTTGTATCCCAGATCAGGACACCCTTATCCACAGTCGACATGCGTCAACGCAGTTTAACATCACTTTGGTTAAAGTGCATTTTGATGCGAGTCATTCACGTCCGAGAGCCATTTACTGATATCGGATTTCTCATCACTGTCATGACTTCACTGGGTCTTATATGGACCAATCGAGAATGCCACTGCTTCGAGCTGGACTTGAAGTTGATTAATTGAACCTCGAACACTGAAGTCTACACCACACACGAAATATAGCCAATTGATATTGTTCCACACTGCCCCCATGATAAGACCTTCCTACACTGGCAAACTAAACTTGGGAGATGATGGTATTCATGCTTGTCAATAATCAATACAGGGATGATCTTTCGCGAATGTCACCTTCCGGGAAAACCTTTCTCCAAACAGTCATTCACTGAAGTCATTCCTGCAGGTTCCGGCCAAGACATGATGAATGAGAGACCTCTTAATGCAGCCTGACATGGAGTGAAACCGAGGTGGTGTTTGCAGATAAATTTTCTCTTCAAGTGGTCCAAGCTTTAGGGTGAAGAGGAATTAAGCTATGAACTTTTGGTTTCAGGATCATTTTCTATCTCGATTGATAATGTCGGATCAATAGGGCAGCATAATAGGTATTTGTTTAAGGGCATTTCTGCAGGCAACAGACGCCATGTTCAGAAGCGGCATCTGTTGGGAAGGTTCAGGAGTGCAAACTTGACCAGAAACTCAGTCCCTTTTCCGCCCGCTGAATGGACGAATTCTCTCTTCTCGAAAAGCTTCGACATATCCTCTCATGAGTGCCACTACTTTTCTCATGTTCATCCTATACTTCGCGGACACGGGAACCACATCCACATCTTTGCCTAGCTCTCTCCAAACGTACTCCTCGAGTTGTGCCAAGCGCGCTTTGGCTTCTTGGACGGTCTCTGCTGAAGGTGATGGAAAACTAGATGAGGTTTGAGGAGCAACAAGGTCTGCTTTATTGGCTATAACCATTCTAATACGGGATGACATCCCTTCTTGATATGTCTCGAGCTCAGTTTTTAGTATTTTGATAGCTTCGCAAGGATCCACGTTGATCTTTATGGGGTCTATGGGTGTCGTTGAATCATCTGCCATGGGCGATGCTTCAATCCTACTCCCTGTGCTGGTCACGCCCTCTATAGTTTCGACTGACTTTCCACCAGAGAAATCAACGACACAGACAAGAGCAAGAGAGCGCTCGACAGCTCGAAGGAAGGAGTGACCGAGGCCAGCGTGTGCGGAAGGGGATGACGAATTTTCTATCAAACCTGGGTTATCGGCAATTGTGAAACGAAATTTCTCGTAGAGATCAAAATGATGTCCAGGTCTTGTGGGCCTCGATTCCGCAAATGTATCAATCAACGATGAGTTTTCTGTGGACATCCTCCGTTGATTTCTGGTGAGAGTATTGGCAAATTCCCCCAATTTCATCTTCTCTTCAAATGTTTGCGATTCTATCTTTGTCTCGTCGTAAACGGTCCCATCCGGGACAAGTTCACCTTCGAAAGTTTCGTCATCCGCTACGCGTATAATACCAACCACGGGATTTAGAGTTGTAAAGGCATATCCCGCGACATCAGTTTTGGCTCGGCCTCCTGTAAGGGCTCGAAGAAGTGTACTCTTACCCGCGTTAGGCATCCCGAGGAGACCAATGTCTGCCAAAAGCTTCAGCTCAAGGAGTAGAGTCACCTGTCCGCCTTCGTGACCGCGAGTGGCAAATCGAGGAGACCTATTCGAGGAAGAAACGAATTGGGGATTGCCAAGCCCTCCCTGACCACCTTCAGCAATCAGATGACCTAAGTATTCGGGTTGATGAATGCCTAAGGGGGCATCATCGGCTGCAGTACGAGCGTCAAGACCGTCTTCTTTGTCCAGATCGAGGTATATAGGACTTGAGTCCAACCGACGACGGCGTGCAAGGCGACGCTCACGCTCAAGTTTGTACATAGATGCCTCAGCTTCTTTGAAGTCATCCCTCTGGACGTTGAGCTTTCCATAGCCTGGGTAATGCAGCCACCGTTTCTCCCTCATTCTTTCCATCCGCTCGCTCGTGGTTAAACCCTCTGCAAGCATGATCTCTTCCTCGTGCTCCCACTCATCTTTCGCTCTGCGTGGGTCGTTCTTTCCAAGTTCCCGTATAACTGTGCCAACTGGTACCTTGATCATCAGTGGCTCCGCAGCCTTCCCATTCTGCCATGTGCCCTTTCCATGTTCGCCGCTGTGGCCTCGGATGTGATTGGGTACAGAAGAGAGGGTAGTAAGCGTCGAAGTTGCAAGAATATGCACTGAGCCTCCCTTTCCACCGTTTCCGCCAGAAGGTGGACGAAGTGGCTTGGATTTTTCACGAAGAAAGGCTGCGCAACCGTCACCGCCCTTTCCACCGTTCACGGTGACCACAAGGTGATCAAGAAATGTGTTTCCGCCCTGTTTTCGTTTCCACTCTGCCTGTCGCTTGCGTTTGTATGCCTCCAGTTCCTCTTGCGATCGCTGCAAGAGTCTACGTGCGGAGCGGTGAGTCAACATGAAAGGTTGCCCGAAAAGGAAACCGAACATGAACCCCCGGCCCTTTGCATAACTCGGCTAGTTTATAATATGATCATTCCAGCCGATAAACCGATAATCGTTTTTTCCTTCGTCGAATGACCCCCACCAGGTCCCCCACTCCCACTCGCTCAATTGACGCGGGGACTTTTCCAATCATCCTTACTCAGTTTCACCAGCGAAACGGCGGCGAACATTGGACCTTGATCGTCGTAGAATCCTCTCAGTGTATCCATACATTCGAAATACGGGGCAACCGAGATTCCTACACCTACGTCTGTGATCGAATGAGAAATCTTGATCGCATAGAAAGCTATCGTGGGGGATGTCATGTGGGGAATGTTCCGAGGGATGGAGTGAAGGAGATGCGCATGAAGCTGACAGAGGTCGCGATCCATAAGCAGGAAGCATGGTGGAACCCTCAGACGTGGATCCTGGATTGTATTAAACATCTCAAAGAAATGGACTGGGCATTTCCTAGGCTGACCGAAGCGTTCTTGAGAAGGGAACTGCAGAAGGACTTGTTGCGGTGGGATGCGGTTGAGGATACTGTATACGAGAGGATGTTGCAGGAACTTGAGTGCGGCCATCCTGTGAGCCCTGCCAAGGTGACTCTGTCGGCCGAGAAAGGGCAGTCTCCGTCTTCCGATTGCTGAACAAGTGGGAACTTGGTTTCTCCACTAATCACTGTCGATTACGATATGGTTAGAATGCTTAGATCTTCTCATTAAGTCTATCCTTCCTTCTTCCCAAGATAAATTGTTTATAATTATACTCTTCTGTCGATCCAAATACATACACACATCATTTCGGCTATCAATTCACCGGCTGATCCGGCACCGACCAGTCGTTGAAGACATAATCAAGGCCATTCGCGATTCCCGTCGCTATCGGCCAATGACCAAAGCATGATCCTGGACCATTTGCACAAACCAGGCTCCACATTTGTTTTCAGTGAAGGTGGAAATGGACCAATTCACCTGAGGTCCCTGAACCTTGCTAAAAATAAGGTCTGGCATAGTAACCAGTGCATGAGGAGGAGTATGAAGACAGACTGTTCGGTGTCAACTCACCTTAGTCTAGCATTGCATGTCCATTGTTTTCATTCATTTTAATAGAATGGCTATTCCCTTTGGCCTCTTGTTGTATTTATCTTTTGAGGTCAAGCTAGTTGTCTGTCAATCATCCATATCTCAACTATACTGATGCATATGGTCTAATTTTCCTAATTCTTAAATTGAAACTATAGCATTATTGTCACTAGTATGAGTCAACAATGCAAGAGAAAGCAGACTGGGTGCCCTCTTCTTGTCCTTTAACTACTACCATCTCCCTTCTTGAGAATGGCCCTTGGGGTATCTAACCCCTCTCAATGATATTGTTGTTATTCACCATCCTCTTTATTTCTGCCTGCCCATGAGGCAGCAACATTACAATACTTATGTTGGATGTATAAGCATTGTGCCAGTCAAGGCTCTTATTGATAGAGCTCTTTTCTCTGTCTTTGAGAGAGTGGCATCCAAAACAGATGTCACAGTATGCTGGAGTAGTGTAAAAAGATAGAATAGAAAGAAAATAAAGAAAATAACTCCAAGGTTCAGAGATATGCGAGGACTTTTTTTTTTTTTTTTTTTTTTGTTCACCAATTTTTTATGTGGAGAAAGAAGGAAAACATAACAACCATTTAGAAAAAGGTGTCAAACCACCCCTATATTTTTTTGAAAGAATCCCCCAAAAACCCC
>Ga0153987_1000382_pt1 | contig 14608 bp, 21 predicted proteins | sample TSNC071MetaG_FD_102279 | JGI IMG/M metagenome (GOLD analysis project Ga0153987, IMG submission 102279) | Attine ant fungus gardens microbial communities from North Carolina, USA - TSNC071 MetaG | ecosystem: Host-associated > Fungi > Mycelium > Unclassified | place: USA: North Carolina, William B...
CTTGTCTTGGAAATCAAGAAAGGTAAGTAGCTGAAAAACTTGCTATACACTCATATCATGAGATGATACTCGATAACTTAGTGTGTGCTCAACGGTTGTCTTGATCATAAGGCACACAATGTTTGATTGCTGTGTGATGGGACCCCACTGGTCCCAGCCATTCTAGGTTTGCTTTCAAATTTTTCGTCTTCTCTTCCCAGATGAACCAGACGACCGTTTCGACTAGCAAGATCAGCTGCCTATACACAACCAATTGCACCCAGTCAAAGAACTCAGTGACTGGTCTCAAATGGAACGGCACAGTTTCATGGTTTTCATAGCAACCAAAACATAAGTCGCTAGATTTGGAAGGAACAAAGAGAACAAATCTCATCTTCCGTTTCCGTCAAAAGGCACACAAAGCGTCTCTTTTGGAAAATATCCGATTAGGATTTGTGGCATATATAGTCGACTTTTGAAATTCTCATCGAGTCACTGTCGATCTATCATGAGCAGTTCCGACACCATTTCCCTTCTTCGCAACCTATCGAAGATCATATCTGACGGAGTTGATAAAATCGACCAAACGTGCACAGAGTTGAATCTCCAATTTCCCTCTCCCGATGAGCCCTTTACTCCTGCTAGCCACGCAGCCCACCTCGATCCCAAAATCAGTGAGGCTGTTTTCAGAATAATAGCCGCCGCCTCCCAGATTACTGCGGCCGCTCAACCCGCACCCGTGACGCTCTTTACTATTGCTTCGCAAGTATGTAGTCTGCTCTATTTGAACGGGATCAATTAATTCCATTGGCGCTGGTTTGCAGTTTCATACCTCTGCAGCAATTCGTACTGTTATCGTGACAAATACAGTGGAGATACTACGAGAGGCAGGCCCACAGGTAATTCCTGCTTTTCGGCCTTTTCTTCAATTTCTAAGTCAATGAGCCCTCAGGGTTTGCACATTAATGACATCGCCGCAAAGAACGGGACACATCCCGCAAAGCTTGGCAAGTATCAGTAGCATTGCGTGCTGCTTCACTCATCCTCATGTCTTTCATAGGCCGCATCCTTCGCCTTCTGGCCACTCAGCACATCTTCAAGGAATTAGCACCTGATGTATTCACCAACAATCGTATCAGCAGTGTCATGGACACTTATAAAGACGTGGCTGAGATTAATGCGTCGTATGTTTTCACTTTAGAAGTACGTTTGTTTTGTTCTCACAGGTTTCTCATATCCAGTCCCCAAGACAAGCACAAAGGAACTCCGGGTCCAGCAGCATTAGTCCAACATTTGTAAGGGGCTGTCTTGAGACTGGTCGAGACTGAATGATGTCTAGCACCGACGAGGCTATGAAATCTTCTGCATTCATGGCAGAAGGCGTTACCAAGCCTGGATACGCTCTGTCCGACGATCCAACCAAGGCCGCGTTCAACATTGCGTTCGGCACAGATCTCGGTGTGTTCCAATGGTACGAGCTCCCAGAGAACGAGGAAAGGCGACGCACGTTCCAGGTCGCTTTCGAAGGCGGCAAGAATATGTTCAACCCGCGGCAAATACTAGAAGGTATAGAGGCTCCTTTGGTACCTTTGATCCTCGTTTGACTGTTGCCTTAGGTTTTGACTGGGCTGTCATTCCCAATGGCACTGTCGTCGATGTTGGCGGGGGTGTCGGCACCCAAAGCTTGACTGTAGCTCGAGAGTATCCTGATATGAATTTTGTCATACAGGACCTTCCTTCTGTTATCGAAGATGCGAAGAAGGTATGTTGACCATACAGATTGACGGGGCCGTTCACGCTTGTGAAATCGTTTTGATAGTTATGGGCAGACTCAATGCCAGAAGCCCTGCAGTCCGGGAGAGTAGTTCTCCAAGGTGAGCGCGTCAACTTCAGAACGAGCTTCCCTGAGTATCCAACACTGTTCGGCATGATTTTCTAGTCAACGACTTCTTCAAAGAACAACCAATCAAAGGCGCAGACGTCTATTATTTGAGCATGATTTTGCACGATTGGGCAGATAGCTATTGCTTGCAGATTTTGGAGCTGCTCAGGAAGGCCGCGGCACCAACTAGCAGGATAGTCATCTCCGAAAGTATTCTGAGTTACGCATGCGAGGATACCACTGTTGCGCAAGACATTCCCGGAGGGATTGGGCCTGTTCCACCGCAACCGTTACTCCCTAATTGGGGGTGCGCGAACTTATCCACTCAGCTGGTGAATAACCAGGTATAGATATCTTGAATCTTTGACCTAGGCCAGATTTTGACTCCTGCCATCCCTCATTCAGATGATGACCCTCATGAATGGGGTGGAGCGCACATTGGCCCAGTTTGCTAGATTGCTTCTCCAGGCTGGGTGGAAGGTTGTTAGAGTATACCGCAGTCAAGGAGCTTCAAACCTTCATCACCAGATCCTTGCAGTTGTGGTCTAGGTTGCGCTCTCGCCTAAGAGGAAGCTTCCTGTAAACAGCTTCTAGAAGGCACCACTTTATGTATGACGTTTGATATGTCTAAATCGCCAATAGAGTTGGCTTGAAATTTCCATACGTTCAGGCATGTCCTCGTCATAAATGGCAGGTGGTGGTGAAGGGGGGAAAAAGCAGGAAAGCCATTTTTTACTGTGCTAGGTATCATCAAGCCAGTCCGGTTAATTGGCAGTGCGACAAGTTGAGCTCTCTTAACGTGGGAAGATGGTAGGAGAATATTAACGCTACTAACGGTAACGCTGGTTGATTCCAGTCTTGCTGTACAATGCACAAAAAACTTTGTCTTTTATATACCCTCCTTTCTACATTATACCCTGCGACTCCAGGACAGAAATTGACCGATCAAGTCCAAATGCCCTATGAATCTTTTTCTTCTGATCGCTCTCAAGACCGACCATCATGGTCGACCTTACCTGTATCAAATTCAACCAAATCTTTCTGGATATACGATGCCAATCCTTTAACCCGAGAAGGGAGCACTGGACCCCTCGGATTCCACGACGATGACATCGACGTTTGTATTATTGGGTCTGGCATCACTGGAATCTCTTCTGCTTATCATTTGGGACGATTTTTGAATGTACAAGATCCAACCTCCGAAAGAAAGATTGTCATTCTCGAGGCGCGCGAATTTTGTGACTCTTGCTCCATGTCCAACCCAAAGTGTATCAGACTGACTTTTCTTGTCTCTTTCTAGGTTCTGGGGCAACGGGAAGGAATGGGGGTCATCTGACACCAAACATGTTCAACGGGTTCAAGCTTCGAGAACAGTTGTACGGAAAAGAGGATGCGAAAAAGTCTTACGCGCTTGAAGACTATGTGGTGAGTTCCATCGTGGACATCATTCATTCGCATGGCTGGACCGATCAAGTCGATCTTGTGCATGGAGGACATATAACCGTATCCAACGAGGACGAGGAAGAAAGGAAGGCCTTGGTGGATTATGAAGATGCTCAACGAGGCGGTTTGAACTTGGACGACATCGAGTTTTTGGACAGGCAAACGATGCTACGGGTATGATTATCTTCGTTCGCGCCAAGCACTCAGAACCCACTTCTTCGGTAGACTTATGGTATTAACTCTTCAGGCGTGTACACCAACTCGTACAACCTCTGGCCCCTGAAATTTGTTTCAAATCTCTATAATCTCACTTCTTCCATCAATCAGAATATCCAAATCAAGCTCCATACCCTCACTCCCGTAACTTCTATCACATCCTCTTCCAAATCAATTGTGGCTACTGGCCAGAATAGGAATTGGATCGTAGTGACCCCTCGTGGCTCACTGTCCTGCAAAACAATCATTCATGCCACAAATGCCTACGTGTCTTATCTCTTGCCTCAATTCGAAGATCGTATCATTCCCACTCGTGGCCAGATGTTTGCCGTTCGTGCTAAAACCTCGCTCGATCGTCTCAAAAAACATGCTTGGCAAGCCAACTGGGGATTCGAATATTGGTTTCCTCGGCCAGAGGAGACAGGCGAAGACGAAGAGTATAAGCCACCATTGGTAATGCTTGGCGGAGGGCGTGATACGGCTGGTCCTGAGTTGGACCAGTTCACAGTTGATGATAGCATTTTGAATGGACAAGTGAGAAAGACTTTGAAGAACTTTCTGCCCGGTCTGTACAACGAGACAGGCTTGTTTGAGGAAGGGAAGGATGCTGAAATGGAATGGGTGCGTCTCACTGTCATTAAATGTTGGATGCTTGCATGACTACGACCATGCAGACGGGAATCATGGGATTTACTGGGAATGATGTACCTCTTGTGGGCTCGCTCGCGCATTTGGAAGGCCAGTATATAGCTGCTGGATTTACGGGGCACGGGATGCCTCGAGCCTTTGCTGTGTCAGTTTTTCTGAGTCTATGTCAGTTTCGCTGGCTGATTTTTTCGAATCTGAAGTGCCGAAGTTGTTGCTGGGATGGTTTCAGCAAAGCTGACGGGTTCAGGATGGAAGGCGCCCGAGTGGCTCCCGGAACATTATCTTATGGGTTGGGAACGCTAGATCGAGTCTTCCCAATGCCCGTTTAAATCACATGATAATTTACCTTGATGATAGTCGTATGCGCAGTGCTAGCCAATGCACTACAAAGCGCCGATCCGAAGAAGAGAAATGCTTTTCATTAAATTGTAGCATTTCGCAAGTTAAGTCGGATCAATAGTTATCGGATTTTCTTGCTTCATTGCAGCCAGGGGTGGTCGAGACAGAGGGAGCTGGAATGCAGTTGGGGACTATAGTTTTTATTAGTTCATCCTGTGGCATTACCCATTACTATCATGTGCACCATTGATCTTGGTCGATTGACCAGTGCATGAGGTCAAGCAATATTGTCTCAAAAATTCTTACCAAGTGATGTGACTTGCATTTCTGAACCGATTTGCACTACATTTTTCTCATCAATCAAGACAACATGAGTCACGACCTCAATTATCGTAACAATGCACCTCTCAAATCAACGATGCACAGTCTAGTTGTAGCAGGAAATGCCACAGGAAATCTAGGATAAAAGCCTGGCACTGACAATGGCCTCTAGTCCCCAGATATGGCTCTCCTGTCTCCCAGTTCACCTGCACCCTCACAAGCCTCTGTCTCGACGAAATCTCACCCATCCCCCAGCTTTAGGGATAAGAGTCCTCAAAGACGACGTTCGGAACAACAAGAAAACTCAAGGATCATGGATCCAACCTACCTCGCTGGCACTTCTGGCATCTTCAATCATGGTTATCCGTGTTTTGTGGATACTGAAGGACATCTACATGATATCGACTATGCACCCTTCCCCAAAATCTCTCCCACCTCGAACTCCCATTTTGGTGATGGAGGATTTCAGACGCCTCCGGATTTGAAACGAGCTCGAGCCTCTTCTCCTCTCCGGTCTTCTGCGAGAGTTCCTTATTGGGAGACATTTAGGCCAGCCCAACATTCAGACGAAGAGGACCCTGCGGCATCATCAAAAAACATCTCCACCTCTTTCGACGCCGCCGAACGACAGGCATGTGTGTATCAATCTTATGCTGAACATTCCGATCAATGTAAGAGCAGTCTGCGTCTGAGATTCGAACGCGCAACAAGGAGTTCTTCAGCAAAGGCCTTTGTTGATGTTGAAGATGGGGAAGGAGATGATGGAGACGATGATGATCAAAGAGGGTCGCACGCAGTGATCGGTGACAAGGAGAGAAGGAGGGGGAGTAGACCGACGGAGACGCTGAAAACAACGTGGGCCAAGGCGAAATTGAACGCACACTTGAAGTTCATCAGAGTACAACGACGCCTTGAACACTATATTCACAAGAAGAATTGATTGACTGGTATATAGTTCTGAAATTATACCCTTGATTATGCCATGAGCTCTAGTGAAGTGCCGTTCCTCCCGAAATCATGAATTTACTGTACAAGCAACTGTACAAGCAACTGCACAAGCAACTGCACGACAGATTGAATAACCCAGAGGAATGTTTGTGCATGCAAGAAGTAGTTCGGAACTTGTAAGACAGCTTTCTCATCAGTTCTTGAGCCGAGCGAGATTTGGCTAGAAATTCATTGATCCAGATCCCAGAGTCAGCTAAGAGTGTTATTTCTATCAACAACAGACCCCACAAGTTTCTTCGATCTGAGACTTATAGATTGAACGAGCATGAGATATTCTTCTTTGCATATCTGCGCGATCTGCATTCACCCCATAAATCGTCAGATCCTACCACTGACAAAGAGACTCTAAAATTGGTTTCAACGACTCGGGACACTCTTCGCCAGCTGCTCAGGTGAAGACAATACCAGATACACGGGCGCAAACCGCCAGTACCACATTCCTGAGCTAATTAATTGACCATTGCCAGAAGGGTTCGCTGAGAAAAGAATGGTGATTTCAGTTAACCCTGCTGTCTACAAAGTCGTCCCTTGTTTTTCTTCTGATGCCAGTAATGCTAAATTTTGAAACTCAGGATGAAGTAGGTCCAATTCACTATACATGAGATAATGCACCCGGAGAATCACTTCTTGTTATCCTCCTAGCACAGAGATTGGGAACTCCCAAATCACCTTCCAGACATGTAAACGCCTGGTTATATACACCGAAGTGAAAGATTCCTTCGACCTCACGAAACACGAAACCCCCCTCTCTTGGCAACTGATGACTTGGACTGTCATCATTATTCCAAGTGATGGTGCCGCCTCATCTTATCTTTGATGTTGACACCGGCCATCCGTACACTCAACTTTGTGGATTTTTCAGACAGCATGTGGCATTTTTGAAAAGGTGGAGCAAAGTTAACGACCTATTGATCTAAAAACAACGGTCATGGTCCATCAGAATCTGGGATATAGCGGATCTCATACTATTTTAAAGCACTTATTCTGCAACGCGTGGACGATGCATGGATGGTGTGTAAGGATGGTGAGTCATTGTTCTGCAGTTACGTAATTGTCTGTGGTGTTCACTGTGCAGGACTATATTTCAAGGCATATTTGCGAACAGCCGTAAGCACCCTCTTAGTGTTTGGTGACTACTGATTAGCTGATCTCTCAGTGAATACTTGTGATGTTGAGGTTGTCAAAATGGACTGACACACCAGCAAGTGACACAGAAGAATGGAGAACTATACGGACTACATGACTACCATCATTCTGATGGCTCTGAAAGAATGGACGGACCTTTGCGCATGTAGCCCTTATAATGGGCAATGAGTTCTTTTCTCCTCAGCCGAATACACTATTGTGTCGTCTGAGGTGAGACAGGTCATTGTTATGTATAAGGACATTACTTACTGAAATGATGTAGTTACTTAGTGAATTATAGGCAAGCCGAACACACTATTGTGTCGTCTGAGTTACTTAGTGAATTATACCCTCATATGCAGAAAGACACTCATTGCAGATCGCATTCGACTAAAGGTCTTCTTTCTGTCATAAATGGGAATGCCGGTCCTCAGATTCAGATAACATCTTGTGTTTATTTTTTATTTTCATTTTTTTAATTCACCAATTTATTACACCGGGCTCGCTGGCGGACCGTGGTACATCTTGTGTTTATTATCGCAGGCCGTATAGGGATAAGGGTATTCAATTATTTATCGAGTCTCATGTTCGTAAATACTTTTCTTTCCTCACTTCCACTCATCATCCAAGGGAGTACATCCGCTAGCCAGGGTACTCACTGATCTGCCGATCTCAAAGAGTGAGATATTGAGGGAGGCAAAGTCTCCTCTTCCATCAGTTCCTCCAACGCATCATGAAACATGTCGTCATCTTCGTCTACATCCATAGATTCATCGTCACCAAATGCATGAGCATCAGCAGTACCGAAAAAGCCCTCTAAAAGTCGGAAAGGTTGGGAGAAACGCGAGACGATTCGAGCTTGACCGACATTCTCGGCACCAGGTGCAATTGAAGATATTTCACCACCACTACCCACAACTAGAGATTGTGTCATAAAAAAAATTAGAATCCGAAATAGCGACTGACGGGTAGACGGTATTAGCGAAGGATGCGTGACCGGAGGCTCGGAGAAGTATGGGATCTTTTGCTGATTCCAGTCGTTCAGGACCTGTCGTGCAGTAGCCAAAAGGCCTGGAACCCCGCCCTGTGCTCTCATGTGAGGAGTAGCACATCAGCGAAAAAAAGCAGGTTCTCACCTTCAATAGGCGACCATTTGTCAGAGCAACCACCGTTAGAAACTCTGATGAAGAATTATATTGAGGTATCTTATAGATGCTTTGTAACAATTCAGGAGGCGTGCGAGCGACAATCTCCTCAACTACGGTGTGTTAGTAAAATGAAGTGGGAAGGCATGTTTACCCACCAACTGCAAGAGGGTCCTCAATGTCCTCAACTTTGACAACATTCCGTAGGAGGATGTTGCCTTTCTTGCTTCCCTTGCCTCCGTCAAAATCGTCATCGTCAAAGACGATGCCAGGACTATCTAGAATGCGTAATTCCTTTTCGAGCTGAATAGACTGTACGTCTTTCGTGTGGCCAGCTTGAGCAGCCACACCACAAACCTGTGAGTGCTGTGAGAAATACCTATGACGGGCGGCTATATGTCCTACCTTGCTCCGTTTTAAGCTGTTGATAAGACTACTTTTCCCGACATTGGGATATCCCACTACGCCGATAGTGGCAGTACCGGCCTTGGGCTTATAGGCTTTTAGGAGTTTCATGAGTGCTGGTGCGGTGGTTGATGAGATATTGGTTCGCTGGTGCTGGTTAGCAGAAGATGAAAAAAACGGAAGGGTAGGTGCAGTATGCCGTAGATATTTCAGCCATGCTTGCGCATTGGCTTTGGGTACAAGATCTTACAGTGATTCAGTCGAAAACTCAAGTACAGTATTGAATGCTCACCAATTTTGTTCATAACAAACACGAGTCTTTTACCCTCTATCACCCTTTTTCGAACTTCTTCTTCTACGAGCCTACTCCTGCAGCCTTCTGGATCCCTAGCATCCAGAACTAGCATGATGATATCACTCTCATCGATCACTTTGAGTAAAGGTTTGAGATAGCGTTTGCGGAATGGTTCTTTTGTCTTCATCTGACCATTGGGAACCGAAAATAATGGCTTCTCAATCGTGTGGCGTGCTTCTGCTTCTGCGACACTTTGCACCAGTGTAGAGAACGTTGGTCTTGATGCCATTATGGTGTCTGGGTCTCGCTGGATTGTTGGAACGTGCTAAAGAGCCAAGATATGAGAGCCGAAAATGATCTGATACATTTCTAGGCATACAGGAGCGCTAGTTGCACGGCCTTTGACCTTCCTCGTGAGTTGTGGTAGTTTCGGTAACCCAGGGTCCTTCTTGAGCTCTGCAGGAAAATTAGGTTGTGATTACAAAGAATTTTCGAGATTGAGCTTTACTTGATTTTTGAGGGACTAACTTTTTAGATCCTGCATATGTCCTCAGAGAAAAATGGTTAAACTATGGTCATGGTACGTACTTGAGCTACCCATTTTGAATGAAAGTAAGAATAAAGTAAGTTTTGGCCGTCATGATCTGTGACAATTGTGATGGGATCAACAAAACAGCTCTCATGTTGTATATATCCTGTTGTGTCTTCATGCAAAATACAGTGGTGTCTACAGTCAATCTTGGCCAAGGATGATTTCGAGTAGTAGCTCTATCTGGCTTTTGAGGCTTATGTCAAAATTGAGACAAAACCTATGATGTATCCAAGATCTCTGCGGTGACATCATCCTTCCACCTATATAAACCTACGCTACGCCTTCGATATCTCTCATTTATCACATCATGCAGGCGGCAGCAAACACTGTTCAATCGGTATGTTTTCTTGATACAATAATCCAAAGATGAGCTCACCGTCACCAGATTCTCGGTCCGATTGAGGTTGAAGTCCAACCAGAATATGCCCATCGTGCCGACGGTAAAACAATGCGTGCTTTGGCTTGGTTCGGGAACGATGACGTACGAATGATTGACGCGCCTATTCCTGAAATCACCGATCCTGAAGACGTTATTGTGAGGGTTACTGGGACCACGATTTGTGGCTCTGATTTACATTTGTGCGCTAACCAATGTGATCTCATTATTATCTTGCAATAATCTCGTCGAATATAAGGTATCATGGAGAAATTATGACACTTCAAGTTGGCGATATCCTGGGTCATGAGGTGAAGACATAGAAATGATTAAGGAGCTCGCTGACATTGTTGCAACTTGACAGTTCATGGGAATAGTAGATAAAGTTGGACCTGGGGTAACGAATTTGCTTCCGGGACAACGTGTAGTTGCGTCCTTCCAGATCGCTTGCGGGAACTGTCGTTATTGCAAGGAAAAGCTCTCCTCTTTTTGCGACAACACTAATAATTCTTCGTGGGTGCTAATCTTCGCTATCCTGACATGATAGTCAGCTTTGTCTAGACTGCAAGAGAGGCTGTACGGTCAACGTGATGCAGGGTTTTTCGGATACTCCCACTTCACTGGCGGCTTCCCCGGCGGTCAAGCCGAGTATGTACGAGTCCCGAAGGGCAGCGTAAATTTACTCCCTATCCCAAATAGCGTCCCAGATGAAAAGGCGCTGTTTCTATCTGATATAATACCTACGAGCTACCACTGTGTAGTTGATACTGGAGTAACTGAAGGTGATATTGTTGCAATTTGGGTGGGCCAACTACGGTGTATTTGTTTCTTTACTGATATCCCTTCTTATCAGGGTTTGGGTCCCATCGGCATGTGTGCTGCTCAGTGGGCCAAGTTGAAGGGAGCTTCTCGAATCATCGGCATTGATAAGGTGCCGGAACGTTTGGCTTTGGCTAGGATCAAGCTAGGGGTTGAGACTCTCGACTTCACAGAACATAAGGACGTACCAAAAAGACTGTTAGAGTTGGCTCCAGGCGGCGTTGATGTGGCTCTGGATTGCGGTGAGCCAGTCACTGGTTTTGGGCGTACAGTGTGCATATCAAGATTCACGTATGAGCTTAGGAACATTTCACGAGCCCAAGTCGTTGTCGCATAAAATTCAAAAGACTCTTATGCTTGAAACAGATGTCCCAGAGACTCTGAATGAAATGCTTGTCTCCGTCCGAAAGATGGGTCGATGTGGAATCATAGCTGCATACGCAGGATTTGCAAATGGCGTTAATGTTGGAGCTTTGATGGAGAAGGGCGTCAGGTACGTTATCAGGTATACCACATAAAGGCTCCCTCCGGTTCTGATGGCAGGCTAGGTTGATCGGAAACGGTCAAGCACCAGTGCATAAGTACTGGAAGGGACTATTGAATGACTATATCATGACAGGAAAATTTGATCCAACCCTGTGCGTTAATATCAATCCTCATTCTGAACATTGTCCTTAGATCTTGCAAGGATATTGACTCACCGGGTACCTTTGGAGGATATGCCGAAATTATATCGTGCATTCGATTTTCGACGAGCGGGTGTTGAGAAAGTTTTTGTTGAGACACAGTTCTCATCCCCTCCGAGTTCGAATTGTCCGCGCACGAAGAGCGTCGATGAGTGGAGCTCGAAGAATTAAAGGCTTGATCACTGTATTTTAGTTCCTATCACCATTCCTAGTTAGTAGTTAGTAAAATGTTTGGCGTCTTATTCTCTGCAGGGACTATTGAGATGTTGGTGGCACGTTTTTGTAAGGAATTACTAATCCTTCAACGGACTGAGGTTAATGTCATGGTTCCATGAGATTGAATTACCCGAGTGAATCTACTCATGGTGTCAGGCTAGTATAGAGAACTGACACGCTACCCCAGTTTCTGCACTTTTAAGTCATATCGCTCGAGTACTCACCGTTTCATCATTTTACAACTTCTACTCAAATGTACAGGCAAGTTGAATCTTCCATCCTTCCTCAGTCAACACTGAGACGTCTGTATCAATATTCTTATAGCGTTAATTTGACTCCTGAATGTGAGCTCCAAGATCAGACAGTATTGGCGTAACGACCTGTACATCACGTCCTGACAGAAACCCTCCAGAACACACTGGATGGGGGATCTGATGACGAGGGCTCCTGTGGCACCACCCACCTGGGGATAACGGATATAGATTAACACCTTTTTTTCCCTATTCACTAGCAAACTTCGCCCGCACCCTTCTCCTATGGCCACATGCCTTGATACACCCCCTAATGTTGGGCTCTCCGCGTAGCATTAGCTTGCCTATTGCGCGGAGTAGAAATTCTGAATCAAAAAAAGTCTAGTGTATGTCATGATACTCTCTTTATAATTAATTACGACCTGAATAGTCGGGCCCTGGGACTTCGCAACAATTGGGTATTCCGTGTACTGGATCATCTAAATCATGATTTTGTTTTGCCATTTAACAATAGATGTAACCACGTCACGCATCTACTAGTAAAGTTCACTCTCCCTTCTCTCCTTCGGTTACCCGCCTTCTGTAGATACATCCCCGACACTGGACCCATTTAGGCCCTCTGTGTCCCAGTGCTAGCTTGCTTGCTGGGGGATAGAAATTCTGGATCCAAAAAAACTACGTCACGCGGTCGCGTTCTCATTAACACTTGGTCATATGGCAAGATCTACTCGCAGACAGCCAACCCTGCCTCAGAGGCCAGCTCCTACACAACTTCAGCGCGCGGGGCCATCGAAATCACAACCTACGAGACATACTGATTCTGGTGAGGAAGAAGGGGAGGAGGTAGCCAGAGATTTTGATGTTGATAGTGACGAGGATGGCGAGGATGACGAAGATGTGAGTATCCACCGGTATATAGCAACTTGGAGTGTGGCAAATATACACAAGTAGGTGATCCATCAAAGAGCAAACGATCTGGTGCGATTAGCCTTGTTCCACGAAGCGCGAAGGTTGCCTTTAAAGCGCGACGACATCAACAAGAAGAGTGACTTTCTTTCCATGATTCATCACCGAAAACACTGACACTATCAGTTTTGCAAAACACTAGATCCTTTAAAACAGTCTACGAAAGAGCTCAAACGATCCTTGAAACTACGTTTGGGCTGCAACTTCTTGAGTTGCCCTCGAAGGCTGGATTAGATCAAGAAGCTGCAAAAGCTGCAGCAGAAGTCAAAAAGGCTAAGAACACTGGACGATCGCTAGCAGAAAATGAAGAAGGGGAACTCGAACAAGCTCAAAAGGCAGCTATCGGCAGGAAGAGAGGTGAGCTCTTGTCGTAGCTTGTTGGATTTTATGGATTGACAGCCACGTCAGCTCACATTCTTGGCTCCAAGACTTACATGCTTCGATCAATACTAGATGCTAGGCTCATCGAACTTGCCAATAAACCCGATACTGAGATACTCGAGGAGGAAGGGGCTTTTGATTTCGGCTCTGGGGAATTTTCTGCCGATGGTGTGGGTGGCAGAGCGAATGGCGGCAATCTGATAGATCCTAATGGCGACTGGGATGATAATGTTGAACAGCATCCACGTATACATGGTTCGATCCTATCATGGACCCAGAATGACCAACTTGGCGCTTTGGGTGTCTTGTATGTCATCCTAGCGCTCATTTTAGTGAACGGAAGAGTTATACAAGAGCGTATGTTTTGAATACTACTATAAGCTCGCAACTAATCATTGTCCACAGGTGTATTGCGTATCCAGCTGCAGGAGCTCGGTTTACCTTCTACGCTTGGTCCTTCACCGATCCACCTGACGACAATATCTACCTGCCGCTCACTCAAACTAGACGACTACCTATCACAACTCCTCAGACAGAATTACCTTGATAGGCAAGTGATTGGTGAAGTCTCTGGTGCAAGTCGTAAACGTGCCAGAGGCAAAGTTGGTGGTAAGGATGGAAACGGCGAGGGTATCAATGGAGCTGCTGCTGGTGACATGTATGAATGGAGATGGGGTGCACGTGCGTTCTGTGAAATTGGAGAGAAGGATGTTGCAACATTCGTGGCAGAGTTTATGACTAACCATGGTGCTGGAGCTACAGTGAGGAATGAAGAGGATGAGGAGGATGGGACAGGTGAAGAGAGAAGAAAGGAAAAGGTGAAGAGGATGTACAAGGGCGTTGAGAAAGCATCTGGAGGAAATTTGGCCGAAGTCAGAGATTGGGTTGCTTGACAAATGGGTAACTCTACTAGCTGCATTTTGTAGATGCTTGGGCTTTCAAAATTGTACTCTAGAGTAATCGCAACGCTCGAACGGTGATTCCACGGGGGCTGGCCTCCAAATTGTACTTCTGATTTGACATGGTCCGAATCCTTGATCTATCGGCAGCGAAGTATTTGCCCATAAACCCCAAGACATGCTCCAATTTTTATGGGGTCAAATCGGTAGCGAATGGTCAACCCAGCTGTACTGTTATCACTCAGCTCCAACCTTTTCGTAGATTGTAGAGGGTCCTTGGTTTGCCATCTATTTTGAAACCAAGTCTGGAACTTCATAACTGAACTTCCTAAACGATATTAATAGATAAGGTCACAAGTTTTGGCCACCTACTGTTTGATTTGTAAGGTTAAATTTTTCATTTGTTCTATCCCCTTACTTCCTACCCCTTATACGTCTTCTTTACCTTGCTTCTCATTCTCAATGAAATCCCTGACCAGAACTCTAGACTAGCCTCTGTCATGAAGCTCCGCGTGATATCAGGTGTAATATATTATGTATTCGACCAAAAACAGATGAATTGAGGATAGGCATCGAGGCCGATATTGTATGTTTTCCTCACAGACAAAATTGTTGA
>Ga0153987_1000383_pt1 | contig 14608 bp, 18 predicted proteins | sample TSNC071MetaG_FD_102279 | JGI IMG/M metagenome (GOLD analysis project Ga0153987, IMG submission 102279) | Attine ant fungus gardens microbial communities from North Carolina, USA - TSNC071 MetaG | ecosystem: Host-associated > Fungi > Mycelium > Unclassified | place: USA: North Carolina, William B...
ACTACAACAGGAGATGAACGTGTAGATGATGAGACATCGGTCAATCCTTGCAACGAAAGCGAGGTTGTGCGAGCATGCTCTACGTCAGGCGCAAGATTCTCTGGGTTGGCATTGCGACAGTTATTATGTGCACTTGGTATGGAGGACGTCGAATGCCTCGTGTTTGACTGAGGTTCGGGATTCTCCACTGCAGGATACGAACCAGCAGCTGTAGCGGGGTCTGATGGAAGAAAGGTTGCCGGGAAAGATATCTGCGTCACTGTGGCAACCCCTAACTGCGCTTCGTCTTTCAGAAGAAGAAGGCGTTTGCTTGGACTTGAGATGCTGGCACCATCCACGTCAAGACCATTCTCATCATCTTCCTCCAGAATGTCTTGGAACGCAGAAGGCATCGTTCGAGTCGTATATCCTTCATACTCTATTTCATCCTCACTTTCGTCGCTCATCTCTACCTCTATTGGAGGGGCTACAGGGCGGCGTTCACTCGCTTTGCCTTGTCCACCCATCATAACTTCCAACTTCTTTGCTTCCTCGACAGCTTTCCTAGCCTTTTCTGCCAGCTTTGTTCGGGCACCCTTTTGCCAACCTAGCACATCTTCCCTGTCATTACCGCCAATACCAGAGTCAAGATCACTCAAGTCAAGATCGGTGTCCGTGTCAGTGCCCCTTTCGTCCTGAGAACTGACAAAGCTAAAACTGCGATTACCATCATTGTCACTACGATTGTGGCCAAGTTGTTCGATGGCTTTCTGGACATCCGTAAGCGTAGCTTTCATCACCTGATCAACGACTGGAAGAGGATCGGGTTCGTTCGTGACATCGAGATCATGATGGCTGCCATTGAGGATTTGCGCGCATGCCATTTTTGGGACAGGAGCGATGATGTGGTTGGTGTTCGTCTCTAGCTGTGAGTAATCCGTTTGCTCAGGTAAAGTATCTGCCGTCTTTTGTCCTGAATGGACGGCGCCAGAGTCGATGCCATCAACCAGAGAGGAGGAGACAGGTGTAGTAGGAGGAGCCGGGGTCGTATAGCTCACTGGAAACAAGCCCACCTTGCCGGTCAGGCTGCGACCCTATACAACATTATATATCAGGATACGTGAATGTGTTGGCTTTCGCCTACATTGAGTTTGACGCACCTGCCACCAGCCGTCTTCATACAGTTCATCCTTTTCAATTACTTCAATCCTCTCCCCAGCACTGAATGCTACCTCGTCTTCGTTCTCCGGTACGAAATCGTGTAATGCGTATACGTATTCAGGCATGAGAAAAGCAGTTCAATGCGCTGCAAGCGTGTGCAGCAGTTATCCTTGCTATAGCTAGACTGCTATCGAGCAGCAAAAACCTGTCAATGAGTATAAGAGACAATTAGGAATAATGAATAGAAACAGGGATTAGTACAGGAGGAATGGTGACAGTTATCAGGTTTCGTTCAGGACACGTGATCCTCATCTCCTTTTACCAAGGCTCCTATCCAGATGTAGGTCAATCCTATTATCGACCTGTAGAAATACCCCCTGCTGGATCAATGGAATACTCGGGGCGTAAAAACTCAGGCATTGTAAACTTCTTTGTCAAGAACACCTCTACCGTATCCAAACTTTGATGTTTTATGTCAGGACTGCATCGGTTGCCACTGCAGATATTCTCCTATAGTGGAACTCAAGCGATGAAATTCCCCCCTTTTTTCGAACGAGTACATTTACACAAAAGATCATCTGTTTTTTCTACTACACGTATGATTGTGGATTCCAACATTTCCTTTGGTCTGTCAATACACGAAAAAAATCAAAAAAAAAACCAAACTAGTCATGCAACATCGCTGCAAATAATCTCTAGTCCTCTGACAATATACCCAATGGGAGCTTCACTATCGCGGTTCTTTCTTCTGCAAGCATCATGGCGACCCCGATATAAAAGGCAATCAAACCAGTGATAATTCCCCACACGCCACCGGCTTTATTCACACTGATCCCAGATACATCAAACAGTCATTCGCCTGGGTAATAAATGATTAAACACTTACGACGCCTTTCCGTTCATCGAACCAATAGACAGTAGCAACAAAGCAATGGAGAGAGCCGTCAATAAAGCCGTCAACGCTATATTCCTCCTCATGACAGGCAGACTATCAAATTTACCGATCAGCATTGGTCTGTCATCAGGTCTCCCAGAACAAGGCGACGCACATAAATAACACAGTGATGATGAACCATGTAATCAGGTACAGTGCCATTGCCTGATTAAATTCGTCCAAGTTCCCACCAAAAGATTCTACGATCCCAGATCCAGGAATAAAAATCGTTGCATAAGACATCCAGAACGCTCCGTAACACGAGAATGCTAAGCAAAATTTCGTCAACTTGATCCAAATAGTCATCATCATCAAAATTCAAAGGATCCTTACCAACCGCTCCGAAAGTATTTCCGTTTGGGACCTCCCACATTCCAGCCAAGAACTGTGTAAGACCTCCAGCGAAGAGGGCCATGCCAATGACCACATTCGGCGTTTGGACACCCCGAGTATGGACATTGAACATGGATAACAGGAATGTCGTTGCCGCAAAGGCAAATAATCCTCTAGAAAAATGTCATGGTCAGCTGTTCATTTGCCATCAAAATAGACTCACATAGGTCCTGGGTTGGCCATCCTGCGTTTAGCACGTCTTGCATGACTGTATTCCAAGGTCTGATGATTGTGAAAGTCCTTTTCAACATCCCTTATGCTTCCTTGAGACATCCTTCAAACTTGTAGACGTCAAACACCAAAAGCGATAGGGTAAGGAAAGGAGGTACGAGCGAGCCCCAGCCTCCTTCTCAGAGAACTATACCTTTATATCTTGTCCCTCTCTCACACAATGTCCCACCAAGCACACATGCTGTCCATACAAAAACACAGGTACCAAGATAGATTAGACATGCCGTATGTACCTCCAGCTTCTCGCACGATAGGTCCAAAAGATTAGATAGATTAGAATAGATTTTTCCCAGATCCTGCCTCCAATCAGATTTTTTAATCCAGACTCTCGTCATCTCCAACGAACGTTCAAAATGGGAAGTGAAAGAAATTTCACCGCCTGTATTCCCAGCCCGACAGACTCCCCAGAAATGAGCGGACTATTTCCCCAAACGCCACTTCACTCGTGTGAATGTTTTCGATACACCTTTTTTTTTTAGTTTATCACCGAATTCTAGCTATTTTGGAAGGGGCAGATGATGATTCTTGCGGTCCGGTTTAGAGGACAGAAATTACGTTTCGGCGAGAAGCCTTTCGTTCCGCAGCAGATGATGATAATTGGAAATACCATTGACGTGCGACTGGTCACATCCGAGTGATAAGGCCTCCTCTGTCATGTCTTCAGTTTCAAAGCGCAGGCGCCTTGTTGAAGTCTATGTCAAATCTTGATATGTCGACAGAACATTCTATTGCTCATCATTCAGATTGACTTGTTCGTACCGACAAACCAAGATCGGCAGATTGTCCCAAGTCAACAACCTATATCTTGTTCAACCAAAGACGAGGTCGATGTCTATGTCTACAAGGTTACCCGTAATCATTCAATACTCAAAGTCAACGCGGGAGACTATCCTTCGCACCCAAAAAACACTTTTCAAAGTCCCCTTCTCCATCATTCCTGGCGTAGCTCTGGCTATCAAGGAACTCTGAAAGCCGACAAAGCCCATCTTCATCCCCTCCACAAAAACTCAAGGGTTGTAGAGCATCATTAATGAAGATCCTTACATACTCCTCACCCATCCTCGGACGTCCACAAGACAACCGTTCGATCGTCATTTCCGAAGAGAACGGTACGACTTTCGACGTGTCCCACTCCGTGTCGGCGTCCCGCCTCGTGTTGTCAAGGGCTTTGTGCTTCTCATTCAACAGTCCCATTGCCGAGAAAATCGCAATCATCTCATTATCGTGTGAGAAATCGGCATATATGGAACGGTTCAGAGGAAACGTCACAGGATCAGACGTCAAAGTCCTGTTCGTCTGAGTATTATCACGGACTGGAGAGGCAGTGAGCCGCGCGATCAGCTCGTTCACGTATCCGACACCTTGGACGCGCCCGCCGATAGGCTGCCCATATCTTTATCCATCGTAAACAACCAAAGAAAAATTCTCAAGAGCCCAACTTTCACTCACCCAGTACCGTAGTACTTGGCCAGATCCATGCCCCACTCAAAGTTTGCAAAATCCTCCTGCTCAAAGACTTTACAGAAAAGACTCAATTTCTGTTTTGCGACACTTTCAAAGGGACACAAGGTTATAAGATTGTTGACGTCAACAGGGGTAAGATTGGCCTTCATTCCTAAAGCTTGAGAGTTGAGTCGGTCAGCGATTGGAGTTGCGTATAGATCAATCCAAGGGTCGACGTGATCATGAGAGTCACCAGCAAGGGGACAACCTGAGTCATCAAGCGTGTTATTGGCAGTCGACTGTTTTTTGACATGTCCATTCAGATAGGGGGAAGGAGTGAAGAAGGATGCTTACGTCTTCAGACATGATCACTGAAAGCACGGGGTTAAACCGATGTTGACTGGCGAAGGAAAAACCTGCAACATGGTCAGCAGCAAGATGACCTCGAACTCTGAGTGACACCAACCCGCCGTCCAATTAGTGGCACTGTCTATCACTCGTTCGCTCCCCGAGGCACGAACAAAGGGAATGTTGTTGTTTTCAACGAGGTCATGATACCGGATAAATGCAGATTGACCACCTATGTGTGACCTTGAAAAAGTTGAATCCCGTGTACCAATCGCCATGAGGAACACTGACTGTGACGCACCCAAAGGGACCAAAGCTTCTGTCCCAAGATCATACGTGAAATCTTGAAGGAACTTGAGGTCAGGATGAGTATAAGACGTGGCAGATTGCAGCTTGTCCAGCGCTGATAGTATCTGTTCAGAGGCACCTTTCGTAGGGAAACGAGCTCCATGCCGTTTCAACTTGGTTCAACTAGTTAGGTCTAGCACGGAGTAACGATTCTTTTGAACCCACGATGTTGACCTAGTCAAAAAAAATCAACAAAGCAACACCAAAAAAACAGGGTAACTCTCTTACCTGTGTGATGTTGCAAGCCTGAGGAGGCGCTGAATACTTGCCCACCGGATATTGAGGTGCATATTGAGCCCAACCCTCCAAGATGGAGATAGGCGCCAAGCGAGGACCATGCACTTCGGGAAGTACGGGTCTGTAGGCATTGTTTTCAACGGAAATCACAAACTGGGCGAGCGCAAAAAGAGGGACAAGGTCTATGATCATGAGAGTGACAAACCAGAATTGAGTGGTTCACATTATTATTATATGTGAGATGTGAGTGAAGCATCGCCACGAACGTGCTGATTTCCCTCGGGTAAGCTTATCTCCATCCAGGGATGTAAATGAGACCAAGAAAATCAGTATCCTGTCAGGTGAAATATTTGAAAATGGGATAGTATATTAATGCTAGGTCTGACAATTTCTATTCCGCAACAAACAAGCTAATAGAGGGCCTAAATTATGGTCCATTGTCTAGATCGATGAACCTGAAAGCACGTCCTCACGGCTCACAAAATCAGCATAAAATAATCCGACGTACTAACCTCAGTCTCTCGAAGACGACGAGAACCGAGGTGCTTAAGCTAAGAAGAGATACTATTTATCCTGTATTAACAACGAGTTCGATGTTGATGCGGAGCAGTGATGTTCGCCTTGACATACGTTTGATCTCCAAGATCGAGCAAAAAAGACAAATGAGTTTATATTGCTTACTCGGTTTCGCTAATTGTGCTTCTCTGATATCGTAGTTCGGTTCGCCCACCTCCCTTATCCGCTGAACGTTACCAAGCCATCGTTTTCATTTTCATCAACGACTACAAGTCTTGGTCCGCTTCCTGGGAGACAGAGAGAGACGGTTTCCGGATAACTATGATCAATCTTCATCGTCTAACTACTTTAGAAAAAGAAACACATACTATGTACAACGACGGTGAAAATCAACAATACATAAAGTTATTCATGTGCATGCACATCTCTAACTAGATATAAAAATACCCCCAGAGATCTACATGTAATTCTTCAATACAAAGATGGAAAAAAAAACAGCACTAAAAAGCGTAAAAAACTGAATGAAGATGAAAAAAGAACTGAAAATAACAAAAGCGTAAAAAAAAAACTGGTTTAAAAATCATGGATGTCAACACTCGAGGAGGTAAATCAACGTGGATTGGCAGCACCCCTAGGTAAATCACTAACATGAGGTAACTGAATTCCGTTGCCAGAGGTTCCCGACGGAGGACTGTAATAACTGAGTTCGGCAGAAGGACGTGATGTGAGGGAAGACGCCACAGGAAGAGGAAGTCGATTCGAATTCATCGTGCCAGGAGTGGACTTTTCTGTAATCGTCGATAGTGACCTTGGAGAGTAGAACGGAGTATGATAGACTTGATGGTCATATGGCACCTGCTGCTGCTGCTGCTGCTGCTGTTGTTGATAAGGTGCTTGTTGGTATGCAAGGTCGACCCAGGGATTGAAATCTTGCACGAGTCTACCATCACGTTGATTGAGTAATGATTGGGCTATTGATCGCACTTCAACTTCCGACATCTGCTGCTTATTACTGGACCAAGAACCAGTTGTATATGGTATACCAACTCCCTGAGGATGTTGCTGATGACCGTTGGCGGACTGTTGCAGAGGCAGAGGAGAAGTGGGGTCATGGAGAGAAGCACCACCCGTATTCGTCCAAGCCTCGGATCCAGGGCGCCTCTTTCGCCACCGAAAGCACAACCAAGCGGCCATACACACAAGAAGCAGACCAAGAGCCCCTAGGATAGTTCCAAGTGCGATGGGTAGAACGTGATGAGAGGGTGAAGAGCCGCTTGATGTACTTGTCGATAATGCAGCACTTGGGGCAGTGGATGACGGTGGACTAGACGAATCCGTCGCAGAGGACGACGAGCTGAGAGGAAGCGGGTCAAGCACGGTATAGCTGGAAAAAAAATGCTTTGTATCAGTCTGGGGACCAGCAATGTCATCACTACCACCTACACTATTGCATCAACAACAACAAAAGGGAGGAGTGGGTTCCTCGACACGGTGAGGGTGTGTGTGGCATTCTGTATAGGCCCCGAACTCCATATCACAGCGCTGCTCACTGTCTCCTGTCCATTTGCAGGCAGATTCGCATGAGCATTCGGATCTGTGAGGTTGAGCATCACGGGTGGTTGGCTGTCGAGCTGCACTTGATTGCCCACAGGATAGGGCCACAGAGGCGACATGAAATACACGGCAGCACCTCGGGGATGGTAAGCATAGTGTTTGTAACCCGAGAGAGTCTACGAGCACACCTGTGAAGGTCACCATGGCGTGTGCCTGGGGATCGGTGGTCGATAGATGGTGCGTGCCATTCACGTCGAGCTGCGAATACGCAGACACCTCCCAGTCCTGACCAACATACGCAATCGAGGGGTCGCTATCGTCCATCGTCACATTCCGCTGGGCATAGCAGCGATAGGCTGCAAGCAGCCAAAAGACACAGCGATGTGTGCTGGGCATCCTCGACGACGACGATCGACAGTGGGCCGATCCTGCGGCAGGTTGTTTCCTTAAAATTCTCCTCCATACGAACGTACTTAACTTTGATCGCAAGATCAATTTTACATAATGGGGATGATTGAATTACTAACAATAACACCCAGACGAGACTGAAACATGGAAACTAGACATGTTGCGGCTCGAGAAGCCATCAAGCGACCACCAGAATGTTGCTAACCCCAGAGTACCAAACCGAGAAGTACAACCCCAAAAACACCAAATTCGATGGCCATCCGTCGAAGCTGCAGAATTCCATCTGTTACAAACCCTAATCAAAAAAAAAAAAAACAAGTCACTTCGTTCTTCCAAAGACTTGCATCAGTCCATCTACAATCGCATTTTGCTGACCGCGCCCAACAGAAATGCGAAGCGTATGTGTCACATCCGAAAGATTCTCTCGGCGCTCCATATCACACCGTCTCTGACTCACCTCCCGTGGTGATGATGAGAGGCGTTTTATAAAAAGGACATAAACAGTGACAGAAAATATACACCGCAAATGCCTTCAGGCAACAAGTTGACATACGCCTCCGAGGTCCTATTCGTGGTATATATACGCATGCGACTCCCTCCATGATCCAAGTCATTTGGAACAGATTGTCTCCATTGGCCGATACAACAAGGGCTGAACATGCATGAAGAAGGAAGAATGAAAAAATTTATCGCACTTGGTCTTCATATACAAGTGACTGCGAGGCTCGAGCTCATAGTAAAAAAAACGTGCCCAGGAATCGGCAGATGAACAGGGTATAAGTGCTAATGTCAATACCATTTATAAGGATCATCAATCATACCATTGGTCCATTGTTCAATTACCCAAAATAGAGATACATTTTTGTCCTGAACCAACAGTCGCCCAACAGTCGCCCGTATTCACCCAAGTACAAAAACCAGAACCAGAAACAGAGTCTTGAGAAAATGTCATAAGAAATAAGCAAACGTAGTCAATACATAAAGGAAGAGTATGTAATAAAACAATCAACTTTTCTGTGGGTCCCAAGCCATGAGAAACAAAAAATCTAGATGAACCGTGAGAAGAGGAAAACAGAGACACAGGAAAGATATATCTACTACAGATCATGGATATGATAAGGAAAAAGTGGAAAGGAAATCCTATCCATGCCGGCAAGTCACCACAGAGCTCGTCAGGCATTACAACCAGAACAGCGCAGTTGCATCACCTCCCTCATTCTTCTCTTCCATCGTGCTTAACCCAAGCAGGTGAGCCACATCTTCATCCCATTCTCCTTCCAGCCCCTCAAGAAATTCACCATCAGGATCAAACGTCCTTGCTGGCCCAGTCTCCCCTTCTCTCAACTCAAGCCCTGGTGACTCATCAATCCAGGTCCACTGGCTAGCGTCTGGAAATGGCGCACTCCAGAACGATGTTGAAAAGTACCCATCAGAGTTTGCGGAAGAACCATCCCATGCCGTTGGACGAGGCGTATTTTGCGATGAATTGTCGAACTCGCTATCGGCCAAAGGAAGGTCTCGAAGTTCAGAAAGTGGAGAGGATTGATTGAAGAGGACTGTAGGTTCACCCGAATTAGAGCCAGAAGTAGCTTCCGTTGATGGCCAGATCGAAGTTGACATAAATCCAAGCTCACGTTCAGGATTGAGACCTAACGCTCCTCGCCGCCGCCGTGAACGAGCTGAAGGATTATGATTGAGGGTTTGACCTCCCGAATCAGATGACAACGATGCTGCTGCTGCTTCTACTCCCCTGATAACGTTCGCCCAACGTGCCCTCAACTGTCCAAGCTCTGTTTCTTCTCCTGCGTGAGTAAGATCAATATTTGTATTTCTCCTAAGGTATGTTTGGCTAGCCAAAGTAGAATCGGGCTCAAGGTGGATGACAGCAGGCTCAGGGGAAGCAGTGATATCACCATCAAGAATCCTCGGGGATGTCAATGAGATACCAGGTGCGCGGAAATCGATAGCCATCTCCTCGTCCGAGTCTGATATGTCTGAATCTGACATCAAGCGAATCAATGGTGGCGGTGGGGGCAGCAGCGGATGCGTTCTAAGCCGGGAACGGCGTCCTCGAAAAGTTGGCTCAGAGACAGGAAATCCCGACGTTCCTGGAGAAGTCGTGGAATGACAGAAAAATGTGTATATATGATAAAGTTCCTCATCAGGATGATCATTCACTGAGGTTCGGCTACCCCGCCGATGAAGGCGGGACTGTCGTAATGATATACGCTTCCGGATATTTTTGCATGGAGTTAGTCGCATGCCAAGTGGATTGCCGCTAGAAATGTGTAAGTACATCCAAAGAACAGTCAGAAGTAAATCAACGCACCAAGTGGCGCAACCAACGCCAACCCTCAGACAACCGCAAAGTTCGTGTTTAATTATCTTCGGTGATAGCTTTTCTTTGCCACAAATCTCATCGAAATAGTCCCTCTCAAGAGGAACTACCACATCTGAGGCAGGAGAATTAGCCGTCCACAACGTCCGATGATGGCGGTAGCGGGGGAAAGCGTGCGTATGAATGACAGTGCCGCAGCCATTGACTCGAGCTGATGAATGCTGCGATGAACTGGATGACTGCACTGATGATGATTGAGGAAGTATGAATGATGCAAGTGCAGAGTGAACCGATTCTAAATCCGTCTGTGCCTGCACTACAGTATCATCGACAGGACCTCCACAGACTAGAGTATATGGCGTGTTCTCCAAATTTTGCTTCTCTGAAAGCGACTCAGTTGAGCTCCAACTCCTCAGAGATGCTAACTCATCCAAGGTGGAATGTCCTGTCTGTTCGGAAATTGCATGGTTGAAGGATGCAGAAAAAACCATCTCATCTCCCGAGTCTGAGTCTGAATCCTCAGGATCGTCATCAGGTACCTCTAACATAGGAAGGTGCCTATGTGGGTGACGGAAACGGTTCTCGACGATCGTCCAAGGATGACCAAGAGAATCTCTGTGCACTGTGTCGTCTGCGTCCTGCGAATTGATCGTGGAATGCCTACGCTGATGACTGCTTGTTGCACTGGTTGGTTCAATACGCATTGCACCACGACGCCGCAGGCGAGAAGTTTCACCGGTACGAATTAGGTCAGAAAGGATGACTGAATCATCAGAGAGAGATTCTTGGGGCGACGCAAGGAGGCCATCGACGGAGCTGTTTCGGTTATGATATGTCAATGGCATTGCAGACTAGAATAATAGATAATGAATGAAATAGAAACGTTGGCTATGAAAGTTGTCGTGGTGGTTGTGGACAAAGTAGTATAACGATGATTATTCCCAGGCAATTGTATTACTAATTCATGGAAGCGGGATTCTCCGAATCTAAATGTCCGAGCATCAAAGACGAGAAGACACAAATATTGGCGCGGATTTCAATTCTTCCTGTGCCCATTTACGAAGCTCCTTTCGAAGAATTTTGCCGCTTGGGCTAAACATTTCAAATCAGAAGTCTCTATTGTTTTGTTCAGACCAACACATGCCTTTTTGGAATTTCGGGAACGGCCACTACTCCTACAGCAATCTCAGTGAACAGTTTCTGAAGGTCAACTCATGCTGCTCACCACCACGCAAGTATTTGTAATATGCCACTTGACCTCGCATCCACTCTTCGATAGCTTTTTCAAAGTTCCTCTTCGAGTTCAGAGTAGTCAGGTCTTTTGGTACAACATATGCTCTATCACCCATGCCCTGTGAGTTGGTGACGAACGACACCAGTATATTGTTAAGCAACTCACCGCGGAAGCTCATTCTTGTCCAATTCATTAACAACTCCTATGACTCCTACGTCTGCTATTGCTTCATTCTCCAGAAGAACAGCCTCAAGCTCTGCTGGAGCAACTGGAACATCGTAAACAATCAGTCTTTCCATTCCAGCATTTTAACGGACCTTGGAAGCCCTCGAATTCCCGTTAGCTGCGGGCTCTGGTGGATCAGATTACTCGCACCTTGTATTTGATCATCTCCTTCTTTCGGTCTACGATATAGTAGTAGCCATCACTATCCCTCCTCATGATATCTCCACTTTTATACCACCCTCCTGGTGAAAAGCTTTCTGCTGTTGTTCTCGGGTTATCCAGGTAGCCCTCGAATGGATCAATCAGCGCTAGTCAAGAATGCCAACTTTGACTCACTTTCATTATCGTCGGCCCTCGAACCCAAACTTCACCTGGCTCTCCTACAGGAACATCAACTTCATTGTCATCTACCAATCTGAGCTCAATATTTGGTAACAGTTGACCGATACTTCCGAACTTCATTTGATGGTCAGGTGGTAGAACCATCTGGGTAGGGCATGTTGTCTCCGTAGCGCCGCACCCTGGTATTCAAGAATAACACATAAAGCAGATTCAGCAGGATCCCAAACGAAGTGATCGATGCACACCCTGAATGAGTTTCACGTCGGCGCCTTGCTTCATGAGACGCGTAGTTAAACGTTCAGCCACCACAGGTGACAGGGGCGCAGCAGCTGATGCTATACACTTCAGAGAAGTCATGTTGAAGCGTTCCATACCTTGATAAATTATCATCGAGAACCGCTGAAAGGTTTGAAAATTAGGTACCTGGGTACAGGCTCAATGTGAGGATTACGGGTGGAGCAAGCATAATGGTCGTTACACCAAAGCGTTCAACGTTGCGACATAGGCCCTCTGCGTCGAAACCATGAAGCATCAGTACACATGGTTGCCCTGCCATGAAAGGATAATTCAAGTGCATAACCAATCCTGATGACTAAGTTGAATGTCAAGAGGCACTGGGATTATTTGAGCATACCGAAAATGTGGTAGAAGGGCATCAAACCCAGCTGTACGTCTTGATCTGCCTCTACATAGGCCCAAATGCTCTTGCACATACCCATAATGGTACATACGTTTTTGTGCGTCGTCTGAAACAAGTAGACATGAGTCTCAACAGCAGATCTAAAGGAGACACCAGTCACCTCTACTCCTTTAGGTCTTCCCTGTGTCACTTATGGTTACACTCGATACGAAAAATTAACATGAAACGTACCGTAGTTCCAGAACTATAGCAAATATATGCAGTCTCATTTGCATCCTCCCCGTCGAATCTCTCCTCGGTAGAAAGCTCACCGAAATTCAACAACGCCCCCATCCAATTTCCCGTTTGATATCGGCCTTCTGGTAGATTGTCATCCCAAAGTTGATCCATTACCCATAATCTCTGGTGAGCCTCTTTTCTAGATACACCTATCAGGTCAAACATCTTGAGGGCTACGGTTACGAGATCCGGAGCGACAAACATAACCCGTGCTTTACTATCTGCCCATTGCCAAGACAATTCTCGAGGTGTCAGACTGCAACCTGCGAAAGTCATTCTCAGTCCAGCGGCCAAGCATCTGAAAAAGCAACCCAACCCATCAGAGTCAGGGGGGATAATTTAATCCTTGCGGGTAACCCACCCATATACTGTGGCGGGCCACGACATTGTGTTTGAACTAAATACCATAACAGTGTCACCGCGCGTCAATTTTGTAAACGACCGTGAATCCAGCATCGAGGGGAGTAAAATGTGGTTGCGTAGCCCAAACCCAAGGCGGAGAGAGAGGTGCTTGAGCTTGGCTCTCGTAATTGATATCTTGGAATCGGCGTCAATGAAAGCAGGACACAATGGATCATACTTGTGGTAAGTCGACTGCATAAAGTAAGTAAAAATGGATTCCTGGATTATAGGGGTCAGAGGAAGGTTGGATCGATAAATCCTGGGTTGAGTGGACATAGTTGCGCAGGGAAGGAACCAAGTAGAGATATCATGATGTATTTAAACACAAAAACATAGCTTGAAAAGAAGCCGAGAAAGCCATTAAATCGTCACTATAGACTAGCCGGATGTGTTAAAATTAAATCGTGCACAATGCACGTGATGTGACATATTGATATCTATTGATCTATCTATTGCCGAACTGTCAGGTGGTTATTTCGATTGTGTTCAGCAGTCATCGTCATTCACTAATGCAAATGTTGCCTGCTTCACCGTATACGGGCAGACACATACAGAAAAAAAATACGTTAATTCATGAACGCAAGTGATGATCCACGCGTCGTTGTCTGTCTTATTTCCATCCTTCTGTGTCTCGCTTTCTTAGTGTAGTTTCTGAGACATAACATCATGTAGTGAGCGCTAGTGTACCTGACTTCACATATATAGCACTTAACTGTAAACCTAAAGGCCTAGTTGTTTTGCCTGGACCTTTAGTCCATCTTTGCCAGCTCGAAGACACGTTTGCCCTGCTTTCTGCTGTTAGCCTGTCAGGATTTGAATATGACTAGACAACTATTCACTAAGAGACAAATTGATATACATCCTGACATCTGTCCTTTCTCTTATTCCTTATCTTCATTACCATAGGGACCGGGAGATATGAGAGCACCTATCTCATACTGGTCGACAACTTGTCCGAACATCGCCCACTTTTTTTCTACTGGGTCGGATACCCGATCTCGGCAGAAGTTCGCCCCCAGCCTTTGTTCCGATCCTACCGGTTGAATGGGACATCTGAGGTTGACTGATTCATCCAAGTGGTAAGACTACAACTACAAGCATATCTCAACGAATGCCTTGGAAACTCCTACCTCCGAAAGGTCAATTCAATAGTTTAATGTCGCGAGGATTGTAGAAGGTCTGAAACACGGACTCGGCTTTGGTTCAACCCTTGTGATTATGAATCTTCATCATGGCTAAAGGATGGCTAATTTATCTAGCACGGATTCATTCGACCCAGACTCATAACGACTCGGAGGCACTCATCACATGGAACCATCAATGCATAATTGGTATAGAGAAGAAGCCTGCAAATCAAGCGTATGCAAACAGCTGACAATTTTGTGGGATGAACTCGTAACAAAATTATCATCTACAACACGAATCCAGTGTCACATTCAAAACCCAATTGATCGAGGGCAGAAAAAGAACTTGTTGAGAGGTATACATTACGTGATCGATGGGATTTGCCGGATAAATCCAAAAGCGAAAAAACGTTAATTCTAAGTTTTGCACCCCGCGTTACAGACTTATGAGAAAAAAAAAGTCAATGTCGTG
>Ga0153987_1000385_pt1 | contig 14533 bp, 19 predicted proteins | sample TSNC071MetaG_FD_102279 | JGI IMG/M metagenome (GOLD analysis project Ga0153987, IMG submission 102279) | Attine ant fungus gardens microbial communities from North Carolina, USA - TSNC071 MetaG | ecosystem: Host-associated > Fungi > Mycelium > Unclassified | place: USA: North Carolina, William B...
ACCTCCTGAATCCCCTGTGGTCCACTTTCCTCTGATTTAAGCATATCAATCTTTCTCGATGGAATCTATTCTCACTAAATTACATCCTCACTAAGGTAGGATACAGACAAACGAGAAATAGAATACATGTCCAAGAATCAAGTCCAGTGAAGTCCATAAGAAAATACACACAATTTGTACAAAAACAAACAATCCTCAACCCGGAATAGAGCGTCATTAGAAGAATGAGGAAAGACTGATGATTGTTGATAACCTGTCATTCAAAGACAAAATTAGCAGAGTTCTAAAGCACATTAGGTGGGAGAATATCAGATTGAAAGGCAATACATAGTTTGTCTCCATAAGAATCAGAACAGGTCTGAGTAATGATCATCCCAGATATAATCTCCAAGCGAATGAAGAAACGAGGAATAGCAAAAAAATTGATGCTTACAATGATCAAAAGACACCAACGGCATTGATACATAGAAATCTGGAGACTTGCAATGTCAGCAATAGTGTTCAAGGGTTGAAATCAAAGAAGGAAATCAGCAACATAGGCAATATAAAGTTGTCCGCAATACCCCCATCGCGGGTTTCAGAACAGGTCTGAGAAGAGATATCATCCAAGAAACGAGTCCAAAAGAAGCACAGCACGTATCAAACTCACCGAGTAAAAAGATAGACCTCAAAAGGTTACACCGATATAGGTTGCACAGGCGGCATAGCTGTAGGCGCAGGTGTCCACCTCGTCCTCGCAGGAGCCATGACACCATAGATCCAATCCTTCTCTCTTTCCTCCTGCACCCCAATGACATAGCCATCTTGATCAACAACAACATCACAGTCCTCCACATATACGCCGACACCGCTTTCGTCCGGTTCAATGAGAACTTCCAAGCTCTTTCTCCTCTCCGAACTTCGTTGCTGGAGGTGAACCTTTCTGAGAGCCTCCATGAGATCATCTGCCAAAGGCGTCGCATTGGGTGGTTCTTCATGACTACATTCCCAGCCCACCGGTGGAGACCCCGGAGGAGATATGAGAAAGTTTTTGTTGGAGATGGGGGGTTGGAGGTACGCCTCTGAGGGAATCGCTGAAACGTCTGGATCACATGAAACAAGTGGGTTTGGGTCGGCACGATATACACGAAGTTTGAGTCCTTCGGATCTGAATGACAGGTTTGTAACAAAGGAGACAAAATGTATAAATTTGACTTGCCGCTCCTTATTAGCAGAAAGAATGATAGAATCTGAACACAATTTCGCCTTCTCTGCATGTTCCTCTTGCTCATAGACTATGATGATCCTTGCAAAACCCGGAAGAGGGACTCATTGATTGATGGCCCCAAATGACGAGAAGTGGGCTCGCAAGAGCTCAAGAATGACAGGTTGGAAAAAGGATCTTGGTAGAGGGGTCACTGCGAGAGTGTTAGTGCGGATGATTTCTGGTGATTGTTCCCGGGGAGACACGACGGGACTGCGATCACGTTTGAGAGCAACATATGAAGGCATTGAGAGGATTGAGGACACTAGAAAATTACAGTTTTTATTTGATTCCGGTTGATGAGTTATGTAATGCTGTACATCCTACACAGCACAGCAGAGTTTGTTCGCTGCGCAGCATCACCCAAGCGATATCTTACAGCTCACTATCTGTCACATAGAATACATAATCCATGTATCGCCTTAACTTGTGGCACTACAGTATAACAACAAATCCAGAGGCCCAGCACAGTTCCAAGGTCACCACCACAGCATGCTCGGACATGAGTGCTCAGCAACGGTAAGCCTGGTACTGTTTGTCAGTCACCAGGACACCGCTCTTGTTATGCGAGAAGAGAGGATTTAATTCCGCAAGCGCTCTTCTGTCTCTGTGCGTTTTCGACTGAGAGCATCAAGTCGTTCCACCTTGGTGGCGTCATATGCAACGGTCGCCTGGTTGAATCTGCCAGAAAAGTCAAAATTGAGTTGATAGGAGCGCCAAACCCCAGACTCACGGATTTTCTGGCGATTTCTGGAATTGCTTGAACAACAGTTCCTGTACACCTAGGTCATCAAGCCGAAAATGAAAATGACATGACTTGTCATACGTTGTATTGCGCTAGGCGGAGACCTGGGTGCTGCACAGAGGAATTTGAGTCATCCCATACACAATTTTAGAATAGCAGATTCCTACATCCTGTTTGATTTTAGAAAGCTCGCGTTCCTGATAAGCCTCGAAAGCTGCCTGGAATCAAAAGTCAATGAAGGGTGAATAGTCGTGTCGTCTCACACACTTTAAAACGACGCTGTTTGACACACTGAATCAACGAAACACATCACAAGCCGCACTGCACAGACCTCGGGGTGTCTCTCCAAGCCAGCCGCCTGCTGTCCAAGACTCGCTTTGTCCATCTTGGCGGTCACAACGTCCAGCAGCTCCAGGGCGCTATCGATACCCGTTGCGCTATAACTTTCCTGTTCCTTGCCCTCCCTGCCCCCGCCGCTTTCTCCAAGTCCACCTCCGGCAGCGATGGCTCCTGGGCCAGCAGGCCGGGCCGGCTCAGTCCTTTTCTTTTGACCTGCCTTTGGTGCAGCTTTGACTTTGGAGGGTGCAGTGGCTTCTTCTTCAGCTAAAAGTCTCGCACTCTCCGCTTTCCTTGCGAGGTCAGCCCTTCGTTTCTCCTCCTTGGCTTCCCTGGCTGCTTTACCACCCTTCACATCTTTGTCTGCCCACGAATCAGCTTCCTTGTGTTCCTACAGAGCCGGATATTGAGTAGGTGAGACAAGGAAATTTTTCTAATTAACGAGGCCTTCACCTTTGCAGCCGCTGTCGCTGCCTGTTTTTTTGCTTCATTTTCTGCTTTTTTGGCGCGCCCGGCTTCTTTCTTTGCATTGCCCCCCTTTCCTGGTGGCATGATCAGAGTCTATGGTAGTCTATAATCAGGAGAATTGTATTCAGAATTGTTATTGGCTCACGTATAGTAAGAAGTAAAGACGGCAGGATATGAAAGTGATGGGTATGACGTGGGGGGTCTTATCTTATCTTATCTGCTCTAGTGCACCTTTTTTGTTGTCTGAGTCAGAAAATCGTTTCTTACACAAACCATATCGATCGATAAATATTTTGACTGTCCTCGCTTCATGCATGTCCAGTTTCTCCATTCTTACGTTTCGGAGTATCGAGCAATTATTGGTTTTTGTGGATTTAATGATTTGCCTATGGTATCTTGTAGTTATAGTCACACAGTGCTAATCTCAATGGACTGAACGAACAGAGTCTTTGATTGTTCCAACAATGAACTATGACTACACACAATTCAAGATGTTACCACATGTAACAAGAGCCACAAATTCACAATTACAATGACGAGTCAGTCCCGACCATCCTATGCATTTCCATTCCAACTCCATGGACTATCAGCAGAGCCCTGCTCTCTAGCAATCCTTTCAAGTTCCATATTGCGCGTATTGGACGAGTCAAGTTCATGACTGGAGCCCCCGATGGGAGCCTTGCATTCCGGACACCGAGCACGTTCCATAGCCCCCCCACACTGTGAAGAGTGAAAAACCAATCACAATCAATCAGTCTGAACTGAACTAGCAGTAGAACGTCACAAACCTCAGTGATGACAAATGTATGCCCATTTTGACAATTATAAAAGTGTCCTCTGTGAGCTGTACGAGTGACATTAATCTCATAAAAAAAAGAGGAAAATCAAACGTACAGAACCCAAACGACCGGACAATATCTTCAAGTTCCTGGGTCAAAATTGGCTGGTATAAAACTCCATTCATAACCGAATGTTCAAGCTTATCACATTCTTTCTCCCATGCATCGACTTTCCGTCCACAGTTCTCGTTCAACCATTTGCGCTCCTCTCTGTATTCAGCCAAGGTAGAAAGTGAAGGTATATTCTGAAGATACGTCTTCTGGATGAGATTGAAACCTTGTCGTAAGAGAAGCTTGTAGTTTCCAACATTCTCTGACAATTGCTTTTGAACGCTTGAGTCATTCAAGCCCATCCGGAACATCTCTGAACGCTGCATCATAGTTCTCCATCTGAATGATTCGAAGTTGAAACGAAGTTTGTGAACATAAGCTCGCGCAACCTGACGGAACGCTGAGGACTCCGTTGCCAGAGCTATCGCTTTCTCTGCGTCCTTGACACACGATTGGTACAAGAACGTGACAAGGGAAGCCCACTGCCTGCGGCAATACACAACATCAACATCAGTATCTTTGGCAGTCGAAGTGAGCGGAAGAGCTTCCACGCGCGTCTGTGCGAGCTGAGCAATAAGCGCACGAATTTCGAGGGAGAGAAAGTATGCTTCAATTTGGAAGCGTACGTCAGCCTTGGGATGGGGCTGTCCGATCTTTTGTTTCACAATAGCGAAGGCAAGAGATTCTGGAGCATCATCGAATTCTCTTTCAGGAGCATCGGCTATCGCTTGTAGCTCAAGTCTGAACAAGGTGGCGAACGCAGCTTCATAGGCCTTGACATGTGCTCCGCGCATTATCGCAATCTTCAGAACACGCCGGTAGATCTTGACTATAGGCTTTATTATCTTGTACCAGGCACGCGCCTCCTCCAACCCAATACCATGAACCTTCTGCATCCCTTCCGAATCCAGGAAGTTGGCGGGAAGAGGGCCATGAACGTCGCCCAACGGCATTTCATCAGGATTTTGGCGCGAGAGACTAGCCTCTGTGGATTGAGACTTTAGTGCCTTCACCTGTTCCTCATGAGTAGACATTGCGCAGGTGAATTCTGTAATTCCAGGACTGCATTCTTCGAGAGAATGTGACATGGTTCCAGCGACATTCTGCTCGAGGATATCCAGTGTCGCACGCTTGGTGACCCTTCCGTAGCGCAGTGCAGTGATGGGGCCTCGACAAGTCGGACAAGTGGGTGGTGTCTGATAATTGACCGGGGGCGATTTCGTAGAGATAAATCGACCTAATTCATCGATTTGGTAGAATGCACTCATGTTACAATGACCGTCGAGTGTCTCCACCGTGAATATGTGCCCACAAGCGAGAGTTATCAATCGGTCACTGACCTCAGAAGAGGCTAAATCAATGTCAGTCAGGCTACGCTGCATGATGAAATCGACGATGTCGATCTTGTCTTCTTCCGATAGGCAAACAACACATTTCTGCATCGCACATATTTCGCCACACACTAAGTACGAACAACAATTTGTTCAAACTCCACAAGCAATTTTCATAAGCCAACAAAATACTCACCAGACGGACATGGATGGCCACATTCCAGTATCTTTCTACATGGTTCATCACATGGCAGGCGGGAACAAATCTAGGATACCAACAGATTAGCATCCAAATTATGACGCCGGATGATATTGACGAACTGAACCGCAAACAACAGGGCATGCCATGTGCACACATGACCAAGTGCATGGCTCCATACAAGGACTACAAGGTTCAGAACAGGGCTTTGGGCACCTGTGGTGCACACACTGTTGACGACACGCCTGCCGACAGGATACGTTACAATTTTGATCCTTAGGATGGCAATTCAAATTACACTTGTGTTCGCAATAAAGCAAGCGTTCACAAGGATGAGCAGCATGACGACAACGCAAGATCCTTCCAGATGGCAGAAGATCCTTATTCTGGCTGGTGAGCGACTGGCATTGAGAACAGGTAGACTTGCAGGATTTCGTGCAGCAGTCAAGCGGTTCTGCACAGGGTTCTGAGCATTTAACAGTGCTCGGATCCTTGTAACAACCCATTATCGCTATATGTTCACATCGTGGAAGTTGCTTGGAAACTTGCTTGAGGCATTTGACGGATGTCAGATCCTCGAGCATGTAGCTAAAACGTACGTAGGTCAGTGTAATTTTCCACAAGTGAAAGCCAGATTCCAAACGAACCACGGGACTTTTGCAGCGACGTGGCCACATGGTAGGGATATTTGATACATTGGGAAGTGACATTTGCCACATTCATCGGAACACCGCCTGGAACAAGGATGCTTTCGTGGGCAAGGTGTACGATTGCATGGGGCCTCACACTTGGTATTACGATGGTTGTCCAGCACAGCATGACACTAATCATGGCGTGAGTTGAGACTCAAATTTCCTTCCCTTTCGAGATACATACGACTGAAGGACAGATGTGCCCACAAAGGAGACGAGCATCACACGGAAGGACACAACCGCCATTGGGCGCATGAAGAGGGATTTCTCCAGGTTGAGATATTAATCTTGCCTGTTTAGGGTGTCTGGGGCAAACAATTGGAAAAGCAGGCCCGACTTGGTCCCTGGCTTCCATTTCGTCAAGAATCATGGACCATGTTGGGTTCTGGCGTAAGTTTGCCGCGTTTCCCAATATAAACAGGCCGTGCTTAGCCCGAGACAGTGCGACATTTATTCGATTCGGGCTCTGCAATATATTCGTCGGAGAGGGTTAGATAAAAAGAAAGTGAGATTGACCTTGAGGAAGCCGATTGATGTAGACCCAGTATCAATTTGACCAGAATTCCTCACAAGTGAGACAATTACGATCTTGGCTTCTTGACCCTGGAAGATGTCAACAGTGCCTAGACGTACCTATCAAATGCTTAGTGTATGCGCCAGCCCTTTAGCTCTCACATGAAGGGACTTACATGTTTGGCAACATTCACTTCCTCATACTCCACATCTTCTTCAATTCCCTGTCTCGCTAACTGTTCTGCGTCCTTCTCGTTGACAGCAACTGCAATCTTTAGGTCACGTAGAGCAGCGCGAACTTGCTGTAATTGTCCAAGGTATGCACACAAAATGGCGATATCTCCGGGCCCATCATAAGAACCTTGTCGCAGGAAATACATAACAAGATCACGAATCATTTTGACCTGTGGGACTGCTCAGCAACGGCCATTGGTCGTCCATGAATGATGCTCTTACTTCAAATATATTAGATTTTGAGACCGAGTCCTCGGAACCTTTCTCTTTGTGTAGATGGTTGAAAAAGAAGACGTCCTTCTGCATTCCTTTAACGGCTGGATAATCCAAAACGTACTCATGATCCACAAGTTTTGGATAGAGAATCGTCCTAACAATACATTACACGGGGCAGAATAGCAGTGACGAATTCACACACCGGATAAAGTGTGAGATCTCTGAGCGCATCCTGCGCTGTACATTTATCTGCGACATCGGGAATCCAGCATCCGAGAGCCGCTCCATGAGTGAGCGATCAAATTTGTACAACTCCCTCCCGATCGCACTTTCCGAAGATAATGCTTGAAACATCTCAGAATTCCATTTCTCATTCCCTGATTCAAATAAATTCAACGCACTATATGTTGCCAATGAAGGTCGAAGCTGGCAAGGATCACCAATACAGATGAGCTGGTGAACTGCATCATGATACCATTTGGGTCAATGAGGTTAAAATAAAAGACAGGTTCATGACACACTTGACGGTACCAGCGACGCCAAAATATGAGCTTCGAGGACTTGCCCAGCTTCTTCAACCATGAGAACCTTTGGTTCGATACTCTATGTTGCTATGTGAGCAAGACTCGCATAACCAGGAAAGATGAGTGTTTCCCACATTGAGTAGTGAAGTCACAGATGCTGCACCTGCAGGGGACTGGTCAGTGTTTCTCCTTCCCACGTCATGTTCTATGCTATAACGAACCCGTTGTGGTGCATGCAATCAGGTCAGTGCTACGGAGAATGCGACGTCGAATCTGACAGAAAAGAAAATCATCGGCGTCGAGATTTGGGTTAGGTCAAATAAAAGGATTTCACCTCATCCCGCATGTCATTATATTCCTTGCAAGCCTCCTTGTACTCCTGCTTTAGTCGTGTGTATTGGTCGAGTTGTGAATCATATGCTAATTTTCGAATTCTCCGCTCCCATTGGTCAGCTAGCTTCAGGCGCTCACTTGCCGACATAGACCAGACATTGGCAAAAACCAGAAGTTCTGTAAGCTTCCTGTCCCCACTTGGCACTAGAGGTATTTGTCCCTCAAAACCCAAGGCCGTGAAGAATGCTTCGGGGTTCGTGAGCAATGATTGCGGCATTTTGGTCGTATCTGAGTCTCCTTTCTCTGTTTGGAGAGGCGTAGATGGCTTCTGCCGGATAAATTCGATATCCAATCCTTGACGCCAAAATCCGTATATGGTTTTCGAAACGGAGGACTGGACCGCGCTCGTGCTCTTCTTCCGATATGTCACCTGTGTAAACTCACCCAACTTCTCTTCTTCCTCCTGCTTCATCTCGACAAGCCTTGCGATCCAGAAGGGCGGTCCCATGAACCTATCAGCATGTTCAGGATAGTGAATGTTCAGATACTTTTCAATTTCATCCCAGGACAAGAGTGGGAGCCGAATCGAAGTCATCGTCTCGGTCAACGTCTCCTCCAGCCTCTTCATCACACTATACTGTCGTTTCATGGAACGATCCAACGTTGGCGCAGTTGCGAGCCGCTCCAGCTTGCTTAACGTGTACTCCGAGATACGTTCATCTGATGATCGCGAGCCAAGGCGTACAATTTTCTCTGTAATTTTTGCGTCAAGAACCGAACTGACCATATGATCAAGGGCATGATTTGTGTAGGCAATGAGTACTGCGTTGACCCAGATTTGATGCGTGCTGGTGTGATATCTGGAGATTTGCACTCACCAACGGGCTTGATATTGCTGGAGAAGAGAACATGAAGTATCTCTTTCGCAGTATAACTCTGTTGGGAAACCTGATTGAGTACACAACCATGAGAAATAAGCATTTCATATACCTTCCCTGTCCCGGGTGGCCTATGAATATACAGTAGGAGTTTATCAGAGAACCGATAAACCGAATGCTTACCCTTGAATTAGGGACACTTCTCGAGTCAGTGTGTCTATTACAGCATCTACTTGACTTGGATCAAGTACACTGAATTTCTTCAGTTGATCGCGCGCTCGTGCAACGGCCAGTGTATTTAAAACATCCAATTTGTTAACAGTGAAAGTCGTCCCTGGCTTCGCCAAGCATTGAAGGTTGAACTTAAAATCCGGTGCACGTGCATACTTTGGCGGAGGAATATCGACAGCTTCTAATGACCCTCCGGCAGCAATATACCGCGAGAATGGTATTTCTGTCGGTTCTGTGGTCTGAATTTTTTGTAAAAATGGCTTCACGGCCTCAAACATGACGCCGTTGTCGACAAGCACCGCAAATTTGTCCCTGGAGAAGTTCAGGGGTTCCCCGCGTAATGCCATCAACTCCACTTCCGATTCAAAGAATGAGACGCGGAGTTGAATTCGTCTATTGTCATATTTTGAAGACTCGGCAATGCTCTTACCAAAGGACAGGATAACTCCAAGATATGCCTGAACAGTATGGCCCGAAACGACAATGAGTACCACAAGGCTGGAGCCCTGAAGGCGGCGGCTATGTTCCCAGTACGCAAACCGCTTCTTTGCATCCTCATCGCGTGCAGCACCTATGGGAGGGGCATCAATGACAAGAGTGACCACAACTTCACTACGGTTAACTTCCGGTGGCTTCGCTATGAATTCAACATCGGTGTAGACTTGGAAAAACAAGGAGTCGCGCCCCGATGTACGGTACGCGCCTCCCTTTTGTTCCAGGATTTTTTCAAGCTTCGTCATCTCGATTCTCTGCCACTTTGCCTCCCAAATTTTAAGAAGGTCATCATGGATGGCATTTACAGAGGCTCGAGTTGTGGAGCTATACATTGAATGAGAATGAATGCCAATTTCAAGAACATTGACAAGACACACATGAGCTCCTCACGGAGTAGGCGGAATTGGATGTCAAGGTGCCGTTCCATAGAGCCTGCAGGGAGATGATGAGGGGCGTCAAAATCAAACACAGGCATATACGGTGCAACTGGAGAGAAGAATTCGGAATGAGTGGGTGCAATACGGATTTTCTCAATTGCTGCGAAGTCATTATCGTGACGCCGACCGTCAACACGAAGTTCACCTGGAGGATCATAAATTTGCTGGAGCTGAGCACTGCGGGCCTGGCTACGTTGAACATGAGTGATAGTCAACTTAGCCAGACCCTTGCTAAGTCTTAGGACAGTGTCAGACTCTCGCTCAACAATTTTGAGGAGGCGGTCAATCTCTCCTGAAATATGATCGATCGTAAGCTTTCTATTCTTTGCAGGAGCAGAGGTGATTGTGTCTTCAAAGCGAGCAGGTGTTGCTGAAACGTCACTCGCCCAGGTGCTGAACCATTCAGAAAATTGTTGAATAAAGGTTGAAACACCGGAATGGCTACGGATAACATCCTTGTATCGTTGAAAATATCTGTTCAGTTGATAATTCCAGTTCGAAATCATGTGAAAATACAGAGGTGTAGCTCACTGCAGAAATATTGTCGTTAGGGTCCTGAAGATAGTCAAACCATCGAGAGTATTCTGTAGTGATGACGCAAGGTTAGGAGTGTGATCTTTCCATGACTTGGCTGCCATCATGGTTCCTAAACATGCTCGAAGGGTTGCGAAGATATGATCGTGGTTATCTTTGATGATAGCATACAAGATACTATGCGAAGACGTTCATTAAAGCTCAACAGTAATAAACATATGACCCACTTGATGTTCTTGTGCAATGTGGATTTGAGAACGAGGTTGGACGAGAAGAACTGAAATAAAGGAAGATAGCCTTTCTGAAAAGAGAGTGTGCCGGTACGATGTCCGGTGGATACATCGACACCTTCGAAACGAAGTATATCACCAATGCGGTGGAGTGCGTTACCCTAGGTCACTAAGCTCACATATACAGATCGACTATAAAATGAGATACACACCTTTACAACGGCCTCCAAAAACTCTTGCGCATTTTCCGTATTCTTTGAGCAAAGAATCATCAGAATCCCCAACCTTTCGCTGGAATTTGATACGCACCCATGCTTTGTTCCTGTCATTCACGCTTGCTAGTATTCTGACAAAACCTTGAGCTTGAGTAGCATTGCGGAAGTGATCGGAGCCTCCAAACTCCTTCAGATGGTTGTGAACCTCACTCGGGTTGAGGTTAAATCGGTCCTCGTGCAAGGAACCAGTGCCAATCGCAAGACCCTCAAGAGAAAAAAAATCAGCAACGGCATCTCCACCATCGGCTGCAGTGACCTCAACAGCTTGAACAGTAGTCTCATTGGTTTGCTTAGTGTGACGGTATACACACTCGAAACCTCGTACACAAGCACCAGTCTCCCAGAAGAACTGACACGTGTTCCTGGGAATGTTACTTGGTGATTTATTTGAACCCCGAATTTGCCAGGGGGACGGCGTGTCATCAGGAGTATGAAGAGTAAGAGGAGTATGAGTAAACCGGCAATGGTCACCAGCTCGGCAACCAGTATGGCTAGTGAAAAACTTGCACTGAATCTGCTTTGGAGGCATCTGATCTGATGTTCAAGAGATTCTTATGCTTTGTCAATGAATATAGGTGAGGGAGACAAAAAACTCAGTCGAACGACAAGTGAGCAGCCTGTTAGATTGAGGCAGAGAGTCTGAGCTCTGTGAGTTGTCTTTGTGAGAAGGATGGAGAGCAGCAACAGCAGTGGGGACAAATGATGACCCACTCACCAGAGTATCCAACAGTAACTGGTAGAGAGCCTATCTCGATGGAAGCAGATAGCAGAAGAGACTCTGCTTAGGTAAGGGCACAAATGATAATCAAAGGACAATCCTGGCATGAACCATTTGGATTGTCAAGAGTGTTCGATCGAAATACCAGCTGATAATCAATTGCTAAGTCAATTGCTCCATGTATTGATCTAAATATAGCACAGAGATTCTCATATACTTGCAAATCCAGATACAAAAACGCAGCTGTTAGACGGACTCCGTCCCACAGAAGCGGTTTTCACGACCGAGGTGCAGCCACCCATTTAAAATACATTTAAAATTCGCAAATGAAATGTATAGCTCAATCAAAATATTTGTCGGCAAATGCAGTACGAATGAAAAAGATGAAAAGAAAGTAAAAATAGTACAAACAATACTTGCGGTTTTCTAACAGCCACTTCACGGATTTACATCCGGTTTCGGATACTTCTTTATGATATGTACAACATCTCCAACCCTGACCAGACCATCCGCATCAGGTACCGCATTGCATCCTACACATGGCTTCATCTTTTTTTCGGGGTCCAGTCCCGTCCTAAATTTCATAATCACTTTGTAGGGCACCGCCGCATCCCTCACTCCAGTCTCAGGATCGACGTTAGGAAGCTGTACAACATTCAATGTCTTGCGCTATATTCATCGCCTCGACATCTTTACTTACTAGGCAACGAACACATTTGGAGACCAGTGTAATGGTAGGTCCGTCAGGTGAGCCAATGCGAATTTCTTCCCATTGGTCTTCTGCAAACGGGCCTCCGCCTTCAAATACTATGTTGGGCCGAAATCTGAAAAGATGGATTAATGTTGTTTTTTGATTTGTGTATGAACACATTGTCATTCCATCACTTGTACTTTTGAACTCACCGCTCAATCGTGAGTTTCTCATCACCCCACTTCTTGTGAATATTTTGCGTGCCTACAAGTGGTCTGGTTTCCTTGTCGATTAATTCCATGCTCTCCTCGGACAGAAGTAACATCGGATACATATCCTGAAAAAAAGCATCCGCTTTCAAATCAGGAAAATTGTACGTCTTGTCGACTGCACGGGGTAGAGGGCCTTTGTATGTGAGGTGTACAGGCTTTCCAACATACTTGGATAAAATTTCAGATGGTGACGGTGCACCAGTGACAGAAGATTGGCAGATGTAACCGTCCAGGGGATCATAACCAGGGAAGATGATGATGTCCTTCAACCTAGGTATCAGAAGAGATTGCATAAGAGCAGTGCTGACTTGACTAAAAATCGACCTTACATTGTCCAAGTACTCAGGGTTTCCTGGCTAGGACGTAATGGAACAAAGAAACTCTCACATCCCGAGTCCTCAGGTAGGTCTACGGCAAGCGATCCACCATCGGGAGAAGATTCGTCGACTCGAGTTTGTGGATAAATTAGAACCAACTGGCATGCCACTCAAATTGTGGGCAAAAAATAGTCCCGAATCTTGACAGCCTACCTTTGGAACCTCACGTGCCGTGATAACACGCTTGGTTACTGCGTCAATAACACAGAACCGTCTGTCATCCTGTGACGATAGGGTCAAGGATGCCACGAGATCGGTCGAATGTACCGCAGTACCTCTACACCTTTTGTTGTATACTTTACAGACTCCACAGAAGTTCCGCGGCAGCTCTGCACATGGGATTAGGATATCATCATTCATGACAAGGCACTTTTCAAGGTCGGCAGTACTGCTGGGAAAGCCAATCTCTAAACTAGGTGCCAAAGATCGACTCACCTTGATTGGATGGATTAAAATTTTCGACACTTTGATAGATCCAGCCTGGGTCGACATTTCATGAGATGTAGCAGACTGCATGTCCTCCTGGTGGAAGACTCGCAATCAATTATAAGGGTGAGATGACCAGCGAGTTGATAGGAGAGAAGGAGATACATCATCATATGATGCATGAAGCTGTTCTTCGATCGGATAGGTATCATGCTCATGTGATAGGAGCACTAGCCCATGCTGATGTCCTCTTCTCACCGGTGATTGTTTACAATGTTCTAATATCTAAGCGCCTGCCACACTTTTCGTGGCCGATATGGTGTGACATCATACATTCTAATATTCAGCCTCTCCCTGGCGAAGGAGCAAGAAAATAAATTCGGGCTATCTTGGGTCGAATCGGGAATCAGTTATTGAAGAAAGGAAAGGCCGCGCTAGCAGAAGCTAACGGAGAGAAGAATGGGAAATTTAAGAAGAGGGATTTATTGTCGTTGCTGCTTAAAGCTAATATATCCACCGATATTCCTGAGAGCCAGAGCATGAATGATCGTGATGTTCTTGCCCTTGGACTGCTGTGACGTTTGTGGTGGACTTTTTTTGGTAACAGTATTGTAACATCAAAATTGATATAACACTTCCCTTTAATCTCTCGTACGAGCTGTGAAATGCCGACGTCACGAGATGTTGAGGGAGCTCAGGACAGGCATTTCAAACATCACGATGAAGAGGGGTATAACGACGCTGACGAGAACCAGGCTTTACTTTCCAGCGAACGTGATAAACGCACGGAGAATTTCCAGAACGAAGACAAACGTGAGCTTCAGGATGGGGGTACTATTACATCTCCAACGATAGCTGGCAGATACCATGTCGGAACCAAGAAGATGTCGGGCATGTCGTATTGGGCCCAGTTGGTCGGCGCATTCGCTGTGGGGGTGCTATTCACTATCGTAATGCACCTCATCATCACCTACTGCTCAAATTACAACTCCCCTCCCCACCATGACGACGTCAGCAATGTCAAAGTTCAAGTTGCCCCTCCTTATGTAGGATCCACTGAGGTGCATCAGTTCCCTCCGGCTGAGCCGACGAACAAATTCCCAAAACTTTTCCCTTCAAACGTAGGATATGGAGGAGCAACGCCCACGGGTGCTGAACCAGCTATCGTAGCTACTGCCCCTACATGGCCGATGCACACGGGTGCACCACACCTTGTAGTCCCTTCTCAACTACAGAAGTCGCACA
>Ga0153987_1000386_pt1 | contig 14506 bp, 17 predicted proteins | sample TSNC071MetaG_FD_102279 | JGI IMG/M metagenome (GOLD analysis project Ga0153987, IMG submission 102279) | Attine ant fungus gardens microbial communities from North Carolina, USA - TSNC071 MetaG | ecosystem: Host-associated > Fungi > Mycelium > Unclassified | place: USA: North Carolina, William B...
AATTTGCGCCCATTGATTAATTCGTGTTTATTTAACCGACAAAGAAGGGAGAACTATTTCAGAGAAGTAATTACAGGTCATCGACCACCGACTTTCCAGCGTTTCCTCGGATGCAACCCCGTCTCCCAGTTCACGATATGACCCAACAGTTCTGCATCCTCTTGCGCTGTGCTATCTTCTGTAGCCAATAATAGATTCTTGAGTGATTCCTGAACCAAGCTCGCTGTTTTGAGTTTTTTCTCCAGGGAAGGTAAGGCAGCTTTTTTCGGTGGGGAAGCCTACATCAATTGGGAAATTCAAGAAATCAGAAGAGTGGACAAAGGGATATCACATACAGGAGTCTGGAGGTAAGTGTGTTTCGGAGGAAGTTGTGGGAAGTAAGGGGGTAGACCGCGGAGGGTTGTTGGAATTATGGGAGGGCCAGATTCATCGTCTGATGCTAAAAGTTCTGGCGATGATGAGCGAGAGGCAGAAAATGTGAGTTTGGTTGGGGAGAGTCTATCTTCTTTGTTCAGGGAGTTTGTGAGTCAAACTTGGGTGTGTGTTGGGAGACTACGTACGGCGCTTGAGACGATGTTTCTTCGGAGTAGACACTAAAGTAGTAGCACCCTGGTTGGAATTTTCAGGTTCCGAGCTGGAGATTGAGGAAACGAGAGCGGAAGGGGAGGGATGGTGAGTTGCTTGTTTCTTTGCATGCAGGTAGAGTTCTTTTGGTTTGATACCGAAATCGTCAAGAGTTTGGAGGAGATCTGGCGTGATGACGCCTGCTCGATTCGCGAGATTGGCGTATTCATGCGCGCGTCCGAATAATTGTTGGATATCTAACCAAACAAAAATATTCAAAAAAGATTACAAGAAAGAAAGAGAGAGCAACACACAAGCAACGGTTTCAACTTCCAACCTTCGTAAGCTCTGTCCATCAGCACTCTGAAATCCAATATCTATAAGACTGTTTTCGATCAGCCTTCTCAAAGCCTGTTGAGCTATAGCAGGTGTAACGGCAGGTTCAGGTGGCGAAGGGGGTCTGGCAGGGGCAGGGTTTGTCTGTTTCAGTTGCTGCTGCGGTTGTTGGAATCCGTCGCTTCGGCCTATTCCTGCTGGTATAGGAGCAGGATACGGATTGTAATATGAGGTGGTGGGTTGACTAGCGATAGGGATTGTCAGTGGGACATTGGGATAGTGGTTCTGATAGAGAGCAGAGATTTGGTGGACTAGAACAGAGGCATTTTCTGTTGTCGTAGGAGCGTAGGCCGTATATTGGACTGGAGGACCGGACATGGTTTAAGGGAAGAAGGGAATTGATGGGAAGTGTGATTATAATATGTGATTATAACCATTTGTGTTCTCATACTCCGTGTCTATGGAGGAACTGTTATCGACCCGACATCCCCAAGTGCCTTTCCAGACAGAACAGTTCAGACGGTCGAGGCCGACAATCGTGGGTCCCGAGGAACCTTCAGCACCGTTTCCGATTAAACTTGCTGGACCGGTGCAAAAAGGATTCGGAAGAGGTGGAAAAGACCTGGGATGCCCCACTGGTATGCAGATTGTGGTTGTCCTGACTCGTCTGTCGGTCCTGAAAGACATGTGTCAGCGAACCTGCCGGATGACTCGATAGAGGCAATGATGGCAGTTGCAAAGACGGGAGTGTACTATGGGTATGCTCAGGTGATACCACCGTCGGGCGAGGCAGCGGGATTTGGGAACGAGGAACGAGGTGTGTTACCGATGGTGATGAGTGTGGGGTGCAACCCATTCTATGGTAACAACAAGTTGACTGCGGTGCGTCAGAGATATACAATGGCTTAATGTCGCTCATCAAGAAAACACTAGGAAATTCACATCATGCATTCGTTCAACCGAGATTTCTATGGATATGAGATGCGTGCTACTGTCCTTGGATACATTCGCCCCGAGCTGAATTACACCTCGAGAGGTGAGCGGTCGTGCACGAGTCGTGAATGGTTTTTAGTGAAGAAAAGGTTACAGAGGGGTTGATAAACGACATCGACACTGACAAACGTGTTGCCCTGCGGAGCTTGGAGCGACCGGGGTACCAGCGATATGCAAGAGATCATCACTTTGACAAGCCCGAGTGAGCTGTGGAGTAGATTATAGACGTCTTGTTTTCTTTGCGCGTGTACCACCGATCTTGATGGGTGTGCGGTCGGTGAGCTGTTTGATGGTGTCTCGAATGTTATCACCGTCAGGAGCCATAAGGGCAGTCTTGATTGCCTCTCTTCCTGGGCCAAAACCGCGGAAGTAGATATGGACTCTGACTTCATCAGGTCGGGCGGCCTTGGCCTCCTCGATGAGCTTGAAGATGCGGATAGCGCACTGGTGGGCGGCCTCAAAGGTCGCTCGTTGAGCCTTTTTGTAGCCGACGGAACCACCGGAGAACCAGGCTAGGACATTTGAGATGGGTGGTTTGAAAGGATTATCTGGGTTGTAGGTGAGAGAAGAGAGGGTGGTGATGGTGTTGTTGCGAGTGGTGTTGCAGTCGAAACGGTGAGATGGACGGACGGCGAGTCTGAGGCCTGAGCCGTCAGCTGCTGAAAATCTTTTGGAAAGAGGATTTTTTCCTGGCGAGTCATAGACTACTGGGCCTGTGGTGACGGGAGGACCGGCGGGAGCGACCTTGGCCGGAGCGCCCCGAATTGCACCACGAGTGATGGGGTTAATGGATCTTTTGCTGAGTCCACTGGCGTGCATGAGGTCCTCAACAGTCGAAACCAGCATGCGACGGATGCTGGGCACTGGGCTGACGATGGCGACGGTGGCGACGACGGCGCGTCTGCCCAGCATGGAGTGACAAAATGGAGTGTGACTTGTCTGTGACAGGGTGGTCAGGAGATACCACCATGAACAGCGTATGTGCTTGCTCTGCCATCTGTCCAGTCTCCAGCTCACAGTCCTCGGCAGCTCATCTACAGCTCTTTCTTCAGGCGCAACAGTCAGCCCTCTCCTATCGTCCGCTTGCTCTCGCTGACCGTCACAGGTGTCTTCGTTGGTACCATCTTTGCGGGTGCATTTTTCGTTGGCATCGGCTTCGACTTGGGTGTGACTGCGTTCTGGCAGCGGTGGAACAGGGGTGTACGTGGCCTGCTGTCCTTTTGTGCGGCCCCTCACATTCAGCTCTAGAAATTATGGCAGGATATCCGCCACAAATACGCCGAATAGATTGTGTAGATAGACAAATCAAAACAGAGTGACATTGGTGTGACAGCTGAGCGTGATTCCAGACTGCCATGGAGGTCAACACCAAGCCCAACGCCAAGGTCGTTGTCGTCAACAATCTCACCCGCAATGTTCTCGAGAGCCATCTCCTCACCGTCTTTGGCTTCTACGGACAGGTCCTCAAGATAGACGTTCCCCTCTTTGGAAAATGTTTGTATCTCTCTTTCTTCTTTCTCTCAACTCACCACTTGGACAGCCGGCCAGAACAGAGGAAAGGCCGCTCTTGAGTATGCAGACTCCGTCTCTGCACATCGTGCCCTTGAACATATGGATGGTGGCCAACTCGATGGTGCAATCCTCAAAGTCGAACTGTCTGACCTCCCAGTCCGTTCTCGCTCCCGTTCTCGCTCCCCACCTTTCCACAGCTACAAAAACCAACGCTCTCGCCGTGCGCCACCACCACACCAGTCTTTCGGCGGTCGGTTCAAAAACGGTCGCGCAGGCGGAGGCGCGCGTTCATACTCCCGTTCTCTTTCTCGTTCCCATAGCCCCATGTCTCTGTCTAGGTCGCCTAGGTTCCTTTCGAGATCCAAAAGTCGTTCAAGGTCGCCCCCAACAAGGCGTCGTGGCGGTGGAGACTTTGGTAGTGGGAGAGGAAAAGACTTTTATCAAGGTGGACGTAATGCCTGGGGAAGACGAGGTCCACCAGCTCGTGACCGTCGTTCTAGGTCGCGTTCCCCTCCTCCTCGTCGTGGCGGTGGTGTCGGAGGCGGCTATCTTTCCCGCCGCAGATCGCCAAGTTACACCCGCGGCGGGTATGGAGGTGCCGATAGGGACTACAGTCGCAGAGATAGAGGCCGGTATGACGGCCCTCCCTACAGAGGAGGGAGAGGTGGTCGTAGAGGTGGTCCTCGCGGGCGGCCAATGTCGCGTTCGTACTCCCCGCGCTCTAGGTCTAGGTCTCTGAGGAGCCGTTCTGCGAGTTACTCTGTTCGCTCTAGCCGATCTAAGACGAGGTCAATAAGTCGTTCGAGGTCTCCCATGTCTCTTACTCCTCGCTCGAGATCTAGGTCACCCAAGAGTAGGAGCCGTACGAGGTCTATGAGGAGCGCGTCGAGTGATTCGTACTACAGGAGCCGGTCTAGGAGTGCAAGTCGGGACGATATCAGGGACAGCAGGTCTCGCTCTCCGGGTAAGGATGCTTAAGATAAAATGTTTGTTTTCCCAAGTGTTTTCTTGAAATGAAATATTCTGTCGGTGTGACGATGTGACAAGCGAAAGCTTTTGAGTTTTCGCCAGCATGTCCCTCCGTCTACTCCGTTCCTTTGCCACAACCTCGCCATGCAGGAACTCGCAACTCCCGACAACGCCCTCTCTGCCACGCCGCAAAGGCCGCATTCCTCCTCCCGATCCCACCACACAATCCCTTCTACCTCCTGAAAAACAACGCGCCCTCATCTCGCTCTACCACCTCTCCGAAAAGTTGATCACACCAGAAAACCTCGATAAACGCATTGTTGATGCTTTCCAGCACCCCAGATCGATCCCCGAAGATATCTCACAATCGTTGCTTGACAGTACATTGAAGCAACAGCGTGCTGCTACGAAAATGTCTATCTGGAATATGGATCCTGCTGTGTCTTCTACACAAACCGGAGATTTAATGTGGAGTTCGAACATGTCGGGAAGGGAGGCCCAGATCGTGGATGCTCTTTGTGGAACGGAGACAATAGGTCGGACGTTGCCCGGATATGGGACGTTGATGGAAGCGAGGAGGGAGAGCAAAACACGAGGAGTTGAAAGTTATCTACATAAATCCACACCCAAGACCTAGATTCCTTGCCTTGTGTTTCAGTTCTCAGATTATTTTTTTTTGCTCATATCCTATTCGTAGCACACAATGACTATGTTCAGCAGCTGCTCGTATGGTTGTGTTGTTCTAGAAGGACCCCTTGATTCTAGATACTGCCCACGGACTACCTGCTTCGTAGAAATTCATTGGATAGACTCTGCTCTCCGAATCCTCTGCCTTTGATTCCAACCAGCTTGGGATAGCACCCACTGCAACAGCCGTCTCATATGGACTCAGCAAAGGTCGATCGAAAGCATAGCCCCAGTCGATTGAAAGACGTGGACACGACGTTTGTATGAACGTCGAGATGTGAGGGTTGAACAACGTGAGCTTTGCGGGTGAAAGTTCTGAGAGAAGGATGGGCACATAAGGAATAGCCGTTGCGGACGCTTCGAGCTGTCTTGTGATTGCCTAGACGGAGAGACTGACTTCAATCCCAGAAGTGTAGATAAGAAACTGGGAGGCATGCCTGCATCTGGTTTACATTGCCCTGGCGGCCCAATGTTCCCAACGTGACACCCCAATATGGAGGCGACTTCAAATCTTTGGACAAGTCTTGACCCCGATAGGCTTCTATACTTTGCCTGGCGGCTCGAATTGCTTGGTCACGGCTTGTTTGCATCTCTTGGTGATTGTATCGTTCTCTCGTGAACTTTTTGGAGTAGGGATCGTAACGGAAGGCTGGGACTTGAGGATTTGCGATCATGATTGACTCGAGGTGAAAACGGCCGTCGCCAAGATATCTAGGGCAATGAGTAAGAGAGTATGAAGCGAGAGGAGAGAGAAGAAATAGAAGTACTGACATGAGTGCGTCTACATCCTTCAAGAAGGGAGCAGTACAACCGAGAATTTCTCCTGGGGACAAAGGTTTCGAACGCGGTATTGTGGCTTCATAGGCCCCTGCCCAAAACTGAGTTCGACTTTGTTGCTGAGCAGAACCGCTGCCCTCTTTTATGTTACCTATGGGACTCGGTGATTGTGATTCTTGTGTCGGATGTGTATATTTGACGGAAAGATCGTCTTTCAATTTTTGTAGTGCTGCGACGAATTGAATTGTTGAGACAAGAGCAAGCCTCGTCGGCTGCTCTGTGATTTGGTGCAGATCGTCGCTTCCTGAGGGTCCTTGTATCCGCAACTGGGCCATCCCTGAGACTATCTGTGTTCCGGCAGGTATGCGATTTAACTCTTCCTCGGCATCTGACAAGCGTTCTCTAAAAGACTGTCGGTTGCTCGGAAAATTCAGTCTAATTGAGTGATGCAGATGAGCAGAGTCGACGCCGATCTCGACAAAAACGTAGAGCGTCTTGATGGTAGTCTGATCAACGGGCACTTTGTTGCATGAAGAAAAGGAGAATGAAGAAGGTAGTAGAACTTACCCAAGCAACTATGACCGTAATGAACCATCATATCACAACCAAGAGCAACAGCTGTGTAATCATCTATACAACATGCGCCATATGTGACATCTCCCATGATGACTGTCAAAGCACTGGTGAACCTACCCAAAAGGCATTCAATGTGCTATTTGTGTTGGTCGACAAGTCGCAGCGCACCGCTCGATGATGTCTGCAATAGTACATGCAAACATCTGTAAGCCCTCCGGCATCTGAAGTGCGACCATAGTTGCATTGTTCTTACGAACGTGGTGGATGGTCTTGTGAATCTCAAACGAGTAGTTAGATGGGAGTTGTTGGATAGCCGTGTTCAGCTGTTCATCGTTGAGGATTTCGGGGGGGATGTGGTGGGTGACAGTGGGGAGCACGCCAGGCTTTGACGGTCGGGCGGATTTGCTGCCTACAAAACGTTTTTTTGGATTGGTTGCATTTGAGGATGACATTGTGATCAAATCAGTTGAGTATTATCCACGTGGTTGATCAAAGTCAGTTTAGTGTTACCCACGTGGTCCCATCGTCACTTTATGGACTATTGCTGCAAGTTCTCCAGTCAGCAATATGAGAGGCTTGGGCCAATGTGCTATGCGCTCGTCGTGCGGCTCCAAGGCATTCAAGCCATTGCCATGCCCATATGATGGTCCGCCCGAGGAGGTCTGTCCGTCTTAGCTAGCCTCCTTTCACCCCTTCTAATCTACCTCTATAGCCCGAGGACGACGAGGCTCGGAGCTTGTTAACACAAGTCTGTGGGGCCGAGTTTTCCACTGGGCCTGTATGCTGCACCACCGATCAAGTCGAGACGCTCAAGGCCAACTTTGCCCAAGTCGAAGCCTTCCTGGCGTCCTGTCCTGCCTGCAGGAATAATTTCAGATCTTTCTTTTGCTCCTTCACATGCTCTCCTCACCAAGGCGAGTTTGTCAACATAACGGCGACCCAGGTCACTTCAAGTGGACAGTCAGCCGTCAAGTCAACCGATTTCTTTGTCACAGAGAATTTTGGTTCTGGATTTTTCAACAGCTGCAGAGATGTACAGTTCGGAGTCACAAATGGCTACGCTATGGATTTCATCGGAGGAGGTGCAAAAGACTACCATGCCTTTCTCAAATTTCTTGGCGACGAGAAGCTTTTAGGAAGTCCCTTTCAAATCAACTTCCCAGTCGAAACGCCCGGCGGCGTTTCTCCCTTGGACCCTCCACCTCGAAATTGCTACGACAGTGAGCTCATGAGCCGCTGTACCTGCATAGACTGTCCGGACATTTGTCCCACTTTGCCACCCGTACTTCCTCCAGATGCGGAACCAACATGTACTGTTGGTTCACTGACCTGCTTGTCATTCATCCTTACGATAACCTATACGTTGGCTGTCGTTGGTTTCCTCACGGGTTACGCAACGTCTTCTCTTCGTCGTCACCACCGAGAGAAGATGTGCGAACGTGTTGCACTTTCAGAAGAGGCACCATCACCTAGGGTCCGCTCGCCGGGACTTGTTGGAGCACGATCTCTCTCGCAGTTTATCGATGAAGACTCATTTGGCGCGCAGTCTGGCTTGGGTCGTGGTGCTTCGCTGTTGGATCCAATTGAGACTGCTCAGCCTCGCCGCTATCGGCTCAACAACATCATTCGCAAAGGATTCTATCATCTGGGTTTCTTTTCTGCCAACCACCCATGGCTCATCTTTTCTATAGTATTTTTAGTTATTGGCCTACTGAATATCGGCTGGAAGTGTTTTACTGTTGAAACGGATCCTGTTCGGTTATGGGTGGCTTCCAATTCGGAGAGTAAACTGCAGAAGGAGTATTTCGACACCCATTTTGGGCCATTTTATCGCACTGAGCAGATCTTTGTGACGGCGGCAACCGGTGCCACAGAAAATCCCTCCGACTCCAACTCCAACGTGTCTACAGCGATCAATTCCAAGGAGAGAGGCCCAGTCTTGGACTGGAAGCGTCTCAAATATTGGTTTGATGTTGAAAAGGATATTCGCAGCTTGGTCTCCCCGAATGGCTTTACTCTCGACGATGTCTGTTTCAAGCCTGCGGGTCCACGTGGTGCATGTGTGGTTCAATCCGTTGCGGCTTGGTACGGAAACGAGTTGGACAATTATGACCCAGAAACCTGGGCTGATCACTTGAATGAATGTGCCTCGAGTCCGGTTGATTGTCTGCCCGACTTTGACCAGCCACTAGAACCGCAATTTGTGCTGGGAGGTGTCCCGACTGATGAGAAAGGCTATAAGCAGTACTCGAAGGCGGAAGCACTGGTCATAACGTATGTGGTTTCCAATTCACTTGACCTTCACAAGCAAGAGATCGTCATGGACTGGGAAACAGCGTTGCGCAACTATCTGACCGGCTTGAGCCAGCGCTCAGAAGCAGAAGCAGGGTTGTCTGTGGCCTTCTCTACCGGTGTATCCCTCGAGGAAGAGCTCAACAAGAGCACGAACACGGATGTTCGCATTGTTGTTTTGTCGTACTTGGCCATGTTCCTCTATGTCTCTCTCATGCTCGGGAGTGGATCGCCCACCAAGGATGAAGACAGTGTCATGTCTGCCATAACTCTATGGATCTATAATCTTCCTAAACTTCTGAAATGCTCTGGTCAAGAATCTACGCTTTCTTCCGATCATCGTAATGTTCCAACTCTTCTTCCTCGATTTCCTCGTACACTTTTCGTAAATACGAAAATTATTCTTGGATTATTCGGCATATGTTTGGTTCTCCTCTCTATCTCGACCGCTGTCGGATTCTTCTCCCTCCTTGGTGTTAGAGTAACTTTGATCATTGCCGAAGTCATTCCTTTCCTCGTTCTCGCTGTAGGCGTTGATAATGTTTTCATCCTTGTTCACGAACTGGACCGTCAAAATACGCTGCATGGACCCAATGCAGCTCCGATACTCCAAGGAAATTATGGCCCTATGTCTCCCACGAGCTCTCATCGCTCGCCTTTTGAATCCCGACATCTCGATATCGATGATACCTCCTTGCCATTGTACCTTAGTGCTGAAGAACGTGTCGCTCGAACCTTGGCGAAGATGGGACCTTCTGTTCTGTTAAGTACGATCATAGAGATAATTGCCTTTGCGCTGGGAGCTCTAGTCCCGATGCCCGCCGTTCGAAATTTCGCGCTATACGCTGCAGGCAGCGTCTTCATCAATGCAATACTTCAAGTGACTGTGTTCATCAGCGCGTTATATTGGGACCTTAAACGTGTTGAGGTGAGTAGGTCTTCCCAATTCATCTACTTCTTAAATTCAGCACATTTTAGAGTAATCGCGTCGATTGCTTCCCTTGCCTTCAACTCTCGTCTCGAGTGGCCCTTCCAGAGACAGTTGCTACCTCCAATGGTCTTAGTCGGATAGCACGCTTTGTTCATCGTCACTATGCGCCTTTCTTGATGAACCCTGTTACAAAAGCCGGCGTCATGATTTCTTTCCTAGGAGGGTTTACCGCATCGATGGTTTCCATTCAGCACCTTAAACTTGGTTTGGGTTGGTTCTCTTGACCTCGACCTTTGTGCTCCTGATCTGACTCGTCATATAGATCAGCGACTTGCATTACCGTCCGATTCTTACCTCGTTCCTTACTTTGACTCGGTTGATACATATCTAGACGTTGGACCTCCTGTCTATTTTGTGGCCAAGGACATCGATGTCACTAAACAACTCAATCAACGAGCTCTTTGCGGTCGCTTTACGACCTGTCTAGAGTCTTCCGTTGCGAATCGTCTTGAAGCTGAACGTAAAAGACCGGACACTTCATTCATCAACCAGCCCACCGCATCCTGGATCGACAATTTTCTAGGATGGCTTAACCCCATTAACGATGAATGTTGTCGCGTCCGTAAGAGGGATTCATCCACATTCTGTAACGATCACGCTCCTGCACGACTGTGCAGACCATGCTACGAGGGCCATGATCCAGCTTGGAATATCACCATGGATGGTCTTCCTGAAGGCGAAGAGTTTATGCGCTATCTTAGGCAATGGCTTGAATCGCCTACCACGGCTGAATGTCCACTCGCAGGCGGGACGTCGTTTGGTGAAGCACTTGCGTTTAGTTCTCGAGACTCTGGACTTGATGCATCTCATTTTCGTACCTTCCACTCGCCTTTGAAATCCCAAGACGATTTTATCAACGCCTTCACGGCAGCTCATCGAATTGCAGAGGAGATTTCCGAGGAAACGGGTGCAGAGGTGTTCCCATACTCTTTATTCTATGTCTTTTTTGACCAATACGCGCATATCGTTAACATCACCCAAGAAGTCCTTGGACTAGGTCTTGCGTCTGTACTCCTTATAACCGCTCTGCTCCTAGGTTCATGGCGGACAGCGATCATTGTCACGGGCGTCGTTGCAATGACAGTACTGAGCGTAATGGGTGTGATGCCCCTATGGGATATCAGCTTGAACGCGATCAGCCTGGTCAATCTCGTGATCTCGTTGGGCATTGCTGTCGAGTTTTGTGCCCATATTGCGAGAGCCTTTATGAGCGTTGCAAGTTCATCATCAGCTGTCGGGAGTGGTTTGAATGGACACGGACAGCCCGAGGGGCAAAAGGAGAGGGATGAAAGGGTCCATGTTGCTCTTGTTGATGTTGGACCTTCGGTGCGCCTGCTCTGGTTTTACTGACTTTCAATATTGATTGGTTTATAGGTGTTATCTGGGATCACGTTGACCAAGCTTATTGGGATGTCCGTTCTGGCGCTCACGCGTTCTAAGCTTCTTGAGGTAAAGCCGAGGTGCTTTGATTTGGAGGTGTTATAACTCAATAATGTTACATAGATCTACTACTTCCGCATGTGGCTAACGCTGATCGTCTCTGGTGCCCTTCATGGTCTCGTTCTACTTCCTGTTGTCCTCAGTCTTGCAGGTGGGCAGGGCCTTCCCCCTGGGACGGACGAGGAATGGATGGCTGTTGCCGTCCGAGGCGATTACGAGTATGCGTAAGTCCTCTCTCTCATGAAGCTCGCAGGAACCCATGTTGACGTGTTTTTTTTGTAAAGACCCTTTGTTGCGGACGATGATTCGGTGCATAGTTATTGATTGATCTTTTTGCAATTTTTTTTGGTTTAGTTGGTATGCATTTTATTTAATTATGTCGCAACGCTAGGGGCCTCATATAATACCAATATCATCTCACGAGCTGAGCACTAGACTGGTTCTTTTTGGTGATTTGCTCGTCATTGAATCATGAGGGTGAAATGCAATGGTCGCCATGGAGGGAAGATATATTGTGGGTGAGAGCAGTGTTATTTGGAGAGAGTGAAGGGGTCAAAGTACAAAATAGATGGTCGAGATATTGATGAACTACAATGCAGTCCTCGAGATGGGTAGCAATGTGTCATGTTTGACGCAGCAAATAAAATATGTGCGCAGGGGAAGGAGGGAAAGGAAGAAAGACTTAGGTACATTCTACCTAGTTTCTGTAATATATACCTGAATTACCAAAATAAATCGCTCCACAGAATGATGTTTCCATGACATCTCGGTGTCATTCCATACTAATGAAATCATTCCGCAACAATGTTGTGTACGGGAGATGGGGGTCATTTGTCTGATATGACAACCACCTCTCCTCAAATATATCCATGATGTTCAATGTGGCGGTGCATGAAAACCTTGCAATCAACCAATTTCTAATGTAGAGTCACAAAGTTGCTTTGACAAATATACAATTAGATTGATCTTGATCATTGTTGAATAACTTTGTGGGATGACCCGAATCGATCCTGTCTAGACGATGCTTCTTCGAGGTCTAGGCAACGTCTCTTCGAATTGTTCCACACCAGGTTTGTTCTAATGCCAAATGGATCGAATATTTCGCGAAGGTTAATCCTCTATAATAGTATCACAACGAATTTGCCCAATGGTGTCGGTGTCTATAAGAGTGCTTGACAAAAGTGAACCATATATGGTCAAGTTCATGTTTCGGGGTACGCATGCACAAATACAGTTCGCGCTTCTTTTTTTAGGACATGGATGCCCAGAGTGTTTGGGCCAAGTGTGAGTACATGTGAATCGTCACAACAGGCGAAACCCCAATCGCAGTGACGATGTGACACAATGGAAATCGTAAAGGGTGGGTGCGATCAGTGCGGAGGGGGGAAAACATTGTCGCAGGATTGCTGACTAATAATATGAGGAAATCGGATCATATCTGATAAGCACTGTGTAAATTGCAGCCCCTGGGTCTCCTCTTTACTCCAGCCCTCTCCATGTTCAGTCTCCGCAAGTTCCAAGCATATGTTTTCGGAGGACGGCCAGCAGAGACAGAAGAGGTCTGTGGACAGCTCAGAGCTTCTTATGTCCCGGTTTCCTCGGCAGACTGCCGTTCGTGCTCAGACCCCTGTGACCTCGGTAATGGGGATGGTGTCTTATCTGATAAACTCTTTTGACTGTACTTCAGGTCATGACACATATCCAAGTCAGTTTCAAGTCGACTGGGAGACACAAATGCTTGGCTCTGTGCATCCATATAATCGCCAGGTAGGTGTGCGGACTGTTTTTCCTTCTTCTTTTTTTTAAAAATCTTTTTAAAAAAACAAGACTGGTACATGACTGACTGTCTTGGTTGGATAGATCGTCATTTCCACAGGTAAAGCCGATTGGGAGAAGAGAATCACGGACGTAAAAGGGTCTCTCGCTGCCCATCTTACAAATCTCCAAAACTTACTTCCTGAAGAAGCTATGATTGGACACCATCATCCAGCATTCAAGGCACCTCGGCAGGCAGCTGGCCTTTTCCGTACCTCTGATTCCACAAAGGTTTCTGTCTTGAATGGGAGCATCAGGTCCATCTCAGACAACGATGACAATGAGTCTGTTTTGGTGTTTCCTGACTTTAAAGTCGTGACACAAGTCCAGTCCACCGTCCAGGGTGCTCAAGATCTTTGGGACAGCTCGCTTGATCCGAGTGTCAGTCGGACAGGGGCTTTTCTCGAGAAGAGCCAACTCAAGACATGGGTTCTTCCGTACTCGTGTGTGATACTTTTGTGTGAGTCTGTAGGGTGCTCTCGATTTCTCCTCTCCTCACATCTGTGTCGTTTTACTTACCGAGGTTACTCCATAGGCTCACACAGGAAACGTGACAACAGATGTGGGATTTCTGCTCCTAAACTGGAACATGGTTCGTGGACCCCTTTCATATTATATTCTTCAGGAACCATGGGGGAAAAAAAGTTTAATTTCTCCAAAAATAGCTCTCATTCGATCATTGGAGCATCGTGGGTGGGATGCGGATACTCAAATCGAATGTCCATCCTACACGTATGGTTCGCCACTGGAAGAGTTGACATTGACAGTTGAACAGCGAGAAGAAATTATTCAGACTCAGTTGAAAGAAAGCGCTGTCTCAAAACGTGCTCTCATTGTCAAGGTGTCGCACATTGGAGGGCATAAATATGCGGGGAATTGCATTGTAAGCGCTGTTTTTCTTTTTTGGGTTTTGATTTTTGTTGACAAGATTGACGATGGGACTGTGTGGTTGTTTTTTTTTCATTTTCCAGATTTATACACCGCAAGGAGCAGGTGTTTGGTACGGCCGTGTCACGCCACACGATGTCGAATCCATTGTTGAGAACACTATTATTGGTGGCCTCGTGTTGCCCCCTTTACTCCGCGGAGGGCTCAACCTTTCAAGACCCGGCTGCAAGTCTCTGAATGACTGGTAATCAAGTACCTTGGTCCCTCCGGCCAAGATTCTGATTCGTCGTTTGCTTATGATGGACTGATGTTGCATGATCTTTTATTTGTTTTTTTGGTCGAAATAGTATTGGTGCATCCTCACAGCAGGTAATATTGGCATATTGTATTCACATACTAAGAGACGTGTATTCTTTATATAATCATTGGGCTGTGATAGCCGCTAGGTTATAATAGCATACAAGATGAAGAATCAAGGGAGTGTCCCGATACGAGTAAACCAATGGATACAAAGCCTATTGCCCTTCCCAGAAAAAAAAGATAGAAAAGAAAGAAATAGGGTGTCATTCACAGGTCACCATCCATATTACTAAAGCCCAATCCCTTTCTCCTAAGATTCGCGTACCTCCCTGCACTCCTCTTCGTATCTTCAACTTCATCTTCCGT
>Ga0153987_1000387_pt1 | contig 14503 bp, 17 predicted proteins | sample TSNC071MetaG_FD_102279 | JGI IMG/M metagenome (GOLD analysis project Ga0153987, IMG submission 102279) | Attine ant fungus gardens microbial communities from North Carolina, USA - TSNC071 MetaG | ecosystem: Host-associated > Fungi > Mycelium > Unclassified | place: USA: North Carolina, William B...
AGGCCAGAGCCTCCCATGCAAACCCCTGGGGGCAGGATCCATTCCTCCAGCCGATCTCGTCATCTGGGGCACGGCCGCACACCCAGTGCACCAGTGTACTCATCGGAATTGCGCAGTGTGTCCGCTCAAATTCATGGAAGCCACATTGGTAGACCTCACAACACAAGCAAAAGTCTACCAGGAGTAAGTCCGACTGTGATGAGAACGTCATCCCGAACCAAGCGTGAAAGTTTCAAGCCTCGGCCGGGTGAAGATCCAGCTGGCATAGGAATAGGCAAGTCGTCCAAACGGTGTGGAACTTTGACCGGCCGCTAGAGTGAAAAGTGGTGTGGGGATGATTTGTATCTTTATTTGATTTTACCTCTTGTATTTTATGTGTACTGGTTGTGCTCAGAATAACAAATTTGTCATCAAACGCGGCATCTGCCGAGACGGTGCGAGGACAAGATAGGGAACAGGACAGCAGCAGGACAGCTCGCGACCGCTCAAGGTAAGCCCGCATCGGTTTCTCAAGGCTGTCCACGTCGACGAGCACCCGTCTCATGCACCACGGTGCACTGCTGAGTCGGATGTTGTGTCGAATTGTCAGATGACGACTGACCCTGTTTTTCTTGTCTCGTCGCCAAATCCAGATGGTACGTTCATCCTGTCCGGCGCAGACGCAGCTACCGAGCTCACAAGTTCCTGTTGTGTGAGTATAGAAGCTAGAGATCGACTCCTTTTCGGGATACCGCATCTACCCCAGCAGAGGCACGCTTTTCGTTCGCGGTGACAGCAAGGTAACAGGCTGTATTCTGCTTGCCTCCTTATCCTTCTTGACTGATTTTTTTTTACCAATTTCGCATTCGTTCAGGTATTCCGTTTCGAGTCCTCGAAAAATGCCTCTCTCTTCGCCCAGCGCAAAAATCCCCGCAAGATCACCTGGACCCAGGTCTTCCGTCGGATGCACAAGAAGGGCATCACGGAGGAGGTTGCCAAGAAGCGTTCTCGCCGTACCGTCAAGCACCAGCGTGGCATCGTCGGTGCTGATATGAACTTCATTACTGCAAGGCGGAACCAGGCTTCTGAAGTCCGCAATAAGGAGCGAACAGCTGCCATCGCCAAGGCCAAGAGCGAGAAGAAGGAGAAGGAAGCCAAGAAGGCCAAGGTATAGTCTCTCCATCGTCTTTCAAGTGACCAGGTCGATTGTTCCCTTGTTCACCAGACTTCCCGTCCTGTCGCTCCCTCAGGCCCCAAGGTGTCCAAGCAGCAGATGAAGGGTGGCAAGGGTGGCCGATGAAAGCATCAAGAGGTGTAGTGTACTGTGTTTTCTTGTGCAAAATCCTATGTTATGAGTAATCTCTCAACGTGCTTGGATCAAGCTAAAGGAGAGAAATTACTAGTGTATGCACATATACTACTACAACAAGACAGGAAAGGACAAAAGACCATACACCTAGCCACAATCCATAAACCACTAATGTCCCGTCGCTTTGACGATAGAGACAACGATGATGACAATAATAACGGCTATTGCGACGCCAATGATGATGCGCATCTAATTCGTGCGGTCAACAGCGGGTTCACAGCGATGGGTTCCCCATTGCACACACCTTCATATCCTTCCACCTTGAATCCAAGTCAGGTTCCGTCAGTTCCATGGCCAAAAAAAGTAGATAAATCATCATGCCTACCACATATTCTATAAAATAGGAAAATAAAAATTGATCCGAAGCATCAACATGCAAGAACGCTCAGAAAAAAACTCACCTTACGAACACGATTCGCCCCTCTGCGAAACCCCTGTGCAGAAACAGCAAGGTTATCTGATCCAAAAAAATCAGTCACAAGTCCTCCTGCAACACACACAACACACAGCAGCCATACTTTACACACCTGTCTTGTCGTGCAATGAATCCACCAACTCTCCTCGTTCCATCACTTTGTCCAAATTCGTCTTCATGATGCCCACCGTGTCATTGATTTGGGCCTGGATGGCAGCAGTTTTGGCATTCCCTCCTTGGCCCGCACCAGAGGAAGATGGTCCATCGCGGGGAAGATATGGGTCGTATGGCTCAGACCTGCACACACCGTCATCGTCATCGTCGTCAGCCTGCATAAAAATGCCGTCGTGCGCACGGTTTGTAAAAAAAAAAACGTACATGGAGAAAGCGTTCTCAAAGTCTGACCAACGCCTATGAGTGCTTGTCCCTGGTATTTACAATTCCAGGCGGGCTGCTTACCGTATCAAACGAGCAAGGGTCAAAGCTGTAGTAGCTACAGTGAAGCACAGACGCAGCTCACCCACGGTTTGTCACAACCAGTCACAGGAAACTGCGTAATGACATCTGATTTAGGCGGCTGATTTAGGCGGCTGAGGTTTGCTGCTGCTGAGAAAAAACCAAAACCTAGGGGTATATTCATAAGGGAATAACAATACATAACAGGTGATGCTCAAAAAAAAAAAAAAAGAGGATAGCACAATGTCCAACAAAAGTAGAAATCATTCCATTTTTCACTCCCCGTCTTCATCCTCATCCTCCTCTCGAATCGCCTGTCTAAACGCAGGTCCAGATCGTATAGCAGGAAGTTGTCTCCGACTCGTTCGTGTCTCACCAGTAACCTGCTCTTGGAGTATAGGCGACCCACGCCCACTGGGCATCTTCGGCTTTGGGTTCCCCTGCCCCGACAACATCGAGTCACCCCTATTGGCGCGCGTCGCATTTTTACGGTTTCCTCGCAAAGGCCCAAGGTCTATAGAACTGTGGCTCAATGAAGAAACCGATGTCCCCATCTGACCAAGACCACCCGCAAACACAAGTACATCCTCATCTTCATCTACCCAATCGCTCTCGTCTCCAAGGCTCAGTGACTGACGGCCAGAAAATACATCCCGTATCGCAGTCGGCTCACCTGCAGGTGATATAGCCAAAACTTCAATGGGAAGGTGTGCAGTGCGCGTTTGCCATCCAGGGGGCTCCAAACCCCACGACTTTTTCCAACTCGACCGTCCCATCGCAAGATGATTCGATAATATGGGGCTCAAAAAGGGCCCAGCTCGTTTCTGAACAAACAACGAACCTCCACCAAGTACCCTATCTCTCGACCGAATTCTAGACTTGAGCGGTGTCACCACGACGGTATTTTCACCTTCGGAGGGTTCATACCACGACGTGGGACGAGAACTCGGTGGAGAATGGATAGACGACGTTACCGAATTCGAGGGTCCATGAACACCCCCGCCTCGATTCATCGAAGCCAGTCTGATCACTCTCGTAGACGACCCAGAGCCAACTCTCCGGTGATGATACTTCTGCATCGGTGACGTGGTTCTAAAATGCACAGAGCTTACAGAACTCTGCGAAGGCGATTTGCGGTGTCGAGGCTGCATAGAAAAACTATGAATAGACGACGGTCGAGACGAAAACTCGCCACGATCCGAATTGGGTGTATGACTCCCAAACGAACGTCGAGATGTAACCTGAGGAGATTCAATCAAAACACCTGAAGACCGTCTCGAGTTCACACTACTGGATCTTCTTGAAGACAGAGACGGACGATGCACACGATGCGTATTGTTTCCTGTCCTTGACACATATTTACTACTGGAAGTGCTTGCTCGTCGTTTCGATGTGGCCATCAGAATTGGCTGATTCGAGGGCCGAGTGTGGTTAGTTTGAGATAAAGACGTATCCTTCTGCTTCCCCTTTCTATCCTCATTGAACCAATGTCGGAAGGCAGCTAGAAAATTAGCACGAGGTCGCAAGACGGTTCTACTTCCATCGACTTCATGCATGTCGCGGGCAGACTGCGATTGAATTTGGCCGTCAACGGTCAAATTAGTAACAGCATTGATAGAGAGGGGATCTTTGGATTGGGCCGAAATCCAAGGAGAGGAAGCAACAGGATGTTGTTCGGCTGGCAGAGGCGCAACAGGAAGTAGGTGTTCCTTGTCCTTGAACGACTTGAGAGCGGGAGACTTGGTCAACTTGGAGGATGAAGCACTTCCATGCGAGCTTCGTGGCTCGTCCCTTGACTTGTCCCGTTCCTTCTCTTTGACAATTTCGGTAGATTTCTTGCGTACCAACCCAGCAGCTTCGAGAGCGGTCGTGGCACGCTGCATAATACTAACACTCCCAGAGCGAGCCTTCCTCTTGTCTTTCTCTTTATCTCTAAGACTCCCACCAGGAGTGGATGGATGTGAACGAGCAGAATATTCACCAGTTATGGTGGAGGCTGATGGAGAAAGTAAAGGTGAGCGAGTGCTAGGTGTAGTCGGTGGAGTTTTGGGTTTGGCTGTGGTTGGTGTAGCAGGAAGGAGTGCGAGCTGGGGTGCAGATTTTGCGGAAGGTATGTAGATCTCCGGGTCTGTTTGAATCGCTCTGGTGGTCTTGTTGAGATTGTTGGGTGCCTGCCCATCAACAAGAGGCCGGGGAGTTTCAAGACTGATCGCACTAGTTGGTTCAGAATCTTCTATCGTCTTGCGCTCGGCTTTCTTCTTGAGCATCCACCAAACGGCAGAGGCGGAATCACAGGCATTGCTCAAAACCGAATGCACTATCTGGCCCGTGTCAAAACCCAACGAACTGAGTGTATTCAAGAGGTTGCGCTCAAGAGGAGTAGAAAAAATGATTGGAGTCGGCTGAGCCAATAAGGAAACAAAATCAAAGTCACGGCTCAGCAAAGAGGGTACTGGAGTCGAGACTTTGTCACCCTTAGCATCGGAGTGATCGGAAAGAATGGATGAGATAGATCGATGTTTCGTACGGACCGGGGTGCGAATTGGAAATATAGGTACTTTCGTTCGAGATTGAGAAGATGAGGGTTTGAATACTTCGTCTGCGTCTTCTTCAGAAACAGTAGCTGGTTGACAGTTTTCCAACGGTACCAATTTCAATGAAGATTGGGAACTTGCAGTCTTGCCTATTGTGGAGTCGCTTGGTGCAGGACGCAAACTTGCATCGGGAGGTGATTGAATCAAATCATCCAAATGTTTGTCAGGGGTAGTAGGCGTCGATACATTAAGAATAGTAGAATCAATAATGAGGGAAGAGGAGGAAGCTTGTGTGGTGACTTCAGATGACTGGTAGGTCAGGGACACAGGATCCTCGGACCGAGAGATAGCTGGAAACTCAGCTAGTAGAGGAGATTCACTCTCGTAAGGCACCTTCCGAGCGGTAAACCAGGGGTGCGCCAAAATTCGAGGAATGGTGATTCGCTCAGAAGTATCCTTTTGCAATATCTTCTGTATGAGATCCCGTGCATCTGAAGATATGTATTGAAATAGGTACCCCGAGGCTTACGAGAAACCATACCCATGGACAACCAAGCAGGATCTTCAAAATCCCCTTGTATGATCTTCGCATGCATGATTGTCTCATCATCATCATCAAAAGGCAAAGTACCCGTCAGGAGACAATAGAAGATAATGCCCAGAGACCAGACATCAACCTCAGGACCCTGGTACTTCTTGCGCTGCAGCATCTCCGGGGACGCATAACCTGTAGTCCCACAGAACGTCTCCATAAACGTATTCGGATCATACTCGCGGGTAAAACCAAAATCACCCAGCTTGACCCGGCAATGTTCATCCAACAGCACATTTTCCAATTTGAGGTCCCGGTGAACGATTCCCACCTCATGGAGGTACGCGACCGCTAGACAGAGCTGACCAAAGATGACACGAGTCTCATCCTCGGAAAGACGACCCTTCTCAACGAGATAGTCGAATAACTCGCCACCGCAGCAAAGTTCGGTGACGATCCAGATCGATGACTCTGTGGCAATGACTTCGTACATCTGGGCGATGTGTGGGTGATGGAGTTGGCGGTGATGATGGATCTCGCGAGTGAGGGCAGCAGACATAGACTTTGGGATTTGCTTAATAGCTACGCGGGTAGAGGTAAGGCGATGTGTGCCCATACGCACTTTACCGTAGGTTCCTTGGGTTTTGGGTGAGTCCTGACTCTGGTCGTGGTCCCGAGTGTCACTTGCCTTCCCCAATGACCTTTCCAAGCGTATAGTTACCTACAACCCGGACTTTTGACGACGAAAGCTCCTTCCCCAGCTCATTATAGGCATTAGCAAGTTGCGCGCGATGGTTCTGGCTGATGGAGCCTGAGGTTCTATGACCATGGGCGACCAGCATTGTAACAGCAATGAGAAAAGAGTGTGCAGTGCGTTAACCAGATGGGACAATGTTAGAAACAGCTAGCCCGTCTGGCACGATAGTGAACTCTCCTGATATCGTTCAGATAAACAACATAGTAGTGGCGTGGGAACAGAGTCGTGTAAGTTACAGAGTAACATAACGATATCAAATACAACCACAGCAACATTTCAGAGCCACCTCTGAACAAACAACAAAAAATCAGAATCAAAAACTTCAGACGAGAAGGAATAGCAGCATCGGCTTTATTAGATGTAAATACATAATTGACAGTCGAATCTACATCTGGCACATCGAAGGTCTCAGTTTCCTTAGTTTCCAAAGTTAATCTCAACTGCACGGACAACCAACATGAACTCAATCGCTGTATCATCATCACTATTTCCGACAGAGGAGTTTTCTCGCAATCGCGTTGCTCTTTTGTTTGATCCTGAGGAGCTCAACCAGATAATATTGAATCATGGATGAAAAATCTTCTTGGACAACAGACGGTAGGAATTGTTAATGGTCCAATGCATTTCGAGGGGTAATTTATGGAAAGATTCAGTTGGTAGGGGATCCTTGCAATGGACGGCAGCCACACGAGCTCAAAGAGTCACAGTATTGCTCCATGTCCATGTAATTGTGTTGGAATAGCTCATTAGAAGTGACAGCAGTGTTAATGAAGGTAGCATAGGCATGCGCCGTGCAAGGGAGTTTCGACGTGGCCAGCAATATGTTGCTGAAATCGACGTAGACAATCGTCGAGCCCAAGCGTTTGAACTTAGCGACCATCTAAATCAACGTCTTGAGCATCAAAGTATGGACGAACCGGTGAATGGTGGGATCACACAACCCCGCACTTGTACTAGCCCATCGCCAGAAGTGATCTACCGTGAGGGTAGCTGGACTTCCCAGTTCACTGTAAATCTTATCGAGTAGCCAGAGCTCGAACAAGGACCGGAGGATACCAAAAAGTCAAAGGTGAAACGTCAAACTTCTTTGTCCTTTTGCTTTGGAGGGTTCATCAAGCGTACGAGATACGAGATGGAACACCGTCTATCCACCGCTTCAACTTATGAACCAGACGGAAGAACGCTGTTCACAGCGAGCTTCTTCCAAGTCAATTCAATGTACACCTTGGAATACACGCCAGGATTCATGAAGTCCGTCCTTGGAAAATCTTCAAGTAGCCTCGTGTCGTTCTCAATTCCCCCTAAATTGGGTCGTTTGCCAGGTGACCACCAAAGTACAATGCCTCGCTGCATCAACTTTCTCGGAAAATTAACATCATTGCAATGAAGTGTCCAGTCCTCTTCAACACATTCAACATGTCCTAACGGGATGTTATAATAGTCAGCAAGAGCGACAAAACGATCAATCCAACTTTCCATCGCAAGATACCGCGTCACTAACTTGGAAGCGACATGCGTCTGCCAAGGAAATATATCAGGCGTATGAGGTGCTCTCGCTTTTTACATTAACAGAACGGGCAATCTCAGCACCTTGAGGAGGTATGAGTCAAAGTGGAGTCGTCTTTACTCGATGAGATGACCATAGTGAATGAGTTATCTTCCACAAGACCAAATTCCCGGAAGATTGCTTTCGGTGTGGTGACATCTTTGCTATAATATGCTATTGAACTTTGAAAGGTCTCAAAATACGCGTACGACTTTGGTTTGTTAACATATCTGCCGGATTGGCGCCGTTGGTTCATGTCATGCTCCAGAAGTTGTAAGATAGATCGATGATGAGTCGTAGGATCAACGATATGTAAATTGACCGATCCTCCTGGTAGGAACACGGAAAAGACACGAAGAGGAGCTTTCACAAAACGGCTTGATATCAAAAGATGTACTTCTTATTTCAACTTCTCCAGAACGATCCAACTGTTCATAATGAAAATCCATAGCTTGAGCCCTTGTAAGCGTCATAGCTGGATCCTCTACAGAAAAGAAAAGGACCTGAACAAACATCCCTATCAGAATTTCCTAAGAAAATGTACAAAACACTTACTGGTGAACTCTGTTGCTGTGCCTTAGAAACATATCCTCCTTTGACACTTTCATATAGAACGCTCGTCAGATTCGAAACAAGATCCGAGTCAATCGACAACCAGAGGATCAATCGCCCAGGCGTCGAAGTTGGTCAAACTTCGAAGACATCCCATAGTTTTGGATTCGATTTTCAATCCTTTTGATCATGGAAGGCACGCTGATAGTTGCGCTAGGGTCATTACCAACACTGCCACCTTTAGCCCCTGCCCCTCCTCTGTTTTCTCCACTGAGATCGCATGCCTTTGACAAAAGGTAATGTTGAGCAGGGTTGGGTATAAGTCCAGCCTCTGGGTCTTCTTCCCTCGGCATTTGCTGACGTGTAGGCTTCCATCTCACATACACCACATCCAACTCCAATGGTCAACCGATTTGTTCGACAAGCGCGCGATCCATTTGAATAATCATTGCACCAGTCAGCCATGTTAGCCCTGTCTAGAGTGCCAACGTGTGCCTTTCCACATGACGTAGGAAGAGTCCAGTATACATTTATGCGCCGGTCGTACTGAGTCGTCGAGAACAACCATCTTCTTTGCTTCGTCAACCTCAGTAATGGGTCGACCTTCGCTGAATATCTCGCCGCATTTTTTCTTCCGCGTTTTGAGAAAACCTTTGCACTCATAACGACGGTCTAGGAAACGACGAACAGTATCGACATAGAAAGAATTTTCCTCCTAGCATACAATGGCTTCGCGATTTTCGACCTTGGTCTTTTTGGTCTTGACGTGAATGATCACCGAGTCGCTCATGGAGGAGAGCTGTCTGATCAGAAGAGGACAAACTTGCGTTCTTGTTTTGGCATAAAATTGAGCGCATGTATAATCATATCGAATCCATCTCGGTGGGCAAGAAAAAACTCTCCTCTCTACGCCGACTCCAAACGACGACCGCAAGTCTTTCCAGGATGATCACGATCGCAAACTGCACAAAAACATCGACCAAAGAGTCAGGTTGAAGTCTATCCTATTTCGAGAGGTTTCTGGATCTCTGCTTTGACCTCGTCGTAATTGGTCATTTTTGAGAACTTCACGTTATTTCCCCCAACTATGCAGAATTGGAGTTCTGGAATAAGCTGGATAGTTGCTGCTGGCGCCTCTTGAAGTCGGTGGCAATATCAATTCGAGACACGCCTACCTCAAGAGCTTCGGCATGACCGCCGACATAGGCCGAGGTGAGAAGATGGCCTTTAAACATACTACCATGGGACTCTTCGTGCCTTTTAGCATGACAATACGCCCTCAATAGGCTTCGGTCTGACTAACTTGTCAGAGGGAAACAATGGAAGGGCCGATTGACGACGCCATGAGCAATGTTTGACAAAGGGTTCCGCTTCCCTTTCACAAAACTTCGTCCAGATTAAGAGAAACGATATCACAAAAGGAGGAGTTTCAGGTTGTTCTGCGACATATCTGAAAGTTTGACATCAATACTGGATCTACTACAATAGCTTTGACTCACAATGTCATGAATTCTATAGGATACTTTGCTGTCATAACTGCTTCCAAACCCTGACTTCCTTGCGATGAGTATGAATCGCGCTTAACCCAACGGAAACAACTCATAGGTGTCGCATCGGTTGCTCTTGTACTCATCCTCTGCGAATCCAGTTTGTTGACTCTACTGACTTTGGCTTAAGAGCCTCAAAAAAGGGAAAATCAATATAGTCTCCATTGAATGTTGCCATTGCCGTGGGCTCCACTTCCTGGATATGAGAAATGAATCGCTGCCCAGGAAATCTGAATATGAGGGCATATGAGTAATTTACCTCGTTAAGTTTATTGAAGATTACGACTGGGCCTTCACAACCCTCGTTCGGCGTGTACTCAAAATCACCAATGTCCTCGCTGACGATATCTCTGTTGGTGATGAGGTGGCCTCGACCATCAACCATACATCATCATAATCTGGTCGGTTGCCTGGTTAGGGAATTTGAGAGGAGCTTTCGTGGTCTCAATATCGAAAACCATCACGAGTGGAGAGATTGCTCGTCAAGTTCGCCCTCGAAATCAATATTCCTATTGGCACCTCTTGGCATATACATCGACTACATCATGTTTGGCGCAGTTGGTTTGAGCAAGAGAAACTACGTCGCGTCTGACAGAAAGCAAGTCACTGACGTTTGAAAACATGATTGAAGATACGATGTCCCATGAGTTGGTTTGGTTAGCTTGAGATCTTCCATTTTGTCACGAATGATGCGTGGAAAAAATCAGACTTTCGCATTTCCTGCGAAGCCATTCTTCCGCAGCTCTTTCTGTCCCAGGCTACTGGAATTAGAGCGTTGATAGCAACAGATAGCGAACTTTGAATGCAACACAGAAGCAAGGCTCGTGTTGAAACGAGCGTTTGAGCATTCCTCCATCATCTTCTTGTATGAGATAAAATTTACCCCCGCCTTTCCTGATGGCCAGTCTGTACTGTTTGTAGACCATGAGTTGTAGATCAATGCTAGGACTTATTAGGCGCATGTATACCGGCCATCCCTCTCGTCATGGACCCTCCTACAAGAGAAGCCGAGCTGATCGTCAATTTCATCGATGAGAAGGGCTTTTTTTCGGATCATTTCCCTGACAAAATACTGTTGTCTTCATGTTTAGGAGCTGGAGAGTTGCTAGAGAAAGAAACGCTGCCGCCTTGCCCTCGCTTCCTGCATCTGAGCCAGGATCTCGCATTTCTGTAGGCAGACCGGGTGCTTGAGCCTCGTTCATCACGGTCTGACGATAGGCCGGCTCGGCTCCGTTAACATTAATGTGTAAGGTCCATGTGACTAATACAGACAGGGGCTGCACAAATGAGGAAAACTATTTTTCAGGAACTCGATATTTCGGACTATCTGACGATAGAATTGACACCACGAGCTATTGGATAGCAGTCAGCGGTATATTTGCAAAGCCGAGTATGTGCACACCAGATAGGTATTCTTTGGCCGTACTTGTATTCTGTGCATACCTCAAATGAGCACAGCTTTTGAAGTATATGCAGCAGCATAAGAAACAAACCAGGGACTTGATATATTCATACACACTCTTGTCGTGATAACGCAGGCCGGTTGCTGGATCTGTGTATGGCGCCTGGAGAGGGCATTAGGATATTTCAGTTGCATTAGAAGTGTATCAGTCACTTCAAGCCCAGTTATGTCACAGTACCGGCTCTGGGGAAAAACGGATGGTGGTGCCTCAATCGAGGTATCTGCATCCAGAGAATAAGCCTTTACCAAGAACTAGGTCTGAGAATGTCACACACATGTAGCAGTCTCTTCATCTTCTCGAGTTTGAGACTCCACATCTTCTCCGTCAACATGCATCCTGAGTTGGTGCTGAGCCTCTGCTTCCACCCTCGCCTGGTGACATCTTTCCCGATCCGCCTTCTCGTATTCGCGCTCCTGGCCCAGTATAGTTTTCAGATTCTTTACCCTTCGTTGAGTATTCTTTGTATAATGAGGATTTTTGAAGGGCTTGTGAGTATGGAGGTATGAGTATTGCTCCGCTAGAGACTTTATATTGATCAATATTTCTTTTCAACTCCGAGGGAGAGAACGCTGACAGGTGTGTAGGAGGCTGCAATTCCGTCTGAGGTGGTGATTTTTTTCTTTATAGCACCTTTGGGAGGCCTGGGGATCGTTTAAAATATAAGTACAGAAGGAGCTGCACACTCACATGAGGGTGGGTAGGACGAAATCAATCTCTGTGACATCAATTCTACTGAAGGATGTGGGAAGATGGTTGCTTACCCAATGCTCACAGTATCTTTTGACAAAAATACCTGGTAGTTTTATTTATAACAATTTACTCATTCAACCCTAACATTTTCCAATGGAACAAAAAAAGGAAGACTTGAGTTATTTGAGCAAATATTCACGGGGCTCGAACAAAATTAGAGGCATGGAGTTCGGTCCTGCAGCAAACTGGACTAGAAGGGTCCCTGATTGGGACGAGTGGTAGCTGGAAGTGAAGGCGTAGTGATATTTCCTTGCTGCTTTTTCTAAAATCTACGGAGATGAGGTAGGAGCAATACGAGAGACTATGATACCTCTTCTTGGCTGAGGGTTTGTAGCTGTGAAAGCTGACAAGGTTGAATCCAGCTATGTGGTCCGTCAACAACAACTAATCCTAGAGGTTAACATTGACACAGACCACTCTGACCCTTGAAACCGGGTAGCCTTGCATGTCGGAAGTGCTGAGTTGGATTGATTGAATGTGATTTTTGCTGACATTATCTCGGATAGTTGTCGCTGCCCAAGCATCATCTTAGCGACTGCAGCTTCATGTCTGTGTATTATCAGTGCCGTCTATTGCCAAAGCGTGATCGCACAACCCTTGACAGATTATATTTGGTTTGACGATTCCTTTAATAATTCTTGGCAAGGCTCTTTACAGCAAGCAGTTTCAAACCTCAGCAATTACTGCAAAACCTTTGAACTGGATCAGCTGTGCTCGACTGTGCGCTCCTATCCCTACATCACTGAATACGGACCAGACAACATCAAATTCACATACACATCACGCTTGACTGATTCATACAAAGCGACGCTTGACGACATTCTAATACCCTGATCGTTGTCAGATCTGCCCAGAGATACAACGCAGAAGCACATCGCCTGCTGGCTGCTGAAGGCCTAGCCCCAAGATTGCATTACCCCAGCACTGACAATTACGTGTGCTATGGTCAACAGTACTTCACAGTGATGGACTAGGTGGATCGAGCCCCTTCCAGGTCGCCTCACTGAGCATCAATATAAAAGTGTCAAGAAAGCGATCAATATCCTTCATTCAAACTACATGATGTTCGGTGATCTCAGGCCATGCAATATCCTCGTTGGAAACAACACCACCGTGCTCATTGACTTTGATCGGTGTGGAAAGGCAGGCAAAGATCACTACCCTCCTAAGATGAACCTCGACAGATGTATTGACTGGCTTGATGACGTTGGGCCGCATCGCCTTATGTCCCCTGATCATGATTTATATATGCTGGCCAAAGCAGACATTGTAATTCATAACTTGAATTTGGAATACCTGAAAAATGACCACTTTTTGTCATTATGTTGTTTGCACCTAGCACACGAGGGCACGAAGCTTGGCATCAAGCCAGTTTCACCCTCACCGAAGGCTCCACTTTTGTCAATCCAGCAAAAGAAAGATCCCACTACCTCTGCTAACACCCCCTGTGCCAAAGCCTTGGGGGTCACAGGAGTTCATTGCCCTCTTCAGCTGGCATCTACCTGAACGCATAAATAGCACTATTGTTCATGTCTATAAGCTATAAATAATAATGCTTAGGTCTAGGTCCTGAATGAAATTCACAATGTCATGTAACGACAGAGAAACTGACTGGGAAGTCCATATTTACCAAAAAAAAAAGTTGAGAACTCAAATGAAAAAATGAGTACAAGGAACTTCAGGATAAGAACACTAACTGCCACACTTCCCATTACAACGACCAAATAGAAGTCATGAATCTAAACATACGAACCACCAGATTAAGTAGGACCATACGAATCCCAATGGACATTGACTTTTGGCAGCGGACATCATCCTAATATTCCAATGTTTTCGAGTGGCTAGCACGCCCAACATACAACTAACAAGAATGTATGTATATGGTAATGAACCTCAAAAAAGGAGAGCCCTACTATGCCCTGACATGTTCCATCTAATCACCTCGGAAACGCGCCTGGAAGACTCTGTCTTTCCCTCCTCCGTTCTGGATGATGCCAATATGTTCCATACCTCGACATCCTCGACGGGCTCGCTACTCCGTGACCGTTCACAGGCGTAGCAGCAGTAGAATCTGTACTCATCAACGACGCCACACTCTGCTCCAACTCTCCTCCTTCACCATTGTCATCCTCACCCTCATTATTTCCACCCACATCAACAGCAGCATCATCGGCTGTATCATGATCATGATCATGATGCTCTTCATCGCTATCGTCATCAGCTAGATCTAACCAATCCTCCGGATCGTCAGGTAACATAATGACCCCCGACCCATGATCAAAACTTAATCGATGGCGCATGGTGTTCGACGAACCGACCGGATATCGTCTTCTCGGAGCCAAAGAGCGAAGATCTCCCCAAGGATTAGGCACGGCCGTTGCATCTATCGGAATTGGTGCAGGTCCATCAGCACCAAAGTCTTGACTTTGAAAACGAGGAGCTCCACTTCGAGATCCATTACGTAAATGATTTGAATATCGTTTTCGAAGTGTCAACACCACAGTTTGTCCAATGTTCTTCGCTATTCCGTTGTGCGAATGGCCATTATTGTTGCCATGAACGCCGTTGTTGTGATTGATGAGAGTTTGACCTTTCTTAAGTGG
>Ga0153987_1000388_pt1 | contig 14471 bp, 12 predicted proteins | sample TSNC071MetaG_FD_102279 | JGI IMG/M metagenome (GOLD analysis project Ga0153987, IMG submission 102279) | Attine ant fungus gardens microbial communities from North Carolina, USA - TSNC071 MetaG | ecosystem: Host-associated > Fungi > Mycelium > Unclassified | place: USA: North Carolina, William B...
AAGGGTAAAAGAAAGACTGACTGCAGTCTGTGAAGTTATTGAAGAAAAATCAAAGAGTAGGACAAAAAAGATGAAATGAGGCAAATGGGAGATGTCCTAAATAAACTTTAAAATTATTGGGACAATGAATCTTGAGAGGAGAGTGGTATCATAAACTGCTATTTTCTACTAAGTCATTTTCATTATTCTTTTTCTTCTTAATTTCTTTTTTCTATTTATGGTATGGGAAAGTATATGTCATACTATGTGACAGAAGGAGTGACAATGTCACATGTCACATCACACATAATTTGGTTAGGAGTATGGAATAGTAGGTATACAGACTATTGAAAATGTATATAAGTAGACAGACCAATGAAATGGAAATTCTAACAAGTTCTCTTTGTCCACTCAGATAAAGAGTAGTGCTTAGACCTAGCTCAGGGTTTAAGTTCTTATACCAGAGAGAAGAACAATTAAGGAACAAGAGACTGGATAGAGAGAGTATGATTAGCATTCTTGACTGGCTGTTCTAGGGAACTCTGTTGGATTTCTTTCTATTTTCTTTGTATATGGTTCAGACAATTGTACTCTAATAAAAACCTCTAGGGTGTGAAGAAAGGGAACAAGTAATCTTACCCCTACCCTTTTTTCTGCTCTAGAGCTGAAAAGTGATCTCAAGTGAACTCTAAGTTCTAGCTTTCATTTTTACTTTACCTTCCTACAAGTTACTCAACCTTGAGAAGGACTTGGACATTTGCTTATGCTAGGAGATTAACCCCTCACTATAGTTCTTTGTAGTAAGCTTCCAGTTGTATAGTTAGCTGAAGTAGAGTGTTATGGCCTAATAACTCAGGTTGTAACCTTAGCCTCAAGGCTTGAAGATGAGTTATATCAGCAGCTAGCCGTGAGCAGCAGTAGTACCAAGACAAGAAGGAACTTAGGGAGAAATGAAGAGAGAGGGGTGCCACTCAAAGACTAGGATATTAATGAGAACTTGACAGAGTTCTCCTAGTATTGATCTTCTACTTATACTAGGATCTACATGTGACTAGATACTCTATATTTACCAGTATTTCCCATGTCTATCTAATACCATGTGTCTACTGTTGTATGTCCATATGTGTCCATGTCAGGACATTCCCATGTCATCTATTAATGATTATGTCACAGTTGTGCCAGGACCAGTGACAGTGTTCTGTATGGTTTACCACTACACCAAAAGGGTGACGTTAACAAGATTACTTGGTAACATGGGTCCAGCTATTTATGTAGTTCTTTTGAACAAGTATTTTGTTATACTTCCTGTTCTTATTCAGTAGTCACTTTTTTGTGACAGATTAACACCTCCCAGGGTGTTACTACTGATCTCCCACAGCTGTTAGTCCATGACAGCCACCATTCCTGATGTTAGAAGACCTGTCCAAGGCAGTTCATGACAAGTTAAGACTAAGAGGAAGGAAATGCACAATAGATTAAGCATAAGGAGATACAGTGTATCTCCTGGAGCTTATATACTATTTGTGTTACAGGAACTAGGGTTGCAACAAGTAAGAAAAGGATGGCCCTCTATGAGACATACAATGAGGTACTGTCTTGTTGCAAGGCACAATGGCCAGTGGACTGTTAGAGGAAGATAAAAGAAGAAAGGTACCAGGAACAAGTACTAGGAATTGAAATTTAACATAGGTTTATTAATTTTGAACAGAAGCATAACATGAGGACAACATGTGTGTCCTCTACAACCATGAAAAAGAAACAGAAATAGAATAGGAGGCATAATATAGAGCTTGCATGAGACTCTGGGAGTTCTAAATGGTACTGCTGTATCAACAGTGAGCCAGGCTGCTAGACTAGGTAAGAACAGCAATGCTATGGTATGAAACAAACACATGCCTTTGAGATCTGACTAGTGAGAGTGCTTGTGAGCAAAAACTAATTCTATTCTTTAGTCCGTTTATTGTAATTAACCCACTAGTACACTTCCTATTTCTAATTACCTCCCCTGTGCCTACTTGAGTGTACACAACTGTGATCTATCTTGGAGACTACAGTTCTCTAACTTGTATCTGTCACCCTTGTTTTGATAAAAGATAAAACCTAACCTATTTTATCCCCATCACCAGCTATCTTGGATCTTACAACATGCCACTTCTGTGATCTGTAGCTCATCCTTTTTTGAATACATATCATATACTTCTTCTATAGGATCTATGTTATGAATGGACTAGACCCAATTAAAGAATTGTATGATATGTACTCAGAAGAAGAAAAAGCTCCAAGAATAGTAGAAATGGTAAATGATGGACTTGATCTTGATTCAGACTTAGAGAATAGGCTGGCTGACCCATATCTCAAACTATAGTCTAGTTTCTCCATGATTCAATAAGATAAGATCATGGGATCATAGAGTGAGTCATAGAGTACCCATGGGACAGTAGTGCATAGACCATATAAAGTAATATAAGAGTCTGAGCACAATCAAGCAGGAACTCTATCAAGTTCTCTTGGTACTACCACTGAGAGTTGGGTTTGAGTAAGGCATCTTGCTAGACCTCATCCTCACAATCTAGTTGGTTCATGACACCAATTCTCTAAGGCTCTTCCAAGGTTAGTCCATTCAATTGTCCAAGGAAAGTCCAAAGTCCCATTCTGTTGTTTTATCCTCTTCTTCTACTTCTATTAATACCAGTCCTCCTCCTTCTATTCTTAATAGAAGTCATAGTCCCATTCTAAATTGACAGTACCCATAACAGCTAAGGATACCAATTTATGACAAGGGTCATAATATTGTACTTAGATAGTATAGGAGGTGCATTTACAATGAGTATTGCATAGTAGTTACTTGGCCTGTTTTTGGCTACTATGGTCTGCCAGCATACTCTATATTATAAATTGTTGATTTTTTCAAACAAAGGGCTGATTAATATGAAAGTGACCAACATGCAAATGGTTTTTTGGTCTACTGTGAAACAACAAGTATTAATTGAGAATTTGTATAAGGCTTATAAAAGGATACTGTATTTCTACAAAGAAATTCTTTTCATCTTTTATACTGTTTCCTAGAAAGGTCACCAAATGGTGATCATTTTAGGGATATCAGAAAAGATCCAGAATTTGTTATAGCAAGGCAATTTAAAGTTATATTTAGGTCTGGAGTTTTGCAATTTAAGAATCATCTCCGGCAATGGTTGGAGCTGTAAGGGCCACTAGAAAGAGCTCCAGAATCAGAGAACAGGATCAACTATATTTTGTACCTGATCAGAATTAATCATTCCTAGTCATCAATCACCCTTTGGAGCAAAAATCTGAGATCATCAGGTCAGTCCTCAAGACAAATCTAGGCATCAGACGACCAACTCCAGAGTGTTGAGAGATGAGCAGAAAACATCTGTGGGAATTGCCTCGGATGTGGTAAAATCTTCCAGTAGCCGTTATTTGTTATGCTACTATTTTAAGTTGAGGCAATTATTAGGTAAGATCTGGGTAATGTATTTTGCGGATGAGCCACCGGGTGCCTGATGAGCCGGTTCGTAGGACAACAAGCGACAACAGAGGAGGGACATAATAGGAGCGAAACGGAGAAGGAAAAGCAGAATGGCCCGGTCGCAGCCCATTGCTTTGCCCATCGTGCAGCCCGATGACTGGCTAGTGCAGCCCGATGACTGGCCCATCGACGCCTCCTACTCGTCCTCTGCTGGCTTCAACCCGGCCTCCTTCGCCCGTCATTTTCTCGGCTCTCCCGCCTCTGACGACTGGCCGATCGCTGAGCCCAGCTCGTACACTTCTGCTCCCTCCTCATCCTTCACTCGCCATTTGCTAGGCTCAAATGCCCTCAGTCTCTTCGACCGTGAAGGCGAACTCGTGCGTTTCTCTCCTCATATTCTCATTTTTTCCCCTCATTCTCCCAGTGTCGTAACTATACCTGCTGTGGCCTCCACCTCAGCGACTTACACGCTCTTCTTGAGCACTTTGAGGCCGTCCACATCGTCCTTGTCGACGGTGACGCCACCCGTCCCGAACTTCATATGCCTCTCGCCTCTGACCCAGATGACATGGAGCTCGATATCGACCTCGACGACGGTCCTTCCTCTTCTCCTTCCTCTGCTGCCTCTACACCTCCAGACACTCCCATTTCTACCCCGCTCTCTACACGGTCTTCTCCCCAATACCTGCCCTCCCATCACTTTACTCCCACCTCACTGCCTCCTTCCCCCCACTCAAAGACCGCTGCCCCTACCAGGACTGCCTCCCCTGCCTTTGCGTTTGCCCCCTTTGGTCGCGTCCATGTTTCTTCGCCTCTCAACAAGCCCCAGCAGGCTTTCAATTCATATTCTCCCTTCTCCCAGGACTATTCATCCGCTCTTCCTGGTGCCCAGGATAACTCTGAACCTCTAGATGATGCCATCATGACGACCATTCCTTCTACTCATACTCCTACCAACTGCATCCCCCCGTCTTTGTTATTTTCTTCTCCCTCCGATACTCCCACAGCTTCTTGTCTCGCCAGTCCCTCCGCCTCTGTGTCCACCCAACCCTTCCCTTCTGCTACTCGTTCAAACACCTCCCTGCTTCTTCTCAGCAAACCGTTCAAGTGCCCCAAACCAAATTGTAACAAGAGCTACAAGCAGGCAAACGGCCTCAAGTACCATATGATTCATGGCAGCTGCAACTTTGCTCCCCCCAAGGACTTGGAACATGTCAAGGATCTCCTCGAGCGCAAAAAGCGTGAACGAGCTCGCGAGCGCGAAAGGCATGTCAATCTTGGCTTGCCTCTTCCTAATCCTTCCACTGGTCCTATCACCCCCACCACAGAGCTTGCCGCAGAATACGGTATCACAGAGAATGACCTTAAGGAAGTAGAAAAAGAGGCCGAGAAACGCCTTCGGCCTTTTGTCTGCGCTATAGGAGATTGCCAACGCCGCTACAAAAATATGAATGGTCTTCGTTATCATTATCAGCATACTGGTGAGCATGGTGCACAAGGTTTCTGTTTGCTCGCCAACGGACAGCACCATTCTCTTCAAGGAACAAAAAGAGGTGCTCATCATTGCCCTCTCATGGACGATCCCAGAGGAAAGAAGAGATCCATCAATCGTCAAAAACAAAACGATGCCAAGCAACCAGATTCTCGATATGCAGGCCAGGTAAAATGATAACTGGTCAAAATTCAATAGCTCATTCTTTCTCTATCTAGAATGCGACTTCAAATCCCTATTCTTGTCATACGTTACCCGCTAGCGCATCCTCCTCCACCTTTCAACCCCATGCTGAAGCATATCTTAGTCCTACTGCCGTCAATCCCAATGACTATCCGGAGATGATTACCAAACGTAGTAACCTCAGTTCATTGATGGCGATGCAACAACAAGGTGGATATGTTCCACAACCAATGCAGGCCCAGTTGGCCACGTTTCATCAACAGCTGAAGGATCACTATTTGAGTCAATACCAACAGCAGACACCTCAAGGACAGGAAGATTCTTCCGCCATATAAGCATAGAAAGTATCTTGATTTATTTTCTCTCTCTGTCTCTCTCTTGTCTCTCCGCCCCTCTTGCTTTGCGTACTAATGTAATTTACCCCTTGGCTTATTGATGTACGATTGATTTCCGTTGATTATCTTTTTTGTAATCTTTCTGGCACGTTTTTCGATTGCTTTCTTTTTTCCTTTTAATCTTGGCTCTTGATTGACGTTGCTGGAAGGGAAAAGTAATGGTGGTGGGATGATTCTTGTCAGAAGAAAAAAAAAACTCTCGTTTCTGAGAGAGGGATTGTGTTGTGCTTATAGAGTAAAAACCCTTTTTTCTGTCTTGATTTTTTTCACCCCCTTTCGGTCTCCCACTAGTTTGGAGATCTAGATAGATAGATATATATCTGAAAGTAGCATAGTGATATAAATCTAAGTATATGCATTTTCTTGAAGGAAGTGGTTGAGAAATGTGTGGAGTTTGAGAATTTGAGTGTGGGTAATATCTTTGACTGTACTTTTTTTGGTCCGCACAATCAGAACGGATTGTATGTTCTTCTCTTCGGTGTATGTGGGGAAAGAGGTGTTGAGGTCAATGTATAATGTATAAGGGCTACCTTTTTTTGAAAAAAGGTCAAGGGAATTCAATGTATGCTGGCTCCAGTGTCCTTCCTACAGCCACTGTGTGCGTCTCGTGTGCGTGCGTTTTCTTTTTGGATAAACGAAAAAGAAAATCCATCATCAGTGATGGGTCAAGTAGGCTCATTCTCTCGTCTCGGTCTCGTTTATTAGAAACGCTTCTTTTATTCCATGATCATCATCATAGTGTGTGAGATGGAATTACAAGACAATTCATCGTGGGTGCAAAGAATCCACTCTTCTTGTTCTTGTTCTTCTTGAGAATCCTGATGCAAATTAATCATGTCAGAATTCCGTATGTGTCACATGCGTTCCGCAGAGAAATGGGGGGGGAACAGGGTGACTTGATCCTCGTGAAACATACCAAAAAAAGAAAAATATCCTTCTCTTCGGTCCGAAGAGAAGGATTTAAGCATCCCCGATCGCACACGTCCTCTTCTTCGAACGCACCGGAGAATGATGATAGATGTGCGATTATCGCTTCTTAATAAATATGGATATGTCATACATATTCCGATGCCGATGCATCACGCACCGGGCAAAGGAGGTTGGATGAGTCTGATTTGTTAGGTGTGTTGGTAGTTGCTGTTGTCCATAGTAGCTTATCTATCTAACCTCTCGGACATGAAGAAACAAAAATTTATTTCACATTCCCAACTCCGTGAGGATATGCTTCTGTGCTACACCATACACATACATGATCAAATACCGGGTGATCATCGGTTTGGCGACACACACAGCCATTTCAAAGAGATTTTGAACTGGTTTGCATTATTCTTATGATTGTTATTATTATCGGCGGAGGAGCTGGCATTCCATCGTCCGCTACACCCCTATTTTTTCTATTTATGGACCTGAGAAAATATCCTCCATTTTCTGATCAGTTTCTGATGTATGGTGTATTTCCCACATTTATGATGCCTTCTCAAGTTGGTATCTCTCAGTTTATTGCAACCAGGCGGCGGTAGATATATGTATGATTCACAAGGGACCTGTTGCCTCCCTGTTCTTTTCCCAACCCACCACTGCCATCTGCGTCTGTGCTTGTGCAGGCTGTGACTGTCTTCTGAGCCAAGAAACCGGTCGTCACGGAGACCACTCGCAGCTTTCCTGACCCCGAGATTGCAACACTGTGGTGGGTGGAAGCCTTTGGTTTTTATCCAACCCTCCTCTTTACATTTTCATACTACATTTGTCTTTACCTCTACGGCATTTAATACATTCGGACTGATATACTGTAAATAGCATCCGTGGGAGTTTATTTATCAGTCAAAGACAGGTTCTAATCGAAAAAGAAATCAATCGTTGTTGAGAGGCGGCCCTCTGTTTGCTTTTGCACGATAATCAAACCATGGCCTCTACCTATGTCTATACAGCCCTGAACATCAAGTTCGCCGATCTAGTGCAATCGCATCATCAAGATGAACCAACTAGAAACTCTGGCTCAAGCAGTTGGGGCAAGCTACAAAGGGCAACTAGCGATGCATATCAACGAAATCTTGGACTGTTGCTCATCATTGGTTCTCAAATCTTCTTATCACTTGTGAATGTGGCTGTTAAAAAGCTGAATGATATCGACCCGCCTGTATCAGCTCTCGAGGTGCGTACTGATAAAATTTACGGATCCAAAATCTTATCCAAAATCTTTGACTGGTGTATCCTTTACATGAAGTTGATCGTTGTACGGATGGTGCGCTTGTCTCTCCTTTCTTGTGTTACTAAGCCCATCCTTGTTCGTAGGGTATCACTTGGATATGTTCGGTTGCCTACATGTGTGCTTCATCCTATCCACTATTTACTGCAATAGTGACTAACAGAAGCTTCAGGATATCGACAGGTGTGCCAGACCCATTTATGGGTCCTGAAGGTGTCCGCTTGTTGCTTGTATTTCGTGGGGTATCAGGGTATGTGGTCTGCGGATATGAACAGTAGTTGTGATCCTCCATGATTAATACAACCCCAGGTTTTTCGGACTGATCGGGGTGTACTTTTCACTGCAATACCTTTCACTCTCTGATGCAACTGTGCTCACTTTTCTCTCGCCGCTATGCACAGCTGCCTCTGGTGCATTGTTTCTTGGTGAGGAGTTTTCTCGCAAGGAAGTGTTCGCTGGCTGTGCGTATCTACGAAGAATCGGCCTATGGTTCTAGCTGATTCGATCCATTATTATCTAGTTTTTAGTCTCGCTGGCGTTGTACTCATCGCTAGGCCTCCCTTCATATTTGGCACTAGCGGCGAAGAACAGATAGAGATTTTGGTGAAAGAGGTGACGCCTGAGCAGCGTCTGATGGCTGTGGGGTAGATGGGCTTTCCTTGACCAGTCCCATTCAATGTTCCTGATCTACATCTAGTGTAGCACTCATCGGTGTCCTTGGAGCGACTGGAGCTTGTGAGTCCTCCTTCGTATACAATCCAGTTTCTTCTAACCAATATGATTAATTCATAGACACTTCTTTGCGCGCAATTGGTAAGCGTGCACACCCATTGCATTCCCTTGTAATGTTCTCTTTCTACTCTGTGGTCGTTGCTTCTATCGGGTAGGACTTTGTAAGTTTTTTAGATACCGACTGCCTAATCCATGCTCCAGAATGATTGTCACCAAAACTCCCCTCGTTGTACCAACGCGACCGGAATGGCTTGGTATGCTGTTCATGATTGGGATCTTCGGATTCTTTGCTCAAGTGGGTGCAAGATATATGATACGTCCATCGTTTGATCATCATACCTCAACTAGATACTCCTAACTATGGGTCTCGCTCGTGAGACAGCGAGTCGGGGATCTATCGGTGTCTATACCCAGGTTGCCTTTGCTCATACTCATCGGCATTAATGGTTTGCTAAAGTGTCCTTGATAGATCGTCTTCGCAACAATTCTCGAAAGAATGTTTTTCAGGAGTATACCTTCTGTGCTCTCCGTAATCGGAACACTTATGATCCTCTCAAGTGCCCTCTTTGTTGCAGTGCGTGACTATCTACATTTCTACTCGTTTAGTGCTTATTCTGTAACGTCAGCTTACAAAAGAGTCAGGCCCGGCTCCAGAGGAGGGAAGAGAGTGTGTAGCTGCCTCGAAGGATTCTGATGTCGATTCTCTGGAAAGAGGACTCTGAGGATATACGGCCAGCCGTCCAATGGATATTTTGGTTTTTTAGTATTTTGCTTTATTTTTAATGCAGACTCGATGTCTACAAATGGCAGTTGCCATTAAACCACGTGTGGGAAAATCAAACTACTTTATTGCTCCAGTGTTGTAAAAAGAATGACTTCTCCCTATCCCAGCTTTTCAACGTCGCTTACTTTTCAAGGGACTGTCTCCCAATCTCCTGCAGGTAGAGGTCGTCCAAAAGGATCCGGTACAGGAGCAAAGAGAGGAAGGAAGCCCAAAAGTCATCTCGGAACCAATTCACCCCAAGTTGCAAGTCCTGCTTCTGGAAGTTCCACCACTAGCCCTGTTTTTTCAAATCCGCAATATCACCAAGTTCACTGGGCGACAAGTGCGGCTGAAGATCAAACGGAAGGCAGCTTGCTGCAAGGGGGAATATCGAGACGGAATAGTTCACAACCGCAAGTGATTGGAACAGAACAAGGAGATGTTATCGCAGTGTCAGGTGCAGGTGCAGGTGCAGGTGCAGGTGCAAGTGCAAGTGTGGAGAGTCAAGTTCTAACTAATGGAACACTCGTGCCGCCTCTTGCAGCTGGGGCAAGACCAACTGGACTGGACGAGGATGGAGATGTCGATGATGAACTATTACCTGCTATGGCTGACGATGATTACTCAGCTCAGCAGAGCTGGAATACTCAGTCGAAAGACAATTTGAAGTGCGAGTTCTGGTGCCAGGACCAGTAGATTGCGCTAATGGCCTGTGGGTACTAGGATCCTTATGGACAGCTTCACCTCAGAGCAATACGAGCGTTTCGAGGCTTACCGGCGGCATGCATTACCCAAACAAGCAGTACGAAAGGTCAACTAGTCTCTTCAAGGTATACTGTGCTTTTTCTGATTCTTGTGAATAGCTAGTGCAACAGAGCCTAGGCCAGCAGGTCTCTCAGCCGGTAGCCCAAATAATCGCTGGATTTTCTAAGGTTTTTGTTGGTGAGATTGTTGAAAAAGGTAAGGCGTTTGCCTATCTGGAACTTCTGGTTGATCATTACTTGGTCTCCTTTTTATGAAGCTCGTGCGGTGCAGGCCAGACGTGGCGACATAGGGCCGCTTGCTCCAGATCACCTACGAGAGGCGTATCGTTTGTATCAACAAGAGACTGGAAGAGTTGGTGCCGCAAGGCCATTGCGATCCAAGCGTCTTTTCATAAAGTAACGACACGATTTTTTATGCCAGACTATCATTCTACGCATGTCCAAGCTTTAGAGTTTGCCTGCTCATCATAATATATGACCATCTTGTATACATCTGGTGCAGCTTCTAGACTTCATTGATATACTTACAGTCGGTTTTGAGATAATTCGTCGTCATTTAGAGAAGGCCCTGGTCATAGGTTTGACATGAATAATGCGAAAAAATCATAAAATAATTAGTCGCATGCAAATAAATGTGCTTGATAACGCAGGTTGAAGGTTCGGCAAATGTCTTGCTTCTGGAGCTATCAACAAATTATTTTGAACACCAATCACCTCCAAGGCGTATTTCAAGCTCACATCATGCAAGTATGAGGAAGATGATACAATTCGCCTGCTTGTTGGATTAATCAAGTAAGGGGTTTTCTGTCCAGCAGCATTGTCAAGAGGCTTAAAATATGTATCTGTGAGCAAACGACACACGCGTATGCAGGGTAAACTTGCACTTGAATTTGGACTGTTAGTATCAGCCATGCTGGGACGTCTAGCTTAAGCAAGTTTTATTATAAAGCCCACCGACGATTTCGAATGGTTTGCTAGACACAGTTGCTGAGAGGAGGTCTATTTTTAATTTTTGGGAAATGTCATGGGAGACATCAATCATCAACGCCCGCGCCAAGGGAAACTTCCACGATACCTCATTTTACAGAATCAAAGTCTGTACACAATAGACATATGAAGATCATCAGATCGACGATCCCCTACCATTTCTGAGGATCCAGTGGTGAGTTTGCTAGCCGTGGCCAAAGCATCTGTGGGACGTCCCGTCTTCTGTTAACTCGAGCTCCAAATTTACTTTCTCCCATAGCTCTTTTTAAGCTTCTTTGTTGAAATGATAAATTGTGCTTTCAAATCCATGGATACAGTGCTGAAACCTGGTGATCACACTCACGCTGAGATGCTCAGTGACACATACTGAATGTTTATTATGATTCAGGAAAGCTCCTCTGACACATGGCACTCTTTTTTTATCGATGCCGGAAGATAGTTAGATTTGAGAGGCACGGTGGGTTTGGGTTTGGGTTTGGGTGATGTTCTCAATGCTAATAAACAACCAGACTCATCTCAAGAATCGGCCATCACAAGGTGTGCACATCTTACGTGACATGATACAGACACACCCAGGATAAATTATGCGATTATCACCATAACCGCTCTGCAGGAGAAAGAATGCATAGATCAGAGAGAATAATGCGCCTGTATCAAGGAGGTGAGGAAAAGATTGATTATACTAGCCAGCATCTTACCCTCAAATTTCTTCCTTTCCACTGAATTGGTATGACGATTAAGACAAAGAGTCCAACCACAATTCTATAGGACATGAGCAAAAGGCATTGATGTGGGGAAGGTTTTTGGAACTTACGCTGCCTCACATCCGAATACCTGGATCGCGCCATGTTTAAGTGCCCAAGGCACCTGAAAATACGCTACACTAAACCCTGATCTCGGCATTCAACAAACATAGTCTTAAGGTTTGATCAATGACCTTACCTCCGAGAGTTCTGGCGAGATTAATCAAAGCACTGACTTCACCCTACGAACGAAGATTTGTCTAACTATGAACCATTCTGACCAGTAGAACCCGTACCTGGTGTTTTGGAAAGCAGTCATTGGTATATGCATATACTGCCACCGTAGTGATCATGATAGCAAGTTCAGCAATACCCCAACCCATGACGAGAGCTCCGACAGTCAGGTGGTTTTGGATGGCTGCACCTAAGACTACAAATCCGACTATGTATAGAGGTAAAGCGACATAGCAGGCCCTAATCCAATTTCAAGCAATCTGAGAAAGAGCAGGCAGTCGAATCACATACCAAAGGCGACTTTCGGCCTCAAAAACACCATTGTTCCTCTTGATGGAGGTATCCATAATCCAGTCATTCAAGTATCGGCCGATGAGTTCTCCAATGATGACAGATACCTGAAAACATTGGATCAAACAGAGAACACAACAGTAGTGATGATACACACCACAGGTGTAGCATATATACCTGCAGTTGCAAACTGGCCGAAGCCATAACCACCTTCTTCTGGAGGGTTTTTCAGAAACACGATGTTTGTAACCTAGGGTCTTGTCATGAGCGGTCGAGTGAGTTTATAGATGTACATACGTTGAGTCCGATACCAAAACCAAACACAAGCGCCTTATGTAGCCTCAAGGTCACATGAATTCAGTACATCTCATTGGAGTGCTCACCTCGAAGACAAGTATGGACAACAAATGAGGCCTCCAAACAACATGCAAGATTGCCATGGAAGATTGCCCCCATGATGGGCGATATCTTGCCATCTTCCATCCTGTGATTCCAATGAGTGTCTCAACTCGGTAACGAAGTCCAGTAGTCGTTGGTTCAGGTATCGTTGGCCGGACTGTCCGATCATATATTCTGTATAGTCCAATCAGGTGCAAATGACCTCCGGAGATAAAAATGCCTTACGTCTCCTCTCCGAACAATGTGATCGTCAGAACTACAAGGAGTCCGTATAAACATCCCACCCCGTATGCCCAACGCCAGGTGGTCCGAGCTACTAGAAACCCGAAAACGAACGGAGAGACCAAAGGAGATATGATGAAACCCATGGTCCAGAAGTTCAGCTGTCACAACCCAGCGTTCGCAGATTTTTAATTTCCAACTGATTTCTCGGACTCACCTTTCGGGCTTGTAGATGAAAAGGATATAGATCTGTTACAACATATAAGCCCTAATCTCACTTCAGTTCCCTGAAAATATAAGACTGCATCATTAACCATACAGTGACTTGAGGTGCTGTACTGTGGAAGCTGAGAATCGGGTCATTTTTATATTGAGCTGGCTTACCCAAAAAATGCTGTCAAGCATCGCATCGCTGCACGCGACGATCAGACAGGCTTAGATTTGATCAGTATGTGCTCACCAGCGAAGATCTTGAGAGTGGGCGCGAAAGTGCAGCCAACAAGGAAACCCAATGCCAACACCTATAGGGGCCCTCAGCACCAGGGCAAAAACTATAATTCAAACATATGCACCTGGGACCAAAACAAAACCGGTAGGCGCCCGAAACGCCGCATGATGATCACAGCAAAGATACTCCCCCATCCTAAACATTATAAGGACACCGTGCAAGACATCTAAATTCGAGTTCACATACCTAATAGGAAGATACTCCAGCTGGGAAACTGTGAACAATAAAAGATGACCACATGGATGGTACCTACTTCGACGTCAAGTTATTGATAATACCGGATGTCGTATTGTATTGTTCAGCCAATGGGAACAAGGACGCAATACCTGGAGACTCGACAGCCATTCTAAGCCTGTTTCCCGTGTCATTTGAAACTGCTTACCAATGCCAGAGTCGAAATCTGGTACGAATGCCGCAAGCGTGATGATAAGGAGCTGGATATCCTTACGCCCTCCCGTCCAATTCTGAGGATCCTTCTCTGAGTCAGTCGGCTGAGGCCACAATACTTTCGTCCCGTCTTTGGTCAGTTTAAGGCGAGCAGCTATTTCTTCTCCCAGTTCGACCTTTGCCTCTCTGTGATATCGTACGTCACGTCTCCTCAGCATTCTGTCGCGAAAAAAAAAACAGGAATACGCACTCGGGATCAATGATGAGACGACCGGCATTCTGTTCATGGAACGCGAGTAAGTCAGCGTGAAAGCGATTACTCTCCGTGTCCTGTTCTCGTTTCTCGTTGAGTTTGCCCTCTTTGAACATGGATGGGAAATGACTGATAGGACTGGGGTGTTCATTCTATATAAGTCTAGCATGGACAAAAATTCCCATGATTCATGGGAAAACTGTGGCAACTACCACTTTTTATTTCTCGATATGTATGTTTGATGGAATGATTCTCAGACGTTTCATATAAAACAATAATGATCATGTATTCACCCTTGAAAATTTAGCTAGACATACGTTGGTTGAGAAATTCCCAATGCTGCTACGATAATCCACCCCAAATTAAAGGTGGGCAGGTCCATCTTTGTATAGCAAGTGTTGAAGTGGAATGACGCATATCCATCACATCACATCACATCACATCAC
>Ga0153987_1000389_pt1 | contig 14443 bp, 22 predicted proteins | sample TSNC071MetaG_FD_102279 | JGI IMG/M metagenome (GOLD analysis project Ga0153987, IMG submission 102279) | Attine ant fungus gardens microbial communities from North Carolina, USA - TSNC071 MetaG | ecosystem: Host-associated > Fungi > Mycelium > Unclassified | place: USA: North Carolina, William B...
AAGACCATTCTTCGAAGCAGTTTGAACAGGCCTTAACTTGCAATTAAAAGAGAAAACCGATCTATCTCTTCGTCACGATCGACTCTTTTGTGACAATACTTTCATACTTGCGGCCAGGCTATTTATAACACAACACTAAAATGGATATATTACGTATTACTCTCACCTTTTACAATGCACAAGTCACTTGCCGTATTTCCTAGGCCTGATGCCCGATTGTCATCCCGATTTAATTAGAATCTCACCTTACTTTTCCACCAACACCCATCAGAAAACGATATGTATCATAGGTGCTGGTCCTGCTGGCCTTGTGGCACTGAAAACGGTGCTTGATAACAACCAATACAAATCCGGTAAATGGATCTCTCTTGCATTTGAAGCTCGTGAAGAGGTCGGTGGTATCTGGTAGGCCTCGCGTTCATCCCGGGTGTCTATCTTAATTTCTACCAAGGTTACCAGAGTCTCCTGATACTATTATAGATCCACCCCTCACACCACTCTATGATTCTCTTGCAACAAACATTCCTCACCCTGTCATGGCTTTCAGTTCTCGTTCTTTTCCTCCGGAAACACCTTTATTCCCAAATGCGGAGCGAGTACTCGACTATCTAAAAGATTTTGCTTCACACTTCTCTCTCCTCCCACACATCAAATTCTCTGTCAGTGTTACTTCAGTCACCTGCACCCCCGAACTCAACCGTCGCTGGTTGGTACATACCTCAAATAATGAGTCCTATTATTTTGATCTCATCTTGGTGTGCAACGGACATTATCGAATACCTCGTTTTCCCTCTGTACCTGGATTGTCTGACTGGAAAGATGCCCAAAAGGTCTCGCATTCAGTCTATTACCGTCGACCTTTACCCCTTTACAGAAATAAGACCCTTCTCATAGTTGGTCACGGTCCTTCTGGCGTCGATCTATCTTGTGATCTCAATGGTTACGCGTCTAAAGTCATATTCTCCGGCTCCGGCTTCAAAACATGTATTGATCCAAAGGGATTGCACCTTCGTCCCAGTCTAGTCTCCTTCGACTCTCCATCGACCGGAACTGTTACTTTCGCAGATGGCACAGTCGATGATGGGATTGATTATTGTATCCTCGCAACTGGATATATCTTGGACGTACCTTTCCTTCAGCCACCTCTTATTCGACATGAATATCCGAGACCCATACCTCCACTCCCTAAAGACTTGCACAACACTTCCTATAGTATTTTTGCCCTTGCTCGACATTTATGGCCACTTCAGACTTGCTTCCCACCTGAAACTATAGCTTTCCTTGGCCTATTGTATCGTGTTGCACCATTCCCATTAATGGAAGTGCAAGCTTGTGCAGCATTACGCGCCTTTGAAACATACGAAAAATGAATTGAGAATGGTAGTGGAATCGGAGGGATTGACGCACAAGCAGAAGCAGTAGATATTGCGACTCGTTGGGAGAAGTTGAAGGCTGAGGAAGGTGATGAATCGACTGTGTTTAAGGTTTGGCACAAATTCGAAGAAACCGAGCAGTTCGATTATCGAGATCATCTCTCATTCTTTGCAGAGACAGACCCCCTCTCTCAACATGAGGACCAATGCCCGACAGGGAAAAGTGAAGCCGTACGGTCGCAAGAATGGGAAAAATATGGGTATCATCACAAATCTATTCTACGAACAACATGGATGAAGATTGAGAAAGACGGCGAAGCAGGGAAGTGGCTGAAAGGCGTTGGAAAAGATGGGATTGGTGATTGGGTAAATCTTATGCATAGGATTGTAGAATATGGAGAAGAATTGGCAAGACAGGACGAAGGAGGCAAACTCTGATCATTTCCATGAATGCACCTCGGAATTGAATTTGGTTCCCATACAACGATAATAATGCCCTTGTGCCTTCCACAAATGTCCACTCAAAGTCAAACACCGGAGTACAACTGATTTTAGACATGATGAGATTCAATACCCACAAATGTCCATCTAGAACGGTCCGAAGTGATGGTCGACCCATCCATGTGAACTGATTTTTTTTGGATTTGGAATTTTTATTCCACAACAAGCAGACTAGTGTTAAGATGCGGAGGGCCTAAGCAGTGGAGGGCCTAAACAGGGCCCGACATTAGGGGTGTACCTACAGAAGGCATGAGGCCAGAGGCCAGAGGAGGAAGGGCGAAGTTTGTCAAGTGATCCAATTTTTTTTGGATTCAGCATTTAGATTCCGCAACAAGCAAACTAGTGCTAAGACGCGGAGGGCCTCAATAGGGCTCAATATCAGGGGTGTGTCTACAGGAGGCATATGGTAAAAGGATGTGATCTAGTTGTTGCCAATAGCTTTGTTGGGGGAGGACATCACATAGAGAGACAAAAAGCTCTCACACTCAAATTTTTTTCGACAAGTCGACTCACCCCGACGACCGACCTGGTTTCTAAACCAACCCAGGGCCACCAACTTTCAGATGCCCCTTTGACTTTTGCCTACTTCACCAGAAAACCTCACCCATACATTGCTCATCCCATTAGTGTTCAAGGCTGCGTCTTAGATGTACATACCAAAGCGGTGATCACATGGAATTGCGGAATTTGCATGTCCCGTCAGTGACACTAACACTACAGGTCAGAAGTCACATTTCTTTAAATAACTGTGAACTCAATATTCTGTTATCTTCCTGGGGGATCTAGATTCTAGTTTGCTCTGGATACTGGTATAGTACAGGGGAATGGCAGGGAAACACCTGTCGTGATCGATGCACCAACTAGCCAACTGGCGATGGACGCTCGCGCCACGGTTTCAAATTCTGCAGGGGTTCCCAGGCTCTCAGGCCCCATCCTCAACTTCTTCGGATATATACAAGCGGCTCGCCAACTTCCTTCACACGTCTCCATAGACAGACGTCAGAGCCGCTAAGCCGCAGAGGGAGCACGTCTAATAGGATCATCCTCGACAAAATCCTCACTATATAGTTATTGCACAAGCTCACAACTCTCAACTCACAGATACCCATGACTCAACACAGTATGATTCAATTCTTCTCCTTCCTACTTCTTCCTGTCCTGCTAGTCTCAGTTCATGCAATTACATGGCGAGGAGCCGACTTTTCTTCGCTTGCAAATCTTGAGTCATCCGGACGTACATACCGTGATATCTCTGGTGGTGCAGTCACACCTATTGAGGAGATCTTGCATAATCATGGTGCAAACCTCGCCAGGATCAGGATCTGGACGAGTACATCTGAGGACCAGTATAGCTTAAACTACGGATTAGCGTTGGGGAAGAGGGCCGTGGCTGCGGGTCTGAGTCTCTTGGTGGATTTGCACTATAGTGATACTTGTAAGTGTTGCTTCGAGTGCTGCTCAAATATTAACAACACTTGGCATTGTTAGGGGCAGATCCAGGCCATCAAGCCATTCCGTCTTCCTGGCCCAAAGACCTCGACGGGTTAAACACACAAATTTTCACGTAAGTCTTGTATGCACCGATAGAGTTTTCGCATCCAACAAGTTCTTCATAGATACACCCAAGGCGTCGTTAATGCCTTTGCGAACCAAGGGACCCCTATCCATTTCATCCAGGTAAGTGTGCTCACCGTCACCAACTCCATCATCTTAATCACTTCATGTAGATTGGTAATGAGATCAATGATGGTCTCCTGTGGCCCATCGGCAGAATCTCGACAAATGGATTTTCCCCTGCTTCCCAGCTGCTTCATTCAGCCGCCAATGGCGTTCGATCAGCTAGCGGTGGCTCCAGCATCAAGATCATGGTTCATATTGCCGATGGCTGGAGTTCTTCCGAGGTTGATTTCTTCTGGAATGGCATTTTCATTGCTGGAGAATTTGCTACGACTGACTTCGACTTGTTTGGCTTCTCTTTCTATCCCTTCTATAATTCCGCTGCTACTTACAGTGCTTTGCAAAGTACATTGACTGGGATTGTCAACAAGCTTGGGAAGGTAAAGATCCCTTATTCGGCATTTATAATTTTTATCAGATCACAATGTTTTCTAGGATGTCATGGTCGTTGAAACTGATTGGCCTGCCACTGGCTCTTGTCCCGGTGCTACTCTAAGCGAAGGAAATATCCCAATCTCTGTTGCGGGTCAGACAACATGGGTCAATGGGATTAAGAATGTTTTGGCTGCATTGCCTGGTGGCCATGGCATTGGAGTCGTTTACTGGGAGCCTGGTTGGATTGGCAATGCAGGTTTAGGTTCTAGTTGCAGCGTGAGTGACTTCAAGTGCTATGAACGTGAAATTGAATCTCTGGTTCTAAGGATAACTTGCTCGTCGACGGTTCTGGTGTATCCAGAGCGAGTATGTCAATGTTCTCCAGTTAGATACTTGTTTGTCTAGATACATTGGTGGAGCTTCCTGCAAGGGAAATTGGTTTTCATATTCCAACTGATATATTCGACCAAAGTGTATTGCTTCCGGATATAAAATGTCCAATCATATCATATCAAAATCAGAGGAAAGGACATTAACAGCCCATAGTGCACTGAATTGTGAAAGAGCAGAAATACCGTATCAAAATGATGCCCGGCATTCTTGGATCTCCCCATTTGAGAGGGCCGCTGCTATAGTTTCTGACTTGTATACAGCACGGCGTCATCTCAATTCTTCTAACACATAAATTTGAAGTGACATCAGGAATAATCTTGTGAGCAGGCCAACCTGTGATAATCCTATGATAATCAGCAATGTAAACTTGACTCACCCTAGATTTTCTGATCAGTATCTATGAGTCAGCGGCCACAAGACCTCTTATGGAATGCAATATAAGTAGCAAGAATTCCAGAATTCTGGACTGCATTCTTTCCAACGCAAATGGCTGATGCTAAGGATATTTTGGAAGGTCTCGAAGCTCGGACTCTGTTCAACCTGCGAGGCGTAGTCGCCGTTGTGACGGGAGGTGCCTCAGTGAGTTCAGTCCACATCTATCCCAATAATTAATCAGATTGTTCTCGGACAGGGGATTGGATTGATGATCAGCTCTACATTGATGGCCAATGGTGCAAAGGTATACATTGTAGATATCGATCCAGAACGCCTTGAAAGGTTTGTGCTCATCTTGAATCCTTGTTGCTCATGCTTAGAGGATGAAAGAATTCCCAAATTATACAACCAGAATGCTGCCTCCCACATGGGTTCTCTAGTTGGCGTACAAGCTGACATCAGCAAGAAGGTCTGGCTGCTGCATACTTGCCATAGGTTCATGACCTCATGATATGATAGTCGGAAGCATCCCGCCTAGCCGCATATATTTCGTCCCTTGAGCCGAATGGTATAACTGCTCTCTTCAATAATGCAGGGATCATGGATGGAAAGTTCAACCGTCCTGAGCCTCGGGAAAATTCTCATCCAACTGCCCAAGATTTCGTAAAGGCGCTTTTTGACAATGTTTCAGAGGAGAGCTTCACCAATGCGTACAACGTAAACGCCGTAGGACCATATTGGCTTACCATTGCATTCCTACCTTTGCTCGAGAAATGGAAGAATCATTGTACAAATGGGATGGCCGATGGCAGAAGGGGATTTGTACCTCAAGTGATAATGACGAGTAGCATGAATGGATGGACCAAGGCAAGCCCCAAGTCACATTCTTGTCCTTTTGCTAATTGATCCTATTTAAATAGGATATGGCTACCTCTGGTCATTCATTCCCGTACTCTTTCTCGAAATCGGCAATAGGGCTTGCCACTGCATCTCTCGCCCACGAGTTGTTACCCCTTGGCATCAGAGTAAACGGTATTGCCCCCGGTTTATTTGCAACAGAGGTCTATTTTCCATCATTTTCGCAATATTTTAGATGGCTAACCCGCATATGAATCCATCATCTTCTAGATGGCTGCACCTGGGACTTCAAACGATATGGGAATATCTTCCTTAGCCTCTCAAAATATGTCATTTGAGTCGCCGGCAGGGAAAGAAGGTGGCAGCAAGTCTGATATGGGGATGCTCGCGCTGTTCCTTGTATCAAACTGGTTTGTGAATGGGGAGACGGTGTTGATCGATGGTGGAGTAAGTCAATTCCAATGAACCAACACAACCTGATACTGAATGAACAACCCAGACTTTACTCGTCCACCCATCCGCTTACTAGGCAGTGTATCTTGAGACTGCATTGTTTGAAGATTTGCAGTTGTAAATATTGTTAACAGTATATGGAATCACAGCACACAATTGTTGTATAATGCCAGCGATTACATATGTTCTAAATTGCACAAATTGAAATTGAAACTCATAATGTTGAATAGATAGTCGAGCTTCAACATAGACATCACACATCTGATGTAGACTATTATGACCAAATCCTTATCTGTGCCACAGTGATATATTTGTTTTTTTTTCTAATCCATTCGTTCTTGGTTAAATAAAAGTAACTTGGTAGACCATCATGAAACCAAAGAAAAAAAATCAAGATCAAGGTAATACTTTTCTCCAGCATTCTGGGCCAAGATCCGAATTTTTTTCTTTCTTACAGTTGTTAAAAGTCCAATTCTACCACCTTCAATGATAGACTGAGATGAGTCACCGACACACTTGCAATGGATCGACAACAACTAGATAATTGTCCAGGTTATAGATGTCAATTTTTGAGGATTTCCTTAGACAGGCTGATGCATTCTGATTGAATGTCAGAGTTTGAATTGAGGCGTAGGGGTGTCCTGGATTGCCAAGTCGTCGTTCTCTATTCCTGTTTTTTTTCTTCCGAGGTAAACACATAACCTCGCACCTCGTCATTCAATTTCAAAACATCGCAATGCTGAATATCATCAAAACACGAAAGGATCCAAATTAAAACATAGTACAAAAAAAACAGCGAGTAGATTAAAAATCAAATGCTTTCAAGGCAAACAAGAAAATAACAACAAAGCCATGATTGAATGATGTTGAAGAACGATCAAAATAACCATTCTCAATGTATCGATGTGAAATGTCGCGACCGTTGGATGCTTGTTTCAATTTCAAGCTCGTCGGGCGCCACATCGTCTACAAATCCTCTCTCTATCAATACTACAGAATTTGTTCAGACAAGTCAGCATTCTACTGGAAAAGAAAAAACAAAGAGTTCTTACCATAGTCCTAATAAGCCACACGGAAAACAAAACTAAAAGGGGAGGGGGGCAAAAGTCAAAAAAAAAAGAAGGAAAATTATGATTTGACAACGTACAATGGCACATAATATTCCTCCTAATCCATATTCTGTTCTCCAATCATGTTGTCCTCTGTAACACATCTGCATTCCTTTTCCTCATCGTCAACCAAAGATGATTTGGAGATGAAAGTTCATAAACCGTACCGTAGTCGTAATAAACATCTGCCCTTCTAGGTTGCTGTTGCTGTTGCTGTTGTTGTTGAGAGTAACCAGGAGGTGGCAGCCCATCGTTTGTCGAACCGTATCCATAACCTCCTGGCATGCCACGGTTTTGTTGCTTCGACGGCATTATGGTCAAGAGTCAAGCAAGGGTGAAAAAGAAAAGTGGAGTAATGTGTTCCATGGAGCCGAAATTGGAACACAAATTGGAACACACAGATGAAATAGGAGAAAATGTCTTTGAAACCCACAGAAGATTTCAACTACACTATAATCATAACCATTTTGAACCAGCATTTCTCCCAGCAAGTACACAGTCTGGAACACTAACACCTTCAACACCAGCTCCTACGATTTCCAATTTACCTCCCCATCCTCCCTCACTTGGATCCTTATTTAACATCTCTCTTATTTCATTGATCCTACGCAAATGGCCAACAGTATAGGTTGGTATGCAATCCTCATTCCGCCATAAACGATAGTAGATGGGAGATGGGAGGGGATCAGAGCGATTGAGGTGGGTAGAGATGTGGTTGAGGATGATTCGGATGTAGTGGGGGATGTTGACGGAGCTGCCAAGGGAGGAAGGCACACAAGGTGGAATATACAGGGGATAAGGGCCTCCAAGCATGACGGTGATTTTGGTGTGGCTGCCTTTATTATACCATTCGTCAGCTGTTAAATCTCGGCCAGGTTCATCTTGCTGCCAGGTGGAACAGGAATCGAAAACAACACCAAGTATGCCGGGATTGTCGTCGCTAGAGTGCATGGAATAGCCATATTTTGGACGAGGAATGAGATATCCAAAACCGGGGGGGTGGATCTCACGTGGAGGGGTGGGGAAGACGAGGTTGAGGACATGGACGGTGGATGTAGCGTTGGCAAGCAAGTGTGGGATAGGAGTAGTAGAGTGGGTGATAGCGTGGAGGACAGGGAGGGGAAGGGCGGAGACGATGTGTGTTGGATTGAAGGTGGCGATGGAGGAAGACAACTTGAGAGATGAGTATTCTGAAATTAGTTTTGTGAACGGTTACACACCTCGAATGTATTGTCTTTGCGCACGCTGAGGCGGTGAATGGGCGAGCTGCAAAAAATTTGGACATTAGGCTGGCGTCGAAGGTATTGTTCAAGGGCATGCGGAAGCGTCTGGAGGCCGTTTGTGAAGGAATAAACTGACGACGACTTGTGCAGGGCGTCGGCAAAAGACGATCTGGGGTGAATTATCCGCCCTGGACTTGTTGCGTGCGCACTGAGCTGGCGTGAGTCGGCGGCATAGACACCGTGGCAGAAAGCACTGCCGAGTGTATCGGCCAGGTCTTCGCTGAGGAGGCGAGAGAGTCTCGTATGAACTGGTTCGTCGGGACCACCAGTGGCAAACTTGGCGAGTCCGAGCAGGCAGAACGAGGAGAAGGTATCAGAGAGCAGCCATTTGAGGAGGGACAGAGACGGTGGCATGCCTAGGTTGACGAGGCCGGCCATGTGAGGGATGCGGCCTGGGGGAAGATAGACATAGCGCCGTCGGGCAGCGTCGGCGGTACGGGGAACAGCGATGAGCTCGTTGTCTATGCGAAGGCTGCGGACCAGGTCGAGGACGGCGGAACCTTTGGGTCTGAGAGTGCGGGGGCCGCGTTCGAGGAGGATGCGGCGGCCATCGAGGACGACGATCTCTGACTGAAGCCAGCCGCCGAGACGGGGGTTGGCGTCGAAGAGGAGGATGCGGGCAGCGGTGAACTTGGAGGCGAGAGCGTGGGCAGCAGCGAGCCCGCTGACGCCGCCACCGAGAATTGCAATTTCCATTTGTTTGTCCCTGCTTTGGCTTTCCTCCTCCGTCCATGGCTACAAATCCCGTCCCCGTCGTTCCCGACAGTGCTCCAGGCAAACGCAGTGAGCTGGATCCCATCGCACCCGCCGACATCGGCAACCTGCCTCCACCCGATGATGATGATGACGACGACGACGATGACGACGACGATGACGACGATGAGGAGGACGAGGAGGACGAGGAGGAAGAGGGAGACCGCCCAGATGCTATCATGGCTGACGGTCGCGAAGACTCCGCAGACTCGGACGATGACGACGACGTCGACGACGACCCGGCCCAGCTCGAGGCCATCCGCCTCCGTCTCGAGGACCAGGCTCGCAAGTACCTCGCAGCGCAGACGCACGAGATCATCATCCCCAGCTACGCTGCCTGGTACAGCATGGACAAGATCCACCCCGTCGAGCGACGTGCCCTCCCCGAGTTCTTCAACTCGCGTAACAGGTCCAAAACCCCCTCCATATACAAGGACTACCGCGACTTTATGGTGAACACCTATCGTTTGCGCCCAGCAGAGTATCTCACCGTCACTGCCTGTCGCCGCAACCTTGCCGGCGACGTCTGCTCCATCATGCGCGTCCATGCTTTTCTTGAGCAGTGGGGCCTGATCAACTACCAGGTCTGTCCTGTCTTTTTTCTGTGTTTTTGTGCTCACACCGTACGACAAGATCGACCCCGACCAACGGCCTTCTGCTCTCTCTCCACCCTTCACAGGCCACTTCCGAGTCACCCTCGACACCCCTCGCGGTCTCCAGTCCCTCCATCCAGGTACCCGGCCCTCCATTCCACCTGCCCCTCTACCAGCCACCTCCGTCCCCCCTCCCAATGGTAAAGGTTTTTCTGCATCCCTCCAACTTCGCTCCTCCATCTACCAGTCCACCACTAAAGCTTCTCGTGCCCTCTCCGCCTCCGACGCTACCGCACTTGCAAACGGCTCCTCTACCAATGGCTCTTCACAGCCCCATACCCACACTTGCGATACGTGCAGTGCAGACTGCTCTCAGGTTCGCTACCACTCCCTCAAAGACAAAAAACTAGAAATTTGTGCCCCCTGTTACCTTGACGGTCGATTTCCCTCAAGTCTTTTCTCCGGTGATTTTGTAAAACTCAGCGCAACCCCTCCGGGTATTCCGGGCGCCTCCTCCGCCAACAATGACTGGTCAGATCAAGAAGTCCTGCTGCTGCTCGAAGGTATCGAGATGTACGACGATGACTGGTCCAAAATCGAAGAACATGTCGGTACTCGTACTTCCCAACAATGCATCCGCAAATTTTTGGAACTTCCTATCGAGGATCCATATCTTCGCACCGAAGGGGACATGGGTCCACTTAGGTTTGGTAGAATCCCTTTCGAGCAAGCCGACAATCCCGTCATGAGCGTCGTTGCTTTCCTTGCTGGTGTCGTTAATCCCAGTGTGGCCGCCGAGGGGGCCAGAGTTGCTCTGAGAGAACTCACGGATGGTGAAGGCGGCGGCAAGCAGGGGGTCAGTAGCAGTGGTGCCGAAGGTCAGGAAAATAAGATGGACGAGGATGTACCGCCACCGCAGCGGAAAGACGATTCTTGCATGTCTATTGACCCCAATCATGCCACCCCATCTCCATCTACAACAACAGCAACCCATGCAATTCCACACTCTCAAGTTCAGCGCGCAGCCCACCTTGCCCTCTCCGCCTCTGCCAAGGCCGCCTCCTCTCTAGCCTCTGCCGAGCATGCTCAGATCCGCACTACACTCGCTACTCTGGTTAAACTCACACTGACAAAACTCGAAATTAAAATGTCACAATTTGAAGAATTAGAGGATATTCTGGAAGAAGAGAGGAGGAATCTCGAAAGTGCAAGAGTGGCGTTGGTGAATGAGAGGTTGGGGTTGAAGAAGATGTTGGATACGGTTCGAGGAGAGATAAGCAGGCACCAACAGAATATGCTAGGTAATGGACAGTCCATATCACCTTTGGGTTTTTCACAGGGATTGATGAATGCTGCTGTGAATCCAAATGCACAATTGGGGACGGTGGGGCAGGGAACGGTGGTGAATGAAGTACAGGCTGGTCGGGGTGCGGAAGGGGGGCCTGTTCAGGATGGGCAGATTTTACAGTTGAGTTGAGTTGGGTTGGGCTTTGTTTTATGGACGATCGAATTGTGACCGTCTTGCTTTTTCTGATGTACATGTATACTACTTTAGATTTAATCTTCTTTCAGTGAGGTGTCGTCTATCGGACACTTTGTCAGTCAATAAAAGTATGCCATTTCGCCATTTGTGTAATTACTACATTGCCTGTAACGCATTCGATACATCCTCCATGGTCGGACGCTTTTGTGAAGTGTCCCAGCACTTCTCCATCAAAGACCACATTTCATCAGTCAACCACAATGGAACCATTGGACGTTGAGGTAGCACCAAGGGAAATTGAGTCATCGCACGAATAAGGGTGAACTCTTTTTTGTACTCTGCAAAGGGATGTTTTCCAGTGACGAGTTCTAGAATTGTCATTGAGAACGAATAAGCGTCTGAGGCTTTGGACGGTGATGATTCTCCTTCTATGATTTCTGGGGCCATCCAACGTATACAACCCATCGTTTGGAGTAGTGTGGTGGTGATGGGGGTTTTGGTGACGTCTTCTAGGACTTTGGCCATACCGAAATCGCTGATGCATGCTTCACCCTTGTTGTCGTTGTCGTTTTGTTGTTTTGACTCGAGTCAATGGAACGAGAGGTATTCTGATTATCGGATGGACTTACGTGATCGGAGACTAGAATGTTGCTCTAGGCTTTTGAGTGAGGTCGATGGTCGATCACGTCTGTAGAATGATAGACATACACATTTGACTATGTTATGAAATCAGTATATATAAGGGAAGTACGAGAGAGTTTGCTTGCCATTTCCATGGATGATGTCTTGACTGTGAAGATAGCCAAGGCCTTTGGCTGCACCTTGCAACTACAATGTGAAGTAAAAAAAAACAGGATAGGATGAACCAACGATTGGAATTGTTTTTTCGGAATTTTGTGAAAGAAATGAAAGAAAAGAAAAAAGAAACTCACAAGGTGTAGTTTATTCGCTTCTGGATGCTTCGTCGTATACCTGATCATGATCAACGCTCACTTTTGTTTCATATACAAGCATAAAACAAACCAACTGACACTAACACATCCCCATTCTCAAACCAAGGAGAAACCTACAATTTACTTTAGGCTCAGTTGTGGACAAGGAAAAGTTTACCAACTTTCCATATGTATTTGCATTCCTATATCTGTCACAATCCCGTAAAATTGAAGAATGTGTTGATTTTTGAGTTCAGACCAAATATTGATTTCGCGAACGAAACGCTAAGGACGAGATTCATCAAGAACTGCGTTTTTTTTTCTTGCTAGAAAAGAAATTAGGACAGACTTTTTGGGCTTTCGTATCGTTAGATTGCACAGCTCTGATCGTCTTGAGTGCGACCTTGGTAATAAATAAAAAGAGGATGAATGAGAATAAAGTGTGAAAATGAGATTTAAAATATGGAGAACGGACTCGTTTCTGTCCTAACCAGATTCCACGCCAGATATCACTACTTGGACCACCTGCAACAGCCAATTCTCCCATCTTCTTGATCTCTCCATCCAGAATCTTGATCAACGGAGGAATACCTGTCAAATCATGTAGATTCATCAAACCTCGTTGTACATCGAGATATCGCTTTTCATTCGAATTCCATAGGAACGATCCGTCACTTGAGGTGGATCTCATGTGTTTTAATACCTTTTGAGAAAAAAAAAAGGTGTTTTCGTTGAGAGGAAAATAAAAAGAGAGAGAGAGAGAAAGGGTGTATATTACTTTTTGTCCCTCTTCCATCACTTCTCTAGCAATGCTTTCTCCAGCTTTATGAAGTTGAACAACTTGCGCTAGGTTTTGTTGGTTAGCGAGGATTTGTTGAAGCATTTCTTTGTTTTCGGCATCAATTTGTTGAGTTTGGGCTCTTGCTAGATTCTGATTGCGTTCTTGAGAAATTTGTGCCCTAGATGAAATGTTGACTGACACACACACAGAGAGAGATATATATAGAGACATGAGACATACTTGAGCTAGGATACATCAAAAAATCAAAATCAACAACCAATTTTACCTATACTTGACTTACTGAGAATATATGGAGTGCAGTATCGAGTTCTTGAACAGATTGCTCGATTCCAGATTCGATTTCATTTCTCTTCCCTAAATGAAACGTAGACAGTAAAAAATCAGTGGATGACTTGTGAGGGACACTTTCTTTTTATCTCATACTCACACCACCGTACCACAACCGACATTTTCGTCCATTTTTCGACGCGGTTTTTTGTTTTCTCTAAAACACTTATGGGAATGAGTCAACTGAACCCCCCCACCCAAAAAAAAAAAAAAAAAGCGAAGCAACAACTCACGCAATGACTTCATCAACACGTTCTTGCATCTTTGTACTCTCCAAGCCTCCTTCTTCTTCCTCTACATCTCTCAAAGCCAATATCAACTGCCTACTCTTATCTCCCAGCATTCTCGCATGTTTCTACATTTCCAGTAGGATCAAAGAACGATACGGACGAAAAAATCATGCTCACTTTATGTTTTGCGACGTCTTCGCAAGATTGAGTGATTTCTCTAGCCAAACTGGCAGCGACGGGTGCACCAGCAGCTTGCGCGGCCACATCCGCACTAGCAAGTAAAAAAGGTAATAAATCCATGCCTCTGCTTCTTTCACGTTCGCAAAGTGGTAATATAGGAGAGAAAGAGACCTTGTGGATAGAGTGCGGAGAGCCACGATGACTGTTAGATGGACTATCATCTTGGATACATAAATAGGTTAATTGTGGATTTAGAAAGTCACTCGGGGTTTCTTAATAGTAGGATCTGTAGATTAGATGCTGAAAATCTATATATTGCTCGTTATCCCAATGTTCAGTGTGGGTCGATGGCGTAGTTGGTTATCGCATCTGTCTAACAGGGTTTATATACTATAATTGCATAGTTCCCAGTTCACAGAAGGTCCTCAGTTCGAACCTGGGTCGACTCAGTAACTTTTATTTCACTCTGTTCATTATTGATTTGCAATTAACATCGATACAAAAACTTACAAAACCTGGGAACACTTTGTTGCTCCAGAAAAAACAAGCGTCAATCGTAGACATCTTATAAGTGGTGGATCACTCATCAATGCGTCTGACCAACAGGCACAAATTCGTATTGTTGGGTGTCTCTGTTAGTATATCGGTCAGTACACGCGCCTGTCACTTCTTTCTGACCGCGCGAAAGCGGGGTTCGATTCCCCGACAGAGAGTATTTTATTTCCATTTTTAATGTTCTGACCCTG
>Ga0153987_1000390_pt1 | contig 14442 bp, 17 predicted proteins | sample TSNC071MetaG_FD_102279 | JGI IMG/M metagenome (GOLD analysis project Ga0153987, IMG submission 102279) | Attine ant fungus gardens microbial communities from North Carolina, USA - TSNC071 MetaG | ecosystem: Host-associated > Fungi > Mycelium > Unclassified | place: USA: North Carolina, William B...
TCTTATTTGATGTCTACCTGGAATAGGGACACGCTACAGCGCAGACCACAGGCATTGGAGGCCACATGGCAGCCAGATTTATACCGACTGTTGAGAGGGAAGCGATTGATTTTATGTGAGTTCGATCTTGAAATCGCATCTCATTGTTGACGATGCCATGGTAGGGATCGCAATGTTGCTAGTCAGCGCATACTCTACCTACTTCAAAATTTTGACTGATGCCCAATATAGTATGGAACAGAGAACTCCTCTATGTGGGTGGTGCCTTGGCCCGTGTTGCGTATCAGCTGGAGATGGATTCGATTTACAAGGCATGGGAAACAAATTTGGAGGTGTTCAAGAATGTCTCTCAAGAACTGCCAGAGGAACTGCGATCGTCTCTCATCAACAAGGCCATTCACACCATCAAGTTTTTCACATGCCATCACTCCACCCCTTCTGCAGAAGTTTCCATTCTTTTGGAGAACGCATTTTTCAAATGTAGTTCTATGAACTCCTTTCCACTGATATCTACACTTGGTATTCGACCTGCATCCGAAATTCGTCTACCTGAAGCTTCTTTTTCTTTCTTGAAACAACTTCCCTTGGTGCCTGCAGAGCTCACAGCCGGGGACATGGTACTGTCGCTGCAGGGTAAAGGCATAATCAGGACAATCTCATTCGAAGATGTTCTGGCCGAACTCAGATCACGACCACTCCCTGAAATGGATATGATTGCTTGCATGAAGTGGTGGATATCATTCTATGATTCAAAGAATGCGTCACATCTTGCTCCTGTCAGAAATCAGCTCCTCAATGCGGCTGTTTTAGTTATGTCTGGCCCGACTGGAGATAGAGTTATACCACTTCACACCATTCAAACCTTTCTCAATCAAAGAAGCCTCAATGGTGTACCTTTAGAGGGGCCTCTTCCCTGTCATCTTTTCCCATTTGCTGTAACCAAACACTTTTCCCCAGATGACTTGAAGCGTGCATTTTCTTGGGTCGATCTCACTATAATGGATTGGCTCAGCAATATAACTGATCCAAAAGTTGTGCAAGCAGACCCTGTCTATGATATACAGGTGTCACCACAGTGGTCAGAAAAAGTCTTATTCTTCATAGCCCGAAACTGGGGGCACGGACTTTCTGCAACAATGAAACAGCAAATCACCGGTCTACTTAAAGACAAGACTTGCATCCCGACCTCCGATGGCATGAAGCTTCCGAATGAATCTTATTTTTCAAGCGTAAACATATTTCATGATATGCCAGTGGTTAAATTCCCATCAGGAACTATCATCAAAGGCCAAATGGAGAAATTGCTTCAGGAGCTCGATGTTCGGAATCATGTTGAGTTGCAGATAATCTTCACCAGGTTGGCAGTACTATGATCAATATATATTTTAAAGCTCAATATCGTTTAGGATGGTGAAGACAAACGAGTGGACGAGCAATGATCTCATCCATTACCTGGTCTCGGTGAAGGATAATCTGAAAGAGGAGGAAATCAGGCGATTGAGGCTCACAGCTGCCTTCGCGAAAGAACGGTCGGGAACAGAGTCTGATAATCAGTCTGCACAGAGGCTGAGGGCCGATCAATTGTATGAGCCATTGCCTGTGCTTCGGCAATTAGGACTTCCTCTAATTGAATGGGGTACACAGAAATGGCGGAATAATTCGGAAGAAGGTAAGAGGTTCTGGGAGTCTGAGACTCATCATTCTGGAATGATCCGTCTCTCTTTTGACAGCACAATTTTTGTTTAATTTGGGATTGCGCCGGTATCCAGCTCTTGAAGAACTTGTGTATCTCTGCACGAATACAAATCTGACGGTATGCGGATTCATGTAATCTTATCAAGCGTTTAACTCATGGTCGCCAGATACGTCAAACCGCTTTCAAATATCTCATTGATAATATCCACTCAAGATACACGGATTATGATTGTAACAAATTCCGAGACATTGCATTTATTCCAGCTCTTGATGGGAGCACCAGCTGCCTTGGCACACCCAGACAAATTTTCTCCAAGCCTGAATGGTCGCAGTTAGGTTTCCTAGTGATTGATCCAACCTTGCAGTCAGAAGCAGTCAAGCTTCAGGTCAGAGAGAACCCCACGACTAGTCAACTAGTAAACCTCTTGCAGAGTGGTCGTCCTGACAACTTTCAAGCGGGTAAAAAGTGGTTCACTGTATTGGCAATCTGTGTTTCCGGTACGTAATTGCTCAATAGCACCGAACGTTGTTGACTCGTTACTTTCATCCATAAGACTTCTCACGTTCAGAGCTTTTGAAACTTGCAGAAACCTCTTTTGTTCCTGTACCTGCCTCATCAGAAAGTGTCGAACTTGGCACGCACTGGCTACCACCTACCCAGTGTTACCTTGGTCAACGTTCGAAGGACAAGTTTCACTCCAAACTATTCAAGTTTGTTGATTTTGGGGCAGCGGGCAATGCTTTTCTTACTGCCTGTGGCGCCAAGCAAGATCCAAGCGTCGAAGAGCTTGCCAGAATCTTGTTAGAGAAACCCCGTGCCTTCTACGATCTGGCACAGGGTCCGTACAAGTGCGCATCTGGCTGAGTACTTTCTCACTTCTCACTGATGCTCCTCAGTTTCCTGGATGAACTACGAAATATTGCTGTTAATAAGAAGAATCTCTCCGCGGTCACGATTGCTAGGATGAAGCGGGCTCCTATTCTATTGTGCAGTCAGCGCAAAGCCATGGAACAATCAACCCACAAGATAACTAGTGATGAATTCGACGATGGAGAGTGGCAGATAGGCTATGACCTGAAAGCAGCAGAACAGATTGTTATTGCCGATAACACCAACACTCACCAGATATTTGGCGCTGAACTATTCACTGCACCTCAGGAAGATATCATAGAAGGTGAGCTTCTCCTAATGCAAAGTGTTCTGCATACTGGAGATATGTAAAACAGCATTCTACATAGAGTTGGGGTCTCGTAGGCTTAGCTCCTTGGTCAAAGAGGAATACATTGTCGGAATGGAGATCAGTGACTCCAAGCGCCCAACTTCCATTCGTTCATTGATCTTGGAGCGACTTCCTATCTTCCTTCACGAACACAATCATGCCAAGATGAAGGTATCCCTAGACTGGTTACAGATAGAATCAAATTTTCAAATAAAGGTTTACGGTCAAATCAAGGTTAAGAAGACCCTCTCATATGGCAAGCTTCGTCTAGAACGGAAACAAGAGGCCTCGGCTGTTGCTCAGCGGGGACCTGCCCAACGCATCGAGCTTATGCTTGCTAATAATGCAGAGATTGATTTTTATGAGTAAGTGAGAGGCGCACCGTGTTGACCGAGAATTTGCTTGATATCCACTAGGGTGGCAATGTGCTTAAATAAATTCATCTTTGATTCCCCAAAAGCTCACGACGCTTTGTTATTTATGACGATCCTGTCGACTGATCTCAAAGCATTGAAGCGTCGGGGCTATAACGGTTGGTCCAACGTATTTGCGCTCTTAAAGCTCTGATTGTTCTATTCTATCAGTGGATCGTATTTTGGGACAGAGGCAACTAGAAAGACAGGCAAAAGAAACGAGAGTAGAGGACGGACCCATTCAACTTCTCTCTTCGAGTCCTCAGCCCACATCAGAAAGAACGCTCACCTCTCCCAGTTCCTCTATCTTATCTTCGGATTTGATTGCTGAAGATCGGACCTCTTCATTGTCCAGTACCTTCAAGAAACTCAAGCAAAAACTAGGCGTCACGGGATCTAATGTTCAGTTGTCAGGTTTTTCCCGCAGCCCTGTTCATCTTGGGAGCGAACTTGAATATCAAGACCCTCAATTACCTGGTGGTTTCTCAGAGACCTCATCCTCCCGAAAACCCTACGATCAACCCACCGTCACACCACTTGATAACATTGGTGAGTGTCAGTGAAATCGCGAACAAGGACTAACATCAATAAACTCAGCTTCAAATATTGCTATGGCCATAAGGACTTGCCGCGAGGAGTCAAGCGATTTATTGCAGAACCGACGAGAAACGTACTATGTCAAAGAAGCTAATAATGACGGTTATTGTGACATATCGGGGCTCTCTCAGAACATGAGATTGATTGGTGAGCGACATTTATTTCTTGTCTTAGTCTACTAGAAACCTTGCAGGTACAATGGAACAGATCAAGATATTTTTTGCTCAAGGTACTTAACGAATCGTTTGGTGCTACTGGCTGAATGTCAATCCATCGCAGATGTACCCGAAAATGAGGCACGAAGTGTTCTAAAAATCAAGTCAGATTCTTTAGCCAGATTTATCCATGTGATGAAATCACTTGCAAATGTCTACGACCTTGACCTTACCAATTTGCATATATTCTATGATACTAAAGGTGGTCCTATTGCATTCAACAGGAATAGGAGTATCTTCTTGAATCTTTGTTATTACGAAGCTTGGCGTGAGTAAAGATACTCGTCATTATATCCCATCCTCACCATACTTCCAGACGATCCTGAAGTCCGTCAAGGGATTATGTCTAACGCATTGATTTCATGGTCATTCACTTTCTTTCTTCATGTGATGATATGTCATGACACATAGAATTAGGTATTTCACTCTTGCCCACGAAATCGCTCACAATCTAGTTCAGCTTCATAATTCTGAACACGAATTCTACTTTTCCGCGATATGCGAAAAGTATCTTGTCTCTCTCTCCAAAATCCTTGATGCATGATGATTGAGTTCCAGATAGTCATTTATTTTAACCCAGACCTGTATAATCCCATAAACTGTAATAGGCTCATGTTGTCACAGACAGCATCTACGCTTGGATGGAATTGGTCTTGGTGCTTGATTTGTAAACAACAATATTCATTTACGCATTTATGTCTATATTTCCTGAGGTTTTATCCAAAATGTAATGGCAGGTGATAGCATCCAGGAAAAGCAGCTAGTTTCGAGACATTGGAAATTAAACAACAACCAAGTATATGGATAGACAAAAAAGAAACTGTAAACCATTCTCAATCCTCCTCATACCACCATCTGTCATCTCTTGATCCTTTCATGGGCAGTGAAACCACGAGTAGATCTTACTCCCCCCGGGGCAGACACCAGGGTCCAGCAGCCATGTAGGGTATTCAAAAGGTAATGACCCCCTTATCGAGTGATCAGTCTCAGGAGTCACCTATCAAGGTAGACGACTGAGGGAGTAGATATGTGAGTGCTAGTTTATATGTAAGTCCTGTCCCTCTATTACAACAGGGACAGCGGTTTAAGCGAGTGAGGCATGGGCTAGAGTAGTGATGTGGAGCTGAGGAATGATGAGTGGTATCAGGTGAATGATGTCATGTCCGTCGGGTGCTACAGTTCCATTCAACAGCCCTCAAGGCTTGTGGTTAGAGGAAACCAAGGGTGGAACTCCCAGAAGTAAAACTGTTAAATAGAATTAGAATTTTATGAAGGCATCAATGAGCTGTTTAGAGTTTAATGATAAAATATGTTCAAAGTCTCTCTGGCTTTGATAAGAACCATTGAAAGGTAAGCTCAGTGACTCAGATTGCCATTGTGTTTAGATCTTGTTGAAAAAAATCTTCATCACACAATCTTTGTGGTTCAAGCTGAAGTTTCATCTTAGACCAGAAGATCTGAGGTCACAGGTTTTTAAAACTGCTTATGGGAAGTCACCCAACTTCGATTCCGTGCCTTCAGGAACTGATACAGATTGATATCTTGATCTGGAATCCTCACCTTAAGCAAAATCTTAGCTTGCATTGCTTTGTCTGCTGAAAGCACCTAACTGTTCTGGTATCGAGGGAAGTCGCACGATGGCATGTATACTCTGCTTCAAGCATGGGTTTTCAATGACTGTGCGCCTCTGACAATCTCCTCTCTGTCGCCCTTTGGATTGCCCCCCTATGCATGAACAATTTTTGTCTTCATAACCCACGGGCTCCACCTGGGAGGAAACACAAGCTAGTTTCGATAAGAGTAAAGTAACTTCTGGCATCGTGGCTTTCATCCCGATTGTGACCCCACATACCTGTTGATTTCCTCAATTCGGGCTGCCTATCAAGTCATCTGACAGAATGTTATTTGAAAGACTCACATGAATTTCACCTTCATTTCCCTACTTCGGTCTTCCGTTGAGACGCTGGGCCTTGTCTACAAGAATCTCGTTTTAGCACTGGTTGCAAGTCAGAAAATTTGAATACAAAAAAGGGCGCTTCACATGTTGCTTGATGCTTGTGTATATGCAACATGTGGACCCGAACAGCACATGTAGTCAACTTCATGTCAACTTCATGATGGCTGTCAATGGGAACAGCTCCAGAAGTGAAGAATTTCGGTGCTTCCATCTTATGGTCTCGCCGTCCTTTCGGTAAAACTTTTATCGACTAGCATTTAAAACTATAGATGTTTCCCCGGCAGTCTGTTTCTTCCTCTTGGCCTTCTCTCGATCCGACGACTTGTCTGTAGGATATGAGTTCGAATTCCGCAAGGCAAAGCAGTGACTTTTACGACGCCAACCATGGCAGCCAACATAGTTTTTCGTCTGGCGCTGAGTTAAGGGGTACATACTAAGATATCTCTTTCGTGTACGACATTAACATAATATTTAGAGCACACAATGCAGCCTGCAGGCTTTGCAACAGCCGCTGGTGTGCTTGGTGTCAAAGAGGGCACTGGAGCTGGTGACCTAAAGAGCTTGGATGATGAGCCACAAGTCCAACAACTTCGCGTACCCCTGTACAAACGACGTTGGGTCATAATCACGTCGATAGTTGTCACACTACTAGTCATTGTACTCCTTTTCATCATCTTATTCCCAGTCATCCGAGCTATCATCCAGTTGGTGGTAAAGCGAAGCCAGATCGAGATTGACAGAGCGGTAATATCTAATCCAACGAACGAATCGTAAGTGCAATACATCTGCCTGCTAGACAGCTTATCCAAGAATGTCACTAGTTTTACTTTACAGTTTCAAGGCAATGTCCGTCAGAGATTTCTCGAACGAAATCTGGAAATGTGTTACTGATTCTATTACAAGGTTACTCACGCTGGTGTCTTCACGGCTTCGATCAAATTCACAGAACCTATAGACGTATTCTGGTTGAAAGATCCTGAACACGACTCTGAGGGGGTTCAAATTGGCACCACTCCACCATTCACAGACCTTCATGCTCGTCACAAACGCGCCGTGATCAATCAAACACAGAGTTTTACTATTGTGGATCAAACAGCTTTCTCTGAGTTCACACAGTTCTTGATCACATCCGAAACCTTTTCTTGGCGTCTGAGCAGCAGCAACCTGCGGGTCCAAGCCCTTAAGTTTCCGGTTGCGAAAGGAATCAGCTTCGATAAGCGCATTGACCTGAAAGGTGAGTTTGTAGAGCGTCTGGACTGTGGCATACTCATCGCCTAATTAGGCATTAACAACTTCAACGGGAATATCCAGCTCCTGGACTTTAGATTGCCGAGCGACAATGCTGCTGGAGGGATTGATTTTGAAGCAGTGACACAGTTAAACAACGCGAGGTTTGTTTTTGTTCATGTCGGTCATCATTTCCCAGACTTTGCTATTCAACTACGCGATATAGTCCTTTCATTCTTGCCCTTGGCACAACAGTGTTCGATATCGATTACGACGGAGTTTTTCTTGGATCCGGGACGTCGACCAATACAATAATTGTGACTACCCCCTAGCGCTAAAGTCATTGCACTACTCTGACGGACCCATTCAGGATACTGGCCTAAACAACATTACATTGAAGGGTGTCCTAGAGCCAGTACAGAATTCTGCCGACCTTGCTAAAGTCTCCACTTTGTTTACCAACTATATAAACGGGGATGTCTCGACTGTGATCGCTAGAGGTCAATCTACCCTCCAAAACGACGGTTCTGTGATCCAGTGGCTGTCGGATGGACTTCAAGCGCTGAGGCTTCAAGCCCCTTTCAAGTCTTTTGTTCCAATCAATCCCATTCCGGCGATCGATATCGGGAATATGGCGCTCATTTTTTCACCTGAAACACCCTGGACACCTAGAGTGGCTAGTAGCTCGGTTCGTGCTTCCCTAAGTATGTTCTCTTCTGGACTAGGATTTCTTCGGGAATTGATGATATTTTGTAGTGCTGCCCTTTGGATTCAGCCTTTCCGTTGACCAGATTCAGAACGACTTCGAGATCGTTAGAAATGGGCTATCTGTTGCTGGTCTTTCTACAGTGAGTGGTTCAATTTTTATATCACAAACTGTGTCTCACACGTCATCTGGTCAATCAGCCTCTTGGTGCCTCCACGTCCTCCATACGTGTTCTTGGGGAGGCTGATACTCAGGGAACTATTGATATTATCATTGCAGACACGAATCTCACATGTCCTGACCCTGAACACCCTGCATTTGCTGCTTTTAGTGAGCTGTTTCCTGGTTTAAGTTTATGGACAGCTCATTCCCTCCTACCTAGATGCGAACCTGACTGGTTCTGACATAGCTGAATTTCGCCTTATTGGGAATTCCAGTACTATCGCTAACCTGAGTATTGGTCAAATTACCTTGGATCCAATCAAGGTCAATGTGTCGGCTCAGTTGTTGGGTCTTCAGGGTCTGAAAGGTATGATACTCATTGAAGGGGTAGATGTTGTTGGAGGAACGACGGATCACATCAATTTGAACATTAACGGTAACTACCTCCGTTCATCTCTACGCGGAAATTTTGAGATTGAGTCAAAATGAACCAGTTACGATCCATAATCCTTCCAACTTGAACCTCAGCACGAGTGATCTGAGTAGGTATCGTACATTTGCCGTAGGATCCTACTTATTCTCTCTTGATCCAGCACTCAGACTATCCAGAGGTGGAGCATCCCTTGGAACTGTTTTGCTTCCGAGTCTGGACCTGAGCATGGGCAACAATAATTTATTTGCGACTTCCGCATTTCAGGTCGGATTCAATACAACTGTGTGATTAATGAATTACTCATGAGATTCAAGGCTAATGACAGTCCTCAAGGACTTCAAACGCTAAACGACTTTGTGGCTGACAGAGGTTTTTCATCGTTCAGTATGCCTGAGCCTCTCTTTAATCCTGTGAGATAGATGTCAACCTCACAATTTCCGGCTTTGATGGAAGCACGAATATCCCGTCTCTGGCAGACGCATTCAAGACGCTCCAAATTGACGTTACACTGCCTGGGTTGAAGGCGAGCCTCCTGGAAAGTGCCATTCTCAAGGTTCTCCCGACGACCGGACGTGCAAATAATATCAGTCATGTTACTGTATTCTTGAAGAATCCCTTCTCAACCGCTCTTCGAATAAAGAAAATCTCATCTTCTGTCGCTTCTCATGGCATCACTTTGGGTACAATTGACACCGACACCAATTTTGTGTCTTTACCCAACTCCATTACTCAATCTCCTGAGCTCAACTTCAACATGAACTTTGATCCCGCGGCACTTTTCACAGTTACTCGTGTTCTTGCCGTGGAAGCTGGTCTGGACCCAGCGCCTATTGACGAAATTGTCAGATTAGGTGAAATCCAGTATCTAAGCGTCTCCGTCGATCAACCTCCCCCAGGCAGACGACAAGATGCCAATATCTTCACGTCAGTTGACTCATGCAATCTGTCCTGAAAATTAATATTTGGATCTTATAGTGATTTCGACCTTTCTTCCTACGTTCAAGCTGCATTTAAAAAGCTCCGATCGGATGTTCAACTCACTTCTGATGTCATAATTGGTAGGATTTTTGGTGAACTTAGGGTTCTGGATGCTGAATTTTCTGGAGGTGACTACGAAACTACCCTCCAGTTCACTCAGACAGGTGTTCCTACGAGTACTGATGATAGTCTTGATTTGATTCTTCCCATTCTTGCCCAACCCATTATCACGAAGATTGTAGCAGGTGCTGGATTGGGGTTCGTCATTACCATGCCTTTGCGCTTCTTTACTCATTCCCTTCTAGCTTAGATACGGTGTTGATTTCAAATCCCAAGCAAAACGCATTTAGTGAGTATTTTGTTGATCATGATATACATGTGTTCACCTTGAATCCATCAGCAAGTCATTTACGGGGAAGCATCACAGACGCTGGCCCTTGTAAGTAAACCTCATCTCCTGTGTCATTTCTATTAAGCAGCCTTCCTATAGTTCATGCGACAATTGATTTTCCTGCAGGACTGGATGTTGCATGGCAAGGAAATATTTTTGGCAACATCAAGATAGATGCTGTGCAAGTCACTGGAGATGTCGGCGCTACCCTTGACAAGGATTCAACTTTCGATGTTATCAACCTCGAGACCTTAACTGAATTTACCAAGGTTTATAAATTGGCATTTTTCATTATTGACATGTTTCCCATACTTCTTCATAGGTCCTACTCACGGAAGAGTCATTCGAGTGGACGATCTCGGGGAACAATTTGACTGGTGAGTTGTTTCCGGATGATTTTTTCGATCAAGAGACAATAACAAATGCATAGTCAGTGCACTTGGGATCGATGTACCTGGAATACTTTTCCCCGAGAAACAAGTTCGACTCAATGGATTCAACGGACTCAAAGATGGCGTCCAAGTGAAATCCTTTGACCTTCCTGCAAATGATCCAGCTGGAGGAATTCATTTGACCCTTCAAGCGTCGACCACCAATGTATGTTCTTGCTGTTTCTGGATCTCAACACGGCTCAAATTCCTATAGCCTTCAGACGTCGGCATCCTGCTCGAATCACTCAATTTTGTGACAATCGTTGGAGACACGATCATCGCTCAGGTTGCAGCTGGCGATGTGACGTTTTCACCTTGTTCCACATCTAATCTTTCACTGGTTGGACGGCTTATCCCACAAAACTCTTCCGATGGACTTGCAGCTGTCTCTGATATTTTCAATAATTTCTTAGCTGGAAAAGACAGCGATGTGATTGTCCAGGGAGCAAGCGTTGGGCCTGGTACTGTGAGTCACTATTCGCACAATGAATTATTTGCTTTATTTACGTGACCTTCAAAGATCACATGGCTCAACGAAGGAATCAAGTCACTGAAAGTAGCAACAGTATTGCCTAACCAGGGTCCTCAGAACATTATCAAGTCAATTGCCCTTAACGACATGGATTTGAGATTTACCGAGGCTACTGCATATAATCCCTCGACAAGTAGTCAGTCAACCGATGCTGCGTTCACTCTCCCCTTCGGCTTTCCGATCGACATTAAGTCCCTTAATCAAACGATTACACTCGGTTATGAGGGATCAGATTTCGGTCAACTTGCTATCCCCAAAGGTCCCAGTTCTACCGATGTTCAAAGCAGAATCATTCACCTTAGTTTCAATAATATCCCCTTGAGCGTTTTTGACGATGGTCACTCCACCTTTGAGCGTTTCCTCGCTGCAACTACCACTGGGAAAGAAGAGACAATACGTCTTCTCGGCACCGTAGATGCTGATGCTGATACTGCCGTTGGTCTGCTTCCTCTTAATGGCATTCCTTTCTCTGTGGAAAGCACGATCCAGGGCTTGCAAGGTCTCGACACCAAGCCTGTTGCTGTCATGAACCTCGACGTAAATCATGGATTCCCAGATTTTTTGCTCATACAGACTCAGACTACTCTATTCAATCCCAGCAATTTGACTATCGGCACTGGTGATGTATCCTTCGACCTTCAATTCCAGGACAAGTCGTTGGGCACTGCCAACGTCCAAGATTTGACGATCACTCCTGGCAATGTGAATACCACGATTGATGTCCACTTCGCTCCCCAAAGAGATGCCATCTCGTTCGGCCAAACCTTGCTGGAACATTACCTGCAAGGAATTGATGTCGATACTGCTATAATTGGCGGCTCAAGCGCCACGAATATCCAATCCTTGCAGTTGGCCCTTTCCCAAATTCATCTGTTCCCTGTCACGATTCCGGCTCTCAATCAAACTCTGATCAAGGGTGTATCGCTCACATTCCCGAAGGATATAGTTGAAACGGGGATAGCCACTACCTCTTTCACACTCTCGAATCCTTTCACTGCTAGCATTAACCTTCTTCGAATGAGCGCTTCTGCGTCTTTTCAGAGTATCGATCTTGGATCGATTCCCAACACAGACGCTTCCTCTTCCCCGATTCACGCAGATGGCCATAGTGATGTGACTTCCCCAGGTCTACCCTTCAACTTTAATCTTGATCCTGTTGCCATCATTGAGCTCTTGAGAGCTTCTGCTGCTCAGAATCATATTGATTTTGGACCCCTCAATGATATGTTCCAGTTTGTTCTCGATAATCAGGACTTTAAACCCCCTGTGAAAACCACTGTTGATGACTCAAAGCCTACATGTGTCAGTGGGCATCAGTTCGATGTTACAGGTGCTATTCTTAATGCCCTTGCAAACCTCAAAGTTGACCTCAGTATTGACGCTGACACAAAGCTCGATGATTTCGCGACTGGTCTCACGTTCAATCAGACATCTGTTCCTGCGGCAACGGACCAAACCAGTCTCTTCCTCATTGGTGCAGTCGCTGGACCTGTAGCTCAACACCTCGTCGATGGCTCCGACTTGGTGTTTTCAGAAGCATCCATTACAAACATCTCCAATGACGGCTTTGACATTTCTCTCAAAGGTTCTCTCACTAATGTTGGACCTCTCGATGCCCTTATCGAGTTTACCGAACCTTTGACCGTTAGCTGGCAAGGAAAGCAAATTGCAACAATCGACCTTCCTTCGATTTGTGTAGCTGCAAATGATGGTGTGCCCAAATACGAAACCAGCGGGCAGCTCGCCATCTCGGATCAAGACGAGTTTACATCATTTGCAGAATTCTTGTTGCACAATGAGGAGTTTGAATGGACGATTTCAACTGATCAGCTTCGGCTTTATGCCTTGGGCACGATTTTTGATGGTGTTGTCCTCGAAAAGTCTGTCTCGTTCAAGGCGTTCCACAATCTTCCTGGCGTGTCTATTGTGAACTTTAAACTTCCGTCGGATGATCCTGCTGGTGGTATACATATTGAGACTGACGCAACCATCCCTTCCCCAGCACGTGAGTAGAACCTTGTTATTTTTTTCAGACTTGTTTATTGATGACCTGCCCTTGTCAGAGCTTGGCCTCGAACTTGGACAAGTTAGCTTCCAGACCTTTTATCAAAACACCTTGGTTGGACGTGAGTAATTCCATGCTCGACAGAGTCCTTGGTGGCTATTGACTTTGGCCTGCAGCTCTAGCCGCTTCTCAACTCACGCTCACTCCACAGGGTGTTACGCATACTCACTTTACGGGTCGGATTGTGCCTCAAAGTGATAGCGATCTGGAAGCGATTGGGCAACTTTTCTCCCAGTTTTTGATGGGCCACAACTCGACTTTGACGACCAAAGGCGACAGCGTCCAACCGCCTGGTGCAGATGGGCCTATCACTTGGTTGAGCACTGCATTCCAGACCTTGACATTGGATATTATTCTCCCTGGACAACAATTCGATGTGATCAAAGCCATTCAACTTGATGATCTAGCGATTACGATGCGAGAACAAGACCAGACATTTGCACCACCCGCAAGTTCTTCGAACACCATTGGACAATATGCGAATCCATTTGGCTTTTCATTACAGGCTGTGGAAGCGGCCCAGAGACTTGTTCTCAGTGCACAAGGCACTGATGTCGCAGAGGTAGGCTATTTCCAAAGTACACTGTTGTCCAGTTTGATCTCTTCTCTGAAAGCTCGACCTCCCAAAACAAGAAGTGAATGGCGGGGTATCCACCGGCAATACTGTAGAACTTGTGATTTCATTCGAGAACCAACCGCTCAAGTCGCTCAACAATGACGCGTTTGGCACTTTGTTGGCGAGTGCGACATTGATGGATGAGGTCAGCATCCAGATCAGGGGAACAGCAGATGTAACGGCGCGGACTGAAATTGGAGATGTGCCGATTTCTGGGATACCTATTGATGTGACGTCGAGTTTGAAGGGGATTGGGGCATTCAAGCATGAGGCTGAATTGAGCAATGTTTCAGTGACAGGAAGTGGTGGGCAAGATGGGAATGAATACATTGTCTCGCCGTTGACGACGACGCTGGAGAATCCGTCGAATATCTCGTTGAGCACGGTTGATGTTTCGCTTGGAGTTATGTTTGAAGGCACCCAGATTGGACGTGCTGTGATCAACGTGGGTTTTGCAAGTACATGAGGACGACGGGAACTGATTAATTGCTAGGAATTTGACCTGGTTCCTGGGCGACAAGCGTATGCGACCGAGTTCCATTACGAACCTGAAAATGCAAACGATACAACAGCACAACGGTTCCTAGCCCAATTTATACAAGAGGACGGAATGCTTGATGTGGACATTGTTGGAGACAGTGAGAGCACGCCCTTTTTGTCGCTTCGAGATGGATTAGAGGGAATAAGACTGTCGACGCAGATTGGTGGGCTGAACCATCCGAATCTGATCAGTCACATCCATGTGCTGATCAGCTTGGACTCGCTGACGACGAATTTGGTGTCTGTTGATTTTGATGTTGAGAA